>Ga0182014_10000984_pt1 | contig 38764 bp, 27 predicted proteins | sample 612S2DmetaG_FD_120489 | JGI IMG/M metagenome (GOLD analysis project Ga0182014, IMG submission 120489) | Permafrost microbial communities from Stordalen Mire, Sweden - 612S2D metaG | ecosystem: Environmental > Terrestrial > Soil > Wetlands > Permafrost | place: Sweden: Stordalen | collected... | reverse complement strand
AGTAGTTTGTTGCAGGAAATGCAACGCCACCAAAGAAGATTTAACTTTGCATGAATTTAAGCGAAAAAGTGGAATGATGGTTTTTTACGCTGAGCAGTTACTCAAAATATCTATTGATGTTTTAGATGATATAGAAATAATTACAAACTATATCATGACAAATCGCAAAATTCGAGGTAGGGTAATTAAATTTGATGGAAAACGCGAAGTTCGTACTCTTCCCAATGTACATTTTGATGGAAAACGAAGGGGATAGCGATGAGTAAAACACTAGCAGGGCAGCCGCTAACAATCGGCGTAGATGGCGATGAGTTGGTTATCAGAATCGGGGTAGACACGCTCGTCTTCGCATTTGAAACTGGAGAAGAAAATATGATATTCGATAAGAAAGCAAACGATTTTCGTCGTTCTTGGAAGGTGGTTGATAAATATAAGTTTGCAAAGGGAGTTGGGAACGCTCTTTGCAACGAAGAGGAAGACGGAAGCACGCTTCTAACAAAAATTCTGGATGAACTTCCCTGTGTCCTCGACGGCCCGCTTTCGGCATACATTCACGCAGTGGAAAGCGATGAGGGTGTCGATGAAGACGGGCGTATCGTAACCAATAAAATGATGAAATATTTGGGGAGTTAGTATAATTACCTTAAATTTGATGGAAAACGCGAAGTTCGTACTCTTCCCAATGTAATGACAATTAAGTAAAATAGCACTTTCTTTTCTATAGAGGTAGGACTATGACAGCCAACGGAGCAGCGGCTAAAGTAGCTATGACAGGAGCAGCGGTGAAAACTGGGGTAAAACAAAAGCTCGATCCAACTCTTCGTAGTGAGGAAGCCAAAAAATTTGACCTTGCTTTAAGGAAAAAAATTATTGGTCAAGACGCTGCTATCGAAAAATTCGTAGAAATTTATCAAATGTTTTTGGCTGGTTTGAATCCACCAAATCGTCCCGTTGGAAATCTTCTTTTTTTAGGACCCACCGGCTCCGGTAAAACCAGAACCGTAGAAGCCGCAGCTCAAACTTTGTTTGGTGACCCTCGTGCGTGTCTTAAAGTTGATTGTGCCGAGTTCCAACATTCCCATGAAATAGCAAAGTTGATCGGTTGTTTCGCTAAAGGTACTCGTGTATTAATGCACGATGGGAGTGTTAAACCCATTGAAAAAATTAAAGTTGGGGATAAGGTAATTACCAAGACTGGGGAACCGCAAACTGTAACTTTTCTGCATAAATATAAGTATGATGGACCAATGACGGTTCTTAATATCGCTAATTCTAATATTCCTGTTGTTTGTACCCCCCAACATCAAATATTAGCGATTCGTACAGGAATAAATGGTGGCAGACCCACGACTCATGCTGGTAGGGATGTAAAAGCCAGATATAACCCAGATAAATTAGATTGGGTAGCAGCTTCGGAACTAAAAAAAGGAGATATTGTTGTATATCCAAGACAACAATTTACTTGGGCGGAAGAGACCAAAGTGATGGGAGTAGCGGCGAGTGCTGGAAATGCTCATGTGGATGATAAGTACATTTATAATCAAATTAAGTATTGTACAACTACAACTAACTTGGATGAGTTTGTATATGACTTTTCAGTGCCCGGAAATACATCGTATGTTGTTGAAAACAGTACTATTGTATCGAACTCGCCCCCCGGATACCTCGGCCATAGGGAAACCCATCCTATGATTACGCAGGAGGCTCTTAATCAATGGCATACACCAGATTTACCTTTATCGTTACTTCTCTTTGATGAGATTGAAAAATCATCTGATTCTTTATGGCAGTTGTTGCTGGGAATTTTGGATAAAGCCACTCTGACATTAGGAGATAATCGACGCGTAGACTTATCTTCTTGCATCATTGTACTCACATCAAATCTGGGTGCTGCGGATATAATGAAATTGCAAGAAGGTGGAGGATTAGGATTTCAACCGAAAAGTCCGGTGATATGCGATAACTTCGATAAAAAAATATACGATTCAGCAATGTCAGCGGCCAAGAAAAAATTCACTCCGGAATTCATGAATCGTATTGACAAAACTGTAGTTTTCAATACCCTTCGACCTGAACATTTGGAAGAAATTTTGGAAATTGAATTGAGGGATGTTCAGTTTCGTATTTCAGTTGGAGTTGGGGGGCAGCAATTCGCTTTCAAATGTCTACCAAATGCTAAAGCCGCTCTTCTCATTGAAGGTACAGATCCAAAATACGGGGCTCGACATTTAAAGAGAGCCATTGAAAGAAATCTAGTTTTCCCTTTAGCAAATCTGGTAGCTACGAAGCAGCTAAAAATGGGGGACTCTCTCGATATTAACTATGATGGGAAGTATCCTAATGGTCATTACACCTTCACTAAAACAGCCGAAGAAATCTACACCACTAGCAAAGCCGCAGCTTCCGGAAGTCCATCCACGCAAAAAATTTATTAACAATCCTGCAAAACCTACATCTTAAACTTGACAAACGAAATCGTTTGCACTACAATGAAGAAATTAAAGGAGATTTTCTATGGCGACAGCTAAGAAAGCCCAAGTAAAATCCGCTAAGCCAGTTGTTAAACCTGTTAAGATGAGTTCCGTAGTCGCAACACCCGCTCCAAAACTACCGACCCCACGACTTCCTCTTACTTTGAAGAAGCTTCAAGAACAAAAACCCAATGTATATTTTGCGACCAGTGGACCCCGTGGGGAACTCGTACAATACACTGATGTGGTTTGGATTCCGTTGAACGAACTAGTAGTAGACCCAGAGGAAACTATTCGTGCTGTTAATGAAGTTGGCGATGACGCAGTAAACTACGCCGGATTCATGGAGGATGGGTCTATTTTTCCCCCCATTACCGCCTATCCGGACAAGACCATTCGTGATGGACGCACTCGACAACAGGCTTACCTGTTGACTGCCCCCAACCCTGTACCATCAGATTTTCTTGTGCCGGTTACCATTGTACCGAAACCGCGGAAACTCTCTGTTCGACTGCTAGACGCTGTTTGTGACAATGCTTCAACTGCCCCTCGCAAGATGACCAAAGAGGACTTGCGGAAAGTTATTTTACGCTGCCGCGATGACGGTATGTTCCAAGTGGATATCAAAAAGCATCTGGAACATTCTGATTTTGCCCCCGATGTCATCAACAAACTCATTATTGAAGTAGACACCAATCGCCAACGGGCAAGGCGTGAACAAAATCTCGCCGCAGTACGCAGTGGTGTGATCACCGCTGCTCAGGCTGCAAAAAACATTGGTGAAAAGTGGACAGTTCAGATGGTGAAAGATGCCATCGAAGGCAAGGCGGTGGGCACCAAGGGGACTGACGGCACACAAGCGATGCGTATTTTGATTAGCACATTGCAGCGAGCCCCAAAGGTTGTGGCGCAAAATTTCCGTGCCTTGGAAGACGCCATCAATAGCGGAGGGATTTCCGACCCCAATCGGTACGCTGAGATTTATGAAGAGGCGGGGAAGTATATTACCAACCTCAACTCCGCGTATTTTAGGGCACGGCGAAATGTAATTCGCGGTGTGAATCTCAAATAACAACCGTAGGCGTGGTTTGTCCGAAATGCAGGGAGATTATGACGGAAACGAGAGCACATCCTCATAATCTCCCTGCATTTGGGTGACATTTTCGGGGTACGATTTAGTGCTCGACTACAAAGGAATAACAAATGTATCAAACCAAAATCAACTCAAAAGTATTTGGCAACTCTAGAGATGATAGAGCGGAATGGGAAACTCCAGAGAGTTTTTTTCAGCAATTAAACGAAGAGTTTCACTTCACTCTTGATGCCGCAGCCTCGGACGCCAACCATAAATGCAAAAAGTATTTCACAAAAGATCAAGATGGTTTAACCCAACGCTGGTCAGGAACTGTCTGGTGCAACCCTCCCTATGGGAAGACTATACCTCAGTGGCTGGAAAAGGCGATTGAAGAACAGAGACGAGGCGTTACCTCTGTTTTTTTATTGATGGCTCGTACAGAAATGTCCTATTTTCATGAGTTGATATTTCCCAATGCAGAGATTCGTTTTGTGAAAGGGCGGGTGAAATTTTCTCACCCTGATCCGGCTAAGAATAAAAACAATACCCCTTTCTACGGTTCTATGCTTGTAATTTTTAAAGGTGCTTAACCCAACCTGCGATACATAGCTACGATGCGTACTCGACGGTTTGCTCCACTTACCACATTGATTAAACCCATTAGCTCAAAGAATTCTTTTGGGAAGTTGGGGAATTTCTCATCCAACCAAAGTACCCAGCCCCCGGGCGCTATAATGCGAGCCAGTTGTGCAAAGACCTTCTTGGGGGATACCAACCTGGCTACCCCGTAACGACTGCTATCCTCTTGTGAGTACGGTGGGTCAATCAAGCACACATCGTAGCTATTTTCGGGAAAAATATCTGTAGGGAGATTTTCTACATCTGCAATTACATCTGCGTATTGAAGCATATCAGTACCGTCAAAATTTGAAGCCTCACGAATATCCACATTCGTTGCTCCATCAATATGACATTTTCCACAACACAGATGCAAAAATTTAAATTCATTCGTAGGAAACATAGCTGTAACTCGCTTGACGAATGTCATAGGAAATTGACCGTAATAAATGGCTTTTTGAAATCCTGTACCACAATACCATACCCCACTCACCCAGTCTGCTTTGATATTTTCATCTGTTGACTTAGCGATTTCCGATACAACATCCTGGTCATCGTCTCCCTCTTTTGCTGCACTCCAGACTCCGTATATCCATCCATGAGAGTAGATTGTAGGGGGATACTTTAGCTGATTGATCCGTGCAACTATTTTTTCAGGATCCATAGTTTCTTTGCCTGCTGATGCGGGGAGAAGCGATTTACTGATAGCTGTTTCCATATAAGGTAATACCAAGAGTTAAAGTTTTTTGAACATACTAATTGCATGGCTGCGAAGTTTGTAATAATTACGACGAAAACCACAGACTCGATAACCTAAATTGAAATACAAAATTTGAGCCGGATTATCCGTCCATACTTCTAATTTCATTTCTTTAAAGCCTCGGTTCCTGCTATCTTTCTCGCAGGCGTTAATCAATTTTGTAGCTAATCCTTTACGCCAATATTCGGGGGCTATGTCTACTGTTTCAATACATATTTTTCCGTGGTCTTCGTTTGCTAGTAAAAAACCAGCAGTAGTTTGTTTATTCTTGATTATCCAAACATATTGTTTTTCTCTAGCAGCTTTCATGAGAACTCTAAAGGTTGCTTCATCCCAGCGAAAGGTTGGATCAAAACAAGCCTTCTCTATAGAGTATAGAAAAGGTAAATCCTCATCTTTAAAGGTATTTATGATTTTCATGTTAGGCTTTTTGTTTTTTGATCCTCATTCCAAATAACACATCATTTTTAACTGGGGATACAAGTTGAGCTGTAATACCACGATCTTGACTTACAACAAACGCCTGTAAAGCCCTACCCGAAGTTATATATCCATTGTTGGAATGAAATCTGTCAATCCCAGATAGGCTCTTCAACTGAATGGTAGTAATCCCATGAATCTCTCGAATCACTTCATGGTGAAGATGTCCGGTAAACATATACTGGAATTTACTCTGAGCCCACATCGCTGATGCTTCTTTGACCATTACAGCGTGGCAATCAGCTGGTTTCACGGTATCTCCGTGACTGAATCCTAATAGGCTATCTCCATACAAAACATATTGACGTCTAGCCGGACTAGATTTTATAGTTACATCCTTAGAATCTTTGTATACAGCTCTCAAATAAAGCATTACAGTAAGAGCGCTCGCTCTATCATGGTTTCCAGGTACAGGAATCCATTCTACAGGCGCAACTTGACGAAGCATTTCTACATGATCGTGCGCCAATTCACTGCCTTCAATCACTATCTGAGAGTATGTGCCATCTATATCCTGAGGGGTTCCTCTAGTTGTGGTTCCATGGGGATTATCAATATGCAGCCAGTCTGAACCACTACCGCAAATAATTTTTTCTGGTTTGCCAAACTTGACAATATCCTCACATAAAAGAGTGGTGTGCTTTATCAGTAAACTACGCGCCTCCTCCCGACTATAAGAAGACCCAGTTTCATCTTCCCATCCATATTTACCATAGTGCAAATCAAAAGGAGAAAGTACAACCGCAAATGGTTCATTAGATTTTTTCAAATTCAACATAGGGGGTTTGTAGGAGGGGAGGTTTTTGTATATGTGAGATTCAAAAGTATGTAGCACATTATGTTCAAAATTTACCCATTTGTCAGCGTTTTGTTGAGTTTTACGCCATCCGGCTTTCTCGACCTTTTTCAATAAACTAAGGGTTTTTTTCTGCAATATATCTTCTACAAGTTCATCCTCATCTTTTGTTAGCAATTCTTCTTTCGTTACAGGTTCACTATCGTGAGTCCACTCATGAACTGTTTTATATTCAACAAACCAAGGTCTGGGCATACTGAAAGTACGACATATTTCATTGATTGATTCTGGTTTCCCTGTCCAGTTGCTATAAGCATCTTTCATAGCACGATGGGCAGATCCAGAAATAATAACGTTTTTCCCCGCGGTTCGCTCTAAGAAAGTAACATAAGTATCTTGATCCTTATTATAAATATATTTGTCTGTAAAGAGCAGACTTGAACCCGATTCCGTATCTTTTTCATCGGGTAATTTTTCAATGGGGTAACACTTGGCCTCCTTTACAAAATCTTTAAATCTAGACCAGTGTTGGGCTATTTGTTTTTCAGAGTATTTGGCATTCGCACGCCAAAAATCCCGCCCAATAAATACTTTAGGATTTGCTTCGTGTAGTCGTTGGGCTTCTAGGAGAAGTGCTTCTTTTGTAATTTGTCCCTTTTGTGTCCCGCTTGTTTTATTTGTAGCCAATTAAAGTGTCCTCCAAGGATTTTTCCCTCTGCAAATGGTCTATATAGATGAGAATACTGATGATTGGTGATTTGCTTGAATATTGGGGCAGTTTGACAATCTGTTAAACAGGTCAAGACTATGGGTATCAATTGTAGAGAGGTTTTACCTAAAACCTCCATATTCCCAATAAACCTGTCTTTTTAGATATTGGAGAGAAAATGCAGACCAAGAAAGCTGACAAATTACCACAATTACACTCCACCACCTTTCAAGGGATACCTATCATTATACAATGGCCAAAAAATTCAATACGAGTGGGGAAACATGATGACGGCACACCATATAAAACAGAAATGCATGCGGACTACGGATTTGTAGAGCAGACCACCGCAGCAGGAGATAATGAACGACTAGACGTTTACATAGGTGATGATTCTGAAGCTGAATTTGCATATGTGATCGAACAGCTAAAAGATGATGAAAGTTTTGATGAATATAAAGTAATGTTGGGGTTTTCTTCTCTTGAGGACGCTAGAAATTTGTACATCGCGCAAGCCGGGGAAGATAAATTAGGGGATATTTCCGAAGTTCCTTTCAAATATTTATTCGATACAGTGATGGAAGAAAGGAAAGAAAATAAAGAGCAGGAAAGAGAAGAACTCAAGACTGAGATCAAAGAAGATGAAGCAAAGATAGCATCCGCTGATTCAGTAATAGATATTTTTGTGAAGCATTACAAGCATGAAATAGATTTTTATGAAGAAGCGGCAGAGCAAACACAAGATGCTTTAGCAGAAGCTTTACAGGATGCTGGCATTAGGGCCATAGTAAGCAGCCGAGCAAAAAAACCAAATAGCCTGTATAAAAAACTATATAAGAGAAATAAAAATTATCAAACCTTCCGCGATATTAAAGAAGATATTGTAGATTTAGCTGGGGTTCGAGTTTCTTTATATCTACCCGCGGATAAAGAAGCTGTGGGTCAAATTATCAATACTTTGTTTACCCCCGTGCGAAAAACGAAGCATTTTCCCCTGGATAGAGAGCCTGGAGATTCTTTGGGATATGTTGCTGACCACTATTTAGTGCAACTCAAACCTGAAAATTTACACAAAAAAGAACTTCGCTACGCGGACACAAATATTGAAATTCAAGTGGCATCGGTCTTAATGGTCGCATGGTCAGAATTAACACATGATTTAATTTACAAGCCGGAAAAAGGGCAACTCACTGAGAAGGAAATGTATCTTGTCAAAGAATTAAATGATATTGTCCAGGCTGGGGAAGCTACTTTAACCAAACTTCAGGAATCGGTGGAAAATCGCACATCTGAAAATCTTAGATTTGACCTTACAGCTGCTATGACTAACATAGGACAGCGTTTACAGGCTCAAATCCCGATTACAGCTTCAGAAATAGCTGGTTTAGCGTCCAAAATTGCCTCCCTAGAACCTCAAAACGCGCATACAGCCTATTTAAGAGCCCAAAGAGCGCTTTGGAGGGCACACAAGGCTGACGAGTTGGATGACCGCCTACGGGCTTACAATGACTCCCTACGAGGCACTTTACCAGTTGATACGACTGGGGAAGAAGTATTTATATACAGGGCTTTGGAGCAACTTTATCCTGGAGTGGGCGATATAACTGTTCTCCCAAAGCCAGAACAATCAAAGGTAGTGGCACTGGCGCAAAAACTGAAGTTTGAGGAATAAAAATGAAATCAAATCCGACCCTACTTCGTTGGTACAAGTCCATAAATAAACGTTTTTTTGACGGGGGGTGCCCAGAGCGAGTTTGCGTACGTTGGGCGGATGTAAATGAAGAGGGAGAGAAGCAATGGGAAGAGAACTATTTTGGCTGGGCGGGAAAAGTTGATACCCCGTACCATGATTATGAAATTGTAATGAGTCGTCCGTTGAATAAGCAACGATCTGTCAAACTCAGTACCCTCTGTCATGAAATGTGCCATTTGGCCACAAATTTACGCGACAATCACGGACCCGCGTTCGAGTTGTGGAGACAACTTATATCAGACCGAGGTATTTACAAGAAATCCGCTCTCTATAAAGGTTTGACCCTATTCTGACTTTTCCTTTCCTAGTAGGGAAACAATGAGTTTATTCGATAAAAAAGAAGCACAATATGAAACATCGGGGTTGAATGTCCAAACTGATCCATTAAAAACAGCTGCCACTCACAATAATGCATCTACCCAGGTAAATGTACCACCCGATGTTGCTCGTAGAATATTTGAACTGGGTCAGAAGCTAATTCCGGATGAAGTTTTAGCTGGTGATGGCAGGGAATCCGAATTACACCTGACCCTGAAATATGGTGTACGAGAAGATGAATTTGAGCTTAGAGATTGTCTCACAGGACAACAACCCTTTACTGTAACCTTGGGCAAAGTACAAGCTTTCACTCCTAGTGCATCCAGCGATGGCGCAGCTCCAATCGTAGTAGAAGCTAATGCAAATAATTTGGGCGTGTTACATGAACTTATTGGCGCAAATATAGGGAAATTTAGGGATGATTTTCTTTATACCCCACATGTAACAATTGCTTATGTTAAACCAGAGGCGGCCAAACAGTTTGCCGACAACGATTCGTTTGTAGGTATAACCTTTTCGGTTACCTCAGTCACGCTTTCAAAAATGGATAATAGTCATATCCATATCCCACTCAATAAAACTGCCGCACAAAAACAACCAGATTATACTTTCGTAGAGCCTGAAATTCCCCTGCCGCCAAACATGTATGAGCGCACAGAACCTGTAAAACCAGAGCCCATGACTGAGAAAGAAATTAAAAATTTGGTGGATAGCGCAGCTGAAGTAGTTAAAGAACCGGAACCTGAATTGATTCCTACACAGACCCCAGCTTTCAAGAAGTGGTTTGCAAATTCTAAAGTTTGTGATCCGGGCGGTGAGCCGCTGATGGTATACCATGGCACAACTCATGAGTTTGATATGTTTGATCCCTCCAGCGCAGCTACATCAAACTACTATGGTCAGGCTTTATACTTTACGGATTCTCAACTTGATGTTAACGAAAATTACGCTACGGATCAGGGACATGATATTCGAGGACGTATTGACGCTTTGGCAGATCAAATCATGGAGGAAGCACGAGATGAATGGGATGATAGTCTTGGGGATTTTGAAGACAATTCGTTGATTACATGGGAGTACTGTGTAGAAAAAGCTGAAAAGCAACTTTTAGGGTCGCATAAAGGCGTAGCAATGCCTGTGTATCTCAGTATCCAGCGCCCAGTTATTGTACAAAAATTTGGAGGTACGGAATTTGAAATCAATTACAACGAAAATACAGATGTAGAAACAGGTACGGGATTAAAGCTTTGGGAGAAAACCAAAGACACAGCCATTGAATTGGGGATGGATGGATTTGATATCGCTGGAAAAGTGTTTACAGATTTTAGTAGTTCATTTTCTGCTTGGGAATTTGAGGAAGCCCTTCGTAAAATGGAATTTGATGAACCTGATACATTTGGGATATTGGCGGGTAAAATCTGGCAAAATATGGGTTATGACGGCGTTATCTTCGATGCCTACAATAGCCATTTTGGTTTAGGAACTAATATCCATGGAATGCAAATGGATCCAGATACTCAACATTACATCATTTGGAATCCACGCCAGGTAAAAAGCGCTATCGGAAATCAAGGTACATACAATCGCCGTAGTCCCAATATTACCGCCGCAGCTTACCCGAATACTCCGATTGAAAAAAGCGGTTGGGTACTACCCAATGGTAAATTTGAAGCTCTTGGTTCCGGTCAAAACCACGGCAAAAAAGCAAAAGAACTAGGGTATAACGGGTATGAAGGTGCTTGGGCTGAAGGATTGATTTTTGTATATTGTTCTGTGGAATGTAATTTAGATACCACCAAAGATTATTTTGAAGTACGCCTTTTACTTGAAAATATAGCTCGTAGATTACCGGTTCGGAAACGGATATTAGCGGATGTAGCTCATCAAAAATTGGAATGGGATGGAAGAGAGTTTCGTAGACGTAAGGAAGCCAGTGATAAAACTGCCGCGATACCTCAAAATCTCAAAAAACTAGATACACCAGTTTCCAAAGAATACGATGCTGTGAAATATGTATGGCAATATTTTGCTCGTGATGGTATTGAGCAAATGACTTGGCAACAATTTCAAAAAACATTTCAACAATTCGCCGCCAAATACAACCAGTTATTTACGACAATCCGTAATAATAAGCCTCAAATTACAATACATGATCTGAAGACCTATTTAGATAATCCATCCGCTCAGCAACCCTATGAGATTGATTACAGTACATATGAAGACCCCAAAAATACTTACCGAGAGGTAGAGCAGTTAGTGTTACGAATCAATCAAGGAGCAAGCGCTAAAGAAGTCCTGGCACAAGACCCTGTAATTGAACAATATGTGAGTATGGTGGGGCAAAGTAGCCAATGGTCAAAACATCCGGTAGCGGTAGACACTGTAGGGTGGCTAAGAGTAGATTTTGTCAATGATGAGTGGTTACTTGTAGACGAAGTTCAGTCAGATTTAGTCAATAGCATTACTCAAGCGAAAGCTATTGTTACATCAGAGACCTTCGAGGAATTCCTTTCCAAGCTGGGAGAAAAAGCCAGGGAAGCAGCTAGAGATAAAATCTCAGAACAGCAATATGCCGCGAATAAGCGTAATTTCATTCAAGCGGGGTATAGTGTAGAAAAACTAGATGAGATCAAAGCCAAGCTTATTGAGTTGTTCAAAGATTGGGCTGAATATGCGATTGCCAGTCTGATTGAGATCGCCCGTAAGCACGGAATACAAAAAGTTGCTATCCATACAGCGGAGTCTATCGCTAAACGGGATACCTCCATAGAAGCCGAAAAAGTAAAGATATACTATGACCACATCGCTCAAAGCTTTGGCTTCCGGAAAGAAAATGTAGATGTTGAAGGATTAAAAGGTGATTTTTGGGTGCGTACAGCTTCGTCAAATGGTAGTCAGACATCAGTAGAATATGAAATAACAACGGTGGACTCCCTGCGTGGAGAATTGAATGCTAAGGTTACAGCTAAGATAGACGGAAATCCAGTAGGGTTTGTGCAATTCTCCGAACAAGAAAATGAAATTTGGATCAAATATGTCTGGACTGATCCTCAATATAGAAGATTAGGCATCGGCACAGGCATGTATGAAAAAATCAAGCAGGACTTCCCTGGTAAGCCTTTAAACAGCGGCGGAAACACAAATGAAGGAAAAGCTTTCCGCCATTCTCTCACGGAGCGCGGCGTACTAGGTTCCAAATTCGCTGCCCAAGATAGCCCCACCAGTCTCACGGTGGTGGGAGAAGTAGAAGGCTACCGCCCGATGATTTGGGTTCGCTGGGAACGAGGCATGCGCTGGCGTGAAGTGCTTAAAGTCGTAAAGCAAGTAGTTGGAGATGTATATGGAAGGCGTATACCTTGGAAAAACATTCATATTTTCACTACAGATTGGAAAACCTTTGATGAACAGCAACAAGAATGGGACACCCAACAAATCCTGGGTAAACGGATTATGTTTGACGCTCTTACAGATGGAACATGGTTATCTGTAGGAGCTAATTATGGAGAACCGGCCGTAGGAGCGGGAGGAGAGTCGGTTATCAATACCCCAAAACAAGCCGCACTCACACGCCATGCTTTAAACATGTGGGAAGCGAAAAAGCAGGGGCATGACATTAGCACTCAACCGCAATGGGTTTTGAATTTGGTTGCGGGATATGAGATTTACCCGGAGAAAGCCGAAGAAGCACAACATATAACAAGTGTTCTATCGCTTAAAGTTGCTTCAGATATTACTCTACCAGTTGGTACAAAATTGTATCGAGGTATTGGAGAAGATGTTATTCATCCTCACAGCGCTGGGTTTGACGGATGTTTGTGGGTAACCCAAAGTCAAACTATCGCCCGTACATATATCCCCACAGCTCCTGGTAAAGTCTACATAAGTTTAAGCTGTCTGTGCTCCGCGCCGGACAAGCGCAGCAGTACAGCAGATTACCAAAAACAGTTAGGATTTGAGTACACTGATATTAATTATAAAGATTATACTCAAGCCCAATCCTACACGCCTCCAGTTATACAACAAGAATTAATGAAGGATACGCCGTATCCGGATAAAAAAGACTTCCCTGATTTTGATTCAAAGAATTACCGGCATCCGTATTACGAGGCATCCGATAAATGGCATAAAGAACAGGACAAACGCTTCAAACAATGGGTGAAGGATCGTTTGAAAGAACTTGGATATGAGCCAAACAGTGAAAATTCCTATGACTCTGGCTACATCCTAAAGACCAAACATATTAACGGGCATGATACCATACTACCCAATAAAAACGTAGAAGGTACTATAATTACTTTCGAAAATCTGGAACCTCTGAAAATATTTGACATGACGGAAGGGGGTAAAAAAGATGGTGATCTAATGGATCCAGATTACCGGAAACTTGATACATTTAAGAAACTTACCGAGGCTGGGTATGATGGAGTTAAGATCAGTGACTTCGCTCAAGTAGAAGGGCATGGAAATGTGGGGCATACCTCCATCGGTATTTTCCCTGCCGCTATATCTAAAGTAAAAGAAGTCAACCGCGAACTTACAATTCACCCTGAAGATTTGTGGGGGGACATTAAGAAATACGGTGGTGAAAAAATTCAGGGTAGGCCTAAAAATCGCTGGACTTGGGTATGTATATGCGGCAATGATGACAGATACGCAGGTTTTATTAATTGCCATGAAGATGGAGATGCAGATCATGATTCGAGCTGGTATCAACAAGGTGTAAAAAAATTTTGCCGTTGCAATCAATGCTGGAGAGTTATTAACTTTTACACTTTACGGGTAGTGGGGATCGCTTCTAAAGACCTATTCGATCGTATTCATACATCATCTGAAAAAATCAAAGGGAGCCCACGCAAATGTAGTACTTGGGTATGTATCTGTGGTAATAGTTGGCAGTGGGATCAATGGGATAAAGGAATAACAGGTATTCCCCAGGATTTTCTACAAGGAAAACCTAAATATATTATTTGTATGATTTGCAGCAGGATAATTAATTGGAATACCTTGATGGTAGTGGGTATGGCTCCAGAGGATTTATTCGGCGGTAGAAGTTTAATAGGTTCAACTCAAACGGCAGCAAAAGTAGAAGGAAAACCTAGAGACCCCTTTAGTATTAAATGTGTTTGCGGCAATTCGGTGCGAAAAACTAATGATGATGCTTCAAAACCTTTTGCTGCTTGTGGTGTAAACGGTGAACGAATTACCGGTGTCAATATTAAAAATTGGAATAGACGTTATATACGCTGCGGTGAATGCGATAGAATTATTAACTGTCGTACTTTGAAAGTGGTAGGAATCGCTCCTGTCGATTTATTTGGTAACAATACTATAATGGGTTCCAAAACAGCTGAGAGAATTAAAGGTACCAAGGGAATACCGTATTTCGCAGGAGGTGATGGTGTTACCACCGATTGGGAATGCGTATGCGGAAATACCTGCGATTTTCTTGGTTTTTTTCTCTGTGATAAAAATGGGCAACATGAAACAACTAGAGATTGGGGTAAAAAATACGGGCGTTGTAATAATTGCGGTCGTATTATAAATGCAGTCACAATGAATGTCGTGGGATACTCTTCCCTGAATTTATTCGGTGAAGATCAGCCTATAAAAACTAGTAGTTTAAAAACTGCCGTAGAAATCATACAATTAAGAAAGAGGGATGGATTTTTGTGCGTATGTGGAAACGGACCAGAGGACTCTTGGATGGGGGATAAAACTAATTTAGGTTTCAGACAATGCGATAAAAATGGAAACTTTACTGATTTTACCGGTTACAGATATAAGTATGTACGTTGTCAAGCTTGCGGTCGAGTGATTGATTATAATAGTCTTCGAGTAAAAGCTTATGCTCCTATGGGTTTATTTGGAGACCCGGTTCGTACTAGTAGTTTAAAAACTGCCGAGAGAGGCAAAACTGTTAAAGGATATGTTAAATGTGTTTGTGGAAATACCTTTAGTGATGCAGGTATAGATGATGGTAACCATCTGGGCTTCCACTGGTGTGATAAAGAAGGAATTCATCTAACATATTCCTCTGATTTTATCCGATGTAGAAAATGCGGGAGAATTATGAATAGAAAGAGTTTGCAAATACGAGGGGTTTACCCAGATAGCTTATTCGGAATGCCCATCAAACAAAGCTCAGAACGAATCAAAGGAAGACCATTTAGAGGTAGATTCACTCCTCTCGGGTCCAATTGGAGTTGTATATGTGGAAATTATTTATTTTGGGAGAAATGCAATAAAGACGGCACCTTAGCTGAATATTCTGGTGTAGAATACACTAACAATAGGGTAGAATACACTAACAATAGGTTGTTAGACTCGTGGATACCATGGGATGAACTTCATGTTTATTGTCCACAATGCGGCAGGATCATTAACAGCCGTACTTTAAAGGTAGTTAGTCACACATCCCCTGGCTTGTTTGGAGACCCTGTTAAAATTTCATCACTCACTAAGACAGCTGAGAAAATCAAAGGAAAACCATTTGATAAACCTCTTTATGAAGGATCTATAGTATTTACACCGACAGGTAGTTATTGGGAATGTATTTGTGGGAATAACAAAGGGTACCCAAGTTTTACAATGTGCGATGAAGATGGACGTAGTCTGCACGGTGACACTTGGGATGGAAAATACGTACTATGTACAGAGTGTAGTCGAGTTATTAACTGTCGTACTTTGAAAGTAAAAGGTATCGCATCTAAAGATTTATTTGGTCAACATATAGTAACTAGCTCCAAATCTAAAGAAAGCTCAGAAAAAATTCATGGAATTCCCATTAACACGCGTACTTTAAGGGTAGTAAATCAAGTAGAGAAGAATTTATTCGGTGAAGATCAGCCTATAAAAACTAGTAGTAACCCAGCACCCCCAACTATACTAACAAGCAGTCACAAAACTCCACCTCTTAGTGACACCACATACCGTAATCCAGAACAGGGAACGGAACAGAATGCCTACGCCAATATACCGGAGCGCGTAGAAGGCACTCAAATGGTTCCTCAATTGGAAGAGTTAGCCCCAGAGCTATTCAGTAAAAGAGCGGAAACAGATGACGCCAAATGGGAAGCCCTAGACCCCAAGAACAAGAATAAAAAGGATTGGGCTGCAATTCGTTCAGACCCCAGGCAGACGAGTTTATATAAAAAACCGCATGAAGTAGAACTCCAAGAATTCTATCAAAAGGATCGCCCCAAGCCGAAATCCAAGCCCAAAACTGATCCCGTTGCACCACTTGACTCACAGCAAACGGAACTAGATTTTTGAGGCTTTTGATTCTATTAGATAGAGTCAAAAATGGCCAATAAAACATCATCTCTCGCTAAATTAACCGCCGCTATCCATGCATTAGCTGGTTGGCGAGATTCCTACAGCGAAAAATGGATATACCATCCTAATTACGGCGCATTTACTCAAAACGGAAATATAGGTACCCATGCACAGTTTATAGAACAAGTCATGGGAAAAAATATGTCTTATGGTAAAAACTACGATGAAACGGAGCGTGGTTACGCTCAAATAGACAAAGAAGAGAAAACTATACTCTTGGAGACATTTAAAGATGACGCCCCTATGATTGCCGCCGATGTAATAAACATGTATAAGAAAAAATTCCCTGGTTACACTATCTCAATTTCAGATGAATCGTATAAAACAGCAGCCGGAGAATCGCCTTTATTCAAAGTAGATAGAGTTAAACGCGGGCTGGTCTTAGAACAAAAAGAAATAAAATTTTCTTCTTATGAATGGAAAAAAGGAGATAGAGCTATATACCGCTGGGCTTACACTTGGGGCGATCCTGATCGCGAAGGAACCCTTAAACCCGGTTGGACAACAGAATCGGCACGGTGTCGTATATTACGTGTCCTTGATGATAAAACGGCTTTAATTCGATGGGATGACAGCATGAATGGTGGAGTCGGAGACCGTACTAAAATAATGTTAGACAATTTAATCCCAGTACAAGAAAAGTTGCAATTTGCGTCTCGAACAAGTAAGAATCCGATAAATAAAGGAGATAGAGTTTATCATATCTATGCTTATAACTTCGCTTGGACTAGAGAAGAGGGGCATGGAATCGTTTTGCAGGTGGTAGGAGATAAAGCCAGAGTAAAATGGGATGATGGGGATATACAGAATTGTGGGGTCGAATGGTTAAAACCCGAACAAGAAGGTTTAAAATTTTCATCTAAAACAGCGGCTTCTTATATTCCTAAAGTAGGAGATAGAGTGTATCGATGGACACGATATAATGACTTTTTTGATACCTATCAAATAATAAAAAAATACAAAAAAGAAGATGCCCATGGGGTTGTTTTACGAATAAATTATGAAGAAGAAACAGCAAAAGTCAAATGGGATAATGGAACTATCGAGATAGATACACCATACTCTTTCTTACTACCAGAACAAAAAAGTCTAAAATTCTCTAGTGAAGAATCTATAAAGGTTGGGGATGAGGTTGTCATCCTAATGGGTGATCCATGGGAAGGAGCTTCTAAATACGGAAGGTTACGAGGTATAGTTATCAAATTACGCGGAGATAAAGCCAGAGTTAAATGGTATAACTGGGATACTGCTTTTGGACAGCCAGATGATGGACAAGTTCATATCACAACCGAAAATGTTGCAGATTTGGAATCGACACAACGCAGCTTAAATTTAAAAGAGTCCGCAGATAACTATTTAGGTGACGCAAAATTAGCCGCCGTCAAAAACTTCAAAAGAGGGGATAGAATTGTATATGAATTTTATGGCTGGAAAAATTATCAGTGGTTGCGTGATAAAAGACATGGAGTTATTAAGGGTTTAAAACATGATTCTGAAAACAGAGAGTACGCGAGAATTTTATGGGATCCCGGGTCAGGATTTGATGAAAAGGAATCTCAAATAAACACTCACCTGTTAGATTATGAGCAGGAGCCTTTATTTCCTAAAGAAGCCGCTTATGCCGAAGCACAGAATCAATCCCAGCACACAGACCATCAAAATATGGGAATGACCAAAGTGCTGAAGTCCGACCCATTTGCAGAAGAAATAGAGCAACTAGAAACTTCAGGAATTAGTAAAGAAGCATTCGATATCACCGCTGCTAACTATGATGAGATGTTCAAAAACATCTTACAGGTATCTCCTACGCATCCAGTGACTCAAGGGGCTCTCCAGCTTCGCGTGCGAGAAGAAATCACATGGGCTAAGAAAGACCTGAAGAAGCAAGATCGCATTGTATGGTGGTTGCGTTGGTTCCGTTTGGCTTTATTGAAATCTTTAGTTGATGGATATAAAGACGAAGTGCAAAATGATGAGACTTCGTTAGGTAGAAAACAATATGGATACGAACCAGATGCACTAACTAAATTAGAAAATGATTACGTCGAAGATAAAAAAAAATACGCTACAATTTCAGAATGGTGGGAGAAAGAACTTCAAGTTCTAGAAACTCGTACCGGTAAAACACTTCGTAATGAAAATAGTACCCCTGGTCTTGGCTGGTTTGGTCGTGCTCATAGTAGATATCAGCACTACATGAGTCTCCCTGTTCCCGCTATTCAAAATATTATTTGGGACAAACAGACTACCTTTGAACTAGAAAGTATTTTTGGTACCGCTGAACAAGCTTGGATTGAAGAAACTAAAGGCAAAGTACAAATCCAGGAAGGTGATGAAATACTTGTTCCATTCTCCGATGGTTGGGCTTGGTGGAAACTTAATAGGGCTTATTGTCCGGATGAGGCGAGGGCTCTTGGACATTGTGGTAATTCAGCTGGGGGTGGGAATAATCCCGATGAAAGAATATTATCTTTACGCCGCCATGTACGAGTAGGTAATACGGATATGTGGGAACCTCACCTTACTTTTATTCTTGAGCCTAATGGTTACTTAGGAGAAATGAAAGGAAAGGGTAATCAGAAACCTGCTCCTCGATATCATCCCTACATTATAGCTCTTTTAGAAAGTCCACATATTAAAGGAATACGCGGAGGCGGATATTTACCCTCTCACAATTTTGATTTAAACGACCTAACCCCGGAACAACAGGAAGCCATAGTTCAAAAAAACCCCAATCTCATGAAACTCAGTCGCAGGTTGAAGGAGCAAGGTGCCACAGAAGATGTTATTCAGCGTATTCATAATGTCCTATGGAATCCAGATGAAGAGCACTATGGAAATATTAATGACCCGAAATATGACCCGAAACTTAAAGGTTGGAAAACCAATGAATGGAAATCTGTAGATGATTTTATTGAAGACTGGGGTGATGAAACCGCGAAATATGTCCAAAAACAATTTAGTGGTGATGGGGATATGTTTGATTGGGAATTTGACACCGATTGGACATCCGCTTTAGAAGACTTGGATCAGAAACATTTGGATATGGTACACAACTATATCATGCAGACTCACCCCGAAGAAGTAAAAGAGTGGCAGGAAGAGAACGAAGAAGAATTGGACGCCGGTGAACAAAGTCTTAAAACTTTCATTGAAGATAAAGACCCTGGAGATGTTCAAAGTTTCTTAAATGGGGCTGCAAGAACAGGGTCTCAATATGGGGCTGAGCATGAAATGTACGAATCTTTAAATAGCGCCGTAAAATCTTTTGGTCCTTTGTCCACGGGAGAACAAGTGGTGCTCCCTACATACAAACACATGGAAACAAAAAACGTAGGGGGTAAGTCAGTTCAAAAAGAAGTAGAAGGTATTACATGGGATAGTCCAGTATATTTTTATTTACCCTTGGAACAAGCCGCGATTTTAGCTGATAAAGGGGAGCCCTGGTCCTATTATGAAGATGAAAATAATAGAGACGAGGACGAAAAAATTGATGTAGATCAACCTTATTATGGCTGGAGCGGGTGGGATAGAGATGCTATGCAAGAAGAGGTAAAGGAGAATTTCTACATCGAACCTCCCAAACCTGTGCTTACTAAACCAACTAAAAAGAAGACAAAGCCTAAAATAAAATCGAAGGTGCGTAAAAGCAGTTTGTTAAATAAACAAGCCCAAGAACCATGGCATCAGCGAGAAGACGATTATACAGGACGCTGGAATGAAGATGAAACAGAAGAACAGAGTCGCGCTAGGTATCAAAAAAGTCAGCAATGGCAGCAGAGCGCTTTAGCGGCTATGTCTATAGGAAAATTAACTCCAGAGCAAGCACATGAAGTAGGTTTGTATGAATGGAATCAATTCAAACTATTGCCCTCTCCGCTTTACCATGTAACTACAGCGAAGAGTAAAGTGCTTGCCGAAGGTTTGAAATCTCGTAATGAATTGGGAATGGATCAGGGAGCGGGTTTAGGCGGTGGGACGGAAATGAGCGTTTCGTTTACCACCGATATAGCTGTGGGCATAGGTATTTATGAAAATATGTTAATTGCTCGTAAGGTAGCTGCGGGAGAAATGAGTCTGGATGAACTGATTGATACAGCAACCCAAGGCACAGGAGCCAATAAGCCTTGGATTGCGGACATTATCCGCTCTTTGGGGGACGAAAAAACTCTGGATGCCATAAAACGAGGCGTGGTACAAGAACAGGCTATGGGTAGACCTCCAGATGATCCAGGAATATTACCCCAGTATCGTAAACCAGGACCTTGGACTCCTACGCCTTGGGCTCATCACTGGATGGGGGGAGATGGGGAAAAGAAATACACATGGTGGGAACGCCCTATGACTGATATTGAAAAAAAGGAAGCTGTCTTTGATTTCTTTAAGAAGTGGAGTTTTTGGAGAGAACACGCAGGTGGAGGATTAGATCCATTATATTTTTGTAGTGATTGCCACGCTTTAGGACGAGTACCAGAATCTGAGATTGCTTTATTAGAGTACCGTGCTATGCCTAATGCGCGGGGAGTACCAACTGAAGGTTTAAGTGAATGGCGGATATTCTCCGGAGCAGCGGTAGAATTTGTCAAAGAGGTAAAGAATGCCTAATGTATCCACGATGCCTACGATATTTCAGATAGAAATCCCCTCGGAATTTAGGGACAAATTTTGGGATCATCCAGAAGATAAATTGAGATTTTGGGCGTTCAAAAACAGACCTCACTGTTTTTTGGAAGAGAAGTTACTCTTCACCTTTGACCGTCGCCCTGTTGCCGAAGCCAAAGTTCTGAAGATGGAAGACCCAGGCAAATCTAAATGCGATGCTACAGGTCAGTACGAGGATTACTGGAAAGTGTTCTGGTCTCCTAGTACATTCAAGCGCTATAAACAAAAAACTGGTGCCTCTCAATGGATGGGTCCAGTTTATCATGGCACAAATAAAGAGTTTGAGAAGTTCAATCCCGCGGAGAGCGCAGCTGGAATTTTCTATTTTACTGATGACCCCGATTACGCAGATTCCTACACTCAAACACAAGGTATGTACGATACAGGCGCAAACATTCGCCCTACATACATACGAATGAATAAACCTTTCGACGCCACAGCATATGCCACTAAAAGAATGAATTTAGATGAGTTTGCAAAAATATTAGATAATTCCAATTTTTCATCTCGTGTAGCTAAATTATACAGGTGGGGCTGGAAAAGGCCTTTTTGGAATTGGGTGATCACTCTAGCAGAAGAAACCAAAGATGCCTTGGAAAGCAAGGGATACGATGGCATAATTCAAAAAGAAAATTTGATACCAGCTAAGGGCGATGATAAAACATCCTATATAGTTTTCAATCAATCCCAGATTCGAAATGCGTATGAAAAACAAGGAGCTGGAATTGTCTACGGGTACACCCGTGCGAAAACTAGAATCGCGGCGTTTCAATCTTGGATGACGGCTTGGATGACGGGAGACTGCTGGCTGTTTGCTTTGGCTCTAGCTCACCACATGCCAAACGCTTCATTCGTCGGACTGGCTACACCAGAAGGTGTCGTCCATCACGTCGGACTGATGGAGGGTGGCAAATACTATGATGTACGCGGAGCCATGCCAGAAGACGAATTCAACTACGCTACTGACGCGGAGAAGCCCATGCACATCGTGCCAATAGATTATGAGCAGGTGATGCGAGATGGGGAGTACGGTAGCTGGCTGGGGCATGAGGACGAGTTCAATGCTCTGCCTGACATGAAGAAAGCGCAGAAGGCTGTACGCCGTGTGTTTCCTCAATTTAAATCTGCGTCAACGGATGAACCGGGGCTGCTGTGGCGTGCGCCTGAAGACAATGAGCGTCACGATTACCAGCCAACATGGGACTATGAACCTCGTGCGGAACAAGACCCAGAACTGGCTGCAATCGCGATCCAATGTGCCAAGGGAGAATACCAGCGCACGAAACAACCGTTTGAGCTTCACGACATTGACCTTTCACACCTTGGTGCGGTAGCCATGTACATCGACGGCACCTGCGGTTATCCTGTCATTCTCATCGATCTTGAAGCGCATCGAGGCTATGAGGATCAAATCGGCAAGAGCATCAACCACGAACTAAGACACGCCATTCAGGATGCCGAAGGACGCGATTACGACGAAGATGAAGCAGAGGACGCAATGAAAGAAGCGTCTATTAAAACCGCAAACTGGCGTCAAGCTCGTGATATCCAACGAGGAAACTGGATAGCGGAACGAGATGGTGTTTTCCAAGTTACGCAGGTGATGCCCGAGGGAGATGAAATTGTAGCGCTGGGTAAAGGTGGATTAGTTAGACGCTATGACCCGAATGACGAAGTCAATATTTGGAAGACCGGTGCATTGAAACCATCGGATGAATTCCGATTTGTCGAAGAGTGTACTGAGGCTTATAGCGGACAGTCAAATATGATTCTTCGAGCGTATAAAATACAACCTAATTTAGGAGAAAATCCAGATATGATGTTAGGCGAATTAAGATATACGGTGTACGGGGGAGGAATCTCATCTCTAAATTGCTGGGTCTCTAGCTATTATATAGAACAAGGAGTGGGGGCGGCTCTAGTAAAAGAGTTACAACGCCTATATCCGAACGCAGAAATACCACTACGGGATATAGATGATCAATATGACTTAACGTCTTTGAAAATAAAAAAAGAACCATCAGAATATGCAGAACAATTTAAAGAGAGGGAAAGTCTGATGAAGGAAAATGTCCGACTAGATAATATAGCCGATAAATATTGGTCACAGGATACCCACACAAAGGAAGAAGATCAAAATTTTGAAAAAGAAACAGAGCATTGGAATGATATCAATGACAGACTTTGGATTTTAGACCAATATCTCAATGGATTAACTCGCACAAAAACCCGTATCATAGGGGCGAAAGATGAGGGTTTTGTAGACACCGAAGGAAACCCCATTTCTGAAGAAGAAATCATAGAAAATCCAGAAAAAGGATTCTGGGGCACCGAGGCATCGGGGATTTTGCCCGTATGCCCATCTAAAGGCACCGTCTGCCTAGCTTGGCGGTCTCCTAAGACGCATTTAGGCGATTGTTGGGGTTCGATAGGGGGCGCGATTCCAGAAGGTCTCTCAGCCGCTCAGAGCGCTAAAGCAGAATTAAAAGAAGAAACAGGGTACGGGGGAGGTGTTTCCTTATTGCCCGCGTATGTCTTTACCCAAGGAACTTTCAAATACTATAATTTTGTGGGCATTGTACCACAAGAATTCGCTTTCACCCCAACAAAAAAACATAGTTGGGAAACGGAGCGCATTGAATGGGTGCCGTACGCTGAAGTTCAAAGGGACATGCAAACCAACCCCAGTCATTATCACCCAGGTATGCTGAAGTTGTTCGAGAACTCCGGGGATGTGATTGAAAAAGCTCTACGGATGAAAACAGCAGCGGAGAAACTTTCTCCAACTCAAGCGGGATTATCTTCTGATAAAGAAGCATCTTACCATCCAAATTTTACTGTAGGTGATAAAGTTTACTTGGTTCGCATCCCCGAAAGAATAGGATCAATAATTAAAATTAGAAAGCAACATAGTGATTACACAACAAGTAAATATGAGATAAAGGTACTATGGGAAACTCCAGGGCGTGTCGATTCTGGAAAAATATATACTTATGATGACACTGATCTCCGTCCGGCACAAGAAAGTTTAGACTTTAAGGAAGCGGGCGATAAAAAAGCGGCCAAGACTTATGAATGCAACGGATATAAATTCAACAAAGGTATGGAAGTAAGCCATTATACGGATACAGCTTTAATTGGAAAAATAACAAAAATTGAAAAGGGAAGCCGGGGGGAGATGATGTGGAATGGAAGATATTGGGAAACAACTTACTGGGCTTCTGTTGATTGGCGTGATCACAATGGTTATTCTACTAGAGAAAAGCTATCAGCGTTAATACCAACTCAGATGAATTTATTTGAAAAAGAATCATCCAAATCTTACGAATGTAACGGACGTAAATTCGTACGAGGAATGGATGTTGTTTTTAGCAAACACCCAGAATATAAAGGAAAAATAAAGAAGTTTAAGAAAGGAATTAGTAACCACTTCTGCCCAGAAGCTTTAATCGAATGGTATGCTCCTGAAAGTATGGAAGGTGATTTACAATGGTGGGGTTTAGAAGCTGTTGAGCCCATCCAAATGGATATCCAATTCAAAGAATCGTCTACTCACCCAGTTTGGGAAAAGGGTATGAAAGTAATACGAAAAAGGGATCCAGATAGAGTGGGAACAATTGTAGATATACACAAATGGGATGATAGTACCGGCTTACAAATTACTTGGGATGCTGATAGTATAGCCTACACATTAGCCTACCCATTTTGGTACGACCAAAATGAAATTGAGCCCGCTCAGCTAGAATTACCGTTCAAATTACCCAAAAAATCGATAAAAATAGCAAGTATTAATCAAGACAACGCTAAATCCAAAACAGCAACCACCTATTACCATGGCGGGGCTGATATACCAGATGAAACACTAGATGTATCTAAGGGGCAAACCGGAGTTATTTTTGTAACTTCAGATAAAGAATATGCTCAAAGGTATATTAAAAATAATGGTGGAGGTTTGTACACTGTTACTTTGGATGACCCTCAGATATTTGACCCCCGTAACTCCGATCACTTAGAACAATTACAACAAGGATTTCTTAATCTTGTAGGTGGTGATGATTATGATGATGAAGAATCCGCTCTAAGTGATTACCATAATTTTATAGGTCAAGGTGACTTGATGCTGGATTGGGCTGTAGCTCCGGATGCTTTTGATGCTGTCAAAACACTAGGCTTCAAAGGCATGCGTATGCGAGAGCGTCCAGGCAAGATTACCAAGGCACCGGATGACAACGGATTTGAGATATCTAGCAAGCCTATTGAAAGTGTGGCTTTATTCGACAAAACTGTACCCGCTAAGAGAATTGCTGGTTTCACACCCACAGAAAAACCATTACGACGGAAATTTGCTTCGGGCACTGAAGTAATAACCGGGTCCCAAAGGGGGACTGATGAGTTGATCCCCATAGAAGCACAAGGAGAATCATCCAAATCTTCAGCCGAAACATTTACACCTATAAGTAAAGACGAAAAAGTACTTCGCAAAAAATTTCCTATCGGATCAAAGGTACTAGACGAATATAAAAATCGTGAAGGAGTGGTTAAATCGTATGGGAGATATAATAAATATTTTAATTCATTAGCTATTGTCGTTACTTGGGATAGGATTAGAGATAAAAAAGATTTCAGTTTTAGTTCCGATAGTTTGATTCCCCTTGAATCACAGGGAAATTTATTCAAACCAGAAAATAAAACAGCCGATTTCGATTATGATGTCGCTGAAAAAGCAGCTGAGGGAGAACAAAGCGCAGCAGCAAGCATACTAGACGAATATAAAGCTCATCTTACGCAAAAAAATTATCGTCAAAAATGGTCACTGGTACCCGCAGCCAGGTTAATTAAAATTTGGAATGACTACGCAAAAACTGGAATGGTAAGAGACACTAAAGGTATGGATAATATCACTGGGATTATTGTTACAAACATTCATAAGCTTAAAGTGAATACCATTTTATGCGGGCATGAACAAGATGATCCAGTTAAATATGCAAATTCTATAACTGAAGAAACATACCCTGAAAATTATTTTGAAATTTTAGAGAATTTTTTTAACGACGAAAAAGGAATGTGGCGCATCAGCGACTTCGCAATAAAACCTCTTCAGAAACTAGCTTATCAATTAGTCGCTACTGCGAACCCAGAAGAGCAACTACAACTTGTAGATAAAGTGCTTAATATTGTGCATCAACGCAGTGATCTATCCAGCTGGTTTGTCCAGGGCGGATTCCAGACTTTGAATCAGTTATTCCAAAGCAATCAACAAGGTGCAAAGACTGCTATTGAGAATATTAGTGTGCCAAAAGCCGATTATAGTTCGGACTTAATTTATTATTGGCGTGAAATTGAAGGTTACGGTGGACTTATTAAATGTGTTGGTGTATTTATGGGGTTTGAAGTCTTTAAAGGTAGCGGTGTCGTAGGGGCGATGTCTTATGTTACTGAAATTTATTGTATTAAAGATAAAAAAACCACAGTGGGTTTAATTTCTGGTTATACAAAAAAGCAAGCTTTTAAAATATACGAAACTTTTATTTATCCCAAGTACAGAGGACAGAATATAGCCCCACAATTTTATGCATGGCTACTTAAGAAAAATTTAGTACAAAGCATAATCAGTGGCGATGAACAGGGTAAAGGTGGTAAAAAACTTTGGGAGAATTTAGCTAAAGTACCAGGTATTATGGTATTTGCTTGGAATCGCGGAAAAGCAATTTCTCTTGATCCAGACGATTTGGGGGGAGAAGAGTTTATCTGGTCTGATGATGTAAATGATGAGTGGGAAGAATTAGAAAAAGATGAGTATGCAATAGCTATCCAAATGACAGCCATTGAAGAGAGAGATAATAACTGGAAATCTAATCCCCAATGGATTGAACTTAATCAAAAGCATAGAAAAATTAGAGACAGATATAAACAATTGCCAGATACCACAACGACTGGAAATGTAGTACTCGTAGCCCAAAAAGCTACAACTAAAAAAGCATCTATAAAAACTGCTGCCGGGACTTGGCAACAAGCAGAACAGGTGTTACAAAATATTGACCCAGAACATGAACTTATATTATTCCATAGTGGCACATCAGATATCGATCAATCCATTAACGAAGTAGGTCTAATCGCAGAAATGGGCGAATGGGTGGAAGAGGTTTTATACGGAGCCACCGATGATGATGAGTTGATACAAAACATTAGAGAAAAGGGAGGGGCAGTATTTTTTGATGAAACTCCCAGCTGGATAAAAGCAAAGGTGGAGCGTAAAATAAAGCGTCGAGCAACTACAAACGATATTAAAAAATATGGGCAATTGACTTTAGTAGTAGCGGATTTAGATGGACCCATTCGTCGATATATAGGATCCGGTAAACACGGGGAAGAAGTTGAGACTTTAAGAAAAGAACGCTGGGTAGAAGATGATTTACCGTTTGGTTTGGAGCCGGGGGATTTCTTTTCTACTGAAGATATTGCTGCTACCGTTACACTAACTGGAGATGATCTCGTTATGTTTATGAATAAACATTTTCCAGGAGAAATAGAAAATCCTTCAAGGCGAGAAAAGCTTTCCGCTGATCGGGCATCGACTACGGAATTATTGATTAATACGGTGGAAGAAAAACACAAGACCTCCGCTCAGCGCCAAATCTACTATCATGGCACCGACATCAAAAATCTGCGCTCAATTTTGAGTGAAGGCTTGGTTCCCGAGGGCAAGGCCAAATCGTGGGCAGACGATCCTAATGCCGGAATGAACAGCCCCAGCCGACAAGCATACGGCGGCTGTTATGACGATGAGACTCGTATTTTAACAAAACATCGTGGATTCCAGCATTTTTATAATCTTCGGTTGGATGATGATGTGGCGACTCTTGTCAATGGTGAGTTGGTTTATGAACGTCCATTGGCATTTACACGCTATTGGCATGAAGGGCAAATGTATGCCTTCAAGACTCGCTTGATTGATCAGTTAATAACTCCTGACCATAAGGTTTATTGGCGCAATCGAATTAGCAATGATGCTCGCCAAAGAAAAAATCAACCAGAACTGGAATTTCAACTTTCCGAAGTATCTTCCTTGCTCGGTCGCAAGGGGGTTAAAAGTTGTGGCGCAGGCAGGGTTCGGGATTACAGTCAAAAAAGCTGGAGAAGTGTTGAGTTCAAACGCAACGCCGAGTGGCATTGCGCTGCTGCGCCTGCTTTGTTTGACGTGCCTTCCGCGCTTCCTTATACAACCCCGATCAAGCAAAGGAAGCGATTATACGCTGCTCGTCCGAACCAGTTCAAAATTGACGATTGGTTGGAATTTTTGGGCTGGTATTTATCCGAAGGCTCTTTGGATAGGAAAAGCAGAATCGCCATATCCCAGCAGAAACCGAAAAATAGAGAGAAAATCAAGCAATTATTGGGGCGTATGGGCCTTCTGTTTTCTGAAAATAAGCAGGGCTTTCGTTTCTCCCATCATAGGCTGTACGAATACCTCAAACAGTTTGGTCTCGCACAAGACAAGTTCATCCCACAAGGTATCAAGGAATTCGACCCATCCAAATTGGGGATTATTCTTGGTTCTTTGCTGGCTGGCGATGGTCACTGTAGACGAAAAGGCCACCAAAACAAATGGGGTGATTATTCGTGGATATTCAATTCCGTCTCCCAACGACTAGCAGAAGACGTTGCCGAAATCGCATTGAAATGTGGGTACGGCATATCATTTGGCACAAACAAGCCCACCACTGGTAAGTTCAAGGGCAATTTTCCGAGCTATTATATTTGCCTATCCAAATGGAATCCCACCAGCTTGTGCGGCAAACCTGCCATTATTGATTTCAAAGGTTGGGTTTCCTGCGTGCAAGTTCCCAGCGGGGTCATATTTGTAGAACGCAACGGCAAAACATGTTGGAGCGGGAACAGTTATTTAACCCGCAATATGATGACGGCCATGTCAGCCGTGCGCAACAATCGGAGTAATGCCGATTACCGCATGGTCATGGTCATCGTGGAAGCCCAGCCCAATTCCCTGTTCCTCGACGAGGACAGCATTGTTTCGATACTTGATAGCCCATTTAACAATGGTAATCAGGATTCTTCCGAGCATCTTATCGGACAATACTTCATGATGACTTTGCCCGATGCCCCTTCGTCCCTGAAGGAAGCCTACCAAGAGATGCAGGGACGATACATTGATAAGGTAATCGAGCGATTCAAGTACATGTTGACGGAACATAAGCTAACCATGGCTCCGGATTTAGAGAAGCGGGTGCGTGAGCTTTTGCCTGGTGTGCTCTTGGCCTCATTGACCCGCAGAGTCGCGCACGCCTACAAGTCCGACGAGAAGCGTACCGAGAAGGACGGCTATGATGCAAGGAACTATGATTATCGCCGGACGTATCAGAGCATCTTCGGACAAGTAGAAGCGCCGCCCAAAGAGACCATAATCCCGACGCCGCAGGCTGGTGAAAAGAAGTTTCGGGAAACAGCGGAACAATTGACCCGCACCTTGCGTTCCATGCTGCGCATCCAGCAGGGTGGGGGCTGGGCACTGCAAAATGCCCGTTCCACCGAACCTATTGGCTACAATGGTAGCAACCACATCATTGCGGTGCTGGAGATTCGGGAGGGGCGTGACCTGCAAATCAAGTTTAACGACCCCACGGGCTACGAGGGCAAGGGCACCATGGTGCCTATCGTGGTGCATTATGGCGCAGTTCCTGAGGATTTCAACCAACAGTGGAAGGAACGGATGGGCTACAGGATTTACTGGCTCAAGCCGGGAGAAACCCCGCCGCCGTCTACTTATGTCAAGCCCGAGGAGCCTACTGAAAAACCGACCGAAGTAAATCAAGAGCAGCTAGAAACGGACCCGCCCAACGCACAGCCCGCCCGAAGCTACGTGACCGCTGCTACCGAGAGTTTTATCGGACCTCACAGCGATGTCGCTCCTACGAAGACAAAAAACACACATTACATCTGGGTATACCATCCCAGCTACGGGTTTTATTTCGCTGAGGCTAAGGATTTCCAGCACGAGAAATTCTTTAAAGGGAATACAAGTTTCCCAGGGGCTAAAATTCCCATGAATTTATACGATAATTGTAACCGAGGATATGCTTTGGTAAAAAAATCCACGAAATACATAACTTTAACTTCTAGCTGGACAAAAGCAGAATTGGAGTTTATCCCGCAAGCTGTAGTGAAGGGGTTTAAGAAATATTTTCCTGGTTATACTTTTGACCAGCACTTCATGGTGCCGGGAGTGAATTTGATGCGGGTTCCATGGCGGGACGACCGCCAATCACGGTAACCATTGAAGCTATTTAAATATCAGAATAACCATCATCCTGCCCACAATCTAAATAGTGGGTATCCCACGCCGCGCCGTCATTCGTTTCGGCGCAGTCAAACCGATTGGTTCCTTGAGCTTCTAGTTCCATCTGTTGCTCAGCTGCTTCAAGAGCATCATTCATTCCCTTCCAATAAAGTTTCCATGCCCATTCCGTAAATTGGGAAACATACTCTCCACTTGCTGTTTGAGTAAGATTGTACATCATAGGCCTTACGCCTTCCGAACAATACACTTCAAAAAGTTTGCGAGCGGCGGCTTCATTTGTCATTTAAATTTTTCCATCCATTTGGATGCGCTACGACAATCAGCACAGGGAACTACATTTCCACATTCTTTTTTCTGCTGTTCTGTCCAATCTAGTTCTTCATAGTCTCCATATTTGCCTAGAACCAAGTTAGCTAATTTAACTATAGCTTCATCAAAAGTACTACCACCAGTATCTAAATCTGGATCATGACAATTTAAACGTGTGGTTTCATTGTCCCACTCATTATTACCATCAGTACCCGCTGGGTAATCATATAATTCTTGCCCAAACTCAAGCCAGCATTCAGTTTTGATTTTTAAAGCTGGATCAGTATTTATATGCCCGGACTCATCAACCATGACATATTCAATTTCCAAGTTGTGGTGAATAGCATGACGGTGATTGTGACGCCACTCCCTATAGCATTTTCCGCCTGTATCCTGAGTGATAAGCCAACCATCATTTTTTAATGAGGCAGCTTCTTCGGAAGTAATTTCATTGCGTTCACGTAATACAAAGGATGGATGCTCATGAAGAAAACGCCATGCTTCATAAGCTGTATTAATAGACCTCATGCGATTTTTGTATTACATGGGTTAAATGATGTATATGGAATCGTGCGGATAGCATCGGCAATGGCAGAGGCACCATATTCTATAACATTGTTTGCTTCGGTAGTTGAAAGCGCCCCAGAAGCCGACACTAATTTGACAATCACGGTGACTCGAACATCGCCATCGTTGGCGACTATTTTAGCATTTCTTTTCATGAATATCCTTTGATGCCTACGGAGGCTACCTAAAGCTATATTAATAGACCTCATGCCAGTTTTCGTTTTCATCGAGAGTGAGATTGCGCTAAGAATTGGACGCCAAATCCAAAGGCGATCGTTACAATTACGGGTATGGGAATGGCAACAATCTAAGTTGAGCGGCGATAATTCGCCGCCTCGTTATTCAGATGCAGCTGCACCTTTACGAGCTTCCCGAGCCTTCTTGCGTTCTACTTTCTTCTTTAAATTGTGAACCGTTTGGGGGTACTTTGCGACCGCGTAGGCCATATCTTCCTCTTCCTGTTGAGTCAATGGGGGCTGAGGGTCAGATCCATAACGCTTGAGAATGGCTAGTTGATCTTTAACATATTGTAGAGATTGTTGCCAAATATCAGCATCAATCTTCAAGGTGTGTTTCTTTCCAACGAATGAAAATCTACCTTTCATATTTGAATCTCCTATTTTTAGATTACCTCATCCCTGGTATCAAAGTCAAGTACGGGCTTGTCAAATGCACGTAACATACGCTCCAAATCTTTCCGCAACTCTTCTGGGGACTCCCCATAGGGCTCTATGGCATTTGTGGTAATAGACGGCCTACCGCTAACATCTCCAGTCAAATAATAAGCTTCATGGATTCCATACCAATATTCCACTGGTTTTTCATCATCCGGCCCACTGTTGACCAAAATGCTATTTTCTTCGATTTTATGCCGCACAACTCTATGATTCCAACTCATTTTTCAGCTTTTCGAATCGCTAAATCAGCATGCCTGAAGGCAGGGGCTTTACGCCGCTCTCTGGGTAAACAAATGCAATCCGGCCCGGCTTGATATTTCATTCTACCCCCATATCCCTTAAAATTGCAGCGGCTAGCGGGTATCGAGTGACGTTTCCTGTCTTTTCAGGCTGTAGCCGCCTTAATCATAATACCATGAAAAAGCAAGACGGGCGATCAAATATCGTCGCCCGTCTTTAATATACCTCGGTACCATCGGGTCAGAGCCCCACTTATGGCAGTGTTCCGAAGCCGGATGTATAAATGTATATATTAAGATATTCAATAATTTTTATTTATAAAAGTGTCATGAGTGGCTTTTATCGCGGCGGATATAATCTTCCCTTGAATCCAGCTCAACCAGCCAATAAGAGTAAGTAAAAATTTGATATACGTTCTGCTAATGTTTGACATCATTAAAATTCTCTCTACTGAGAATTCTAATGTAGGAAAACACTAGTTTAATGTTTTGATGCTCCCAGACTTGAAGTCTGGGATTCCTGAACGGCTACACATAAGCGTAACCCTCGACGGCACATCCTGCCGCAGCAGCAAGGGTGTTGATAGCGGCGTTCTCTATCGTGCTGTGCTCCACACACATTGCACTCCCACTGCCTTACCGACAAGCCTGCAAGCCCTGTGGGACCGGATAGGCTCCCACATTCGTTGCAAGTCTTGGTGGAAAACTTACTCTCAGTCTCAACATACGTCCCACCGCTTTTGGGCATCTTGTAGGACAGCATTTGTCTCAACTGATAGTGTGCTGAGGAAGCCACACTCTGAGGAAGCCACACTCTTACGTCGCTAACCCGCCCTAAAAGAGCGGGATTGCGCTCCTCAACTACCGTTCATCGGTATGTATATCAGAATCAGGAGATTCTACATGTATAAATGCCTTTTCCGGAGGAGTGGGATCTACTGTATGGGTGTGTTTTAAGTCCTTGGGTAAAGTGCAAGATGGATCTGTACATTCTGGTTCAGAAGTTGGAGGAGCGCTATCTTTTGAAATATCCTGTAGTTCATAAGAAAAAGTGTATTCTTGGGCGGTTTGTAAAGTAGTCCCATCGGGAACTTCCCATTTGATATTGATTCGCTTTTGCTGATACGCCTCAATTTCATCTTTAGTTAATAGCACGCTTTCACCCAACTTTCTAATAAGAGCTGCGCATAAAACAGATAAACGACTATTTTGGGATTGCAGTTCCCTATACTGACCTATAAATTCTCCGATTAAAGAATCCGGATCGTTCTTCAGAGCGTAATTCTCCTTCTCCAGTTGCTCCGCGTATTTCTTAAGCGGCTCCATATAAGTTTTTTTCATTGCATTTTTCTTAGCTATATATCCGCGTCCCATTATACCCCCAATTGCGTATGTGAATTTTTCCCAGCACTCTGCGCACCCTATCTAATCCCCTAAGATATCTTCGTGAGAATCACTCCTGGTGACAACCTTGTGACATGTCTTTTTCAATATCTCCGTTGTAGATCCAAACTTGTTGTATAGATAATCAAATACATAGTCTGCTTCTTTGCTATTTATCTTTAGATTCAATGCTTTAAGAGTCTGTTTGTATATTACATCTTGTTGTTTCTCTAGTTCTTGAATCTTACGTTGCGTATTCTTTAATGTAGTTGATAATACATTCATAATGGTTCCTCTGGGAAAATTTTAGAATTTTCAAACAAATCCAAAACCGCTCTGTTTCTTTCCTGACACAAATCGCACCCTTCAAAAATTGTCTCTACATTTTTATCAGGACTAGCACAACGACAATTGCTGATAACGGCTCCACAAGAGCATATAACTTTTTTGTGTTCGCTCATATTAACGCACCTTTTTAGACTTTGGCTTAGGTGACTTCGGTGTTTTCTTAACTGAAATTTTCGTTTCGAATTCTTCTTTGACCACCCTGGCGCTAGTATCAATACTCTTCGGGGTAACGAGAGGCGCTCCTATTTTCTTATCAAACAGCGGATCGATGTAATGCTCCAAACCGTAAGAATCATCAAAAGTCAATTCACTGGTTTTCTTGTATTTCTCGCCATCAGAAGCTGTAAAATAATCGCCGGTTTTAACTTTTGAAAAATTGGTTTCTACTGGCTTTGGTTCTACAGGAACTGGACGCGGTGTTACTTTAAGTTTCTTTGGCATAATTGCTCCTAATCTATGATACTACTTTATTTGCCTTTTTGCGCTCTGCACGCGCTTTTCGCATCAATTGAGTTTTTGCTTTGTGACAGGGGGAGCATAAAGATCGAAGATTTGAAAAATCTGAGAATGACCCCCCATCTGCAAGTTCTTGAATGTGATCAACTTGTTTAGCGCAGGCTCCACATAGTACGCATGTCCATTTATCTCGACGCAAAATACATTTACGAATGTAATTCCATTCTACTAGAAGGAGTACAGCTTTAAGGCAGGCTTTGCTACACCAAGCAGTTTTACGGCCTGTGAGAACAACTCCACATTTCCGGCAATGCCATCCTAATTCATCTTTTTTTGTTGGGAAATCATCCCAAGTAAATTCGCTACGTTTTGATGCTCCGCGTTTACCCATACTTAGGATTTGAGATTGAGGTTATCTAGCTCGATCAACATATATTCATTAATTTTGCAGTAAGCACAGGGTTCATCAATAGCACACTTACCAGCATCGCAAAATTCCTCATGGGCTTTTACAGTTTTCTGCATTATGTTGTCGATAAATTCTAAGGCTAATAGACGGGCGGTCTTACGCTTTGGCATAAAAGTTGACGCTCCTGAAGGACGGAGATTCTAGTCGCCTCGCGGCGACCAATGTGTGCGAGACACTTCTCAGGCTACGCATGGGCTTAATCACCCGACGTTAGCGCCTGATGGCTCTGTCCGAGCCAATTTTGATCTTGCAAGCACGCGTTTGGCACCATGTGTGTCGGCGTGTTCTGTAAAGCCACATTTGATGCAGCAGAACTTTTCGCCTTTCCGATTTCGTTTATCTACACACATGCAGCCGTTATGACCGCATTCTTGACTTGTGTATTGAGGTGGAACGATTCCAATAGCCCGACCAGCTTCTTCCGCTTTGTAGGACGTGAAACGTTTCCACATTGACCAAGCTGCATCTAAAATCTGTTTTGGAAGATAGCCCACCATGTTTTGAACCTGTAAATCTTCCATCGCTAGAAACCCGAACTTTTGTACCGCTTTGGTTGTTTCTTTGTGCAAGAAATCTCCACGACAATTTGCGACATGCTTGTGCAGTTTACCAAGCAGCACAACTGCTTTGCGTCTGCGGTTGCTGCCTTTGACGCGTCTAGCAACCCTGCGCTGTGAGCGCCTGAGTTCGGCTTGTGCGTTCTCGTAGAATCGGGGATTCTCTACAAACGTGCCGTCACTAACAGCGATAAGTTTTGTGATACCTCTATCAAAACCTGCTTCCAAAGCGCTCACTGGTAGTGGAGTAGGCGTGTACTCAAATGCCAGTGTCGCAAACCATCCGTTGATTCACTTGCTTTAATATCAGAGATAAATGGACATTTACATACAAGGCAAAGTAGATCAAAAACTTCCCCGTTTTTTTGTATCAAAAAGGCTTTCATGCGAGTTTCCAAGAGTTTTCTGTGCAAAAAAATATATTTTTACACATCCAGCATTGCGCTTTGTCCCCTAAAAGCCGTTTACAAAAACTTCTCATAGGGTTGTATTCCAAAATAATAATTTCTTCTGACTCACATTCGGGACATGCCAAATGGTAAGAGTCTCCATTTTCTGTAAATCCGTAGTAACAAAATGATTGTAGTTTTAATTTTTTCTTACTCGCCATATGATTCCCATCTGCTTTAAAAAATCTCTATCCTTATGTGTTATTGTCCTAATTCTAACACATCGTTTACACTGACAAATAACACGAGGATAATTGGTTTTTCCACAAATAGTTTCCAGTAGAATCATACTTCCCCTTATAAATTGTGCGGATCAGATCCAATTACAACTGACCGTTCAGGCCGACGCATCTTTACAATGTGCGTACCTAGTTCCCGCCCACTGGCGCGGAACGACTAACGCGAATAGACCGCCGCACGATTTCTATAAAGGAAATGGTTATTAGTTTTCTCCAATGCCAACAAGTGATTCTGTTGATTCACTTGCTTTAATATCAGAGCTTTCGTCTGTAGCGGATGTGGACAAATCGATCACCAAATCATCGGTTGATGTATTCACAGTAGTATTCACGGTATTCCATAATCCAGTTCCAGCACTTAAAATATTGGAGCCTGTTGCTGTTGTTGTAGAGGCTACAGTATTGCTGGAATTTTGGCAGTTGACCATAATCGACCCACTGTCAACTCCCGAATTATAAATTCCGGTTTGAGTACCGATGGCCCCCGAATTATAAACTCCGGTTTGAGTATTTGTTACCAAAGTTCCTAAAGTTCCATAATAGGGATCTGGGAGAGTGTTAATGTAATAGTTGTTAGGGTAATAGTACTGCGTTCCCCACCACCAAGGATAAGACCATATCCAGTTAGGGTAGTTGTAGACGTACTTGACATTCTGGGGCGGTTCTGTGCCTTCTACAAGGGCTTTTAAAGAGCGTTCCAGCATATCCAGGCGAGCAACTTCACCTAGTAGATCACTATGTGTCTTACTAGCCTTAGCAAGGTCTTTTTCCGCCTTTACTAAAGCTTTTTTCTTGTCATTTAGTTCTTTTGTAGCGTTCGCCATCAATTTTGAGTATTTTGATGACTTAGTTTTACTTTTAGCTACTGTTTGTTTAGGTTTTGACATACTTACCTCTCTAAATATTAATATTGATAGTCAAAAACCAAGTTTAGGATTTTTAATTATCATTCGTAGGTATAATACTGACTTTTCTATAAAGTTAAAACAAAAAGCCCTCGGATATCGAGGGCTTTAAGGTAGATTAAGTTGATTTAGTAAGTTGTATGACAAAGGAAATTGCCTATCCCCGAAGTATTAGGGTATGTAGGCGCACCAGAAGAGTTACATGTTCCGGTTACAGCCGTATTAGTACTATCATAAACCGCCCAAGTATGAACAGATCCAATAGGCCATATATCATAAATTTGAGCGTAGCCTATAGTTGGGTCGGTTATAGTCAATACTGGAGAACCTGATGGCGGTAGATTATCCATATATACGGAATAACCCGTGCAACCGTTGTTGCATACCTTCCAAGTTAACCATTCATATTGAGGAGTCACATGATAATATGTAGGGCACCCCGCTTTCAAAGGGCAGTCTACTTTAGTACGCGCTCTAGCATTAATAATGAAAGGAATGATCGGACCGCTGTCTCTCTGTACTCCGTCATAATCAGTTACAGCAAAAATACCGCTTGCGTTATAAGGAGATCCTGGATCATTAATAGAATTAGCAGCCGTTCCGTTACATGTAATACCTGGGGCGTTAAAGGTTCCATATAATCCGTTACAAGACACCGCATATAATCTCCAATCGGGTAAAGCAAGAGGGTAAGAAGGCTGAGAATTACCTTGATTCATTGATCCCAGCAAACCAATAGAATCGGGAGAAAAATTATTCGTGCTACATGGCTGTGGCTGTCCGTTACTGTTACTACATGTAACTGTTGACCCAGTTGACGATGCTCGTGGAGGAATTGTATTGAGTCCGGCTACGTGTGGTGACCCATTTATCGTATACGTAGAGGAAGAAGAATTACAACCTAGTGAAACCGATGATTGATTATTGACCACGGGCCATAATGATGATTCATTAGGTACTGTTGATCCTTTCCATAAAGGGTAGTTAGTCAAAATATGATTAGATGGAGATGAACCATTATTTACAACATAGGAATTGAAATTTAATGTATGAGGGTTTCCCATGTTGGTAATACCTGATACATCAAATGGTGGAGTAGTATGCCCACATCCGTTACCAGTGAATGAATCAAGTTGTGGCGAGCCTACACCAAAAGCAAATCCGTATCTTATACTGGTAACTTGATTAAGTTGCCGACCCCAATTATCGAGCAATTCAGCTACGCACCCATTCGTAGAATTACTGCATTCCCCTGTATTTCCAGTCGGAACCCCAGGAGCGCCAGTTCCAGGCGTCATTAACATTCCAGCTCGTAAGGTTAAATTATCCTCGAAAGATCCACCATAAACATAAGAACCATTCATACCATAACTGGCCATATGCTGGAATGTAGTATATTTAGGATAACTATCTCCTAACCACAATCCACTGGAACCAAAATCATCAGTCGCCGGAATACCTAAACTATTCACGCCTGCTGGTACATTTTTCCAAGAAGCAGTCATAGGAGGCTCCATTGGAAGAGCCCCATTAGATGGGAGCGGTGCGGCAAAAAGAGGGTCTGTAACAGTTGAATAACTGTGACCCGCGGGACCGTTACCCGCAGAACATGATGCGCCACATGAAGGTTGATAGGTTAACCAAGACTGAAAACCTGGCGGAGCAGCCGCATCAGCGATATTACAATAACCAGACCCTGGGGTTGGGTTTAAGCAAGAATCCAAATCCACAATAGGTAAGCCTAAAAGTTGTGGCTGACCCGTATTATTAGAGCTAAGAGCAACTGACCAATAGGTAGAATTAGGGGGCATCTCATTTGTATTAGGAGTAGTACAAATATATATTATTCCGTTTTCTGTAACTAATTCGCCCT
>Ga0182014_10000982_pt1 | contig 38822 bp, 35 predicted proteins | sample 612S2DmetaG_FD_120489 | JGI IMG/M metagenome (GOLD analysis project Ga0182014, IMG submission 120489) | Permafrost microbial communities from Stordalen Mire, Sweden - 612S2D metaG | ecosystem: Environmental > Terrestrial > Soil > Wetlands > Permafrost | place: Sweden: Stordalen | collected... | reverse complement strand
GGGGAGGCTGAGGAGCTGATTGAGCGGTTCCGGGAGAAGTGGATCTGAGCGCGGTGACGTCGCCGTGGCGTCAGCTCTGCGGGCTGGACGCTTACCGGATTACCGAAATCCCGCGCCGACCGAGCAGTGAGACCGAGAGCGGGCCGGATCCGGGCCGTGACCCGGGGCGGGCCCAGCGGATCGCCACCCTCGTCGCCGCCTACCACTCCGGCGGGACCTTAGCCTACGGCTGGATCCGTCTGCAGACCGGCGGCCCGGTCCAGATCCTGGCCGCGGGAGCGGCGCTGGCCGGGAGCAACGGCACCGGCGACGTGATGCTGGCCCTCCCCGGCGGGGCCCGGGGACGTGCCCTGGGCCGGGGCGCGCTCGCGCCGGCCATGTCGGGACTGGCCTGCTGGCGGGCCATCGGCGGGATCAGCGACGGGCTTCTGGTGGCCGCGGGGGAGCCGCAGCCCGATCGCGTGCTGGCCGCGCCGTCCCTCGAGGATTGCCTGCTGCCCGCCTGGACCGGGCCGTTCGGCTGGATGGTCGTGGCCGAGCCGATACCCCCGTCCGACCTGGAATGGCTGGCCGACGAGACCGCACGGCGCGAGCGCCTTGCGACCGGGATGGCCGAACGCTTCCCGGAACGGGACGTGGAGGCACGCCGGTTCCGGCATCGGCATACCGAATTGCGCCAGGGACTGTCGACCGGCATGTGGCGCGTCCATCTGCTCGCGGGCGGTGCCGATCCCGCGGCCGCCACGCGGGTGGCGGCTCTCGTGTGCGCGTCGGCCAACCTCAAGGGCCTGCCGTACATGCTCGCGCCGGGCCGCCGCGGCACGGCCGGGTTGCGCGACCTGCTTGGCCGCCTGTTCGCGGAGACCGCGACGGCGAGCCGGGATACGGCTCGCGGGCCCACGGACGGACCGCCGGGCGGACCCGACCCGGCCGGGGCCGCCGCCACGGAGACGGAAACCGCGCCGCGGAGCCCTTTTCACGCCAGTACGGGCCTGCTGGCGGCGCTTACCCGGAGCCCGGACGCGGAGATACCCGGGCTGAGGCTGGCCCTCCGACCGGACTTTGACGTCACGCCCGAGACCACGGCCTTCAGCGCCCGGACCACGCCTGTCGTCGCGGGCACACCGCCCACGGGCCCAGGCCGGCCGGGCGGACTTCCGGACCAGGGGCGGTACGAGAGCGCGGTGCCACTGGGACAGGTGCTCGACCGGCAGCGAATGCCAGCGGGCCCGCTGCGTGTGCCGCTGGGGTCGCTGAACCGGCATGTTTTCGTATGCGGGGCGACCGGCAGCGGGAAGTCGCAAACCGTCCGGGGGCTCCTGGAGGCAGCCACCCGGGCCGGCGTGCCCTGGCTGGTGGTGGAGCCGGCCAAGGCCGAATACCGCCTGATGACAGCGCGGCTCGCGGGATCCGCCGCCCGGGTGGTGCGGATCAGGCCCGGTGAGGCGGATGCGGTCGCCGCCGGCCTGAACCCCCTGGAACCGGCGGCCGGTGAAAACGGGGAACGATTCCCCCTGCAGACCCACGCCGACCTGGTACGCGCGCTCTTCCTGGCCGCTTTCCAGTCCGCAGAACCCTTCCCGCAGGTGCTCAGCGCGGCGCTGACGCGCATGTATGAGGACGCCGGATGGGATCTGGCCCTGGGTGAGCCCCTGACCGCGGGAGTGACCCCCGGCTACCCCGGGCTGGCCGATCTTCAGCGGACGGCCGAGCAGGTGGTCGGGGAGATCGGCTACAGCGAGGAGGTCAAGGCCGACGTACTCGGGTTCATCAAGGTCCGGCTGTCCAGCCTGCGTCTCGGCACGAGCGGCCGGTTCCTGGAGGGCGGCCACCCAGTCGACTTCGGCCGGCTGCTGCGGCACAACACGGTGCTGGAGATCGAGGACGTCGGGGACGACCGCGACAAGGCCTTCCTCATGGGCACCGTGCTGCTCCGTCTGGTGGAACATCTGCGGCTGACCCGGCGGTACGCAGCGGCCAGCGAGCCGGGCCTGCGGCACCTCACGGTCATCGAGGAAGCGCACCGCCTGCTCCGCCGGCCGGAACGGGACGCCGACGTCGCCGCGCACGCGGTTGAGCTTTTCGCCGGGCTGCTGGCCGAGATCCGCGCGTACGGCGAGGGCATCGTGATCGCCGAGCAGATCCCGGCCAAGCTGATTCCGGACGTCATCAAGAACACCGCGGTGAAGATCGTGCACCGGCTGCCCGCCGCCGACGACCGCGAGGCGGTCGGCGCGACCATGAACCTGAGCCGCGCCCAGTCCCAGTACCTGGTCACCCTGGCACCGGGTGAGGCGGCGGTATCCGTGGACGGGATGGACCATCCGCTGCTGGCCAGGATGCCCGACGGGACGGCACGGGAAGCCGCCGGTGGCACGGCCGGCACGGCGAGCCCGGCCGCCGTCACCTCCGCGCGCAGCGGTACCTGCGGCGTGGACTGCATCGGCCGCCCGTGCACCCTGCGGGACATGCGGTCCGCCCAGCGCGCCCTGGACCACCAGCCCGGCCTCGTGCTGTGGGCCGAGCTCGCCGTGCTGTCCCACCTGACCGGCTGGCCGATGCCCATCCCCCGGGCCCCGCTGCTGGAACAGTTGCGTGCCATGCCGTCCCGGCTGCGCGACTGCGCGCTGTCACATGGCGTCGATACGGCGGTCGCGGCACGAACGCCGCTGATCTGCGCGCGCGTGAGCCCGCCGGCCCTCGGCTCGCACGTGGTCACCGCGATGCGGGCGCGGGTCACGCGGGGTATGTGGATGTGCCTGCCGGCGGAGCCGGCGTGGCTTGCGCCGACCTACCAGTGGGTGCTCGTGCTGGAAGCACTTACGTCCAGTGATCCCGCGCAGGACGGCCGGGGCCCGGACGCACGAACCGGGGACTGGGAGGACGGCTACGGCCGGGCGATCCCCGGTGAGACCCGCGCTCTTCAGGCGGCCGCCGTACAGCGATGGCACGACGGCGGCCTGAGGGACGCTGACCGCGTGCGGGGTGTCGCGTTCGGGCTGATCACGCCGTCGGCGGTGGAACGTACGATCGGCGCCAGGGCCACCGACGACGATTTCGGGCCGCGGCTCGAAGACCACCTCGGCCAGTTCGCGGACTGCGGGTGGCCGCACCAGTACCTGAAAAGGCAGACCAAGCCCGCACCGGCTACCTGAAACAGGCTGGCGCGGACCGGCCGTACGTTAAGCCGCGCTGACCCGGCGCATCCTGCGCCGCCGCTCGGTCGCGCGCTCGTCCTCGTTCAGGCCGCCCCAGGCACCGTACTTCTCCGGCCGGGACAACGCGTAGTTCAGGCAGTCCAGGCGGACCGGGCAGGAGGCGCAGACCGCCTTGGCCTTCCGCTCCCGGATCTCACGCTCCGGCTGGCGTTCACCGTCGGGCCCGAAGAAGAGGATAACTTCCTCGTTTCGGCACGCAGCCGCATCCTGCCAGCCCCAATTGGGCCGGGGAAGCACCGCCGATGGGCGCCGCACGTGAGACATGGACCAATCACCTCAACCGGTTTACCGAAGTTATCTACCGTGACTCAACCCCGTCGGGGGGCGGCCCCGTTCGGTGCGGGAGCCGTCTTCCCCACCATGCAACGCCTAGCGTGGCCCGTGCGTTCCCGCGCCGGGGCCAGAATTTGCTTTTAGGCAAGTAACGATGCCGTTACGCAGGCGAAGTGCCGTCGCCGTCGTGTCGGACAGCCACCCGGGAACGGCCCGCCGGTACGCTTCGCGGTATTGCCACCCGGCCAGCGCGTTCCAGTGAGCAGATGAATCCCCAGCAGCAGAACTCATACCTTACGCACCGGGCGAACGCGGGAGCCGGGCGGCACGGCTGGCTCCGGCTCACGCCCGCTTATTCGGTACGCCTGGTCCGGGAACGGACCGGCCATCTGCCCGCCGGTGCGGTCGTCACGGACCCTTTTTCCGGCACGGGGACCACGATCCTGGCCGCGGCCGAGCATGGCTGCGACGGACGCGCCGTCGACGTCAACCCCTTTCTGGTCTGGCTGGGGAACGCGAAGGCCGCCCGTTATCCGGCCGCCCTGCTGGCGGAAACGCGGGCTTCGGTTCCGGTGATGGCCGCCCACGCCGCCGCCTGGACCGCCGAAGCCCCGGTGCTCTGGGCTCCGAATCTGCACAACATCGACCGGTGGTGGTCGCCGGGTTCGCTGGCCGCCCTGAAGGGCCTGCGCCGCGCACTCGACGAAGTCTGCCTGCCCGCGCCCGCGCTGGACCTGCTCGGTATCGCGTTCTGCCGGACGGCCATCGCCGTCAGCAACGCGGCCTTCAACCATCAGAGCATGTCGTTGCGTACCGCGCCGGCGTCGGCCACCGCAGACGCGGCCGACGACTGCGCAGGCGTCATCCGCCGTTTTGCCGCCGAAACCGCCGGCGTGCTGACCAGCGCCGAAGCTGTCCTGCCCGGGGCGGGCCGCGTCATCCAGGGCGACGCCCGCGATCTTGACGCTGGCGGCCTGCCGCCCTGTGACCTGCTCCTGACCTCCCCGCCGTACGTCAACCGGATGTCCTATATCCGGGAACTGCGTCCCTACATGTACTGGCTCCGGTTCCTGGACCGGGCCAGCGACGCAGGCGAGCTGGACTGGACCGCGATCGGCGGTACGTGGGGCATCGCCACCTCCCGCCTCAACGGCTGGGCGCCCGACGGCACCGTCGCGCCGATCGACGGTGAACTCCGCGAGGTGTGCACCCTGATCGCCCGCGATGGCGGCAAGAACGGGCCACTGCTCGCCACGTACGTGACCAAGTACTTCCACGACATGTCCGCGCATTTCGCGACCGCGTTCCGGCACGTCAAGACGGGCGGCCAGGCCACCTACATCATCGGGAACTCAACCTTCTACGGGCACGTGGTGCCCGCGGAGCGGTGGTACTCCTCGCTCTTGCGGGCCACCGGATTCACCGACGTGCGGACCTCGGTCCTGCGCAAGCGCAACAGCAACCTGGCCCTGTACGAGTACGAGGTGACGGGGCGGCGGCCCTGAGCAGGCCGTTACGATCCTTCGCGGGCCACCGCCAGCGGCCCGAAACTCTGCGCCACCGGCATCATCTCGATGACGTTGATGTTCACGTGCGGTGGCAGCGACGCCGCCCAGTGCACCGCCTCGGTCACGTCGGCGGCCTCCAGTGGCTGTACTCCCTGATAGACCTGACTGGCCCGGTCCTGGTCGCCCCCGAACCTGACCACGGAGAACTCGGTGCCCCCGGACAGGCCCGGCTCGACGCTGGTGACCCGGACCCCGGTGCCCTGCAGGTCACTTCGCAGGTCCAGGCTGAACTGGTGAACGAAGGCCTTGGTCGCCCCGTAGACGTTGCCGCCCGGATAGGGGTAGGTCCCGGCGATCGAGCCGAGGTTGATCACGTGACCCTGGCGGCGTTCCACCATGCCGGGCAGGATGGCGCGCGTGCAGTAGGTCAGGCCCTTGCAGTTCGTGTCGATCATCGCGTCCCAGTCGTCCAGGTCGGCGTCGTAGGCCGGCTCTAGACCCCGGGCCAGGCCCGCGTTGTTGACGAGGATGTCGATCGCGGCGAACTCGGGTGGCAGGCTGGCCACCGCGCTCGCGACGGCCGCCCGGTCCCGCACGTCGAGTGCCAGCGGCAGGACGTCGGCGCCGAGTTCCCTGGCGAGTTCGGTAATCCGCTCCGCCCGGCGGGCCGAGATCACGACGCGGGCACCGTCCGCCGCGAAACGCCGCGCGATAGCCTCACCGAACCCGGCGCTGGCCCCGGTCACGAACACGGTTGTGCTGCCCATGCCGCGATGCTACTGCCCGCGATTTCTACTTGAGGAGGCGGGAGAGACGGCGGTCCGCGAGCGGCTTGCCGCCCGTCTGGCAGGTGGGGCAATACTGCAGCGCGGAGTCGGCGAAGGACACCTCGCGGATTGTGTCGCCGCACACCGGGCAGGGCTGGCCGGCCTTCCCGTGTACCCGCAGCCCGGTCTTCTTCTCGGCCTTGAGATCCCCCGCGGCCACCCCCGCCGCGCGCTTGGACGCGTCGGTGAGAGTCATCACGATCGCGTCGTAGAGCCCCGTCACCTGCTCGGGTGTCAGGCTGGACGCGACCTTGAACGGCGACATCCGCGCGGCGTGCAGCACCTCGTCGGAGTAGGCGTTGCCGATGCCCGCGATGATGCGCTGGTCACGGAGCACGCCCTTGATCTGCATGCGCCGCCCGGCCAGCAGGGCCGCCAGGGTCTCCGCCGTGAAGGCGGCGTCCAGTGGATCCGGGCCGAGGGAGGCGACACCGGGGACGTCCATCGGATCGCGGACCAGGTAGACGGCGAGCCGCTTCTGCGTCCCCGCCTCGGTCAGGTCGAAGCCCGACCCGTCGTCCAGGATGACCCGGAACGCGAGCGGTCCCTTGCCCGGCTTGGGCGGCTGAGCCGGGATCTCCTCACGCCAGCGCAGCCAGCCGGCCCGCGCCAGGTGGACGATCAGGTGCAGCGGGGTACCGTCGCCGCCCGGCGGCCCGGCGGAAAGGTCGAGGAATTTCCCGTGCCGGCTCACGGCGCTGACCACCTGCCGGTCGAGGGCCACCAGCGGCGGGTCGTAGGTCTTCAGCACCGAGATCGCCGCCGGGTAGGCATGGGCGATGGCATGGCCGGTCGCCCGCTCACGCAGGAATGCGGCGAGCGCCTCGACTTCCGGCAGCTCAGGCATACCTTGAGTGTGCCTGACGAGCGCTACTGCTGTGAACCCGCGCCGGCCGCAGCGTAGAATCGGGCAAAACAACCACACGGGAGCTCGGGCCGACCGGGCTGAGAGGGTGGCTGGCCGCATGGCCTGTGCGCCACCGACCGTTCGAACCTGACCGGGTAATGCCGGCGTAGGGAGAAATCGTGACCACCGCGATCACACCAGCGGACGGCAAGGGCTCCTTCACGACCGTGCCGGGGAACCGGAAGTCCGAGGCACCCCGCACGCTCGCCGACCCGGTGCCGCAGGCCCTCAGCTTCGTCGACCAGCTCGGCCTGTGGGGCAACCTCGGGGTGAGCCTGCTCGGGTTCACCGGGGCCTTGTTCGTACTGCAGCCGGGAGGCGCGGGCACTCCGAGGCTGTCGCTGGCCGCCGGGTTCTGCGCCATCGTCGTCGGCACGCTGCTCGGCACCCTGGGGGTCGCCGTATCCGGGATACCGGGCACCCGGACCGGGGCCCCGGCGATGGTGCTGCTGCGCGGCCTGTTCGGCGCCGGGCTGTCCTACCTGCCCACGATCATCAACATGCTGCAACTGCTCGGCTGGAGCATTTTCGAGCTGGTCACGATCGCGACCGCCGCCCACATCGTGGCCCCCGCCCTGCCGAAATGGGGATACGTGCTCATCGGCGGGGCGATCACCGGCGTGTTCGCGATCCACCCGCTCGGAGCGATCCGCGTGCTGCGCCGGTACGCGACGGCGGCGGTCTTCGCCGTTCTGGTGTACCTGCTGGTCCAGCTGGCCCGGCACCCGCTCCCGCCGTTCACCCATGGCACCTGGTCGGGGTACTGGGCCGCGACCGACACCGTGGTCGCGGTGGCGATCTCGTTCGCGCCGATGGCGGCCGACTACATGCGGCACGCGCGGTCGGAGCGCTCGGCGTTCGCGGCCGCGATGATCGGTTACAGCGTCACGCAGGTCCTGTGCTACGTGATCGGGCTGCTGGCCCTGGTCACGGTCGCCCGCACCCCGAACGACATCTACGGGGCCTTCATCGCCCTGCCCCTCGGGACCGTCAGCTTCGCGATCCTGGCCGCACGCGAGCTGGACCAGTCCTTCGCCGACGTGTATTCCGCCGCGGTGTCGACGCAGAATTTGCGCCCGCTGTGGGACCGCCGTATCGTCGCCGCGCTGATCACCGGGCTCGCGACGATCCTCGCGCTGTTCCTGAACATCGCGGACTACGAGAACTTCCTCACCCTGCTCGGCTCGGTGTTCGTGCCCATGTTCGGGGTGCTCGCGGTGGACTTCTTCCTGCTGTCCCGGGGACGCTGGGACCTTTCTGAGCACGCCCGCTCCCGCTGGCTGATGCTGCTGCCCTGGGCCGCCGGGTTCATCACCTATCAGCTCATCAACCCCGGCTACGTCTCGTGGTGGGTCTCGGCGTGGGCCAGGCTGAGCCACCTCATCGGCTTCACCCCGGCCAGCTGGATGTCCGCGTCGATCTGCTCCTTCATCGTCGCCGCGGCGGCTACCCTGCTCGGCTTCCCGCTCTCCGCGCTCGCCCGGACGCTGCGCGCCCGCCGCGGCGAGCATCCGGCCAGCACCGGATGAGCACGCCCGGCACCGGGACGACCGCGGACACCGGCCCGGGCGGCCTCGTTCACGGTATGGGCAAGGAGCTGGCCGAACCGGACTGGAGCCCGCTCACCGCCGACGAGGTCAGCTCCGTACTCTCCCGCTACGACCGGCCGGATCCGGGCGGCGGGGCGCCGCCCGCGACAGTCACCTGGCGGAGCCCCCGGCCCATGTCGGCGGCGGCACTGGTCCAGCGGCGCGGCGGGGACCTCTTCGTGAAACGGCACGATCCGCGGGTCAGGACCGCGCGGCAGCTCGCCGCCGAGCATGCCTTCCTTACCTTTCTCCGGGAACACGGCGAGCCGGTCCCGGCCGTCCGGCACACTCCGGCCGGTGCCTCGGTGGTGCGCCGGGCCGGCTTCGCCTACGAGGTGCACGACATCGCGCCGGGTCTGGACCTGTACCGGGACGCGATGTCCTGGTCGCCTTTCTGGTCGCTGGGGCACGCCCGGGCCGCCGGCGCGGCGCTGGCCCGGCTGCACCGGGTGGCCGCGGGGTTTGCCCGGCCGGGCCGGCCGCAGGCGGTCCTGGTCGGCTCCTGTGAAGTGATCACATCGCACGATCCGGTCGCGGCGATCGGCCGGATGCTCCGGGCGCGTCCCGGGCTGGACCGCTCCCTGCGCGGCCGGTCCTGGCCGGAGGACATCACCCGGCACCTCGTGCCCCGGATCAGGCAGGCCGCACCGCTGCTGGCCGGGCTCACGCGGCAGTGGGGCCACGGCGACTGGCATCCCTCGAACCTCACCTGGACGTCGGATTCCGCGTCGGCCAGCGTGGCCGGGATCTTCGACTTCGGCTTGGCCAACCGGACGTTCGCGGTCCACGATCTGGCCGTAGCGCTGGAACGCAGCACCGTCACCTGGCTCGACCTGGCCGAATCGGGCCGGGCCGTCGCGGATCTGGACGCGATCGGCGCCCTGCTGGAGGGGTACGAGAGCGTCCGGCCGCTCAGCCCGGCCGAGCGCGCGGCCCTCGCCGCGGTGCTGCCCGTCGTCCACGTCGAGTACGCGCTCGCGGAGATCGAATACTTCGCCGACGTGGTCACCTCGCCCGGCCACGCCGATCTGGCCTACGACGGATACCTGCTGGGTCATGCCCGCTGGTTCGGCACCACCGAGGGCAGAGTGCTCACGGAGTACCTGGAGGCCCGCATCGGGGCAGGCCGTCCGGGCTGACGGGCGCATCCGGGATCATCGGGCCTGACGGTCGGCCCCGCGCGGGTTGCGGGCGAGGACAGTGGGTAGGGCTTTCCCTGCTGCCATCGATCCGCGGGGAAGTGATGATCGTGCGGCACTATCTGCTCGTCCTGGATATGGACCTGCTCGCGATCGACGAAGAGTTCGATCTGGAGCCAATCAATTACTTCCTGGTCCAGCAGGAGCAGGAGCCATCCGACGTCGTGGTGCTTTCGCTGGTCAACACCAGTTCAGCCAAGCTGCCCGCCATGGAACTCCTGCTGGGGGCCCGGGCCGGGAAGTTCCCGGTGGCGCCGCGGCCGAGCCACGACATCAGCGCCGCGGCCGAGCACCAGATGAACCTGGCCGTTCGGCACCTGAAGACCATCGGCTGCCGGGCCGACGGAATCATCAGCGACGAGAACGACCTCGTGAAGGCCGTGCGGTTCGAGATGGGCGGTCATGACTACGCCAAGGTGATCCTGGCGACCGGCCGGCATCGCGGCTCCCGGCTGCTCCGCACCCTGCGCCTGGACGCGGTGCACCGGCTCCGGCGTCGGCTCGGAAAGCGCCTGGTCGTGTTCCCGCTCGGCCCGGACGCCCCGCATCCGACGCTGGCCCCCTGAGCCTGCTCCCTCCCCGGCCGCGCACGCCCCAGGTGAGCAGGCGTTTCTGCGGTTGTTTCTAAAATTGGGACACCATTCGGTACTGGTGCGCCGCGCCCGGCAGTCCTAGGTTTGCACCAGGAACATCAACGGTTCCTCCACCGGAGGAGAATGAATGGCAGAGATTACCGTCACCGTCGACGGCGTGAATTACGAAGATCACGTCGAGCCCCGGATGCTGCTCGTGCACTATCTGCGGGAGATCGTCGGGAAGACCGGTACCCCCATCGGATGCGACACGTCAAACTGTGGCGCGTGCACGGTGCTGATGGATGGGCAGTCGGTCAAGAGCTGCGCCGTGCTGGCCGTACAGGCGGACGGCACGCAGATCACGACGATCGAGGGCATGGCCAACGGCGCGCTGCATCCGCTGCAGCGCGCTTTTCACGAGGAGCACGCGCTGCAGTGCGGTTACTGCACGCCCGGCATGATCATGGCCGCGTCGGACCTGCTCCGGGAAAACCCGCATCCGACCGACACGGAGATCCGCGAAGGGCTGGAAGGCAACCTCTGCCGCTGTACCGGCTATGAGAACATCGTCCGCGCCGTGCGGCGCGCCGCCCAGGCGGGAGTGAGCGAATGACCGCGCAGACTGAGGTCGTCCAGGCACCGGCGCCGGAACTCGGCCGGGCGCGCCTGCGCAAGGAGGACGCGCGCCTCATCACCGGCCAGACCAACTGGACCGACAACATCCGGCTCCCCGGGATGCTGCACATAGCGTTCCTGCGCAGCCCGTTCGCGCACGCGCGGATCACGTCGGTGGACGTCAGCGCGGCGCGGGACGAGCCGGGCGTCATCGCCGCCTACTCTGGCGCGGACTTCGCCGCCGAGCAGGGAAGCCTGCCCTGCGCGTGGCCGGTCACGCCGGACATCGTGATTCCGGCGCACCCGCCGATGGCCACCGACGAAGTGCGCTACGTCGGTGAGGCCGTGGCGTGCGTCGTGGCCCGGGACCGTTACGCGGCCGCCGACGCGCTGGCCGCCATCGAGATCGACTACGAGCCGCTGCCACCGGTGCTCGACATCAGGACGGCGCTGGACGAGAGCTCGCCCAAAGTGCACGAGGCGGGCAATCTGAGCTATGATTTTCTGTTCGCCCAGGGCGACATGGACACCGCCTTCCATGACGCACCGATCGTCCTGGAGCGCACCTACCGCCAGCAGCGGCTGATCCCGGCGGCGATGGAACCGCGTTCGGTGGTCTGCTCGTGCGTGGGCGGCGAGTTCACGCTCTGGTCCGCCACCCAGATCCCGCACGTCCTGCGGGTCATGCTGGCCCTGGTCACGGGGATACCGGAGCAGAACCTGCGGGTCATCGCGCCGGACGTCGGCGGCGGGTTCGGCTCGAAGCTGCAGGTGACGGCCGAAGAGGTGCTGGCCGTGCTGATCGCCCGCAAGCTCGGGCGGCCGGTCAAATGGACCGAGTCCCGCAGCGAGGGCAACATGACCGTGCACCACGGCCGGGACCAGTGGCAGCAGCTCAGGCTCGCGGCTGACGCCGACGGCCGGATTCGCGGCCTGGAGGTTGACCTGCTCGCCGACATGGGCGCCTACCTCATGCTGGTCACCCCCGGGGTCCCGGTACTCGGCGCCTTCATGTTCCCCGCCATCTACAAGATGGACGCCTACTCCTTCCGCTGCCGCGGGGTGTTCAGCACCAAGATGCCCACCGACGCCTACCGCGGCGCCGGCCGGCCGGAGGCGACCTTCGCCATCGAGCGGCTCATGGACGAGCTCGGTGTGGAGCTGGGTCTCGACCCGCTCGAAATACGGGAACGGAACTGGATCAAGCACGAGGAGTTCCCGTTCACCACGGTGGCCGGCCTGACCTACGACTCGGGCAACTACGAGGCGGCGACGGCTAAGGCGAAGGAACTGTTCGGCTACGACGCGCTACGCCGGGAGCAGCAGGAACGCCGCGAGAGCGGCGATCCGGTGCAGCTCGGCCTCGGTGTGTCCACGTTCACCGAGATGTGCGGGCTGGCGCCGTCCCGCGTGCTGGGCTCCCTGGCCTACGGGGCGGGCGGCTGGGAGCAGGCGTCGATCCGGATGCTGCCCACCGGAAAGGTGGAGGTCGTCACGGGGTCCAGCGCGCACGGCCAGGGACACGAGACGGCGTGGAGCCAGATCGTCGCCGACCAGCTCGGCGTGCCGTTCGAGGACATCCGGGTGCTGCACGGCGACACCCAGGTCTCCCCCCGGGGGATGGACACCTACGGCTCCCGGTCGCTGGCCGTCGGCGGGATGGCCCTGGTCATGGCCTGCGACAAGGTCGTCGAGAAGGCCCGGGCCATCGCGGCCGGCATGCTCGAGGTCTCCGCCGCCGACCTGGAGTGGACGCCGGGACGCTGGGCGGTGCGCGGCGACCCGGACAAGGGCGTCACGATCGCCGAGATCGCGCTGGCCACGTTCGCGGCCCACGCCCTCCCGGACGGCGTGGAGCCGAGCATCGACGCCGACGCCACCTACGACCCGGACAACTTCTCCTTCCCGCACGGCACCCACCTGTGCGCGACGGAGGTCGACACCGAGACCGGATTCGTCAAGATCCGCTCGTACGTCGCGGTGGACGACATCGGCAAGATCGTCAATCCGATGATCGTCGAGGGCCAGGTCCACGGCGGCCTCGCCCAGGGCATCGCGCAGGCCCTGTATGAGGAGGCGGTGTACGACGATGACGGCAACCTGGTCACGTCCACGCTCGCGGACTACCTGATCCCGTCGGCGTCCGACCTGCCGTCGTACGTCACCGGGCGGACCGAGAGCCCGGCGGCGAACCGGCTGGGCGTCAAGGGGGTCGGTGAGGCGGGCACGATCGCCTCGACTCCGGCGGTGGTCAACGCGATCGTCGACGCCCTGCGCCCGTTCGGCATCAACGACATCACCATGCCGTGCACGCCCGAACGTGTCTGGCGGGCTATCCAGGCCGCGCGGGGCGGCGACCAGGCCAGCGCCGCCGAACAGCACGAAGCCAGGCAGAGCGACCAGACCCAGGGCAACAGCCCGCGGGGAGTCACCCCCGGCAGCGGGGAAGCCCAGCAGACCGGAGGCACGGCATGATCCCCGCAAAGTTCGAGTATGTCCGGCCGGGCTCGGTCGACGAGGCGATACGGGCCCTGGCCGACGGTGGTGACGACGCGAAGGTCATCGCGGGCGGGCAGAGCCTGCTCCCGCTGCTGCGCCTGCGGCTCGCCTACCCGGAACTACTGGTCGATGTCGGCGGCCTGGACGAGTTGCGCGGCGTCACGGACGCCGGGGACGCACTGGTGATCGGCGCCCGGACCACGCACTATCAGCTGGTTCACGACCCGCTGGTGGCCGAGCACTGCGGGCTCCTGGCCGAGGCCACCGAGACCGTGGCCGACCCGGCGGTCCGGCACCGCGGCACGCTCGGCGGCGCGCTGGCCCACGGTGACCCGGCCGGTGACCTGCCCGCGGTGGTGCTGGCCCTGGACGCGACGCTGATCGCCCGGGGCCCTGGCGGTGAGCGGGAGATCCCGGCGGCTGACTTCTTCGTCGACTACCTGACGACGAGCCTGCAGCCGGAGGAGATCCTGACCGCGATCCGGATTCCCAAGCTCGGGCCCGGATGGGGCTACCGGTACGAGAAGTTCCACCGAACGGCGCAGTCGTGGGCGACGGTCGGTGTGGCCGCGCTGACCCGGCGCGACAACGGGTCCGTCGCCGAGGCCAGGATCGGGCTGACCAATATGGGTACGGTCCCGGTGCGGGCCCGCGCCGCCGAGGACGCCGCGGCGGGCGCGGCGGCCAGTCGCGAAGCGCTGCGGGCCGCGGCCGACCGGGCCGACGAGGGCACTAATCCGCCCGCTGACCTGCACGGGGCCGCCGATTACCGGCGGCATCTGGCCCGCGTGCTCACCGGCCGCGCGCTGGCCGCAGCGGCTGGGCTTTAGGAGAACGGCAGCGCCCGGCAGTCGGGCGGGGAACGGGCCGCAGGCGGGAACAGAGCCCTCCTGCGGTCCGTTTCGTTAAAAATTACCGGCCGTCAGGGTGATTGCGGGAGCTTGACCGATCCCCGCCGGGGAGCGCGCATCGAGGGCGGCGGGACGACCGGCCCAATGTCGCCGTCCGGTGCCTCGTCCAGATCGACGATCACCGGGGCGTGATCGCTGGGGCCGGTGCCCTTGCGGGCCTGCCGGTCCACCCAGGCCGCCCTGACCCGGCTGGCCACGGGGCCGCTGGCCAGCACGAGGTCGATGCGCATGCCGAGGTCCTGGTGGAACATGCCGGCCCGGTAGTCCCAGTAGGTGAACACCCGCTCGTCCGGCCAGCGATCCCGGACGACGTCCTGCAGGCCAAGCGCCTGCAGGCTGGCTAGCGCGGCCCGTTCGGGCGGGGTGACGTGGGTCTGCCCGACGTAGGCGTCCGGGTCGAAGATATCGGCGTCGGTGGGCGCGATGTTCATGTCGCCGCAGACCATCACGGTCTCGGGGCCGACCTTGACCACCTCGCGCAGGGCCGCCAGCCAGGCGAGCTTGTAGTGGTAGTGCTCTGAGTCCGGCGTCCGGCCGTTGGGCACGTACACCGAGTGCACCCGGATCCCGCCGCAGGTCGCGGACACCGCCCGCGCCTCGAGGTGCGGAAATCCCGGCGCACCGGCGATTCCGGTGACCACGCCGTCCAGCCCGGCCCGGGACAGGATCGCCACCCCGTTCCACCGGGCCTCACCGTGCACGGCCGCCGCGTAGCCGCGGGCGTCAAGCTCTGGGCCGAGAAGGCCGGCGAACGCGTCGTCGCCGAGCTTGGTTTCCTGCAGGCAGACCACATCGGGCTGTCGCTGATCGAGCCACGGCAGCAGGCGCGGCATCCGCTGCTTGACCGAGTTCACGTTCCACGTTGCTACCCGCACGCGGCCTACAGTAGCCGAGCCGCCAGCGGCGCAGGCAGGGCCTTGCCGAGCAGCGGAAGGCTGCTCATGGCGATGCCCGCGATGATGGCGGCGCCGCCCGCGACCTGGACCGGCCCGACCGGGTTGCCGAAAAGAACGACGCCTGCGGTCGCGCCCACGAGCGGCTCCAGGTTGACGAAGGCGCCGGCGATCTCGGCCGCCACCCGGCTCTGCCCGTAGGCGAAGAGCGTGAAGGGCAGCAGCGTGCCACCCGCCGCGAGGGCCACGGTGGCCAGGACGGCTCCCGCGCCGTGCGGGGCGGCCGGTATTCCCTCGGTGACGGCGGAGAACGGCAGCGGTTCGCCCCGCCGCTGATGCTCGCCGCGGACCGGCCCGGGACCCGGCCGGGCGGTACCACCCCGGATCCAATCCGGTTACGTTGGCTTCAATCGCCCGTTCCTGCCCGGCAGGCGGTCTCATCAGCACGGAAGGAAGTTACCCATGGTGCGCTTGGCCTTGTTCGGATGCGGCCGGATCGGGAAAGTGCACGCCGAGTCGATCTCGGGGCACCCGCGGGCCGAGCTGACCTGGGTATGCGATCCGATGGAGGAGGCAGCCCGCTCGCTGGCCGCGCGGTACGGCGCGGTCGCCGACCAGGACGTCGATGCCGTGCTGGCGGACCCCCGGGTGGATGCGGTGGTGGTGGCCTCCCCGACCCCGACGCACGTCGACCTGCTGACCCGCTCGGTGCGGGCCGGGAAGGCAGTGCTGTGCGAGAAACCGATCGACCTCGACTTGGGCCGGGTGGACGCGTGCTGGCGGGAGATCGCCGGCGCCGGCCCGGCGATCATGGTGGGGTTCAACCGCCGGTTCGACCCGTCGTTCCGCAGCATGCGCGACCGGGTGCACGCCGGGGAACTCGGCCGGCTCGAACAGCTGAGCATCACCAGCCGGGACCCCGCCCCCGCGCCGCCGGCCTATATCGCCACCTCGGGCGGCTTGTTCCGGGACATGACCATCCACGACTTCGACATGGCCCGCTACTTCCTCGGCGAGGTAGCCGAGGTGCACGCGATGGGGGCGAACCTCGTGGCCGGCTACATCGCGGAGCTGGGCGACATGGACGCCGCCGTCATATCGCTGCGCGGCGCCGATGGCGCCCTGGGCCACATCACCAACAGCCGGCGCTGCGCCTTCGGTTATGACCAGCGCATCGAGGCGTTCGGCGAGCGCGGCATGCTCGTCGCCGAGAACGTGCGGCCGACCAGCGTCCGGTTCTCCGGCACGGACGAGACGGAGGCGGCCGGCCCGTACCTTAATTTCTTCCTGGACCGGTACGCCACCGCCTACCGGGCGGAGCTTGACCACTTCCTGAACGCGATCGAAAACGGAACCCAGCCCGAGCCCGGTTTCGCCGACGGGCGCGCAGCCCTGGCACTGGCCGAGGCGGCACGCGAGAGTGCCCGCACCGGCCGTGTCGTACCGGTCGGCCGGGAGCCGGCCTGACCAAGGTCGTCAAGAAGGCTCAGGGCAGGTGCCGGGCGTTGTCTGGGTGGGTGCCCGCGCGCAGGCGCGCCACGTCGTGGCCAGGTGGGGCGCCGAACAGGCGGCGGTATTCGCGGCTGCCGCGGATCCACCGGATTGCCCGGCTGACGTGGGAGAGGCCGCTGTCGGCCAGGCCGATCTGGCGGATCATACGAGATTGACACCTTGCTTGCCGCCTACGACAAGCAGCTGCGAGGAGCGCCGCCCAACCCTCCGGCCGGGTCAGGTACGAACAGGACGGCCCGCCGCTGCGGATCGCCGGCCAGTGCTACCGGGCTAGGCCCTCGGTGAGGTGGCTGGCTGGTGTGGGACCTGGACGCCGTGCTCCTGGAGGATCCGGCGGATCTCATCCAGCGCCGAGCAGGCGCGGCGCTTAACGTCGCGGACGGGGATCCCGAGCCGGACGGCGGCATCGTCAGCGGACAGCTGCTCATAGAAGGTACACACGATCACCTGACGGTGCTCGCGCCGGAGCGCGGCCAGGGCGGCCGCCACCGCCCCGGTGCCCGGTTCGCTGCCGGGCGGCGCGCCGCCTGCCGGCGCGCTCATCGCGCCGGGACCGCCCGGCGCGGCCGGCCGCCCGGGGATGAGCCTTCACGTGGTTCCACGATGCGTCCTTTCCGCGGTGGCCAGCCGGGCACCCGGGCGGCCCTGTTTTCTCATGATGGGCCGTCACGGCGACCGTTAGGTTGACAGTCAGGCTGGCGGCCGGTCCCCGCACCGGCTAGGAAACAGCGACCGCAAGCACCAGGGCCTCCTCCGCCCGTGACCCAGGACATCGAGGCCCGGCCACCTTCCCTGCACGCCGCCGGGATCACTTGCCGTCAGCGGCCGGGCGGCATCACCGCCACCTGTTCCGGCCCAGTGAGAAGCCATCACCGCTGGGCAAGCTGTGCCCATGAATGATGGCCGAGCTTTTCCAGCATTTGCATCAACCAGGCTCGGCCGTCCGGATCTAGCCGCGCTGCGGCCAGATCCGCCCTGTCTTTTGGCCGGTCGAGATAGGCCTTGTGCAGTAGTGCGAGCTCGGGCCGCAGGTAGGGGATGCCGTTGACGGTATGCAGCGCCCGCTCCCAGGGCACATGGGCGCGCGCGTCGCGTTTGAACACCCACTCGTCCCGCTGCGATCCAGGAGGAGATCCAGCTGCCACGGCCGCTGGACGTACTGGGCGCGATCGGCGGCTGGCCGCGGCATGGATCTGGATGTGAGCGTGCTGCGCCTTGCGGTCGCGGTGGGGTGCCTGATCGGCGCGGAAAACGAGACGGCCGCGGGTGCGCTGCTGTCCCGGGTCCCCGACCTGGATTCAGCCGAACGCCGCGGGCGGGTGGCCCGGTGCTGCATGACCTGTATCCCGCCGTGGATGAAAATGACATCTCGCAGCGGGAGTGGCTCGGCCCGCTGCGGCCCGACCGGCTCGCCGAGCAACTCGTCGCCGGTGAGCTGGCTAAGCGCCGGGATCTGATCGCGCCCTTGTTCACCGGGTTGAGTGAACCCCGGGAAGCTTGTCCGTAGCCCCTACTGCTGTACTTTGCTGCTGTATGCGCCTTTCGAGCTGAGCCTTCTGGGCGCGTTTTGCCTGGTGGAGCTTAGGGGACTCGAACCCCTGACCCCCTGCTTGCAAAGCAGGTGCTCTTCCAGCTGAGCTAAAGCCCCGCACGAAACTCTCCCTGACCTGGCATTTCGCCCGCTAGCGCAGTGCGCCGATCCTTGCCCTGCGCTGTTACACCTCCTATGTTGGACGTTCCCGGGTCACCGGGGATTCTAACAAAGCAGGTGCTCTTTCGGCTGAGCTAAAGCCCCGCGTGCTCCACAAGGTTACCCGTTACGGCAGCAGGCCGGGCAGTTCGGCGATCGACTTGATGAGGTGGGTGGCCCCGGCCGCACGCAGCCGCTGAGCGGACCGCGAGCCGGTCACGCCGACAAGGGTGCAGGCTCCGGCGCGGCGCCCGGCCGTGATGACGTTCTCACTGTCTCCAACCACGGCGACCTCCGCGACGTCGCCGATACCGAGCCGGATGACGGCCGTAAGCACGGGATCAGGCCAGGGGCAGCCACGTGGCGTGTCATCCAGGCAGAGGGTGAGGTCGGTGTGGCGGCTGATGCCCAGGCGGTCGAACACCAGCCGCGACACCGACCCGGAGAACCCGGAGACGAAACAGACCTTGACGTGCGAGCCGGACAGCTTGGCGAGGGCATCCAGCGCCCCGGGCACAATCGTGATGCCGAACCGGTCCACCACGGCCCGGTAGGAGCGCTCGAAGGACAGGTAGGCCGCCTGCGCCTGGGCGTCGTTCTCGACGAACAGCGCCCGCATGACGTCCCGGGGCGGCAGGCCGCCGGACCGGTCGACCACGACCATCGACCGCGCGTAAGCGGCGGTGCCGGGCACCACTCCCTGCGTCGCGATTGCCTCGGAGAAGGCCCTTTCGAGGATGCTCCCGTCGGAGACGATCGTTCCTGCGAGGTCACAGCACACCAGCGATACGGGCGATGTATCGCTCACCTGGATGCCTCCTCTACCGGGCCGTGCCCGGCAGAGCTAGTTCAGCTCAGCCGTGGTGGCCTCGGTCCAGAGGTCGATCTCAGCCCGGTCGGCCTGCACCTTTCGCCAGACGGCGGCGACCCCAAGACCCAGCAGGGCGAGGACAAGCATCTTCTTCACGGTGTGGAACCTTCCACTCTGAGGACTCGGAAGCGTAACGCTGCGGGGCCGGCGTGCGGCTCGGCGGTACCAGGCAGCCTAGCAAGGGCTGCCGGATCAGCGGGACCCGCGGCGAACCGGAGCGGACTCGGCCGCGCCGGGTCAACCGCGAGGTCCGCACAAGATCCTGACCGCGCACCCGCTCGGCGGCGCGGAGATCGGCAAGACTACTGACCTGTACGGCCGGGTCCAGGGTTACAAGGGCATGTACGTCATGGACGCCTCGCTGTTCCCAGGCAACGTAGGCGGCGCGAACCCGTCGCTGACCGTCACGGCGCTGGCCGAGCGCAATATCGCTCAGATCATCGCGCAGGGCGGCTGACCGCCGGCCCTGGCCCGGCGCGGACTCCGCACTGCGGTAGCTGACGGGACCGCATAAGAGTAACCCGATCTTGCAGGCGGAATCGGCGCGGCCAGTTCTGGATGTTTTCGCAACAGGGACGGCTCTGACCTCGGCCGGTCGTTTCAAGGTCCCTCAAGGAGAGTCCGCCGGGACGCGGGGTGGGCCGATATCCGGTCCAGCACCGCGCGCTGGACCGGATATCGGATGCGCTCTTTGGCGAGACGGCCGGGTGACGACTGCCGTCACCGTTGCCGTCAGAGCCCCTAGCCGACCGGTAGTCGGTGGCCGTGAGCTGGTGGGGCTAGATGGACTTGAACCATCGACCTCATCCTTATCAGGGATGCGCTCTAACCGGCTGAGCTATAGCCCCGGGCACGCCGGGCGAACCTGCGCACGACGGGAAAGGTTACCGCAACTTACGCCGCCCCGGCGAACTGGTGCGCGCGGCGGTTACTCCGTTTCCCGCAGCGTGACCTCGACCCCGCCGACGAGATGCGCCACGAGGTTGTACACCACCGAGCCCACCGTCGCGAATGCGGTGATCAGGAACACGTTGAGCACGCCGAGAAGGGCCGTGTAGCTAAGGATGGTCGACGCCGAGAACCAGTGTGAGACGCTCACCCCGGCTGTGCCCTGGCCGGAGGTGACATTCGAGAGCGCCTTCTGGATCGAGTCGAACACACCGAGGCCGGCGAGCGTGCCGTAGAGCAGTGTCACCGCGACGAACAGGATGACGAAGCACGCCAGTGAGATCATGAAGCTGAACTTCATGACTGACCAGGGCTCGAACCGGGAGACCATCAGGTGGGCCTGCCGGGTCGGGGCGCCCCCCTTCGGGGTCCGCTCCTTCGGGGGCCGCTGCACCTTCGGCCGCTTCGGCACGGGCTGAGGCTTGGGCAGCCGCGCCGCTGCGGCCTGCCAGGGCGACGGCCGCTCCGGTCGATCGGCCTCGGGCTGCGGGCGCGGCTCCGACTGCGGGCGCACGTCAGGCTCGTTGCGCACGATGGACTGCGGGCGCGTCTCAGTCTCGGCCTGTGTGCGCGATGCGGAGGTGACCTGGGACGGATACGGCGGGGCGGAGAAGTCGGGCTGGGTCCCCGACGCACCGTAAATGCTCTCCGAGGGCTGCGCGGCGTAGCCGCGGCCTCCTACCGACGCGGACGGGAAGTCATGGGTCGCGGTGCTCGGGGCCGGGTATTCCCGGTCCGTGCCGGGAGAGCCATAACTATCGTCAACCGACGGGCCAGCATATGTGCTGCCAGCCGGGAAGGTGCTGTCGGATTTCGCGGCTGGCTTCCAGACGGACTCTCCCTCGGGGGAGTGCCCGTTGGCTTCACCGGCGTCCTCGCTAGCTCCCTCAGTCTCCGTCTGCCGGACTTCGGCAGTAGGCGGATCCGCGTCGTCCGCGGTCACCCCCGGCCGTCGCGCCGTCTCGTCCGTGCGTTGCTCCACGCCGTCCTCCTCGGCCGCAGTCCCTCTCGGTGAGGCTACTCCGCAGAATACGGCCTAACGTGACATCAAGCCGCACCCCCGAACACTCCACCTTAGGTAACTGAGGTCCCTTCGTCACCGGGTCGCTCCCCGCTGGCTCCGTCGCCGCCCTCCAGAGGCGGTTCGGCGGCACCGTCGGGCTGGTCGTCGTCGGCCGCGTCGAGCGACTCGGCGTTGCGCGCGAGGCCCACCACACTGTCCCCGGACGCGAGGTTCATCAGCCGGACCCCCATGGTCTGCCGGCCAGATCGTTTGATCTCACCGGCCCTCGTCCTGATGACACCGCCCACCGATGTGATGGCAAAGATCTCATCGTCCGGACGGACCATCAGGGCACCCGCGAGCCGCCCGCGCGTTTCGACAATCCTGGCCGTAACGACGCCCATGCCGCCACGGTTCTTCACAGGATACTGATCAGATGGCGTCCGTTTTGCGTAACCGCCTTCCGTTGCGACAAGGACGTCCTCGTCGTCCCGGACCACGTACATGTCCAGCAGTTCGTCGCCGTTGGCAAAACGCATGCCGATTACGCCGGACGTGGCCCGGCCCATCGGCCGCAGCGACTCATCGCTGGCGCGGAACCGCAAGGCCTGCGCCTTGCTGCTGACCAGCAGCAGGTCTTCTTCCGGGGCGACCAGCCGGGCCGCGATCACCTCGTCGTCCTCGCGGAGGTTGATGGCGATGATGCCGCCGGTCCGCGGCGAGTCGAAGTCGGACAGCCGGGACTTCTTGACCAGGCCGCTCTTGGTCGCCAGCACCAGATAGGGCGCCACCTGGTAGTCGCGCAGCGCGAGAACCTCGGCGATCGTCTCGTCCGGCTGGAAGGCCAGCAGGTTGGCGACGTGCTGCCCGCGGGCGTCACGGGCGGCTTCCGGCAGCTCGTACGCCTTGGCGCGGTATACCCGGCCCTTGTTCGTGAAGAACAGGATCCAGTGGTGCGTGGTGGTGACGAAGAAGTGGTCAACGATGTCGTCGGTGCGGAGCTGCGCCCCGCGGACGCCCTTGCCACCGCGACGCTGCGCCCGGTACAGGTCCGTCTTGGTGCGCTTGGCGTAGCCGCCGTGAGTGATCGTGACGACGACGTCCTCTTCGGCGATCAGGTCCTCGTCGGTGACGTCCCCGTCGTAGGCGATGATCTCGGTCCGCCGCTCGTCCCCGAACCGCTCGACGATCTCGGCGAGTTCGTCGCCCACGATCGTTCGCTGCCGGACGGGTGAGGCCAGGATGTCCTCGTAGTCGGCGATCTTCGCCATCAGCCCGTCGTACTCGTCGACGAGCTCCTGCCGTTCGAGGGCGGCCAGCTTGCGCAGCTGCATGTCCAGGATGGCGCGGGCCTGGATCTCGTCGATCTCCAGCATGGTCATCAGGCCCTGCTGGGCCTCGGCCGCCGAGGCGCTGCCGCGGATGAGCGCGATCACCTCGTCGATCCGGTCGATGGCCTTGAGCAGGGCGCGCAGGATGTGCGCCCGCTCCTGCGCCTTCCGCAGCAGATAACGGGTCCGCCGGACGATGACCTCGATCTGGTGCGCGACCCAGTACCGGATGAACTGGTCGAGCCGCAGCGTCCGCGGCACACTGTCCACCAGCGCCATCATGTTGGCGCCGAACGTCTCCTGCAGCTGAGTGTGCTTGTAGAGGTTGTTCAGCACGACCTTGGGGATCGCGTCCCGCTTCAGCACGATCACGAGGCGCTGGCCGGTACGGCCGCTGGTCTCGTCCCGGACGTCGGCAATGCCGGTGACCCGGCCGTCCTTGACCAGCTCGGCGATCTTCTGCGAGAGGTTGTCCGGGTTGACCTGGTACGGCAGCTCGGTCGCGACCAGGCACGCCCGGCCCCGCGGGTCCTCTTCCACCTCGACGACCGCGCGCATGGTGATGGACCCGCGGCCGGTGCGGTACGCCTCCTGGATGCCGCGGCGCCCGACGATCAGCCCCCGGGTGGGGAAGTCCGGGCCCTTGACCCGGGCGATGAGCGCGTCGAGCAGGTCCTCGTCGGAGGCCTCGAAGTTCTCGAGGTACCACTTGACGCCGCTGGCGACCTCGCGGAGGTTGTGCGGGGGAATCTTGGTCGCCATGCCGACGGCGATTCCCTCGGACCCGTTGACGAGCAGGTTGGGGAACCGGGCGGGCAGCACGACGGGCTCGGCGGACCGGCCGTCGTAGTTCGGCCGGAAATCGACGGTGTCCTTGTCGATGTCCCGCAGCATCTCCATGGCCAGCGGCGCCAGCCGGCACTCGGTGTAGCGCATCGCCGCCGGCGGGTCATTGCCCGGCGAGCCGAAGTTGCCCTGGCTGTCGACGAGCGGGTAGCGCATCGACCACGGCTGGGCCAGCCGGACGAGGGCGTCGTAGATCGCGCTGTCCCCGTGCGGGTGGTAGGTCCCCATGACGTCGCCGACCACGCGGGCGCACTTGAAGAAACTGCGGTCCGGCCGGTAGCCGCCGTCGTACATCGCGTAGAGAACCCGCGTGTGCACCGGCTTCAGGCCGTCCCGCACGTCCGGCAGGGCCCGGCCGACGATGACCGACATCGCGTAATCGATGTAGCTGCGCTGCATCTCAAACTGGATGTCGACCGGCTCGGTCCGGTCATAATCCGGCGACGGCACGGCCTCGGTTGTCACGTCAGTCACTGAACGTCCTTGTTTTTTCCGTAAGAGGCCGCGCTGTTCCCACGACCGCCAGTGGTTCTGCCGCGAGCGGTCAAATATCCAGGAACCTGACGTCCTTGGCGTTGCGCTGGATGAAGGAGCGGCGGGCCTCCACATCCTCGCCCATCAGCACGCTGAACAACTCGTCGGCCTGAGCGGCGTCGTCCAGCGTCACCTGCAGCAGGACCCGGCGGGCCGGGTCCATGGTGGTTTCCCACAGCTCGCTCGGGTTCATCTCGCCCAGGCCCTTGTACCGCTGGACCCCGTCCCGCGAACGGGGATCCCGTCGGCCGGCCGCGATCCCCGCCTCGATCAGCCGGACCAGCTCGGCGTCGTTGTAGGCGTGGTCCGGCTGGACACCCCGTCCCTCCCACTTGATCTTGTAAAGCGGCGGCTGGGCCAGGTAGACGTGCCCGGCCTCGATCAGCGGCTTCATGAAGCGGAACAGCAGGGTGAGCAGCAGGGTCCGGATGTGCTGGCCGTCGACGTCGGCGTCGGCCATCAAAATGATCTTGTGGTAACGCAGCTTGGCCATGTCGAACTCGTCGTGGATACCAGTGCCCAGGGCGGTGATCATCGCCTGGACCTCGTTGTTCTTCAGCACCCGGTCGATCCGGGCCTTCTCCACATTGATGATCTTGCCACGGATCGGCAGGATCGCCTGGTACTTCGGGTTCCGGCCGCCCTTCGCGGAACCGCCGGCCGAGTCACCCTCCACCACGTAGATCTCGCACTGCGCGGGATCCGACGACTGGCAGTCGGCCAGCTTGCCCGGCAGTGAACTGGTCTCCAGCAGGCTCTTGCGCCGGGTCAGGTCGCGGGCCTGCCGCGCCGCGACCCGGGCGTGCGCGGCCTGCATGGACTTGGTGATGATGTCCTTGGCCTCGCCGGGGTTGCGGTCGAACCAGTCGCGCAGATGCTCGTTGGAGACCCTCTGCACGAACGACTTGGCCTCGGTGTTGCCCAGCTTGGTCTTGGTCTGCCCCTCGAACTGCGGGTTGGCCAGCTTGACCGACACGATCGCGGTCAGGCCCTCGCGCACGTCCTCACCGGTCAGGTTGTCGTCTTTCTCCCGCAATAGCTTCTGCTCGCGGGCGTACCGGTTGATGATCGAGGTCAGCGCGGCGCGGAACCCCTCCTCGTGGGTGCCGCCCTCCGCCGTGTTGATGGTATTGGCGAAGGTGTGCACCGACTCGGAGTACGAGCCGTTCCACTGCATGGCGATCTCGGCGGAGATCCCGTCCCCATCCTCGCCGAAGTCGATCACCGAGGCGTGCACCGGCTCCTTGGAGGAGTTCAGGTACCGGACGAAGTCGGAGATCCCGCCCTTGTACAGGTACGTCACGACCCGCGGGCCGTCGCCCTCGGTGTCTGCGTCCAGTCGCTCGTCGGCGAACGTGATGGTCAGGCCCCGGTTAAGGAAGGCCATTTCCTGTATTCGCCGGGACAGAGTCTCGAAACTCCATGAGGTGGTTTCGAAGATCAGGGGGTCCGGCCAGAACGTGGTAATCGTGCCCGTGTCGGAGGCGGGATCGCCGCGCTCCAGTGGCCCGATCGGGGCGCCGCGCGCGTAGGACTGCCACCACACGTACCCGTCCCGGTGGATCTCCACGTCGAGGCGAATGGACAGGGCGTTCACCACCGAGACGCCGACGCCGTGCAGGCCGCCGGAAACCGCGTAGGACTTACCGTCGAACTTGCCGCCGGCGTGCAGGGTGGTCAGTACCACCTCAATCGCGGGCCGCTTCTCCACCGGGTGCATGTCGACGGGGATGCCGCGGCCGTTGTCCTGGACCCGGACGCCCCCATCGGGCAGCAGGGTGACCTCAATGGCGTCGCAGTATCCGGCGAGTGCCTCGTCGACGGAGTTGTCGACGACTTCGTAGACCAGATGGTGGAGCCCGCGCTCCCCGGTTGAGCCGATGTACATGCCCGGTCGTTTCCGGACGGCTTCAAGGCCCTCGAGTACCGTGATTGAGCGAGCGTCATATGACAAGTGGGAACTCCATCCTGCAGGTCGCGCGCCAGACGCCCCCGGTGCCGTAGTGTGCGCGTACCCTCTATTCTAGCTGGGAATTCGGTATGACACGGGCGTTCCTAGCCGTACGTGTCGCCGTGTCCCCGGCTACCTGGCACCCGCCATCCGCCCCGCTGCCGCGGGCCGGCCGGCCCCCTGACTTTGACGCGGCGGACCGTGCCCTCACCGAGCTCGGAATTGAGCCTGCGGACCAGCATCGACGCGAGCAGACGGACTTGCGTGGCCCACGCGGTCGAGTCGGCCGCGATCACGAGCTCTCCCTCGGCGAAACCGTCTGGGCGGGTGTGGGCGGCGAGATCGGGCCCGACTATCTGGGCCCAATTACTAAACACCGAACCCACCGCCGCCTGTTCCTTCCAGCCATGATCCGACAGCAGGCCGCCGATCGCGGCGGACAGCGGCTGCGGGTCGTCCCGGCGGGGCCGCCGTGGGCGGGACGTAGGATCCCCCGACGTCCGTCCGGAATCCATGCCGCCTGCCTGGGATCCCGCGCCCGGCTGCCCGGATGCGGGCCATTCGCCGCGCGCCCGGGCGTCGGCGATCGCGTCGGCCAGCGCCGCGCCCGCCCGCCGCAGTCGCTCCACGCGCGGCACCAGGGCCGGATCGATGTCAGCTGCCACGGGTGATCGTCCCGCCGCCGACGTCATAACTGATCCCCTTGAGCGCGGCAGGCACGTCGGCGGGCACCGCCGCGGTCACGATGACCTGCTCCGCGCCGGCGACCAGGACGGCCAGCCGGTCGCGGCGGCCCGCGTCGAGCTCGGCGAAGACATCATCGAGGATCAGCACCGGGTCCTCTCCATCGGTGCGCAGCAGCTCGTAGGCGGCCAGCCGGAGGGCCAGTGCGAGCGACCACGATTCCCCGTGGCTGGCGTAGCCGCGGGCGGGCAGCTCACCGACGCGCAGCTCCAGCTCGTCACGATGCGGGCCGACCAGGCACACGCCACGTTCCAGTTCCCCCGGCCGGGCCTGCTGGAGCGCTTCCCGCATGGCCGCCTCGAGATCCGCCCCCTTCCCGCCCATCGAGTCCATCCCGGCCGTGCCGGGCCCACCCGGTGCGGCGGAGCCGCCGGGTACGCCATCCCCGTGCGCTGTGTCCCCGGGCGGAGGGCCCCCGGGGACAGGCAGCGCGAACGATGGGCGGTAGGCGATCCCCGCCGGGCCGCGGTCCCCGGAGACAGCCGCATAGGCCGCCTCGACATGCGGGCGCAGGACCCGGACGAGGGACAGCCGTCCGGCCAGCAGTTCCGCCCCTACCCGGGCCAGCTGGTCGTCCCAGGCATCCAGGGTCGCCGCCATCGCCGACGCCGCAGGTCCGGTCCCCGAGCGGGTAGACGGAGCGGCACCGGAGCGGGCGTCCACGGACGCGGCGGACTCAGCGGGCCCGGCGGACGCGGCGACCCGGCCGCCCCGTGACAGGCGGGCCCCCGCCGACTTCAGCAGCGCGGTCCGCTGGCGCACGATCCGCTCGTAGTCCGAACGGACCGCGGCGTACCGCGGCGCCCTCGCGACGAGCAGGTCGTCCAGGAACCGCCGGCGTTCGCCGGGATCGCCTTTGACCAGGGCCAGGTCTTCCGGTGCGAACAGCACCGTGCGCAGTACGCCGAGGATTTCCCTGGCCCGGGGCAGTGGGGTCCGGTTCAGCCGCACCCGGTTGGCCCGGCCGGGATTGACCTCGATCTCGATCAGCGCGTTCCCCCGGCCCGACGCGATCGCGGCCCGGACAATGGCGCGCTCCGCGCCCTGCCGGACCAGCGGGGCGTCGGTGGCCACCCGGTGGCTGCCCAGGGTCGCGACATACCCGATCGCCTCGGCCAGGTTGGTCTTTCCCTCACCGTTCGGCCCGATCAGCGTGGTCACTCCCGCCTCGAGCGTCAGGTCAGCCGAGACGTAGGACCTGAAGTCGGTGAGCGCGAGCCGGGTTAGGTGCACGGCTGTAGAGGTTACTGCCGCGCCGCCACGTGCCCGGTTATCCGGCCGACCGGATCGGCATGAGGACGTACCGGTAGTCCGGCGGGCCATCCTCGCCGCGCTTGCCGGTGATCACGGCCGGCCGGGTCGGCGTGGTGAAGGAGACCCGGGCCGTGTCGGAGTCGATGGCGCTCAGCCCGTCCAGCAGGTACTGCGGATTGAAGGCGATCTGCAGGTCTTCGCCATCAAAGCTGGCCTCCACGGTCTCGACCGCCTGGGCCTCATCCCCGGCCCCGGCCTCCAGCATGAGTTCGCCGGCCGAGAACGCCAGCCGGACCGGAGTGTTGCGCTCCGCGACGAGCGCAACCCGCTTGACCGCCTCGGCGAACGGCGCGGCCGTAAGTTCGGCGACCGCGTTGAACTCGCTCGGGAGCAGCGTCTGGTACCGGGGGTACTCGCCCCCGAGCAGCCGGGTGGTCGTCTGACGGCCACCCCCCTCGAATCCGATAATCCCCTCGCGCTGGGTGCCGTCATCGCCGGGCGCGCTCAGGGCGATGGTCACCTCGGCGGCGGTCGTCAGAGAGCGGGCGGCGTCCACCAGAACCCGTGCCGGAACCAGGACCGCCGCTGACATGTCCGGCTTGACCGGCTGCCAATGCAGCTCACGGACGGCAAGCCGGTAGCGGTCCGTGGCCACGAGCGTCACGGTATCCCCGGCGATCTCCATCCGGATCCCGGTGAGTGCGGGCAGCGTGTCGTCACGGCCCGCCGCGATCGCGACCTGGCTGATCGCCGAGGCCAGAATGTCCGCGCCCACCGCCCCCGCCTCGGGTGGCATCGCAGGCAGCGTCGGGTACTCGTCGTCGGGCAGCGTCATCAGCGTGAAGACGGCACTGCCGCACTTCAGCGTGGTCCGCGTGCCCTCCGTGCTCATCTCCACGGGCCGGGCGGGCAGGCTCCGAACGATCTCGGCGAGGAGCCGGCCCGAGACGAGGACCGTTCCCTCCTCGTCCGTGATCACGGGCACGCTGGCCTGAGCTGATACCTCGTAGTCGAACGTGGACAGCGTGAGCTGCTGCGCGGCCGCCAGGTGCATGCCAGCCAGTACCGGGACCGCCGGCCGGGCCGGCAAGGCGCGGGCCGTCCAGGCGACGGCGTCGGCGAGCACGTCTCGCTCAACCTGGAACTTCACGGGAACTGCCTCCTGCACCTGTTTCGTGTCATCGATTGCCCCTCGCGGCCCGGTGCGTTTAGGACCGGGCCGCCTTTGGGTATAAGGCCGTGGGGCTGTCGTGCACACTTCCCCGGGCATCTACTTGGTTGTTTCTTTCTATTTAGAGAATCGTCATAGTCATAGGTGCGGTGGACGCTGGGGAGAAGCGTCATCGTCGCAGGTGGACGTGCAGATTACCGTCCACAGGAACTGTGTCTGCGCGTGGGACGGGAGCGGGCCGGCTGTGCCCCCCGAATGGTGCGCTGGTTTCTCCCCACCGGTTGTCCCCCACTCTCCATCTGTCATCCACAATGTTTTCCACAAGCTGTGTGCACAGGGTCCTGTTGATAGCAACGGCCGCTGCCCGGGACAAGTACGCGGGCAGGCCGACGGGGCTTTTGTGCCCGGGCACCACGATCGCCGGCACCGATCAGCCCGTCCGCGCCTGCTGCTTGATCCGGTTCGTGAGCTCCGTAACCTGGTTATAGATCGACCGGCGCTCGGCCATGAGGGAACGGATCTTGCGGTCGGCGTTCATCACGGTGGTGTGGTCGCGGCCGCCGAACTGCTGGCCGATCTTGGGCAGGGAGAGGTCGGTAAGTTCCCGGCAGAGGTACATGGCGATGTGACGGGCGGTCACCAGGACCCGTGACCGCGACGTGCCGCTCAGGTCCTCCATGGACAGCCCGAAGTACGACGCGGTCTGCCCCATGATCGTGGCGATGGTGATCTGCGGTCCCTGCGCCTCGGGGATGAGGTCTTTCAGCACAATCTCGGCGAGCTGGAGGTCAACCGACTGCCGGTTCAGGCTGGCGAACGCGGTCACCCGGATGAGAGCCCCCTCCAGCTCCCGGATGTTGGTGGAGATCCGGCTGGCGATGTATTCGAGGACCTCCGGCGGTGCGTTGAGGCCCTCCTGGATGGCCTTGCGGCGGAGGATCGCGATCCGCGTCTCCAGCTCCGGCGGCTGAACGTCGGTCAGTAGCCCCCACTCGAACCGGCTGCGTAGCCGGTCTTCCAGGGTGACCAGCCGCTTGGGCGCCCGGTCGCTGGAGATGACGATCTGCTTGCTGGCGTTGTGCAGCGTGTTGAACGTGTGGAAGAACTCTTCCTGCGTGCCTTCCTTGTTCTCCAGGAACTGGATGTCGTCGACCAGCAGTACATCCACGTCGCGGTAGCGACGGCGGAAACCGTCCTGCTTGCCGTCGCGGATCATGTTGATGAAGTCATTGGTGAACTCCTCGGAGCTCACGTACCTGACCTTGACCCCGGTGTACAGGGTCTGGGCGTAGTGGCCGATGGCGTGCAGCAGGTGGGTCTTGCCCAGTCCGGAGTCGCCGTAGACGAACAGCGGATTGTAGGCCTTCGCGGGGGCCTCGGCGACGGCCACGGCCGCCGCGTGGGCGAACCGGTTGCTCGATCCGATGACGAAGGTTTCGAAGGTGTACTTCGGGTTTAGCCGGGCGCCTCCCGGCCGGGGCGCCGCGTAAGGAACCGGTGCCGCGTGCGCCTCGGGCCGCGGGGCCGGGAGCCTCTGCCCGGCGTCGCCGGGACGTGCCATGAGCCGCGTCCCGTCCACCGTCAGCGGGGCGTGGCCGTCGTGCGCCCCATCGAGCGGCCGGTCGATGGGGCGGTCGATGGGGCGGTCGATGGGCCGGTCGAGCGGTATACCGGCGGGTGGCGGGGAGGCGGTCAGCACGGGATGCTCGTCCGTGTCGTGGAGCAGGCCGCCGTGGGCTGGCCCGTCGTGCGCCGCACCGTTGTAGGTCAGGCCGGCCGGGTGCGGATCGAGATCATGGTGGTTGTCGGCGGCAGCGAAGTCCGGCGGGACCGGACCTGCGGCCGAGACCGGGTCGACGGTCACCGCAAGCTGGATGGACCGGCCGAGCTCAGCCGAGAGCGCGTGCGTGATCAGCGGCCGGAGCCGCGTCTCGAGCTGCTCCTTGACAAATTCGTTCGGCGTGGCGATCAGCGCGGTGTTTTCCACCAGTCCCAGTGGCCTGGTCAGCTTGAGCCACGCTCGCTGGTGCGGCTTAATCTGAAGATCCGCGATACCGTCCAGGGACCGGGCCCATACGTCCGCGAGGTCTGTTTCACTCACCGCTCGCTCCCCTCGCGCGCCGTGCACGTATTCCACAGGTCTGTCCACAGGTTGTGCACGTAGCACTCCCACTGCGTCCCGTTACCATCGCGTCCCGCGAGCGTAAACGGCTTCCCGGCGTACGTTGCAGGCGTTGCGCGGTTGTCCACAGCCTAGGCCGTTGACCCGTGCTGTGCCGGGTGAACGGCGGTGTTCCTGGGCGGCGCTGCGGCGAACAGCGGGCAGCGTGCTCGTGCATGCTGGCCAGAGCCAACCCCAGCGCCAAACCCAGTGCCAAACCCAGCGCCAAACCCAGTGCCAAACCCAGTGCCAAACCTTCGCTGCCCACGGTCGCGGCGGGGCCAGTTTGACGCCGGCGCCGCGGGCGATTAGCGTACGTAGGCCGACTCCTTCGGCGGCGGTCCTGCATGCCCACACGGCTGAACGGGGCCCGCTTAGCGGGATTATCACACGATCAACTCTTCTGGAGCTTCCGGTGAGTAAGCGCACGTTCCAGCCGAACAACCGCCGCAGGGCGAAGACCCACGGCTTCCGGCTGCGCATGCGCACCCGCGCTGGCCGCGCCGTTCTCGCGGCGCGACGCCACAAGGGCCGCACGCGCCTCAGCGCCTGACGTCTCCGCGCTCCGGCTACGGCCACGGAATGCCCGGACGTGCTTCCCAGCGAATCCAGGATGCGGCACCGCGCGGAATTCACGCTCGCGGTGCGCCGGGGCGCCCGCGCCGGGCGCCCGAGCCTTACCGGGCACCTTCTCACGCAGCATCGGGACCATGAACCGGCCAGGGTAGGATTCATAGTCAGTCGCGCGGTTGGCACCGCAGTGGTGCGCAACCGGGTGAGACGTCGCCTTCGTGTGCTCGTGCGCGGGTATCTTGGTGTGCTGCCGGCAGGTAGCCTGCTTGTGGTCCGCGCCAATCCTCCGGCCGCGGCCGCACGCCAGGCGGATCTGGCCGCCGATCTGGACCTGGTGATGAGCAGGTTGCTGCGGCGGCAGGTTGGGGCGCTGCATCAATCATGAGCGCGGAACAGGACGGCCGGACCGAGCAGGCCGCTTGCGCGATCCCGGGCCAGAAGGGGCCGGGGGTGGTGACGCGTCTGCTTATCGGCGCCGTGTCCGGCTACCGGCGGCTGATCAGCCCGCTGCTGCCACCGCGGTGCCGGTTCGAGCCTTCGTGCAGTGCCTATGCTCTGGAAGCTCTGCAGGTACACGGCGCGGGCCGGGGGCTGTGGCTCGCCGTGGCCCGCGTCGCCCGGTGCCATCCATTCCACCCGGGGGGCTACGATCCCGTGCCGCCTCGTGCCGGAAGCGGGAAGCCGTCCCTGACCGGGGCCGGAACGCTGTCCACAGAAACGCAAGGGAGCTAGCAAGTGGGGATACTTAACCCCTTCTACGAGGCGGTCGCTTGGGTGCTGATGCGCATTCACGCGCTGCTGAGCGTTCCCTTTGGCGCGGCCAGCGGATGGTCCTGGGGACTGTCGATCGTCTTGCTCGTGGTCCTGATGCGGCTGATCATGGTGCCGCTCTTCGTCAAGCAGATGCACTCCCAGCGCAAGATGGCGGCGCTCGCACCGCAGGTCGCCGCGCTGCGGAAGAAGTACAAAGACGACAAGCAGACCATGAACCAGGAGGTCATGAAGCTCTACCAGGAGAACGGCGCCAACCCGCTCGCCGGGTGCCTGCCCCTGGTGGTCCAGCTCCCTGTCTTCTTCGCGCTGTTCAACGTGCTGCGGACGATCGCGGAGGACAAGACGGCCTTCGGGCTCACCAAGTCCGTCGTGCAGAGCGCGGCGAAGGCGCATATCTTCTACGCCACGATCGCTGACCGGATCGTCATGAGCCCACTGCCGCCGTACCACCTCGCGCCCGGCCCCGTCAGCGCCAAGATCGTCATCGGCATCACGGTCCTGATCAGCTCGACGACGACGTTCCTCACGGTGCGGCAGAGCGTGAAGCGCGGCATCGGCCAGGTCGGCACCGACCCGAACAACCCGATGGCGAACTCGCAGAAGTACATGATGTACATCGCGCCGCTGTTCGCCCTGAGCGGTCTGTACTGGCAGTTCGGCCTGGTTCTGTACTGGGTCACGACCAACGTGTGGACGCTGGGCCAGCAGTACATCCTGTTCCGGAACTTCACCCCGGTGACCGCCGGCGCGGACGCCGCGAGCGCGACGGCCCCGGCGAAGGGGACGGCAGGCCCGGGCGGCACCACGGTGTCCAAGGGCGCGGCGTCGAGGGCCCCAGCACGGGCAAACGCGGCCAGGACCACCCCCGGGAAAGGTACGGCGGTCCCCGGGAAAGGTACGGCGGCGAAGGCTGCCCCGGGCCGGAGTGCCGCCGCGAAGAGTGCCGCCGCATCGAAGGGCACCGCTCCGGGCGGCACGGGTACGGCAGCCGCCGGGGCTCGCGCGTCGGCTAAGAGCACCGGCGCAGGCACCGGGCAGAGCGCCGCAGAAGCCGCCGTCCCGGCCGGGAGCGCCAAGGCAGCCCGGAAGGGCGCCGACGGCCCGCGTTCGCGCGGAAGCCAGCCGCGCCCGGCGGGTTCGGCGCCGGTGCCTTCGCGACCACCGGCGGCCAAGGGCACCGATGGGACGCCGAACGGCACGGAGCGCCGTGGCCTCAGCCGGCTGGTGCGGGGCAAATCTGAGCCTGAGCCTGAGCCGGAGGTCCCGGCCGCTAGGCTCGTCAGGCAGCAGCCGGTCCGCCAGTCGCGCAGTAAGCGTTCCGGCAAGCGATGACGTTGGTTGAGAGGAACCGGCCCTCCCCGGCGAGGGTCCGGTCGTGAGCCAGGCGGAGGACATGCGCAGTGACGTACCAGGTGAGAACCGGAGCGCAATGGTGAGCACGGGTTCGGCAGAGACCACTGTCGGTCCAGAGGCTGTCGGGCCCGAAGAGGACAGTGTTTCTCTCGGGTCAGAGGACTCAGAGGGCCTGAACGGGTCTGACGCTGACGAGACCGAGGAGCCGACTGAGCCGGGTGAGCGCAGCGAGGACGACGCGCTGATCGACCTCGCGGACCTGGAGCAGGAAGGCGAGATTGCCGCCGACTACGTCGAGGGCCTGCTGGACATCGCCGACCTGGACGGCGACATCGACATGGATGTCGAGGGAAACCGCGCGGTCGTCTCGGTGGTCGGCGCGACGCTGGACGAACTGGTCGGCAGACGTGGTGAGGTGCTTGAGGCGCTGCAGGAGCTGACCCGGCTGGCCGTGCACCGGCAGACCGGCGAACGGGCCAAGCTGATGCTGGACGTCGGCGGATACCGCGCTCGCCGCCGGGCTGAGCTGACCGAGGTGGGACGGGACGCGGCCAATGAGGTCAAGCACTCCGGTACCCCCAAGGAGCTGGCGGTGATGACACCGTTCGAGCGGAAGATCGTGCACGGCGCGGTGGCCGACGCCGGCCTGCGCAGCGAATCCGAGGGTGAGGAACCAAACCGGCGGGTTGTCGTCTACCCCGCTGAATGAACCACCCTGCTGTCCCGGTCCCTCCCGACGCGGCGGTCATGTTGTTCGGTCCCGCCATCGAATCGGCGTGTCGCTTCACGTCCCTGCTGGCTACCCACGGGGTTGAGCGGGGGCTGATCGGCCCCCGGGAGGTCCCGCGGCTATGGGAGCGGCATCTGCTCAACTGCGGCTTGCTCGCGGAATTGGTACCGGGTGATGCCGAGGTGGTGGACATCGGCTCCGGGGCGGGCCTGCCGGGCCTGGTCATCGCGATGCTGCGGCCCCAGGTACGGATGACTCTGCTGGAGCCGATGCTCCGGCGCACGGTGTTCCTCGGGGAATGCATCGCGGAGCTTGGCCTCGGCAATGTCACGGTCCGCCGTGGCCGGGCCGAGGACATGGCCGGGGTCATTCGCGCGGACATAGCCATCTCGCGAGCGGTGGCCCCGCTTGGGCGGCTCGCGGAACTGTCGGCGGGCCTCGTTCGCCCGGGGGGGACGATCCTCGCGCTCAAGGGGGATCAGGCGCAGGCGGAACTCGACCAGGCCGGGACAATCCTTCGGACCCTTGGTGTGCGGAGCGCCGAGGTTCTGAAGGTGGGCCAGGGTATCGTCGAACCACCAGCGACGGTCGTCCGCATTTTTACGGCCGCCAAGGCGCGCAGGCGCTGACGGCGGGCAGACCCGGCTGACGGCGGAGAGTGTTCCGTCGTAGCGGTGAAACCGCTTCAGCCGGTCCCTTCCCCAGGAGCACGGTGGTGACCGGCGGGTAATGCCGGTGTGGAGAGGAGCAGCGTGATGGTGCCTGCGGAGGGCCTCGGATGGCCTGACCGGCCACCCGTCGTGACGCAGCATCCCGCACCGCCGGGACTTCACCGCGGGCACGCCGAGCCGGAGGGGCCAGAGCTTGCCCAGGCACTGGGCGCTGCTAACGGCGCTACCGCGGATGCGGGCGGCTTGGGATGGCCCGGTGAGACACGAACGGAGACCGAGGTGACCCTCGTATCTGACGTGACGGAACGACGGCCGGCCCCGGCCGTAACACCTAGCGCTCCCACAGGAGGCGGCGTGGCGAACGGCGCACATTTCCCGACTGGAGCAGGCTCGTCCCGGGTAAGGCAAGCATTGTCGGTGGCAGTTTCACGTGAAACGGCGACTGTCGCGGCCGCTGTGCCTGGGGCGCATGCGCCGGCGAAGGACGCGGGCAGGAATGTAGTGGAGGACGCGATGCAAGCGGGAACGGCGGCCCAGGGGAACAGCGACGTCGGCTCGGTGGTGATACCGGAGGTGCCGCAGAATCCTCGGGACACCCCGATCGGCCGGGCGGCCGCGGCCGCAGTCGGGGTGCGCGGCGCCGGTGCCGACCGCCTATGGCCACGCCCCGCCGACTGCCGGATCATGACGATCGCCAACCAGAAAGGCGGGGTCGGCAAGACGACGACCGCGGTCAACCTCGCCGCCAGCCTGGCCCAGCACGGATCACGCGTCCTCGTCGTTGACCTTGACCCGCAGGGAAACGCATCCACCGCGCTGGACGTCGACCACCACGTGGGCGCGCTGTCGGTCTACAACATGCTGGTGGAGGACCGGCCGCTGGCCGATATCGTCAAGCCCGTCGAGGGGCTGCCCGGGCTCTACTGTGCCCCCGCGACCATCGACCTGGCCGGAGCCGAGATTGAACTGGTGCCGCTGGTCGCGCGCGAGTCCAGGCTCTCCCGTGCGGTCGCGGCCTACGATTCCTCCGACCTCGACTACATCCTGATCGACTGCCCGCCGTCGCTCGGCCTGCTGACCCTGAACGCCCTGGTCGCGGCGCGGGAGGTGCTGATCCCGATCCAGTGCGAGTACTACGCCCTGGAAGGGCTCGAGCAGTTGATCCGGACCGTCGAGCTGGTCAAGGGCCACCTGAACCCGGTCCTGCAGATCACGACCATCCTGCTGACCATGTACGACGGCCGCACCCGGCTCGCTTCCCAGGTCGCGGACGACGTGCGATCGCACTTTGGCGAGGTCGTCCTGCAGTCGATCATCCCGCGCAGCGTTCGCGTTTCTGAGGCACCGAGCTACGGGCAGTCCGTCATCACCTATGACCCCGGATCAAGTGGCTCGATCGCATACGTGGAGGCCGCCCGGGAACTGGCCATACGGAGCCAGAAGACAGCGGGCTAACCAACGGCATGATGCGCCCACGCGCACGATGGACCGGCACAGCGAAGTGGATCCGCTCACGGCGCCGCTGACCTATCCGGGCCACCCGCCGCAGCGCCCAGCCGTGCTGGTCACCGGCACTGAGATTTTCGGCATCCAGCCCATGCGCGCGGCCGCTCTCGGCCAATGGCCCGTCCAGCCGGCCGGGTACGCCGCCCCGGACGGGTGCCCCGGTTCGGATGACACCGGTTCGGACGGCCCTGATTCGGACGGCCCGGTGCGGGCGTACAAGCCACTCGACCGTTTCCTCCGTGACCAGGGAGTACCACCGCTGGCGGGGCGGACGCCCATCCTTTCGGTCGGCTCGAACGCGTCGCCGGCGCAGATCCAGCGCAAGATGGCGAACGCCGGGCTGCGGCTGGTCGTACCGATCACGCAAGTGCGGGTTCATGGCCTGGTCGCCGGGGTATCCGCGCACGTGAGTAAGCCCGGATACGTGCCGGCGACGCCGGTAGCCGATCCGTCTGCGGTATCTGATATGTGGGTGCTGTGGCTCGACCCGGAGGCCGCCCGCGCCCTGGACGACACCGAGCCGAATTACCAGCGCATCCGGCTGTCATCTCGCTACCCCGTCCGTCTCCGGTCGGCTCCGCTGGGCCTGCCGGTGCGCGGGTGCGGCGTTTACGTCTCGCGGCACGGCCATCTGGTCGACCGGGCAGGCGAACCTCGCATCCTGACCGATCAGGCCACGCTCATCGCCGGGCTGCTGGCCGACGTGCCGGCTCTGACGACGCTGGCCGGGACTACACCCGGCGAGTGGATCAGGCGGACACGGGACGAGCGGGTCCGCGACGGCATCCGCGCCCATCTTCTGGCCGCGGGTATCGTCCGGCAGGCCAGGATCGACGCCGGCCGGGATTCTCGCCGCTAGATTCTGACGCGGGGCAGGCCGCAGAATGAGCGGCGGGCGCGGCACGCGCCCGGCGGAAAGTTCACGATCCGCGTCTCATCACCGGCGGCTGCGAGCCGCGGTGGCGGGCTTTTCGCCCGTGACGGCCGTCCGCCGCGGTGCTGCCCCGGCCCGCGGGTCATCCGGCGCGGCGCCCGGCACCAGGTCACCCGGTACGCGCCCTGGCCCGCGGGGTCGGCTCGTGTGTTCCCTTCGATGCTGCCAGGTCTCGTGGCACCTGGCAGGATAGCGAGTGGGGTCAGACGGTGTGGATCGAGGAGATGCGGTGACTCAGCAGAGGCGCGGGCTCGGCAAGGGGCTCGGTGCGCTTATCCCGGCAGCGGTAAGTACCGGGGCGGGTACCGGCGAAGCCGAGGCGGGCGCGGGGCCGCGTAGCACGCTCGCAGCGGATCGATTGGCCGCTGACGACGGTACTACGGGTGCTCAGCCGATTGCCGGCGCCTACTTCGAAGAACTGGCCACCGGCTCGATTACTCCCAACCCGCGTCAGCCACGGCGTACCTTCGACGAGGAGGCGCTGGATGAGCTGGCGTCGTCCATCCGCGAGGTAGGCCTCCTGCAGCCGGTCGTGGTGCGCCAGGTGATGCCCGGCCGCTACGAGCTGATTATGGGCGAGCGCCGGTGGCGGGCCAGCCAGCGCGCCGACCTCAAGCTGATCCCCGCGATCATCCGCGAAACCGCCGACACCGACCTCCTGCGCGACGCACTGATCGAGAACCTGCACCGGCAGCAGCTTGACCCCTTGGAAGAGGCCGCCGCTTATCAGCAGCTCCTCGATGATTTCGGGGCCACGCACGAACAGCTTGCCCAGAAGATCGGCCGCTCGCGCCCGCATATTTCCAACACACTCCGGCTGCTTAACCTGCCACCTGCGGTGCAGAAGCGTGTCGCCGCCGGGGTTCTGAGTGCCGGGCACGCCCGCGCCCTGCTGTCGCTGGGCAGCCCGGAGGCCCAGGAGCGTCTGGCGCACCGGATCGTCGCGGAGGGGCTGTCCGTTCGCGCGGTCGAGGAGATCGTCTCCATGGGAGACGAAGACCAGAACCGGCCGCGCCGTCAGCAGGGGGCGAAGCCGGTCGCGCCGGGCCTGCGGGATCTCGCCGACCGTCTCTCCGACGCCCTGGAAACGCGCGTCAAGGTGGAGCTCGGGCGGCGCAAGGGAAAGATCACGGTCGAGTTCGCTTCGCTCGACGACCTGGACCGTATCGTCAAGGCGATGTCGCCCGATCCGGAGCCGGAGGCGCCGGTTCCACCGGCGCTCTCGGGCTGAGCGGCGCTCTCGGGCTGAGC
>Ga0182014_10000981_pt1 | contig 38828 bp, 35 predicted proteins | sample 612S2DmetaG_FD_120489 | JGI IMG/M metagenome (GOLD analysis project Ga0182014, IMG submission 120489) | Permafrost microbial communities from Stordalen Mire, Sweden - 612S2D metaG | ecosystem: Environmental > Terrestrial > Soil > Wetlands > Permafrost | place: Sweden: Stordalen | collected... | reverse complement strand
CAGGGCAGAAGGGCAGTAACCCAGAGACCAGCTGGCACATGGCCAAGAGCGGCAACGCCCACCTCCGGACCGCGGTTTACCGCATGGCCCTGGTGGGCACCCAGCACAACCCCGTGATCGCGGTGCACTACCGGCGCAAGCGAGAGGCTGGCAAGTCGAAGATGAACGCCCTCGGGCACTGCATGAGCAAGTCGCTGAGCCTGGTCTGGGGAGTCTGGCGCAACGGCCAGCCTTTCGACCCCAGCTACCGGGCTTGACAAAACCCTATGGGACCTAGAGCCGAGCCGACGCTCGGCTCTAGCAGTCAGCGGATCAGGAATCGGTCCAGTACTGCGGGTAGATATTGAGGTTGGGGTCCTGAGGCAACGTACCGTGAAGCGAGCTCTTGATCTCCGAGAGCTGGGAGTAGAAATTTGGAAGCCAGATCACGGGAAGCTGCTTGGCGAGGTAGTTCTCGTACTGAAAGAGCGGGGCGAGCCCGGGCTGAACATACGTCGCCCGAATGTACTTGTCGGCGGTCGGATTGCTGTAGCCGTTGAAGTCGGAACCTGACCCCGTAGCGAAGATTTCGTCGCCAGTCGGGTAGAAGTTTGGTGAGTACGTATATGAGTGACCAAAACTACCGTAACTGATGAGCTGCCAGTGACACCCGAAACCTGTTGTCGGTTGGCACGGACTCAACTCCGAGAATACCTGGGACGGTGCGCTCGGATCTAGAGTGACGCCGATCCCTGCCAGCGACCATGCCGACCGTACCACTTGCATCATCGCCGAGAAGACGGCCGAACCAGTCGTGTACTGGAGGGTAAACTCCAGTACCTTGCCCTGCTTGATTCCAGCACCGCAGTCTATTGCCGCGGTTCCAGGCCGGATACACGTATCAACTCCATCAGGGCGCACCTTCCAACCATGACTCGCCAGCAGGTTCTTAGCGATTCCGACGTTGTAGTGGTAGAGGTTATGAGTCTCATCCGTCGTTACATAGGCGCTGGTCGGACGAAGTGGGACAGGGCCATACGTTGGGTAACCCTCACCGTGGAGAATCGACTTGATCATCTCTGGCTGGTTGACCAAACGTTGCAACGCCTGTCGGAAGTACAGTTGTTTGAACAAGGGACCGACTTGTGGGTTGGTGAAATTGTCAAGAATGTAATTGATACCCCAAACGCTCCAGGGGTGAAGTTTGTATCCGAGCTTAGCAAGGACCGCCGTCTCATCTAGGTCCTCGATTGGGAGGTAGCCGTAGTCGAGTGACCCGGCCCGCAGGGCATCGAACTCGGAAGTGTCGCTGGTGAAAGGCAGTTCCGCGAAGTACTTGATTTGGGGCTTCCCCGGTCCCGTGTACTTGTCGTTGCGCACAAACTCGGTATACCCGGTCGAAGACGCATAAGCCGCTACCTTCCAAGGGCCGTCTACGACGCTCCACAGAGGGTTGGTGGCGTAGGTTGACAGGGTGGTTGATTGGCCATCCAAGAATTGGTAGACCTGAATCGCCCCAGACGTGGTCGTGTCGTAGTCGTTGACTGTCCCACGGCTTGACGTCTTGTCCCAAGCATGTTGCGGCATGGGAATGATCTGGCTGAGTTCGTTAGATAGGACCCAAGTGTGATTGTATGCCTTGTTGAAGGTGATACTGAACTGGTTAGGCGTATTCGCGGGGAAGTTCATTCCCGAGACGTTGTCCGGAAACGCTCCGGGCGTGTAGCCGTACCAATTGTCCTTGTTCGCGATCACCATGTTCATCCAGAACTCTACGTCACGGTTAGTGACTGGGACTCCGTCAGACCAGAGGTAATGATTCAGTTCAATGGTTACCGTGCGACCACCGTTCGAGTAGGTGGGAGGCTTGCCAAGAGACAGTCTGAAGTTGACCGAAGGTCGGCCGTCGATTCCGAACCAATAGAGCGGACGATATAGCTGGTACTGAAGGTCAAAGATGTTCGCGTTGGACGCAGCAACCGGGTTCATGAGGGGGAAGATGTAGTTCGGTGTGCTTCCCGGTGGCAATGCGAACGTAATCGGGGAGGTCGGCTCTTTGGCTGCGGCAGTCAGCGCCGACCCTCCGAGCACGACGGTCGCCAGGGCGAAACAGAGACAGACTCGAAGGAGCCTCATGGCACATGTCCTCCCCACTTCATGGCCCGGCACTGGAAGTCACCTCGTGGGACCGGTCTGCTGTAAGCAGCGACCGGCGGTCCGCCATGCTACCGGGCTTGTGACCTACTGTCAACCATATGTCTGTAGACACCTGCGCCCCTGAGGGGATTGGACAAGCTACCCGTTCCGCGGGACCGTCTGTTCACGCCCCCATCACGGCGCCTTTCGTGTGTCAACGTGTGTGTCAGAGCGCTGGCGGCGATCTCAGCCCGAAGTGAGCGCGATCTCAAGTCGGGAGTCTGCCCCATTCGACTAACGGTCTCGGGCGGCGAGCCTGGGCCCAGCGGGGCAAGAGCGACTGTCAGCGAGTCCTCAGGGCTCAGTCGCCGGCGGGCAGGTACTCCAGCCCCATCGACTCCGCCACCAGGACCGCGATATCCCGGCTCTCGATCGGGAGCTGCTGCGAAGTGATCCCCTCGCTGAACATGATGGCGCAGAAGGGGCAGGCGACCGCTGCGGTACCGGCCCCGGTCGCCTGGGCCTGCCGCACCCGCACCCGGTTGACCCGTTCCCCCCGCTCCCCCTCGGTCCAGAGCCGCCCCCCGCCGGCGCCACAGCACATGGCCTCGTTGCGGTGGCGCTTCATCTCCACCAGCCTGGCTCCGGGGATCGCCTCCAGCAGCCGGCGGGGAGCCTCATACTCCTCGTTCCAGCGCCCTAGATAGCAGGGGTCGTGGTAGGTGAGGACCCGCCCCTGGGCGCCTTCGCGCAGACGAATCCTGCCCTCGTCCACGAGCCGGGCGAGGAGCTGGGTGTGATGGATCACCTCGTAGCTGCCACCCAGGTCCGGGTATTCCCTGGCCAGGGTGTTGAAGCAGTGGGGGCAGCTGGCGATGACCTTGCGGACCCTGCGGGCTTCCAGCCGCCGAACCACCTCCTGGGCCTGAGTCTGGAACAGGTACTCGTTGCCGAGCCGTCGAGCGGGGTCGCCGTTGCAGATCTCCTCCTCTCCGAGCACGGCGAAGCTGACCTGAGCCGCCCTGAGGATTGCCACGGTGGCCCGGGCGGTCGGCCAGTTCGACTCGTCGAAGGCGGTGGCGCACCCAACCCAGTAGAGGTACTCGGCGTCGGGGTGGTCGGCAAGGAGCGGCACCTCCAGTCCCTCGGCCCAACGCATCCGAGACTCCGCTGCCATCCCAAAGGGGTTGCCGCGCTGCTCCAGGGACTCCAGGGCCGAGCGGGCGCCCTTGGGCAGCCGCGACTCCTCCAGCACCAGACTGCGGCGCATCCCCACGATCGCGGGGACGTGCTCGATCAGGACCGGGCATTCGTCGACGCAGGCGCCGCAGGTGGTGCAGGCCCAGAGCGTCTCCTCCAGCACGCTCCAGTCCAGCAGCTGCCCGGCCTGGGGCGGCCGGGCCGCGGCAGCCCCCTCCTGCCTCATCCAGTAGCTGGGCGGCGGCGCCTGGCCTCGGGCGTGCGCGTACCAACCGTCGCGAAGGTCGGTGATGAAGCGCTCGGGTGAGAGCGGCTGGCCGGTGTTGAAGGCGGGGCAGTGGGTCTGGCAGCGTCCGCACTCGGTGCAGGTGGCCAGGTCCAGCTCCTGCTTCCAGGTGAGCTGGTCCACCTGGGCGAGGCCGAAGTGCTCAGCGTGCTCGATATCCAGCAGGGGGAGATGCCGGCCGGCCGGCTCCAGGCTGCGGAAGAGGACGTTGGGGACGGAGGTGACGATGTGGAGGTGCTTGCTGTTGGCCAGGTAGACCCCGAAGCCGGCAACCAGCCCCAGATGGGCCCAGAGGAAGAGCTCGTGCCACGCCCTGATCCCCTCGCCGTGCACCCCGCGAAAGAGCTGGGCCACCGCGGCCGAGACCGGCCGCAGGTTCACGAGGTGATCGGCGCCGGCCGCGATCTGAGTGGAGTAGAGACCGAGCTGGGTGACGATCACCAGCGCGATCAGCACCAGGACGACGGTGGCGTCCCGCTGGTCGCTGTCCCGCAACCGCGGGGGCCGGAGCAGGTAGCGGTTGAGCGCCGCCACCGCCAGCCCGGTGAGCACGGCCACCGCGAACAGGTCCTGAGCGAAGGCGATGGGGCCCCACCAGAACTGCTGCTCCAGGTTGAGGGGCGGGACGAGCGCCTCCAGCCCTGCCTCCAGGATCTCCAGGTTGAGGACCACAAAGCCCCAGAAGATGAGGACGTGGGCGAGTCCGCTGAAGGGCCAGCGCAAGAGCCGGCGCTGGCCCAGCACGAAGGCAACCACCCCCCAGAGCCGCTGGCCCGGATGATCGGCGCGAGGGTCCGGCTGAGCCGCCCGCATCGAGAGCAGCAGCGGGCCCAGCCGGCGCAGGAACAGGTACCCGGAGCCTGCGACCAGCAGCAGAAGCGCGACTGGGCTGAGCCAGTTCACGGGCGGTCGAACCCCACCGCGAGCAGGAAGAGGGCCGCCCCCAACAGGAAGGTGAGCCCCGCCAGGACCCAGTACCAGCGGGGCTCGTCGATCCAGAAGGGACCCCTGCGCTGGCGGGCGCCGCCCACGCAGAGGTTGGGGTCTTCCGCGGGGGCCGGCTCTCCACCCGACCGCTGCTGGCTCACCCGGCCAATGGTATGGACCGTGGGGCGGGGGGACCCGAGATGGACGCAAAGGCTCCCCAGCTCCACTCAGAGGCCCCCGGATCAGGTCGTAGGCCGAGATCCGGGTCGGGGAACGGATCCCAGCTGTGCGCCTGACGGAGTCGAACCTTGCCAGGCCCCGAGGAGGATGCGCGCCGGGCTGATGAGACTCCCCCGTCCCAGAACCAGGTGCTGCCGGCCGCCGGACGCTCCAAAGCTGACGAAGACTTCGCCAAGGCCGGAGCTGGCTGCCGCTGCCGTCAGTGCCCCGACCACTCCGGGGCGCGCTTGTGCACGAAGGCTGAGATCCCCTCCTGGGCGTCGGCGGTCCGTGACACCGCTTCGAACTCGGAGCGCTCGGCGAGGAGCCCCGCCTCCAGCGGCCGGTCCAGACCCGCGGCCACCGCACGCCTGATCGCCGCCACCGCCAGGGGTGCCCGGCCGGCCAGTTGCTCCGCCAGGGCCTGAGCCTCGTCCACCAGCCGATCCGGCTCCACCACCCGGTTGACCAGACCCATCTCAAGAGCCCGGTTCGCGTCCAGCTGCTCACCGGACAGGAGCATCTCCAGGGCCCGGCCTCTCCCCACCAGCCGGGGCAGCCTTTGGGTGCCGCCCCAGCCCGGGATGATCCCCAGTGCGATCTCGGGTTGGCCCAGCTTGGCCGTGCGGCTCGCGATCCGGATGTCGCAGGCCATGGCCAGCTCCAGGCCGGCTCCCAGGGCGAGCCCATTGATCGCGGCGACGATGGGAACGCGCTGCTGCTCCATCTCCAGGGTGAGCCGCTGGCCGTCCGCAATCTGGGCCCGGGCCACCCCCAGGCCCTGGCTGGCGAACTCGCCGATGTCGGCCCCGGCCGCGAAGAACCGGCCCCCGGCCCCCGTGATCACAGACGCCCCCAGGGTTCGGTCCCCCTCGATCTCGGCGAAGGCCTCGCGGAGCCCGTCCAGCATCGCCTGGCCGAGGGCGTTGGCGGGAGGGTGGTCGATGGTTACCCACGCCACTCGCCCGCGCCGCTCCAGCTTCACCTGATCGGCCATCGCACCTCCTTCGCTTGGGGCCGGACCGGCCCCGGCACCTTGTGTAGGCTAGCTGGGTGACCGACAGCGAGGCGCCAGCCAGCGATCCTGAGCTGCCGCTGCCCCGGCCGGAGGAGTTCGCTGAGCTCTCTGACCAGCAGTTGGCCGAGCTGGTCAGGATGGTGGAGTCGGCCGAGCGTCAGGTCCGCCAGCGGATGGCTCCCTTCCAGCACCGCCTCAACAAGCTTGCCGCAGACGCCGCCGTGATCGCGACCGAGGTCCGTCGCCGCGAGCGCCAGGGCCAGATCCAGTCCCGCCGCCTGGTCCGGGAGCAGGTCAAGGAGGGGCAGGCCCCCTCCCTGGCCCAGCTGGTGGCGCAGGAGGAGCCGCCCGAGTTTGGAGAGCCGGACCTCGCCGAGCTCACGTTCCTCCTGGAGAGCGGAGGCGAGGTGGCGCTGGGCTACCCGGGCAGCCGCACCGCCAGTCTGCAGATGACCGGTGGGCGCACCGTCGCGACCGTCAGCACCCTGGCCGAGTCCCGCGAGCTCTATCGCCAGGGGTGGGAGTTCGGGGTGCCCGCCAGGAGGGGGGTGCGGGTGCACACGCCAGGCACCCGGCTGGAGCGTCTTCTGGACCCCGAGAAGTGCTTCGTCCGTCCCAGGGCGGCTTCGACCGGGAAACCGCCGGCATCCCCTTGACCCGGGTCATCGGCCTGACCGGGGGGATCGCCAGCGGCAAGTCGACCGTCGCCGCCATGCTGGCCGAAAAGGGCGCCTTCGTGGTGGACGCGGACCAACTGGCGCGCCAGGCTGTGGAGCCGGGCAGCCCGACACTGGCGAGGGTCGCCGCCGCCTTCGGCAGCGAGATGATCGGGCCCGACGGCTGCCTGGACCGGGCCCGACTGGGCGAAGTGGTCTTCTCTGACCAGCCGGCCCGGGATCGACTCAACGCCATAGTCCACCCCCGGGTGATGGAGCTGAGCCGGGAGGAGATCCGCCGCGCCCGCGAGGCCGGATCGTCCCTGGTGGTCTACGACGTGCCCCTGCTCTTCGAGTCCGGACGGGAGAAGGAGTTCGACGGCACTCTGCTAGTCTTCGCTCGCCCCGAGACCCAGCTGCTCCGCCTCCGGGAGCGGTCCGGGCTGGAGGAGGCCGTGGCCAGGGCCCGGATCGAGGCCCAGATCCCGATCTGGCGCAAGCTGGCGATGGCCACCTGGATCATCGACAACGGCGGGAGCCTCGACCGGACCCAGATGGCTGTGGACCGACTCTGGGACGCGGAGCTGGCGTCCCCACGCTGAGGGCGCGGCACTTCGCCGGCTGCGAGGTCCTGGGCGAGGCTTGTCGCGAGACCAACCCGATCCGACTCCGCGACGAGGAGATCGGGATCGCCAGCCGGGCGAGCGAGATCCAACGGGCCTCCCATCCGGCGAGATCATTTCCGGCGACGGCGGGCTCGCCCCAGCCCAGCTCTGGCGGCCGGCCTAGCGATCGGCTAGGAGCCGCTGGCCGAGGGGGAGGCCGAGGCCTTGGCAGTCGGGCTGCTGGTGGCCTTCGGGGTGGCCGTCGCGGTCGGGCTGGGGGTGGGGGTCTTGACCACCACCGCGATGGTGGGGCAGCCGAACGGCACCGTTGGGATCGAGATCGGCGGGGTTGGGGACCCACTGGGGGAGGGCTGGACCTGGATCACGATCGGGGTGCTCTTGGGACAGGGCGGGGTTGTCGGGATCGGGGTCGGCGAGGCCGCCTTCACGATCAGCACCACCAGCACCGCGAGCCCGCCCATGACCGCGGTGACGATGAAGGCGACCGCCCCCCACTCCTTGCGCAGGAACTCCCGATTCACCCCAGCTCATGCTCCCTCATGGCCGATCTGTCCCCGCCAACGCTGCCAGGATAGCCAGCCCATGCTCCGGGCCTGCTGGCGGAGTCGCATCGAGATCGGCGGGCCGGCCGGCCGACGGTACTGCTCCAGGGGGCGGGTGGCGGCTGTCTCGATGGCCCGGCGCAGGTCCAGGGCGGTCCGCCCTGGAAAGACAGTCACGATCCGGGCCAGGTCGTGGGCGCCAAAGTGGCTGTCACTGGACCCGATGGCGGCCCCGAGCCGGTCGCTGTGAAGATCGTAGAAGCGGTCCAGGCTCCGGATCCGTCCTGAGGTGGTGGCGGCGGTATGGCGCACCTCGATGCCATCCACCGTCTCCTTCGAGATCAGCCGGCGCAGGGCGCCGGGGCTGATCGAGGCGAAGTAGGTGGGCATCCAGGGATGGGCCAGGACCGCCAGCCCGCCCTGGTCGTGGATGGCGGCGATGGTGTCGGTCACCTCCATCCCCATCCGCACCGGACCGGCGAGGAACAGACCGACCACATGGACGTTGGCGGGCGACCGGGTGGTCACCTCCTCGCCGGTCACCACCTCCACCCCGAACTCGGCCCCGGCCTCCACGGCCTCGGCCCAGCCCGCGAAGGTGTCGTGATCGGTGACCGCCACCACGCTGAGCCCGGCCTCGGCGGCCGCCTGGACCAGCTGGCGGGGGCGGACCATGCCGTCGCTGGCGCGGGTGTGGGCGTGGGGGTCGGCCGCGGAGTGGCCGGGCGGGATGGGGCCGCCAGCGGGCAGGCGACCCCCGACCTCGGTCAGCGCCCCAGTCCCGGCCCCACGGCCGAGGTGGGAGCGGGCCGATCACCGTCGTCGCGATGGTCCGGTTCGTCCTCGTGGCCGGGGCGGTTGCGCATGTTGAGAATGCGCAGGAAGTCCTGGGCGCGCGCCATCGCCTTCCAGCGTTCCGGATAGAAGTCCTGGGCCACGATGTTGGAGTCCTCCAATCGCAGCACCGACACACACCACTTGTTGAGGGTGTGCGAGACCTCTACCTCGAAGTCCCCCTCCTGGCTGCGGTAGCGCAGAAGGTCATCACCGCGCCGCGGGCGTTGCATAGCCATTGCACTACCTGATACGAACAAGGATTGGGGACGGGGATCGCCCCACCGGTTGACATCTGGGAGCGAAGTATACCTCCGACCGGGAAAGAGTTCTTGCCGCAGCCACCCTTCGAAAGCGGGCCTCCGGGGAGCTGCCCGGCGACCCCTGCGGAGCCATCGTTCAGCCCCGGTCCAGCTCCAGCCCCTGGATGTGGGCCCGGAACATCGGCCCCAGCTCAGGGTCGCGCCAGACGATCTCAGCGTTGGTGGCCAGCCAGCTCTCCAGGGTGCCAACGTCCAGCAGCCGCCCCGAGAACTCCAGCCCCACCACCTTCCCGCTCTGGGTCACCCGGCGGATGGCGTCGGTGAGCTGAATCTCCCCGCCGGCGCCGGCCCCCGTCGTCTCCAACTCTGTCAGCACCGACCTGGTCAGCACGTAGCGGCCCATCAGCGCCAGGTCGCTGGGGGCCTCATCGGGGTCCGGCTTCTCGACCACGTCGGTCACCCGGAAGACCGGACCCTCCCCCTCCACCGCGGCGACCCCGTAGCGGGAGATCCTCGCCCGCGGACAGCGCATGAGGGCGAGCACCGTGCACTGCTCGCTCTCGTAGACCTGGATCAGCTGGCCCAGTAGCGGCGGCTCCCCGGCGAAAAGGTCGTCAGGCAGCATCACGGCCACCGCTTCCTCATCCGGCACCGCCGCAGCGGCGCAGTGGACGGCGTGGCCCAGCCCCAGCGGCTCCTCCTGCACCACGTACTCCATCTGGCAGAGCCCCGCGATCTTCTCCACCCGCGCCGCCAGCTCCAGAGCGCCCCGACGGCGGAGAGTCCCCTCCAGATCGGGGTCGGCTGCGAAGTGGGCCTTGATCAGCTCCTTGCCGGGAGCGGTCACGATGATCGCGCGTTCGATCCCCGAGGCCACCGCCTCCTCGATCCCCCACTGGATCGAGGGCCGGTCTCCCACCGGGACCATCTCCTTGGGCAGCGCCTTGGTGGCGGGGAGGAATCGGGTGCCCAGGCCCCCCGCCGGGACCACCACCGTTCTGACCTTGCCCACGCCGAGCGATTCTAGGCACGAGAGGGCCCCCCCGCCCGCGGCGGCCGGGCTGGCCCGGGGATCGTCCTCCGCGACGCCCCCGGTCGGGTCCCTCCTAGAGCCGCGACCCGGGGCCCGGCTCCTGGGGGTAGCGCTGCCGGAGCAGGACCGCCGCCACCACCAAGCCGGCCGCCAGCCCGCCCAGCCCCAGCCAGGCCGGCACCGGGAGCCGCCGGGCCGCTCTCCAGAACTCGCCCCAGGGGTCCTCCATGGCGTCGGTGAAGGAGACCGTCATGCTCCCGGGGTGAGCCTCGGCGAGCGCCCTCTCGTAGAGACGGGCCCTGGTCACCGGGTGAAGCGGGGTGGGCGCTAGGGCGTCCACCAGCATCACCGCGGTCCGGGCCACCGCCCTGGCGGTGGGATCCCCGGTCGGCGCCGGCCCATCCCCCTCCAGCCAGCCGGCGATCTCGGATGCGAGCCGCTTCTCGTCCTTGGTGGTCACTGGCTCACTCCTCCGCTTCGGTCTGGTCCCCGCTGCCCGCGGCCAGGTAGGGGGTGGTCTGGAGGTCGGGGCCGAGCCGCCGCTCCAACGAGCGCAGCCCCCGGAAGATCAGCAGCTTGACCGCGCCCTCGCTCTTGCGCATCACCCGACCCACCTCGGCGTTGCGAAGCCCGGTGCCGAAGCGAAGCGTGATGGCGTGGCGCTGGTCGGGCGAGAGCTGGCGGACGGCGGCCTGGATCCGGCGCACCTGCTCGGAGCGGATCGCGGCGTCCTCCGGCCCCTCCCCGGGGTCGACCATGTTCTCAGGCAGGGTGATCCAACCCTCACGGCGATGCTCGCGCATCATCAGGTTGGCCGCGACCCGGTAGAGCCAGGCCGAGTAAGGGACGCCCCTCCACTCGAACCGCCCGATCTCCGCGTAAGCCCGCATGAAGGTGGTGGCGGTCACGTCCTGGGCCCGCTCCCAGCTGCCGGTCTGGTGGTAGGCGAACGCGTGGATCTGGTCCACATAGCGGTCGTAGAGCTTGGCGAACTCGGCAGGGTCGCGCTGGGCGGCCTCGATCATCCGGCGCTCATCCTCCAGATCCTGACTGAGCCGGCTGGTGGGCCGACGCAGACCGGGGAAGTGGAGGGCCCGGCCCGCGGCGGGTGGCCGCCCGGTTCCATCGTCCGCCGGGGATGGCTCCGGCGCACCGGACACGGCTAGGCGCCCACCGCCCCGGCCCCCTGGTGGCCGCTCATCTGCAGCCCGAGGGCCCGGCCGGCGTCGGCGAAGGCCTGGAGGGCCCGGTCCAGCTGCTCAGTGGTGTGGGCAGCGGTGACGATGGTCCGGACGCGGCCCTTGTCTCGGGCCACGGTGGGGAAGCCTATCGGGGAGGCGAAGACCCCCCTCTTGCGCAGCTCGTCGGAGAGGGCCCCCGCTCGCTCAGCCTCGCCGACGATCACCGGGGTGATCGGGGTCTCGCTCTCGCCGCAGTCGAATCCCAGCTCCTCTAGCCCGGACTTGAAGTGGCGGGTGTTGTCCCAGAGCCTCGCCTGGAGCTCCGGCTCCGCCTCCAAAACCTCCAGTGCGGCGATGCAGGCCGCCACCACGGCGGGGGGATGGGAGGTGGAGAAGAGGAAGGGCCGGCCCAGGTGGATCACGGTGTCGCGGAGCGCCTGGGAGCCAGCCACGTAGCCTCCCAGCACCCCCACCGCCTTGCTCAGGGTGCCGACCTGGACCTGGACCCGGCCGTCCAGGTGGAAGTGGTCCACCGAGCCCCGCCCATTCCGTCCCAGCACCCCCGAGGCGTGGGCGTCGTCGACCATCACCGCGGCGCCGGCAGCCTCAGCCCGCTCGACGATCCCGGGCAGCGGGGCTATGTCGCCGTCCATGCTGAAGACCCCGTCGCTGACCACCAGCACCCGGCGGGCCCCATCCCGGCGGGCCTCCTCCAGGCTTCGCTCCAACCCCTCCAGGTCCTTGTGGGGGAAGAGGTGGCGGCGGGCCTTGGTCAGCCGGATCCCGTCAATGATGCTGGCATGGTTGAGGGCGTCGCTGACCACCGCGTCGGCCTCCCCCAGCACCGCTCCCAGGACCGCCAGGTTGGCGGCGTAGCCGCTCTGCAGGGTCAGGGCCGCCGCGGTGCCCTTGAAGGCGGCCAGCCGCAGCTCCAGCTCCTCATGGAGGGTCTGGGTGCCGGCGATGGTCCGGACCGCCCCGGAACCGGCCCCCCACTCCTTGGTGGCCGCCACGGCAGCCTCGATCAGGTGGGGGTGGGTGTTGAGGCCAAGGTAGTTGTTGGAGCAGAGATTGATGAAGCGCTGGCCTCCGATCTCCACCTCGGCGTCCTGCGGACCTTGGAGAACGGTCAGCGGACGAAAGCGGCCCTCCCGCCGGAGCTGCTCCAGCTCCTCCTCCAGACTCTCGTTGAGGTCAATCATTCCAGCCACCCTCCGGAGGATAGAGCACAACCTTGCCCACCTCGCCGGAGCCGGCCAGCTCGGCGGCACGCTCGAAGTCGCGCAGCGACAGCCGGTGGGTGAGGATGGGGCTGACGTCAACCCGGCCCGAGCTGAGGTAGGCGCCGGTCTGGTCCCAGGTCTCGAACTGCCGCCGGCCGGTCACCCCGTAGAGGGTGATACCCCGCATCACCACCTGGCTGGGGAGGTCCAGGGTCACCGATCCGTCACCGATCCCCAGAAGGCTGATCCACCCCCCGGGACGGAGCGACGCCACCGCCGCCTGGGTAACCCCCGGGTGCCCCGACATCTCCAGGACCACGTCGGCCTCCCCCCCGCAGGCGGCCCTGATCGCGGCGTCCAGATTCCCGACGACCGAGTCGTCGATCAGCCGGTCCGCCCCCATCCGCTCGGCGATCGCCAGGCGCGCTTGGACCCGGTCCAGCGCCACCACCCGGGCCGCCCCCTCGGCCCGCGCGATCCCCACCGCCGCGCACCCGATGGGACCGCAGCCGGTCACCAGCACCACCTGGTCCCGGAGCTTGCCCTGGGCGGCGGCGTGGACCGCATTCCCCATGGGCTCCTGGAAGGCCACCACCGCGGGCTCCAGCGAGCTAGGGGCCACCCGGCAGTTGCGGGCGGGGACGACCACCCGCTCGGCGAAGACCCCGTCCACGTCGACGCCCAGGATTTGGGTGTTCTCGCAGACGTGGAAGTCGCCGCGCCGGCACTGGGGGCAGGTGAGGTCGACCACGTGGCTCTCCACCCCCACCAGCTGGCCCACCTTGGGACTCTCCACACCCTCGCCCACGGCCAGCACCAGCCCGGCCATCTCGTGGCCGATCACCCGGGGCGGCCTGACCCTGGCCGCGGCCCAGGGGTTCCAGTTCAGAATGTGGAGGTCGGTGCCGCAGATGCCTGCCGCCACCACTTGCAGGAGCGCCTCGCCAGCGTTGGGTTGGCGTTCCCCGACCGTCGCCCAGACCGCCCCCGGGCCAGGACCCGGCTTGACCACTGCTTTCAACGCTGAGCGCCTCCTTGGGCCCACCCGGACCGGGTGCGGCCACGTCTAATGATGCGGCTAAGCTGGGCTCTCCCGCGGTCCGGGATCGGATATGGTGAGGAATAGGCAGAGGTCGGCCGGGCGGAACCGAAACTGGCGCTTGAGGGAGGGTCCACGATGGTGCACGCGTACATCTTGATGACGCTTGAGCCGGGCAAGGCCATGGATGTGGTCCACGAGATGCGCAAGGAGAAGGGGGTCACCCAGGTCGACGCCATCACCGGAGAGTACGACGCGATCGCTCAGATCGAGGCCGAGGACGTGAAGGGGGTGGGCGCCCTGGTCGTGGACCGGCTCCACCGCTTCAACGGGGTGCTCCGCACCGTCACCTGCCTGGCAGTGGAGTAGCTGTCCGGGGCACAGGTCCAGCTGAATGGGGGGCCCCGCGGCACCCCTGCCGGCTCGCCTCCGGCAGCACCTCGCTGACAACCAGCTGGCTCTGGCGCCGCACGGCTCGGCCGGGATGAATCCGTCCGTGGCCGCGACCAGGACCCTGGCGCGGGGCTCCAACGTGGTGGGGACCGATGCTGGTCGCGCCCGAGGCGGCGGCTGGCCACCGCCGGCCCGGCGCGGCCGAACCACGGCAAGGACCCCGCGAGCGCTCGCCACCTGGGCGGGACCGCTCGCCGGGGGAGCGAGCGCGGCCGACCTGGGTCCCCTTGAGGCTCAGAGGGGCGGGCACATCGCCACTCCCGCGAGGGGGCGAGTTGGGGGAGAATTGGGAGGTGGCCCTGGGGCCGCCTCCCGGAAAGCGCCCCAGCAACAAGGTGGGATCGGCTCTTGACATTGTCGCCGCCGTCGCTCAAGATATTGCGGCTGGGACCTGCAGCGACCACTACATGTGGTCCAGCGGCCACCTAGCTCTCACCTCAGCATCCCACTCGTCCTGCCAGGAGGGAATTCCAGTGGACCGACCTGCGAGCGTCCCCGAACCCGGCTCGGTTGCGGACTCCAGGGGCGGCCACACTCCGACTGATCGGTCTGCGCGACAGTCGCCGGCCAAGACCCGCCGGGGGGCCGGCCTGCGCATGGAGCGACACTTCACCCAGCCGGGAATGCACCCCTTCGACGCCCTCGAGTGGGAGCGCCGGACCGCCAGCATCACCAGTGAAAAGGGCGAGACCGTCTTCACCCAGGTCGACGTCGAGGTGCCCTCGTCCTGGTCCCAGCTGGCCACCAACGTGGTGGTCTCCAAGTACTTCCGCGGGCTCCAGGGCAGCCCCCAGCGAGAGACCAGCGTGCGCCAGATGATCTCCCGGGTTGCCGACACCACCCGGGACTGGGCTGAGCGAGGCGGCTACTTCGCCAGCTCGGAGGACCTCGAGGTTTTCCACCAGGAGCTGTGCGCGATCTTGGTCAACCAGGTGGCGGCCTTCAACAGCCCGGTCTGGTTCAACCTCGGCGCCGACCCCAACCCCCAGGTGAGCGCCTGCTTCATCAACTCGGTCGAGGACACCATGGCCTCGATCCTGACCCTGGCCAAGACCGAGGGCATGCTCTTCAAGCATGGCTCCGGCACTGGCACCAACCTCTCCTCGATCCGCTCCTCGGTGGAGCACCTTGCCTCAGGCGGAACCGCCAGCGGCCCGGTCTCCTTCATGAAGGGCTTCGACGCCTTCGCCGGGGTGATCAAGTCCGGGGGCACCACCCGCCGGGCCGCCAAGATGGTGATCCTCAACGCCGACCACCCCGACATCGTCGACTTCATCAACTGCAAGGTGCGCGAGGAGCGCAAGGCCTGGGCCCTGATCGAGGCCGGATACGACGGGGCGTTCACCGGGGAGGCCTACTCCTCGGTCTTCTTCCAGAACTCCAACAACTCGATACGCGTGACCGACGAGTTCATGCGCGCCTTCCTCGAGGACAAGGAGTGGCGCACCTACGCGGTCACCGACAGGAGCCGGGTGGTGGGCACGTTCCGGGCCCGCGATCTCATGCGCCAGATCGCCGAAGCGGCGTGGTCCTGCGGCGACCCCGGGCTCCAGTTCGACACCACCATCAACGAGTGGCACACCTCGCCCAACTCGGGCCGGATCAACGCCAGCAACCCCTGCAGCGAGTTCGTCTACCTGGACGACACCGCCTGCAACCTCTCCAGCATCAACCTGATGAAGTTCCTCTCCGAGGACGGCAGCTTCGACCTCGAAGGCTACCGCCACACCATCCAGGTGATGCTGACCGCCATGGAGGTGCTGGTGGGCTTCGCCACCTACCCCACCGAGCGCATCACCCAGAACAGCATCAAGTTCCGCCCTCTGGGCCTGGGGTACGCCAACCTGGGGGCGGTACTGATGGCGCTGGGGCTCCCCTACGACAGCCCCCAGGCCAGGGACTACTCGGGAGCGCTAACCGCCGTCCTCACCGGTGAGGCGTACGCGCAGTCGGCCCGGATCGCCAAGGAGGTCGGCCCCTTTGAGGGCTACGAGGTCAACCGCCAGCCCATGCTGCGGGTGATGGAGAAGCACCGCGCCGCCGCCTACAAGATCTCCAGCGAGCACGCGCCGGCCCCGATCCTGGCGGCCGCCCGCAAGGCTTGGGATGACGCCCATGAGCTGGGCGCCGTCCACGGCTACCGCAACGCCCAGGCCACGGTCCTGGCCCCAACCGGCACCATCTCCTTCATGCTCGACTGTGACACCACCGGGGTGGAGCCGGACATCGCCCTGGTCAAGTACAAGAAACTGGTGGGCGGGGGGCTTCTCAAGATGGTCAATGGGACCGTGCCCTCGGCGCTCCGCAAGCTCGGCTATGGCGCGGAGGCGATCTCCGACATCGTGGCCTACATCAACGAGCAGGACACCATCGAGGGTGCCCCCCACCTCCGGGAGGACGATCTCGCCGTCTTCGATTGCGCCTTCCCTCCCGCCAACGGCCAGCGCTCTATCAGCTGGCAGGGTCACGTGCGGATGATGGCGGCGGTTCAGCCCTTCATCTCCGGAGCCATCAGCAAGACCGTCAACCTGCCTCATGACGCCACCACGGAGGACGTGGAGCAGGCCTACACCGACGCCTGGAAGCTGGGACTGAAGGCGATCGCGGTCTACCGCGACGGCAGCAAGCGCAGCCAGCCGCTCTCCACCTCCAGGAAGCAGGCAACCTTCAACGGCCAGGAGGGGACGGAACCGGCCCCGGCGGCCCGCCCGGCCCGCCACCGGCTGCCCTCGGAGCGGGCTGCGATCACCCACAAGTTCGATATCCAGGGCCACGAGGGTTATCTCACCGTCGGCCTCTACGAGGACGGCCAGCCCGGCGAGATCTTCCTCAAGATGGCCAAGGAGGGCAGCACCCTCAGCGGGATGATGGACTCCTTCGCCACCTCCGTCTCGGTGGCGCTCCAGTACGGGGTCCCGCTGCGGCTCTTCTGCGCCAAGTTCGCCCACACCCGCTTCGAGCCGGCCGGCTACACCGGGAACCCCGAGATCCCGATCGCCAAGTCGATCGTGGACTACATCTTCCGCTGGCTGGCGGCCCGCTATCTATCCGCCGAGGACAGGGACGCCTTGGGCATCATCAGCCGAAGGGAGGAGGCGATGGACAGTGCCACCCTCTCGACGGGCACCCAGGCTGCCCCGGCTCCCAGCGCCACCCTCACCATGCCCACCGGCCCTGGTCACGCGAGTTCCAAGCAGCTCTTCTCCGATCTCACCTACCGCAACCAGGAGGACGCTCCCTCCTGCTCCGAGTGCGGCTCCCTCATGGTCCGCAACGGTGCCTGCTACAAGTGCATGAACTGTGGGAGCACCTCCGGCTGCTCCTGAAGAGGAGGCATTGGCGAGTTAACCAGGCACGGAGCGCCCGGGAGCAAGTCTCGGGCGCTCTTCTTATTCGGGCTGGGGCGCTGCGGCGAGTGGAGGGGTGGAAGGTGAAGCACGAGCTGGTGCAGCGCCTCTGACGCCAGGAGGATTGGGTGGATCCGCGGTGTGCCGATCGCCCTGCAGGATCTGGCCGTGACCCGAGGAGGCCTTGCCACCGCTGTCGCTGTGCTCGTCGCCGCGGCACCCTCGCCTCCGGCGCATGCGCGCTTTCCCCGGCTGGGATCCCCACCGACGCCTGACCAACCGCCACAGAGGCCTCTGGCGGGGCCGCACCGGACGTGGCTGGCAGCGCCGAAGGTCCGCAGGACGGGCGATCCTCGGTGGAACGATCGCACCCAGCATCCGCTGCCCCCGAGCCAGCGGAGCTCGGCTTGCCGATGGTCTGCCACCCCAGTATGCTCAGTAGGTGACCGATTACCGCATCAAGGACGGGGTACTTGAGCTGACCGTGGAAGGGTTGGACAAGCTCTGGGCCATGCGGGGTCACCTGACCATCCCCCTCGATGACATCACTGGGGTGCGCGCCGACCCCGAGGCCCACGCAAGCGTCGCCAGCGGCGTGAAGGTGGCGGGAGCCCGGATCCCGGGCGTGCTGCAGGCGGGAACCTTCGTCAACTCGAAGGGCATGGTGTTCTGGGACGTCCACCACGAGGGGCACGCGATCGTGATCTCACTGCAGCACGAGCACTTCAGTGAGTTGGTGGTGGATGTGGCCGACCCCGAGAGCGCCGTCAGCGAGATCCAGGACGCAATCCGCCGCCCTCGCGGCTGAGTCTGCGGGCTGGACCAGAGCCGCACCAGCCTCAGAGCTGGCCGGCCGGTCAGGGCGGCCCCTTGTGACCATCTCCGCGGTGGCGTCGCCGCTGATGAACGGGGGTCGCCAGCGGGGCTACGCCAGGGGTCGAACTCGGCTGGGGCGACAGGCGGGGGCCACGCCACTCCGCGGTGCTCAGCCCCGGTCCAGAAACCACCGCGCAGGCCAGCCCCGCCAGCGTGACTCGCCGCGCCGGGGGACGGGGCTCGATCCGGATCCCGTGTTGATATCGTGGAGTGGCAGGGGAAGCCGGGTCGCTGGGGGGCAGCAAGGACGGCCGTGAACAGCAACCGGGATGTCGTCGACCTGCTGGCCCATCTCGTCAGCATTGACTCGGTCAATCCGTCGCTGGTGATGGGGGCTGCCGGGGAAGGGCCGGTCGCGGCGCTCGTCGCCGACTGGGCCAACCGAGCGGGGCTGAAGGCCGAGCCTCTCGAGGAGACCCCCGGCCGCCCGAACGTCATCGTTCGGACCGGAAGGGCGGGCGATGGCCGGACGCTGCTCCTGTGCGGACATCTGGACACCGTCGGGCTGGCCGGCATGAGTGACCCTCTGGTGCCCCGCATCGACGGCGATCGTCTCTACGGACGGGGCGCGTACGACATGAAGGCCGGCCTGGCGGCGGCCCTGGTCGCCTGCCGCGACGCCGCCGCGGCGGGGATCAGCGGCGAAGTCATCGTCGCCGCGGTCGCTGATGAGGAGCACTCCAGCGCCGGTGTCCAGCAGGTCCTCCATCACATCAGCGCGGATGCGGCCATTGTTACCGAGCCGACGGAGCTCGCCGTGGGCACGGCGCACCGAGGGTTCTTGTGGATCGAGCTCCACATCGTCGGGAAGGCGGCGCACGGCTCGCGTCCCCACCTCGGCGTCGATGCCATCGTCAAGACTGGACCGATCCTGGTCGCCCTGGAGGAGCTCAACCAGCGGCTCCGCGCCCGGCAGCACCCCTCACTGGGAGCGGGCAGCGTGCATGCGTCGATCATCGCGGGAGGCCACGAGGAGGCGACCATTCCCGGTCACTGCGTGCTCACCCTGGAACGCCGCACTCTGCCCGGGGAGACCACTGCCGACGTCGAAGGCGAAATCGCGGACTTGCTCGCCCGCTGCCGCGCTCACGATCCCGACCTGGTCGCTACCTATCGGACCACCCTGGCTCGGGATCCCCTCGAGACCAACCCCTCGGCACCGGTGGTAGCCACCCTCTGCGACGCCGGCGAGCGCGTCCTAGGACGCCCTCTCGACATGGTGGGGGTGACCTACTGGGCTGACTCCGCGTTCATATCTGCGGCTGGCATTCCCACCGTTCTGTTCGGCTCGGCGGGTGATGGCATGCACGCTGACGTTGAGTGGGCTGACCTCCCCAGCACCATCGCCTGCACCAGGGTCCTCACCGCTGCCGCCGTCGCCTTCTGCCGCTGACCGCGGCGGAGCCTCGGGGGTGCATCGCCCTCGCCGGCGTGGCCACCACGGCACGGCACCGCGCGCCAAGCGTGGAGTCGGTGTCAGGGAGGGCGACGCGCCGGGGTTTGGGGATACGGAAGAGGTCAGCAGCAGCCCTGCATCGTCCATCGGCGGGGGGCGGTGTCAGCCGGCCAGTAATCGGCGGCGGGGTCTTGAGGCCGGCGGAGGTACCTCCACCCGGGGCCCTCTCGGCGAGATCAAGCTTCGAAGCAGCCCCGCCGCAGCCGCGCCGCAGTGATCAGCGAGTGATCAACAGTCACGCCACTCCACCATTCCCCTTCGGTTCAGATCAACAGCAGAGGGTGTTCTGGGAACCCGCTACTCAGAGCAGGCTGCTCCCTCGCCTTGAATCGGGGTGTAGCGGCCCTCCCGCCCGGCTTGGACGCGGCTAGCAGGTGCCCGCTGATCCACGCCGCGGCCGGTCGGATGGCCCGCAACCTCGCCTTGACGCGCCCCGCCCGGCAACCGAGGATGTCATCGTGTCCCAGGCAGAGATCGACGCGTACCTGGCCGGGCTCGAGGACCCCAAGCGGACCACGCTGAGCACGCTGCGGCAGACGATTCTCGACGTCATTCCCGATGCCGAGCAGTGCATCGCGTATGGCATGCCCGCCTTCCGACTGCGCGGCAAGGTGATCGCCGGATTCGCGGCCTTCACGAATCACCTCAGCTACCTGCCCCACAGCGGATCCGTGATCTCCGAGCTGCCGGACGATCTCGCTGGCTACGTGACCACCGCGGGCTCACTCCACTTCGCCGTGGACGCGCCGCTGCCGAGGGCGCTGGTGGAGAAGCTCATCGCGGTGCGCCTCCAGGAGGTGGCGAAGCGCGCCGGCCACCGGCGGACCACGTCAGCGAGATGAGCCGGCCCGTCCTCGTCTGAGCACCGCGATCTGAGCGCCGCAGGCGCCGGGGAGGGGCGCTTCAGGGTCAATCTGGCGGGACGCCAGCCGCGCACTGCTGATCCGCTCCACCTCCTCCCGCCCGGACGGGCAGCGGGTATCTGAAGGCGGGGAGGCAGCAAGCCGGGGTGGAGCTGCACCTTCGATGCGTTTCTGGGACGGATGGGAGGAAGAGCCAGGAACTCGGCGGGAAGCCAGCCCGAATCCCCAGACCCAGGTGATGGCTGCGCGATGGCAGCCGGGCGATCCACAACGGCTGGACGGTAGCCACTGGGCAGGCCTCCGCCCCCATGCTCTCGCCGATATCCAGCTCGGACCATGCAGGGGACCATGATGGAGGCCAACCTCCTCTACTACGGCGACCACGTCGCCATCCTGCGGCGCGGGGCATATCCGCGACGTTGACCGGCCTGGTCCACCTTGAGCTGCCCCTGAGATCAGAGCGTCGCATATGAGTTTGCTGGCCATGGTGGGCACCACCACGTGCTGGGGCACGGTGGTGCTTACCTGGGTTAACGGAGCGCTCTACAACTCATCTCGTGGGCCCTCAGAGCGTACCGGAGCTCCCTCCGGATCCCTCGCGCTCGTTGGGGCGGTCATCGTATTGGCACTCATTGCCTTGCTGACCCTAAGAATCGTGCCTTCCGCTGACTGGCACTCCTTGACGGCACAGACACTCTGGGTGCACATCTTCGGACTGATGGTGTTGCTGGCCTCGACGGGGTTCACGTTGTGGGCACGCTTCGCCCTGGGAACCATGTGGAGTTCGCATCCGACGATCAAGGAGCAACACGCCCTGCGGACCGATGGCCCTTACGGGATCACCCGACATCCCATCTAGACTGGGCTCCTGGGGATGCTTGCCGGCACCTGGTTGCTGGCGGGGATTGGGCAGTGGATCCTGCTCTTTCCCGTGGGTCTGATCCTGTTCGAGATCAGGATCAGGGCGGAGGAACGAGTGCTGCTGACAGCCTTCCCCGACGGCTACCCTCGCTACCGTGAGCAGGTACCGCAGCTGGTCCCCGGCCTGCGTCTCATTGGACGTTTCAGACGTGCCCGCGGACCGGACTGATTGTCCTTGGCTCTAGGACCGCTTTGGCTTCTTCTCGGACGGTAGTCGCCCAGCGACCAGCTCCAACTTCAGGACTCGCACTCGCCCGCCGCGCTCATCCCCCGGCCTCCGCCAGACGTTCCTCGGCCCGTCTTAGGACCGTCTCACCCTCTGCTGTTGATCGCAGGAAGCGCCGCCCCAGGGTCCTAACCGTCCATCGCCCGATCAACCGTCACTCGGCCCACCAGCAGGGCTGGCTGGCTGGCCCAGCAGGAGTGGGCCATAACTTGGGGGCGCCACGCCTTCTTGACCTCGGGGCTGGCCGTGCGTTGACAGTGTCTAAACAACGCACTATAATGACATTGTCGTAATCACGTCCAGGCGGCAGAGGAGCCTCCTGGGCCAATGGGGAGGTGGTCGCCGTGAGCATCACAGAGGTTCGGACCGGATCGGTGCCGGCGGCAACGAGTGGCAGTGCCAGCGCCGAGCTCCAAGCAACGCTCCTCGAGCTGATCGATCTCTCCCTCATCGCCAAGCAAGCCCACTGGAACCTCACCGGCCCACTCTTCATGCCACTGCACTTGGAGTTCGACGAGATCTCAGGGTCCGCCCGCGAGGCGGCGGACGTCGTCGCCGAGCGCCTCGAGGCGATCGGGGTGGCAGCTGACGGACGCACCGCCACGGTTGCCGCCAGCTCGGGCCTGCCGGCCATGCCGGAGGGCAAGCTCGACGGGCCGACCGCGGCGCGACTGGTCGCGGACCGGATGGGCACGATCGCCGATCGGGTACGCGGACGGGTGCGGCGTCTCGACAGTGGGGACGCGTTGAGCCAGGACGTGCTCATCGAGTTGGGTCGCGAACTGGAAAAGCAACTGTGGATGTTGCGCGAGCAGATCTCCTAACCGTCGGCCGGCTCGGGAATGACGTGCGGGAGGCGGGGCTTCGGGCGACCAGGCCCCGCCTCCTTGTGCTGCGCTTTCTTCGTGGGCACGGGGGGCACCACTCGGCGGACCAGGTGAGGCTGGCTCTGGCAGCGGATGGTGAGCCGATGCTGCGCGGATCCGTCTACAACGTCCTGGGCTCGCTGGCGGACGCGGGGCTGGTCACAGTCGCCGCGACCGGGCCGGGCCCGGCGCTTTACGAGGCTGGCTCCGATGCCCACCACCACTTCGTCTGCCGGACCTGCGGCACGGTCCGCGACATTCCCTGTGTCGTCGGAGTCACTCCGTGCCTGGAGGCTGAGCTGCCGGGAGCCGACATCGACGAAGCCCAGGTGATCTTCCGCGGCCGCTGCGAGGCATGCGCCGCCGGGACCAACAAACACAGCCCGGGCGGCGCCTCAGGAGCAGCTCGTCCCAGAGCCGCCCGGTCAGCCAGGCCCACTGGGGGGGGCGACTAGTAGATCCCACACTGCCGAAGGCCGTTCCCCCCAGATGAGATGGCTGGGGAGGCACGCGCTCCTTTTCCATTACGGCCGCTATGGCATCACGGGAAATCCCAACGTACTCAGCTGGCTGCTGGGTCGTCGGCCGACCGGCTTCGCGGAGTTCGTGCGCCGCAGCGTGGCCTGAACCGCGCCGGCGCCCTGGGGACCGTGGCACACCAGCTCGAGCGCATCGGTTGTCCACCAGAGACCAGCTGGAGGGCGTGGGGTCCGGACGGTGGCCCGCCCGGTGCGGGCCGGTTCCCAGTCGCGCACCGCCGGCTCGCGGACCGGCCCAGGCCAACCGAGAGGGAGGCGGCAGAGAACTCGCCCATCTCCGCGAGTCGTGCCGGGCGCGCGGCCCAGTCCAGCCGGCCGGCGTGGAGCGCCATCTGGCAAGGATCGCCAACGGGCTCGGACCGGCCGAGTGGTCACTCCGCCGGGGACCCGACGGTCGACGCTGGCACGGGGGGATCCAGGCCTTCAACTCGAGGCCCAGGAGTGGCGGGCGCCCAACTGGCGCCCTTCCCCCGCGGGGGGATCCGTTGCTACCACCGCCTTCACCCGGCGCCTCGATCCGGCCCCGGAGCGGAGTTGGAATGGACCCCGCTACCGCATCGAACCCGGTCCTGGGCACGGGAGCCGCCCCAAGCGCTGCGCGGGGCTAGGGCGCCTCTCAGGCCGCCTTGACGGCGGCCACCAGCTTGATCAGGGAGTCCTTGGCATCGCCGAAGAGCATGGTGGTCTTGGGGTCGTAGAGCAGCTCGTTGTCGATGCCCGCGAAGCCCGGCCGCATCGAGCGCTTCATAAAGATGACGTTCTTGGCCTCATCAGCGTTGAGGATGGGCATCCCGTAGATCGGACTGCCAGGCGAGTTGCGGGCGGCCGGGTTGACCACGTCGTTGGCGCCGACGACCAGAGCCACATCGGCGGACTTGAAGTAGTCATTGATCTCGTCCATGTCCTTGAGCTGCTCGTAGGGGACGTTGGCCTCCGCCAGGAGAACGTTCATGTGCCCGGGCATGCGGCCCGCCACGGGGTGGATGGCGTAGTCCACGGTCACGCCCCGCTTCTCCAGGGCATCGGCCAAGTCGCGGACGGCGTGCTGAGCCTGGGCCACGGCGAGCCCGTAGCCGGGGACGATGATCACCCGCTGGGAGTAGGCGAGCAGGGTGCCGATGTCCTCTGCAGTGCCGGAGCGGACGCTCCGCTGCGCCGCGCCGACGGCATCCGGGCTCACCAGGACCTTGCCGAAGGCGCCGAACAGCAGGTTGTTCAGGGAACGCCCCATGGCGTCCGACATCATCTTGGTGAGGAAGCTCCCGGAGGCGCCCACCAGGGTGCCACCCACGATCAGCACCGGGTTGCCCACCACGAACCCGTCGCCGGCCACCGCCAGGCCGGTGAAGGCGTTGAGGAGCGAGATCACCACCGGCATGTCAGCTCCGCCGATGGGCAGCACGAACGCCACCCCCAGGACCAGCGCCAGCACGAGCAGCACCCAGAGGGCGGCCACGCCGATGTGGGTGACGACGATCAGCACCCCCATGACGACGATGGCGGCCGCCACCACGCCGTTCACCGGCTGCTGGCCGGGATAGGTGATTGGAGTGCCTCGCATCATCTCTTGGAGCTTGGTGAAGGCGATCGCAGACCCGGCGAAGCTGACCGCGCCGATCACCACCGCGAAGACCACCGAAATCGACAGGACCAGCGAGGCCGACGTACCAGCCGGCACCCTCATGAACTCGATCAGGGCGACGAGCGCCGCCGCACCGCCGCCCACTCCGTTGAAGGAGGCCACCATCTGTGGCATCGCCGTCATCTTCACGGACCGGGCGGCGATGGCCCCCACCGGCAGCCCGATCAAGATGGCGATCGACATCAGGAGCAGGTTGAACCCGGAATGGTGCAGCACGAAGATGGTGGCGACGAAGGCGATGCCCATCCCCAGGGCGGCCGCCAGGTTGCCGGAGCGGGCATGACGAGGGGAACTCAGCTGGTGGAGGCCGACTATGAACAGCACCGCCGCCAGCAGGTAGAGCAGGGTGATCCCCGAGGAGAGGTGCATCAGCCCAGCCCCCTCCCTGGCCTCGGTCGGCAACCGAGGGCGACCAACGACGCAGCGGTGGTCCTAGAACTCATCACGGTTGCTTCTGTCCCCGGGGATTGCGGCTCTTGAACATCTCCAGCATGCGGTCGGTAACCACGTAGCCGCCGACGACGTTGATGGTGGCCAGCACCACCGCCAGGAATCCAACCACGTCCTGGACTGCCCCGTGGGCGGTGGCCATGATCACCATGGCGCCCACCAGGATCACCCCGTGGATGGCGTTGCTCCCGGACATGAGGGGGGTGTGGAGGATGGTGGGAACCTTGGAGATGACCTCGAAGCCGAGGAAGACCGCCAGAACGAAGATCGAGATCTCGTTGACCAGCTGAGCGTTCACGACGGCTTCGACCCCGCCTCAGCGGCCTCCCGCATCAGCTGGTTGCGAATCTCCCCATCGTGCACAGCACAGCTCCCACCCGTGATCTCGTCCTCGAAGTCGAGCACCAGCTTGCCCTCCTTGATCAGGTGACCCGCGATGGCAGCCACATTGCGGGCCAGCATCTGGCTGGCGGTGGTGGGTACGGTGGCAGGCAGGTTGCGCCAGCCGAGGATGGTGACCCCTCCCACCTGGATCTCCTCCCCGGGCCGGGTCAGCTCGCAGTTGCCACCAGTGTCGGCCGCGAGGTCGACTATCACCGAGCCGGTCCGCATCCGCTCCACCACCTCCTTGGTGATGAGCACCGGCGCCCGGCGGCCGGGCACTGCAGCGGTGGTCACCACCAGGTCGCTCTGCTCGACCCTCTGGGCGATCAGCTCACGCTGGCGGGTGAGGAACTCCTCGGTCTGCTCCCGGGCATATCCCCCCTCGCCCTCCTGGGCCTCGAGCTCCATCTCCACGAAGGTGGCGCCCAGGCTCTGGACCTCCTCCTTGACCGCGGACCGGACATCGGTCGCCTCGACCACGCCCCCGAGCCGGCGGGCGGTGGCGATGGCCTGAAGCCCGGCGACGCCCGCGCCCATCACCAGCACCCGGGCGGGCGCGATGGTGCCGGCTGCGGTCATCTGCAGGGGCAGGATCTTGGGCAGGCGCGCAGCTCCCACCAGCACCGCCTTGTACCCACCGATCGAGGCCTGGGAGGAGAGGGCGTCCATCGCCTGGGCCCGGCTGATCCTCGGCACCAACTCGAAGCTGAAGGCGGTGATCCGCCGCTTCACCAGCTGGGCGACAACGTCGGGCGGCGTCGAGGCGGGAAGGAAGCTGATCAGCGCCGACCCCTCGGGCAGCGCGGCCGCCTCCTCGGCGGAGGGCGGCTGCACCTTGCACACCATCCCGGCCCCCTCAAGGCAGTGGGCCAGGTCCGGCGCGATCTCCGCGCCCGCCTCCTCGAGGACAGCGTCGGAGAAGCCGGCTTCCACCCCCGCCCCGGCCTGAACGCACACCTCCAAGCCGAGCGGCTTGAGGCGGGCGATCGAGTCCGGACTGACCGGGATCCGCCGTTCTCCTTCGACGCTCTCACAGGGGACAGCGAACCTCACGGCAGCCATCCTACTCAAGCCCTCACAGTCGCCGGACGGACGATTTCCCCCATTGCAACAGGTGGATCCCCCGGGGTCGCGAGCACCTGCCCCCAACTGCCCCAAGGTCGGTCACGTCGCAGCGACCGGGATCGACTCGGCCCGACCATCGCCGTCACCCTGATTCAGGCTCCAACTTGGCGGCCAAACCCCCCGGACCAAGCCGGCGCCGGATCGGGGCCAGCGGGCCCGGGCCCAGGCTCGGCCCGTGGCTCACATCGAGATCGAGATGGCGGGCTCAGCCGACCTACTCGCCCCCCAAGCGCAGGGCAGCCCGCCAGCTGAGTCTGGCCCCGCCGCGAACAAGCGAGCTGGCGTAGATTCGAGCCGCGAGGCGCGCGGTCCCGCAGATGGAGACGACCATGATGAGCACGGCTGCTGGCATCTGCCAGGCCGCCACCTGCCCTATGGCCAGCCGGGCGGGCATCAGCATGGGGGCCAGTGGGGGGAGAAAGGACAGCACCTGAAGCCACAACGTGTTCGGAGAGGAGAAGGCGACAGCGTAGGTGAGCAGGAACCCGACGATCAGGGGCATCAGCAGGGGCATGGTCACGGCCTGGACCTCCTCCTGGCGTGCCACCATGGCTCCCGCGGCCGCGCAGGCGAACGCGTAAAGTGCGAATCCCAACACGAACCACAGCAGAATCGCTGGTAGCAGAAGCCAAATCGTGGAGGGGATGACAGCCTCACGTGCGGCTGCGTTGGCGATGAGTCCAGCCACGGCGGCGATTCCCAGCTGGCCCAGCCCGCACGCACCGATGCCCAGAACCTTTCCATTCATCAACTGACTCGGCCGGACAGCTCCAAGGAGAACTTCCGCGGTTCTGGAGGTCTTCTCCTGAGCGACGCCGCTGGCGACCGCTCCAGAATAGAGAGCCAGGCTGACATAGAGAAGCAAGCCAGCAGCAATCGCCGCAACATCTCGTGCGGCTTGGTCGGCGGTAACGCGGTCAAGCGTTCTTGTCGAGAAGGGCACGGGTTGCAAAGCGGGCAGCACTTTCGACAGGGGTATCCGCGCCTCGCTGAGGGCGCGCTTCTGATGGGCCTGGTCAACCGTCGCCTGCAACAGCGCGGCCATGGTTGGGGAGAGTGTCCTCTTGACCTCTGCCCGCGCCGAGTCAGGGCCCAGGCTGAGGGCGACATCGAGGGACCCCTTGGCCACCTCGGACCTCGCCTCGGTACTGCCCCTCACGTCCACGATCCTGATGGCCACCCGGGCGGCCTTGGCGGTGGTCCGAAGCGCTGGCGCGAGTGCCTCGGCCGATGGGCCGACCAGTCCGACGACCGTCGGCTGCGTTGGCTGGCGCAAGACTGCCGGGACGACGATGATCGCCACCACGAACAGGGCAGTCAGCGCAGCCATGGCCCAGGTGAAGCGGCTGTGCAGCCGCTCCCCGACCTCTCGTTGCACGATCAGGCGGGTGGTTGGTATCCGGTTCATGCCGACACCAGCTGCCGGTAGAGGTCAACGAGTCCACTGGCTTCGAAGCCAAACTGCTGCACCGGCCCGCAGGCCTGGGCCGCCCTCAGTATCAGCTGGGGGTCCGTGCCGGGCCCGAGGAGCAGCACCACGCCGTCCCCGTCCTGCCGAACCACCTGAACGCCGAGTAGCTGGGCGGCCCATTCGGCGGATCCACCCACCTTCACACGCAACTGCCGCGGGCGGCGAGCCCGCAGCTCCTCAAGGGTGCCGGCGGCGAGGACCCGACCCTCCTCCAAGATCACGACGCGACTGCAGAGCCGCTCGACGATCTCGAGCTGGTGGCTGGAGAACAGGATTGCCGCCTGCCGTTGGGCCTCGGCTCGGAGGATGTCCGAGAGGGCGTCCACCGCGGTGGGGTCCAGCCCGGCGAAGGGTTCGTCCAGCACCAGCAGCTCCGGGTGGTGCACCAGCGCGACCGCGAGCTGGACCCGTTGCTGGTTTCCGTGCGAGAGGGCGACGACCCGGTCCAGCCCGCGGCCCTCAAGACCCAGCCGGAGGAGCCAGCGATGGGCCTCTCCCCTGGCGGTGGCCGGGGCGAGTCCGTGCAGCTGGGCGAAATAGGCCAACTGGTCAAGGATTCGCATCTGCGGGTAGAGTCCCCGCTCCTCCGGCATGTAGCCAAATCGCAGCCGATCCGTGGGGCCAACCGGGTGGCCGGACCATCTGATGTCGCCCCTCTCGGGGCGGATGATGCCCATCACGGCCCGCATGGCCGTCGTCTTGCCTGCCCCGTTGCGGCCGACGAGCCCCACGATCTCCCCGGGGCCGACCTGGACCGTGAGGCCGTCCACGGCGACCAGCTCGCCGAAGCGGTGGAAGAGGCCTGAGACCTTGAGCCCGGGCTGGCCTGCGGGCGCCTCAGCGACCGGGTCGCCAACGGCCATGGCGGGACCATCCACGTCCCCATTGTCTGCCTCGGCCGGAGGGCTCCGGACCCGGCAGGCCACAGGGACCCTACTCCCCGTAATTGGGGACGGGCCCTGGAGCGGCGATCAATGCGTCAACCCGGAGCTTGCCCCGGCCGACGCTTCGGGGCACGGGGCAGCTTGTCAGGGACCCTCACCCAAGGGACCGAGCAGGGCGCATCGTCAAGCTCGAGCAGGGCGCCGGGCTAATCCATCACCGCGAACGCCTCATTCCCCTGTCCGCGATGTCTCGGACCGAGAAGACCAGCAATTGGGCCCCCGGTACCGCTCCCGGTTCGGCCGACCCCGGACTGACCAGAATCGCCCTCCGCCCCCGAGAGGCCGCTGGCGGAGAGCCGCCCTGCAACCTCCTCCTTGAGCCCGCTGGACCTCTGGCCGCCAGGGGAGGCAGCAGGTCAAGGTCGCGGGAAAAGGTCCCCCGGCCGGCGGCCCCGAGACGCCCCTCTCAGGTGGGGATCACGACGCCGAAGCGGGGCGGCGGTGCCTCACCACTGGACCCACCTGGTGGCTCCTACTGGAGAACAACCGCCATGTCAGCGTAGACACCGTAGACACTCTGGAAGGTGCTCATGGGAACCCACTGATCCTGTCCGTAGTACTCGGCACCATCACCGCCCACCGGCCAGGGATTGTCGATCAGGACCGAGTTGTTGTCGATCCCGACGATCAGCACCACGTGCTCGTCCGGGCCTGCCCAGGGCCAGGTGTGGACCCCATTGGTCAGCCAGGTGGTGCCGTGGTCAACATGGAAGTCGAAGGTGACCCACACCTCCACCGGATGGTTCTGATCGACGTAGTCGTAGACCGCGGTCGGGCTGATGTCCTCTCCGGCTGCGATCACATCGCCCCCGAGCAGGTCGGCGGCGTCGACGATGGCGCCGTAGTAGGTGCCTGGCTCATAGCCAGCCGCCTCACGGCCATTGGGCGGGCCCACGAAGTTGACCATGGGATCCGCCTTGGTGTAGGCGGGACCGATTCCAGGCACGCTCTCATTGACCCCCTCGGCATCGAGCACCTGCTGCTGCGTCACGGAGATGCCTTCGTGTGAGAGGCCCATCTCCAGGGAGGCCTCCTCACAGCTCATGCCGTAGATCTGGGCTGAGTAGGTCACCCCGGACACCAGCACGGTGGCATTGGAGAGGACGCTGGTGCTGGCGCTCACCGACTGGTAGGCGCCTGCCGTGCTCGCCCACACCGCCAACCCGTAGGTCCCCGGGGCCCAGTTGCTGGTGTCATAACTGTAGCCACCGTCACTGGTCCAACTTTGTGCCAGCACCCAGGCTGAGCTGTACGACGGCTGATACCAGTATTCATAGCTGACCGCAGCGGGACAGCTGGAGCCGGCGGTGACAGCCATCGGAGTCCCCTGGGTGGCGGTGGTGGCGCCCGGATTGAGGCTGGCTGACGTGCAGGGCGCAACGGCTGGCGGGCCCGGCGTTCCCTCTGGCTCGAAGAAGCCGAAGACGTCAACTATCGCGTCGGCCGTGCCCCGGTCGTTGTAGATGTTCGTCTCACCCTCACTGCTGAGGGCAGTTATCACCAAGTTGGGCACGGTTTGATTGGCGCTGAAGTTGGCATCGGAGGTGGTCGGCGTCGTCTGCTCGGGAACAAGACTGAAGTAGCTGGACTCCGTGGCATCGGTCGAGGTCAGGTTGGCGACTATGGCGTTGGCGATCGAGCTGATGCCGTCAACTCCCGCCAGCTGCTCCGGCAGGTAGCTGTTCGCCCCCGGGGTTCCGGCGTCAATCCTGGTGTCGAGCACTCTGATCGGGCTCATCGGGTAGAAGAGGCTGGCGTTGCTGGGGGTGCTGGTGCCATCAGCGAAGTAGCCGACAACGTCCACCACCAGATCGGCGTCCCCCTGAGAGTTGTAGATGCTCACCTCTCCTGAGGCGCCGACAGGGACGATCACGCGGTTGGCCACCGTGTCGCCCGGCCACCAGTTGAGGTTGGAGGCCAGGGGCAGGGCGCCCCCGCCCGGGAAGGCCGTGAGGTAGCTGTACTGTGTGGTGTCGGTCACGGTGACGTTGAGAGCGGCGGCCTCCACTCCGGCGGACGGGACGCCGCCCTCGCCGTCGACCTGAACGTTCAGGGTTCCTCTTGGCGTCAGTGGGTCTCCACTGTTGGGCTCGCCGCTGCCGGCCCTGGTGTCGGTGATCCGGGCCGGGTTCAAGGCGACATAGCTGCCCGCGGTGCTGCTGGACGAACTGGCCTCGAAGTACCCTTCCAGGTCAACGATCACCGCGACCGTGCCGGCGGCATTGTAGATCGTGACCTGGCCGTTGACTCCAACTGGGACTACGGTCAGGTTGGCGACGGTTTCTCCGGAAGAGAAGTTCAGGTTGGATACATTGGGAGTGCTCTCTCCAGCCGCAAACACGGTGAGGTAGCTGGGGCTGGTCGGGTCCGAGGCAGTGACATTCAGCACCACCGCGGTGGCGGCCGTCGGCACCGAGTCGATGCCAGTGACCGTGAGATTCTCGGTGCTGTTGTTCCCCACCGGGTCTCCGCTGAGCCTGGTGTCCAGGATCCGGTACGGCGCCAGGGGCACATAGGAACTGCCTGCCTCGCTTCCGGCCCTGGCTGAAGTGGGATTGGCCAGGCCCAGCGCCAGCGCACCCAGGACCGCGGTGAGAGACACGCCGGCTCGCACTGCCGAGGCCAATTTGCTGGACATCCTTCGCCGCACAGTGAGCCGACTCTATGACCCAGCGACTCAAGGATCGGGATTCATGCTGCGACAAGGTTGCGACGATCGATAAGGGGAGACCGTGAGGCGTCGTCCCCCGGCGTCCGCGTCAACGCCACCAATCCATTTCCGGGCCGCCCGCCCGCCGCACCAGTCCGCTGGACACTTGCTTGGCGGCCTAGTGCCCTGACCGACATAGGTGAATAGGTGGCCAGCGCCAGACCGGACTCACCAGAGTGCGGCCGCGCGGGCGCGTTGCCACCAGGCTGTGGCTCCCGGAAGCCACAGCCTGATCCCACCTCGGCGTGGTCGCCGGGCAGGCCCGGGGAGACCGGGCCCACCCCTACATCAGGCCCAGCTCGTCAAGACCCCGCAGGAGGTTGCTGACCACCTTGGGGTCGGAGCGGGCGTCGATCACGCAGGGCACCCCGTTCCGGGCGACATCGAAGGCGCGGCGGAGCGCCGCCGAGAACTCCTCTTGAGTTGAGGCCCGTTCTCCCCAGCCACCCAGCGAGGTCGCCAGGGCGGCGTGATCTATCTCCCGGCCCACCTGGTCTCGGCTGGTCCCGGGCCCTCGCCACACCCCGTTGTTGACCACCACCGCCACCAGACCCACCTTCTGGGTGGCGGCAGTCTGGATCTCCATGGCGGAGAACCCGAAGGCCCCGTCACCGCTGAAGAGCAGCACCGCCCGCTCGGGATGGGCGAGGCCGCCTCCGATCGCGAAGGGGAGACCTACCCCCAGCGTGCCCAGCGCGGAGCCGATCAGCATGTTGGTGCCGGGCGCGTGAGCCCGGGAGAAGGCAATGCCCCAGGTGACGCTGCTGCCGCCGTCCGACACCCACAACCCGGGCCTGGCCTGCTCCTCGAAGATCGTCGCCGCCTCCTTGGCAAGCCAACCGGCATGCAGTGGCGAAGCGGGCTCCTCTGTCTCGGAAGCCCAGAGCTCCTGACTGGCGGCGGCCGCCGACTGAGCCTGAGCCTGCCAGTCAGACCAGCGCTCGGGCGGGTCTGTCCAGGAGTCGGTGAGCATATCCAGGGTGGCCGCCACGTCACCCGCGAGAGCCAGCTGGGGCGCCCTCGGACCTCCCAGGTGCTCGGGGCGAAGGTCGAGCTGGACCACCACCTGGTCCTCGCCGAAGAGTGGGGTCCGGCCGTACATGAGGTTGGCGTTGAAGCGGGAGCCGAGTACAAGGGCCAGGGACGCCCAGGCAAGGGCGGCGCCCCCGTGCACCAGGCTGCCCAGGCACAGCGGGTGGTCGTCGTCGACCAGACCTCGCGCCGCACTGGTGGTGGTCAAAGGGATCCCGGTGCGTTCCAGGAAGCGGCGCAATGCCACCCCGGACCCGGAGAAGAACGCTCCGGACCCTGCCACCACCAGAGGTCGTTCCGCCTCCCGCAGGAGACGGACCAGCACCTCCAGGTCGGCGGTGGGTGGCACGCAACGCGGGGCCGGAGGCAGCCAGCCCCCGCCCTCGGACTCGGCGCTCTGGGCCAGGATGTCCTCCGGTACCTCCAGGTAGGCGACGCCCGGATTGCCCCAGGAGGCCTGCCGGACCGCCTCAGCGACGTATTCGGGGATCCGTCCTGGCTCGAGGCACTCCTCGCTCCACTTCGAGAGCGGGGCGGCCACCGCGAGCTGGTCGAGGTCCTGGACCGCGCCCAGACCCCGCTTGGAGACGGCGGTGCGACCGGCCAGGACGACGACCGGCGCTCCCGCGGCGTTGGCCTCGGCCATTCCGGCCAGGGCGGCAGCCAGTCCCGGACCGGCGGTCACCATGGCGAAGCCCGGCCGACCCGTGGCCAGCGCCCAGCCCTCGGCCATCAGCACGGCGTTCTCCTCATGCCGGACATTGACCACCTTGGTCCCCACCCGCCGGCAGGCATTGAGCGCGCCAGCGATGTGACTTCCCGGAAGCGCGAAGAGGGTGTCGCCACCGCCGTGGGCAATCGCCTCCGCCATCAGCTCGGCCCCGGTCCGCTTCGCGTCTGCCATCTCCACCTCCTCCATCCGATCGGCGGCCCGTCCCGCAGGCTGCGCAGGCCTTCAGGATGAGGCCTTGGGACGGCGCGCGGGACCGGGAAAACCACCGGCGGAACAAGGTGGGTTCCGCAGCCGCACCCCGGTGGCTGCCACGGCCGAGCCTTTTTCCGACCATACGCGAGACGCCCGGCGAGTGGCCAGTCGGGCAGCCCGGGGATCTCCAACCCCAACCACTTCCCGCCTCCGACCCAACTGTGCGGTTCTCCGCCGCAGGCCTGCTGGACGCTCAGAGGGAGCGCTGTCGGTGCCGCGCGGTACCGACGATCGCGTGGGGAGACCGCCACCAGGCCAGCTGGGAGAGCGCGTGGAACCTGCTGGCAACAGCGCCGCAGTGATGCTCACCAGGGGCGCACTTCAGCAGGCTGGCCTCATCAAGCGTCAGCCTGGCCACAGGGAAATCGTGGACCGCCACGGACTGGCGAGCATCGCCGGGCCATCCGCTCTGAATTGGGTCGTGTCACGCCGTCGGCGCCCCAACGCGTTCGCGACGGCGCCACCAGCACCCCAGCCGGCCCTGGACTGGCTGGGCTGCGCTCCCCCTCGAGGCCGCCCTTGGGGACGGCCCAGATTGGGGTGCCGGTGGGGCCGAGGGCGTCTGACGGGCGCAGTTGCGGGAACGTCCGGCCGGGGGACACTCCCTTGGCAGCGGATACCGCGGCGCGCCGACCCCGGAGGCAGGTGCGATCCAGCCGATGGCCCAGCAGTCGAGTGGATCCTTGGGGCGGACCGCCCCGGTGGCCGGCCACCAGAGCTCACGACAACTCAAACCAGCCCACGCTCGATCATTCGGCGATGTAGCTAGTTACGAAGTGTTCGGCCGGAGCCCGCCTCCGGGCTGGAGCGCCCTCCTCCCCGAGCGCGAGATCTGGGTCAGCGTCTCCTGCGCCGGGGAGAGCGGTGCCCGCCGCTCAGGGCGTGCTTGCAGCGTGGCGGCGGCCGACGGCCGGCCCGAGGACGCGGATGGCGCGGGCCAGGCCCTGGGGGCCCGGCCCGGCCACGCTCGTCCGGGGGCGGTGGGTCTGCAGCGGAGGTAGCGCCCAGCCATCTCCCCCGGTCGGACCGGCCGGTACCTGGCTCCCGCCTCCTCGAGTCGGGGCGAGCGGCTCCGCCGCCAGGTCACGGGCGGCTCGCCCAAGGTCACACCGGCGCGCCTCAAACCCGACGACCGGCCCCCGAAGGGCTTCCGGACCGAACCGGGATCGGCTGGTTGGAGCCCATGGGCGCCCTTGGCTGAGGCCGGATCCGGGGCGATCGGGGGTGCCGGTGGGATCGGAAGGAATGCCTGGCGCCGGAGGTGGGCCAGCCTCACTCATCGAGATGTCTTCCTGCTGAAGCACGATGAGGACAGCCTGATCGCCGTACCTGGCAGCCCCATGGGTCGCTGCTTGGAGATGGTTGAGAATCTGGCGAAGCGCGCCGCAGTGGGGGGACTGCGACTCAGATGCGCCGCCTGAGCGCCAATGTCGCCCGGCTCGCCCCGCCAGCTGGGCTGGGCCGTGGGGCCACCCGTGAGGCGGACCAGGGAGTCCTCTGCCCCTTCCCGCTCCTGGATCCGCTGGGGCCCCTCCAGAGCGGCCAGCGCCAGCTCCTCGCCGGGTCGGTACTCATCGAGGCGCGCCCCGCCGGCGCGGTGGTTCCAGCCTAGAGCAAGGCTCTCCCCGCCGCCGCGACCCCGCTCGCGGATGGCACCGGTCAGCCGTCCAAGGCCAAATTGGGGGGCCGGGCCAGCCTAGGTCTTCGCAACGGCGAGGTGGCGAGCCAGCACCACCCAAACCTCCGGGGCAGGACCTTCGAGAGCGGCCCAGCCTCGGGGACCACGGCCAGTGCCCCCACCAGGTGGATCGCCAGGTGCTCACTTCGGGTCCAGATCAGCTCAGGTGGGGCGGACCCCGGGCAGCTCCCGCCAATCGCTCAGTTCTTGCGCCCGGACCGGCGCCGGACCCAGTTCCAAAGGTCGCGGTGGATGGGGGTGAACTCGCCAAGCACCCGCTGCCCGGGTGCAGCCCCGGCGGCTGCTGCCGCAGCGGCCCTGGCCCCGAAGAGCTCGGGGCGGCTGTGCCGCCAATCGAGGACTTCGGCCCGGAGAAAAACCGCCAGCAGGCTGGCGACCGGCACCGCGACGAGCGCCCCCAGAAATCCAGCCGCCTCGATCCCCGCGAACAGCGCCAGCAGCGCCACCAACGGGTGCAGGCGAACGAACTTGGCCTGGATTCGAGGGGCCAGCAGATAGCCCTCGACGATGTGGATGGCAAGGAAGAGGATGAGGGTGAAGACTGCCAGCAGCGGGCTCTTGGTCAGAGCCAGCAGCAGGGCGACCGCCCCGCCCGCAAAGGGGCCCACCAGGGGGATCAACTCAAAGACGAAGGTGGCCACCGCGATCACGAGGGGAAATGGCACGCCCAGGGCAGCGGTCCCGGCACCGGCCAGCAGACTCACCAGCAGGGCCATCAGCAGCTGGGCCCTCACGTAGCCCCCCACCACCACGGCGAAGGCATCGAGCCCGAAGGCGACCTCGGTGCGGAGCCGGCTCGGCAGCAGCTCCTGGAACTGGCGCCGCAGGTCTCGCCCGTCCTTGAGCAGCCAGAACGAGATCACCAGGCCCACGAAGATGTCGACCAGCACGGTCACAGTGCTGGTCACTCCATGCAGAAGGATGGCGGTGGCACCGGGGATGTAAGAGGTGAGGTTGGTGGGCACCACCCCCCCGCCGCCGACGTTGATGCCGTGCTTGCCCAACTGACTGCGGAGCTCGCTGATCTCGGTGTTGGCCCGGTGAAGCAGATGGGGAATCTGGGTGGCCAGCCCGCGCGCCTCTCCCACCAGCGGCCCCCCGACGATGTAGAACACAGCCGCCACCACCACCAGCCCCGCGATGAGGGTGGTCAGCACCGCCAGGGAGGGCGGGAGGTGAGCTCGCCGCTTGAGCAGCCCAACCAACGGATCAGCCACGAAGGCGATCGCCACCGCCAGAACCAGGGCCAGGATCACGGTGAGGATCGAGCTGAGCCACCCCACCAGCACCAGCAGAAACTGGTAGCCGACGAAGAGGGCGACCACCACAGCGGCGGCCTTCACCCAGCCCCAGGTGCCCGGAGGAACGCCGTGGGGCGGATGCTCGGAAGGGGCCACCTGGGCTCCCGCCGATGCCTCCTTGGACGGGGCCGGCTTGGCAGGCGCCACGGGCTCAGTCTACGGTCTGGACGCCCGAGCTCCCAGGTCGAGCTGCGGCTTCAGCGCGTCGACTCAACCTCATTGACGGTTGCGCTCAGGGAGAGGCCCGGCCCTGCCCCCGATGACCTCCAACATCATCGCTGGCACCTTCGCAGCCGGCCGCGACGCGGGCGCCGTCATCCAACTCCGGCGCTGTCCCCCACCGATTCGATGGACCCACAACCTGAGAGGTGGCGGCACCGGGCGGGCAGACTGCCGGATCCCGGCCGCGCCGGACCACGCCGGGACGGCCTCTGCACTGCCCTGGCGCGACCGCGGACTGGCAGTCGGGAGGACGCCGGTTGGTCGCGCCGGCGACCGCCAGAGGCCCGACTTGCGGCTGGGACGGACCTCGCGCTAAGCGACAGCGCGACTGGGAGCCGGCTCGGGCGGCCCGAGCCGGCTGGCTTTCCACAGGTCTCCGCCGGGGATCACCCGATTGAGCAGAAGACTGAAGCCCGCCATCACCATCAGGGCCACCAAGTAGGAGGGGAAGAGCAGCGCCCCGGTGCTCCAGAGGATGGCTTCCACCAAGGGACCGACCACCAAGATGGTGCGGCGCTGGCTGGGGCTGATCCCGTCGATGAAGTACTTCCATCCGAAGCCCAGCCAGGGGAAGTGGCGGCTGTACCAGATCCGGGGGGCAAACCGAATCCCAAAGGCCCGAAGCGCCAGAGCGTGGGAGGCCTCATGGGCCACCACCACGAAGACGAAGAAGAACCAGATCACGAGCGCAGGTCTACCAAGAGCTCGCCCGACGCCACCTGAGCTCCCTTCTGGCCTCGTGCCGCCCAACTCCGCCGCCCGCCTCCAACTCTGGCCACGCTCAGATGGTCGCGCGTCGCGGAGCATTCCGTCGCCCGCGAGTTGCAGTTCCGTCCCCCGTCGGAGGCTCGCCACTGCGGGCTCAGCTCGCGCCCCAGTACATCAATCCGCGAAGCAACGGCGCACGAGTCGGCGGCTCAGACCCGCGCCAGCCCGAAGTGCATCTCCACCTCGCCCACTGTGGGGTCGGAAGGGAGTGGCTGGGTTCGGCCCGTCAGCTCGAAGCCGTTGGCCTCGTAGCAGCGGCGCGCAGCCTGGTTGGGGACGCTCACCCACAGCCGGAGCTCCGAGCACCCGAGCCGCAGATGCGTCTCGACCACCGCTCGCACCAGCGCTGTGGCCACCCCCCGGCGCCGCGCGGTTGGCTCCACCCACATGGAGACCAGCTGCCCGCTGCCGTCCGGCTCCCGTACCCAGCCCGCAAAGCCGGCCCAGAGGTCGCCGTCCGTCGCCACCAGCATCGTCCGCCGGTCAGAGGCGACCGCCCGCCGCCGCCAGGCCTCAGCTGGCAGCTCCCGCTCAGCGGCCAGCGTGGCGCCGAAGGCTTGAGGCGCATCCGCCAGAGCCCGGAGTCGGATATCCCGGAGCCGGGCCCACTCGGAGGCGAACACCGGTCGGACCGCCAGCGACCCATCAAGGTCCACCGAACTCACGCCTCCTCAGGGCCAAGAGCCACAACCGCATCATCGGCGCCGACAAAGCCGCGCGTGGGACCGGGCTGGAGCCATGGAGCAGCCGCGAGGTCTGGGCTTGCCCGCACCACGGGGCGGCTCTCGCCTCGGCGAGTGGTGAGCGGTCTTCCGGGAGCTGAGCTCCGCGGATGGACCGGGCGCCGCGTGGCCAGGGTCCCGGGTCCGCCGGCCACCGGCGAGGCCGGACCGCCGCGACCGATGGCGGCCCGGTCGGTTTGAGTACGATCCAGAACGTGGCCCGCGCAACCATCGACCCCACCCCCCTGACTCAGGTGCGGCGCCACCCTGACCGTGCCTGCTACGAGCGCGACGCCATCTACGCCATCCTCGATGAGGGCCTGGTCTGCCACCTGGGCTTCGTGGCCGGCGGTCGCCCCTGGGTGATCCCCACCATGTACGCCCGCAAGGACGACTTCATCTACATCCACGGCTCCCCGGCTTCCAGGATGCTGAAGCGGTCCGCGTCGGGGGCGAATATCTGCCTGACCGTGACCCTGCTCGACGGCTTGGTCCTGGCTCGCTCGGTCGCCAGTCATTCGATGAACTACCGCTCGGTGGTGGTGATTGGGAGAGCCGAGCTGGTCAAACACAACGACCAGAAGCTGGAGGCCTTGCGGGCCCTCGTCGACCACGTGATCGAGGGGCGCTGGGAGGACGCCCGGCAGCCCACCGCCAAGGAACT
>Ga0182014_10000980_pt1 | contig 38921 bp, 36 predicted proteins | sample 612S2DmetaG_FD_120489 | JGI IMG/M metagenome (GOLD analysis project Ga0182014, IMG submission 120489) | Permafrost microbial communities from Stordalen Mire, Sweden - 612S2D metaG | ecosystem: Environmental > Terrestrial > Soil > Wetlands > Permafrost | place: Sweden: Stordalen | collected... | reverse complement strand
CTCGGATTACCATCCCGAGGCGCCGGGGGGCTCGGCCGCGGGCCGCACGTGTGAATGCCGGCCCCTGGACACCTCCATCCTGGGCGCCTACCGCTCCCGACTACGCCCGGGTGTGATGAAGGTGTCTTTTCCGATGCCCACCACCGGCGCCGACTACCGCTGGCTGAATCTGATGGCCCGGGTCCCCACCAAAGGCCTGCCGGTGGTGGCCAAGCGATTGGCCCAGGGCCTCGGCGGGCTGCTGCTGGGCCGGCGCTATGTCGCGGGAGGGCAGGCGTTGGCCGCCGCACTGTTCTCCGGGGTCTTGCGCGCCGGCATACCCATCTGGACCGACACCTCACTGACCCGCCTGATTACCGAGGGCGGCAGGGTCACCGGCGCGGTGGTCAAACAAAACGGTCGGGACTACACCATCACCGCCGAACGCGGTGTTGTCTTGGCCGCAGGCGGATTCGACCACAACATGGACATGCGGTGGAAGTTTCAGTCCGAGGCGCTGGCGTCACATGCCAGCCTGGGCGCCGAGACGAACACCGGCGACGCCATCCGGATCGGGCAAGAGGTTGGCGCGGCCATCGACCTGATGGAGCAGTCCTGGTGGTTCCCCGCGGTCGCCCCACTGCCGGGCGGGTCGCCGGCAGTGATGCTGGCCGAGCGGTCGCTGCCCGGCTCGCTGATCGTCGACCAAGAAGGTGAGCGCTTCACCAACGAGTCCGCCGACTACATGTCGTTCGGGCAGTGCGTCCTTGCCAGGGAACGTGCCGGCCGCCCGGTGGAAACCATATGGATCGTCTTCGATCAGCAGTACCGCAACAGTTATGTCTTTGCCGCAGAATTGTTTCCGCGGATGCCCCTGCCGCAGGCCTGGTATGAGGCCGGAATCGCCCACAAGGCCGACGACATGGGAGAGCTCGCGAACCTGATCAGTGCACCACGAGAACGGTTCCTGGACACCATCGCCAGATTTAACGACGGGGCCCGCGCCGGCGACGATCCCGATTTCCACCGCGGACAAAGCGCCTACGACCGGTACTACGGCGATCCCACCGTGACCCCGAACCCGAACCTTCGGCCGCTGACCCGGGGCCCGTTCTACGCGGTCAAGATGGTCCTCAGTGACTTGGGAACCTGTGGCGGGCTGCGTGCCGATGACCGTGCCCGGGTGCTGCGCGAAGACGGCAGCGCGATCAACGGCCTCTACGCCCTGGGTAACACCGCCGCAAACGCATTCGGAGCCACCTACCCCGGTGCCGGGGCCACCATTGCGCAAGGTTTGGTCTTCGGTTACATCGCCGCCCGGGACGCGGCCGCAGTCCGCTAGGCCTGCTCGTCCTCCTCGGCGGCCACCTGCTGCTGCTCGACCTCGTGCCAGTAACGCGGACTGGGACGAGGCACCCCGGCCGCACCTCCCGAACGGGCATACGCCTCTTCAGCCGCGTCGAGATCCTTGATCATCTGCTGGGCGAGCTCACGCTCGCTGGCGTAGTAGCGCGAGGCCCACTCCAGCGCCAGACGGGGATAGGCCCATGCATCCAGGGTTTCGGCGCCGTGCGCGTCATGCGCGGCCTGTCGCTGCATACTTTCTGCGAAGTCGACATGCTCTTGCAGTAGCTCCTTGAGCTTCGCCGCGCCGGCCAAATGTCCGAATGCAACACGCAGCAGCACACTGTGTTTCAGCATCGGCGGTTCGGCGGGGCTGTCGTTGGCCCACCTCGTCACTGCTTCGAGCCCGGCCTCGGTGATCTTGTAGAGGCGACGGCTACGCGCGCCGTTGTCGTGATCGAGGCGCGACGTGACCAACCCGAGTTTCTCGAGCTTCTTCAACTCGGCGTAAATCTGGCTGAACTGCGGGCTCCAGTAGAAGTACCGAATACTCCATTCGGTCACCTTCTTCACGTCATACCCAGAGAGCTCGTCCTCGTACGACAAGATGGCCAGGATCGCCCAACTGGTCGCGGCCAGAGAAGTCTTCGCCGCGGGATCCTGGCCGTCCATTTCAAAAGACTAACAACGCGTGCACCACGGCGACGGTGCGCCGACCGCTGGCCGGGAGGCCGAGTTGCGCAGGGCTGCGCGCATCGGACACGCTGCCAGTCACAGCCGACAGCGATGGAGACCGATGAGCGCCTCAGATATCCACGACCACGATCTGCAGGGCGTATACGAGCCCCTGGCCACCTCGGTCCGCACTCTCATCGACGTCACCATTCGCACCGAGGCAGACGCCGCCACCGTGCTCGCAGCCAGACAACTGATTGACGCGGCAAGCCGACAGCTGAGCGCGGCGCTCATGCCGGGCTCTTTCGGTCTCCGTATGGCACCCGACGGGCAAGGTAGTGCCTGGGGGAATGTCGCGATCGGCATCCGCAACCCCGTGGCACCTCCCTTGGTGGTGCACCACGAGCCAGACGGTCACGTGTGGACGGAGTTCGTGCTCGGTGCGGCCTACGAGGGCCCGGCCGGACATGTACACGGCGGCGTGTGCGCGCTCGTGCTCGATCATGTGCTCGGTGCCACCGCGCACCAACCCGGCCGGCCCGCCTACACCGGCACCTTGACCGTGCGGTACGTGCGGGGCACGCGGTTGGGGCCGCTGCGCGCTGAGGCGCGCGTCCAGCGCATCGAAGGAGTGAAAACCTTCGCCGAGGGCGAGATCAGCGATGAGCACGGAGTCACCGTGCAGGCCGAGGGTGTGTTCATCCATCCCAAGCCGCGGCCTCCGTCGGCTGATCTGCGTCCCCCTGACGCCTAGCCTAGTTTGCCGTCTTCGGCGAGAATTGCGGGTTCTCCGGTGTTTACCGCCCACATGGCATTTCGCTGCACAATTCGCCATCCTGCAGAACGCCTTTCCCAGTGGTCGGTGTATTCGCCGTTCGAGTCGAACACGGGGCCCACGAAATCGTCGATGCGCTGATGGCGTGCCTGAACGTAGGCGTGACTGATCGCGCGGTCGCCATCGACATCGACGAATACGCTGCCGATCAGATGCTGGGTTCCGCCGCAGCGGTCCAGGTGACGGCGCAACAGCGCCCGCAGTGCGGCGATACCGTGTTCAACTTGCCCTGAGCCGTAGTCGAACTGGACATCGTCGGCGAAGACCTCGGCCAATGAGTCGAACTTCTTAGCGTCTGCGATTCGAGCGAAGCGGGCAAGCGCGCGGTGTATGTCGCGCTCGTCTAGCAGCGTTTGAAGACGTGACATCGCGTTGAGTGTCGCGGACATCAGGCGTGGGCGCCGCCGTCGACCCGGATCTCGGTACCGGTGATGAACCGGCCGTCATCGGAGGCCACCATGGCGATCACCGCGGCCACCGCGCTCGGATCGCCGAGTATCTCGTTATCCCGGCCGTGAATCAGTGGGGTCTGTTTGGACCACAACCCGAGGTCGTACCCATCGGGCATCTTGTCCAGGGTGCTCATCGCCAAAGCGGTTGCCACCCCGCCGGGTTGGATGTTGACGGCGCGCAGACCCTGCTTGGAGTACTCGAGCGCCAGGGAATGGGTCATTGCCAGCACGCCACCCTTACTGGCGGCGTAGGCCACCATGTAAGGGTGTGCGAACGACGCTGCAGTGGAGGTGAAGTTCACCACGACACCACGACCGGATTCGAGTAGCGCCGGCAGTGCTTTGCGGGCCATCAGGAATGTCCCGGTCAAATTCACCGCCAGGGTGGCGTTCCAGTCGGCGAGGGTGTGTTCGTGGGTGTGCGCGCAGCGCTGGATCGCCGCCGCGTTGACCAGAACGTCCAAGCCAGCCAGTTCGTTGACGGCCGTATCGAGCGCCGCGCTTACCGCGTCCTCGGACGACACGTCTAGGACTGCAGTTGTCAGCCGCTTGCCGGTACCGGCATCGTCGGCAGCTGCCGCAGTGGCGGCCAATCCGTCGGCGGAGACGTCGTATGCCACGACGGTGCCGCCTTCGTCGAGCAGGCGGGCGACGGTGGCCGCTCCGATGCCGGATCCTGCGCCGGTCACGATGATCCTACGATCGGTGAAACGTTCCATTTTTCAACCTCTTTCGGGTCAAGCCAACTGGAATGCGCTGAGAGGGGCCTCAGCGGGATACGCGGCAGGACCACCCAGGTCGTAGGCGGCGTTGAGGGCGCCGATGAACGCCGGGTCGTGCAATGGCGCGGACGGGATATCGAGTTTGATGCCCGTCTTAGCGAGGTTGTCGACCAGCATGTCGATCGCCTTGTCGATGGTCAGATCGTCGGAGCCGTCCATGTTCTTCTTCAATTCGTCGAAGTCGGAGAACACCTCGGCCGACCAGTGCACCAAGAATCGCAGTTCGTCGGTGTGATGCCGGGCAATGACGTGATCATCGTTCTTCAGCAGCCACATATTTCGATCGTCAGGATCCCCGCCGAACACCGTGTCGAACGCCAGGCCGGCAGGCATCTGCTGCTCCAGTGGTCCGTTGGCTTCGCCTCGATGCACCATCATCTCGTTTTGGACCACCACGCCGCGGTTGTACACCGGGGGCAGCAGGCGCCGCGGCTGCTTGAGGGGCCCGTCGGGCCAGTAGGTGAATCCGCTGCCTTCGTCATGGGAGAACCAGGTGATGACCTGGGCCATCTTGATCAGGTAATCCTGGAACAGACCGGACTTACCCATGACGCTAGACAGCCACGTCGGCGCGTTCTCATGCCGCACGCCGCGGAAGCTCGGCGAATCCAGATGCCCGGGATCGCGGTTGGCGCATGGGCCGTTAATGTTGAACAACATCAACTGAGGTTTGGCATACTCGGCGTTCCAGTAGGACTTGGCCATTTCGATGAAGGTCTCGTTGTAGAAGCAGTCGTGCAGCTCCGGGTACAGCACCGCCGAATAGTTCGCGAGGTATCCGCGGAACGTCGGCGTCAGGAACAGATCCAGCGAGGGCGTGAATCCTTCAGGGAACGCTCCGCTCATGGTAGCCATCAGTTCGTCGGCCGAGGCGAAGTGCTGGGCGATGATGAGCTTCCACGGCCCCTCCCTGTGGACAACATCCAACAGTCGCTCGCGTTGGTCGTCGGTGTAGACATTGCTGACCTCGGCCGGCGGCGAGGCGGGTCGCAGCACGTCGGACAGCTCCATCCGCCGTTCATCGGTGAGCATGATGTCTCCTCTGGTCGTTCACTGGTGGGTCGATTGTGGGCTGGATCTCAGTGCTGGAAAGCCGCGTTGTCCGGTGATTGGGACGCCAACGTGGTCAAAACGGCATCGGGTGGGCGAATTTCGCCCGTAGCAGCGCGCCGATCTCGGCGATCGCCAACCGACCGCGCGCCGTCGCGTCGGCGCGCATCAAAAATCCGTGGTACATACCGGGATAGCGGGTCAGCGTGGTCTGCACACCGGCATCGCGCAATCGGGCCGCGTATCGTTCCCCCCAGTCGCGGATCGGGTCGCATGCCGCCGTCGCGACGATCGCTGGAGGCAACCCCGACAGGTCGGCGGCGTAGGCGGGCACCAGGTAGGCGTCATGCGGTGCGCCAGCCCCGCTGTCGGCCAGCTCATGCATGTAGTTGATGTCGTCAAGCGACAGCATCGGGGCGTCGGCCAGCGCGATGATCGACGGCGCGGTCATGTCGCGGTCCAGGCCCGGGTACATCAGGACCTGGGCGCAGATAGCGGGCCCGTCCTGGTCGCGCGCGGCCAGGGCCACCGCGGCCGCCAGGGAGCCGCCGGCGCTGTCGCCGGCCACCGCGAGTCGCGCTGAGTCGATACCCAGCGTCTCGGCATTGTCGGCCACCCACGTCGTGGCGGCGTAGGCGTCGTCGAACTGTGCGGGTGCTGGATTCTCCGGTGCCAGCCGGTAATCGACCGACATCACGGTCGCATCGCTGGCCGCGGCCAGCATCCTGGCCAGTGGTTCGAAGGAATGGTTGGAGCCTAAAACCATTCCGCCGCCGTGGAAATACAGCACGCCTGCCTTGGTGGCGGCGCTCGCGGGTCGATAGAGGCGAACGGGGATCGGGCCGGCCGGACCGGGCGCCACGTGGTCTTCGACGGCAGCCATGGTGGGCATGTTGTCGGGTAGGGGAGCAGACTCGAGGCCGTCGCGGACGGCGGCCAGGCCGCGCTGGCGCATCGGTGCGAGGACGCCGAAGGCGGCGGCCCGGGCGGCGGCGTCGGGGTCCAGTGCGGGTCGCATGATTGTCACTGTGCTGCGGGATCGAATCGGCGTTGTGTCCGTAACGTCGGAGCCCGTTGACTGGCAAGCACATTGGCGCGTTCTGTCATCGCCGCCCCGACATATTCGGGTTGGGTGAGCAGGTAGAACCGGCCTTCGGCGGCCTGGTCGAAGACCACCCGTGCTGCCGCGACAGGGTCCATCGCCTCGGCTTTGATGTCGAGCATCGCCGAGCGCTGGGATTCCGCCGCCGCTACGTCGCCGCCGTCTCCATCGACGCCACCGGCGGATTCGAAGATGTTGGAGACCACCGCGCCCGGCAACACGGCCTGCACGTGGATGTGGTCGTGCCCGGCGTGGGCCACCTCGAGCGCAAGGCATTCGGTCAGCGCCAGCACGGCGTGTTTGCTCATGATGTAGGGCGCCTGCAGGGGAACGACGGCGACGCCGCCAATCGAGGAGAGGTTCCACACCCACGTCGGGATGCCCGCCTCGATCATTCTGGGCAGAAACGCGCGAATCCCGTGGAAGACGCCGCTGACGTTGACGTCGACGACCCGGTTCCAGTTTTCCACCGGGGTGTCCCATAGGTACCCGAACTGCTCGACCCCGGCGTTGTTGACCAGCAGTCGCACCGGACCGACGTCGCCGTAGGTGCGCTCGGCCAAAGCGGCGACGGCGTCGGGATCGCGCACGTCGCACACTGTCGGCAGGGCGCTACCACCCGCTGCGGTGAGCTCCTCGGCCAGCGTGTCTGCCGCTGCGCCGTCGATGTCGGCGAGCACCACCGTCATGCCCAATGCGCTGGCGTGACGGGCCAGCCCGGCACCAATGCCTGCGCCGGCGCCGGTGATGACGGCGACCCCGCCACCAAAGATGTCCCGTGCCGACATCGGGTTTTAGGAGCTCGCCGCGGAGGCGGCGGCTTTAGCGCTGTGCTCGGCGAACGGGATCGAATCCTCGGCGTCCAGGACGACTTTCAACGAGGTGAACACCAGCCCGTCGGGCCCGCGGCGGATGCCGGCGTCGACCACACCGCTGGACACGTCGAAGGGCACCGAATTGGTGATCTGGTTGACATAGAGGTAGAAGCGCACCGTGGTGACATCGCCGTCGGTGCCGGTGCGGAAAATATTGGTGGCGTGGTGGCGCAGCGGGTAGGGGTTCTCGTTGCGGTGCGCGATCATCCATTCGAGGGTCTGGGCGCCGCCGTGCAGTTCGGCGGCGAGCAGATTTTCGAAGGGGCAGTTGCCGGACTCCGACCGGCTGACGTATTCGATCTCGTCACCAAAACGGGCGCCCAGTTCGTGGAAATGGCCCTGGTCGTAGTGGTACCAGAACCCGGCGATGAATTCCTGGACCTCCGACAGCGTGATCTCGTTGCTCATGGCAGCGAGTCAACTCGACTGTGTCGCCGGTTACATCGGTGTTGTCCGATCAGTGGAACATTCGTCAGCCGGTGACCACACCCCACAGTCCGGCCGCACCCGCTTGCAGCGCCGCGTCGGTCACCTGGTCGTCCCAGTGCGCAACCGACCCGAACTCTGAACGCCAGGCCAGCGCGGGCCGGGTGAACTCGTGTAGCCGGTGTTCGCGGGTGGTGCCGATGGCGCCGTGGACTTGGTGGGCGTTGCGGACGACCACCGAGGCTGCATGTCCCGCGCATGATCGCGCCACCGCGACCAGGAAATCAAGGCGGTCCGTCGACCAGTCGCTGTTGATCGCCGCGGTGAGCGCGGCCTCGGTCGCCGACCGAGCGAGCGCGGCCTCAGCGGCGATGTCCGAGATCAGATTTTGAATCGTCTGGAATTTCGCTAGCGGACGACCGAACTGGATGCGCGACGTGGTGTGCTCGATCGAAAGCGCGACGATCCGGTCCAGTGCGGCACATACCTGGATCGCCCGCACCAGAGCCGACTTGAGCCTTAGCTCGGCGACCAGCGCAGCGGTCACGGGCACCCCCGGCAAGGTGCTGACGTCGGCGATCACCGTGTCACGGGGTTCGCCGATCATGTTGGTGCCGCGCGTGATCTCGACAGCACTGACCTCTACGTCGGCCACCCGGTACTTGTCCGCGGTGTGCCACACGACCACGATCCGTTCGGCGCCGTCTGCCCAGGGCACCGCTGTGGCGACCCCTTGACCGTCGAGCAGAGACACCGTACGCACCGCCGCGTTGCACGGTACCCCGGTGGCATCAAGCAGCCAGCACGCCAACAGATCATGCTCGGCTAACGGAATCCGCACGCCGTGACGCACGGCGGCGGACAGCAGTTCGGCGGCCTCGGACCACCCGGCTCCGCTGCCACCGCCGGACTCCGCACCGGTCAGGCGCACCAAACCGAGGTCGTCGAGCGCTCGCCACAGCGTGGGGTCACGGTCGATGATGCCGGCGGCCGGCGGATGGGTGTCGCGGTAGTCGGCGAAGACCGCGTTCATCATGTCGACCACGGCCGTGTCGACGCCGATTGCGGTGAGCTCCGTGGCGCTCATCGCATCCCCAATCCGCGGGCGATTACTCCGCGCAACACTTCGTTGGTCCCGCCTCGCAGGGTGAAACCCGGACGCTGATCCACCGCGGCCGAGACCAGCTCGACGAATGCGAGATCGGAGCCGACGCCGTCGGCATGCAAGTCCGCGAAGTCGGCGATGTCGCCCTCGGTGGTGGTGCCGAGCACCTTGACCACCGCGGCGGGCACGTCGGCGGGATCGTGGCGCTGCAGCGCTCCGGCCACCGCACTCGACATCTGGTGCAGGCCCGCGATCCGGGCCACCAGCCGGCCCAGGTCGTTGCTTCGGGCCACGCGGTGGGAGGCCATCTGCTCGGCGGTGGCCGCGAGCAGCATGAAGGTGGACAGGAACCGCTCGGGTCCGCTGCGCTCGAAGGCGAGTTCGGAGGTCACTTGCTGCCATCCCGCCCCGATCTGGCCGAACACCATGGCGTCGGGCACGTACACGTCCTCGAGGATCACTTCGTTGAAGTGGTGGGCGCCGTTCATCGAGATGATGGGGCGGATCTCGACGCCCGGACCGCGCAGTTCCACGATGAACTGGCTCAGGCCGGCGTGACGGTGCGCGGGGTCGATCGGCGCGGTGCGGGCGAGCACGATGAACGCGTGCGCACGGTGGGCGCCGGAGGTCCAGACCTTCGTGCCCGTGAGCGACCAGCCCCCGTCGACCCGCGCCGCGCCGGTGCGCACACTGGCCAGATCGGACCCGGAGTCCGGCTCGCTCATGCCGATTCCGAAGAAGCACTCGCCGGCCACGATGCGCGGCAGGAAATGTGACTTCTGGTCGTCGGTTCCGTATTTCAGTAGCGACGGCACGATCTGCCGGTCGGCTATCCAATGCGCCGCGACGGGCGCACCGGCAGCCAGCAGTTCCTCGGTGACAACGAATCGTTCCAGGAACGAACGTCCATGTCCGCCATACTCTGTCGGCACCGTCATGCCCAGCCATCCGCGGGCGGCCAGCGCGGCGGTGAAGGCCTCGTCCCAGCCAGACAGCCAGGCGTCCACCGAAGGGGTGAACGCACCGGCCCCGAGCTGCTCGGCGAGGAAGGAGCGGACCTCGGCGCGCAGGCCATCGGTGCTCGACGGATCGGTGGTTGCCGGCGGGACGAGTCTCGGCAGCGACTGGGGAGCCGTCACCGGGTCCGCCACTTTGCGATGCGCTGCTCGTGCTCGTCATCGTGATGCGCGAGGGGCTGCATGGCCGCGGCCATGCCCAGTGTCGATTCCAGCGATCCGGTCCGGGACTCCTGCAGCAGGCGTTTGGCCATCCGCAGTACGTGCGCGGGGTTCTTGGTGATGCGCTCAGCCAGCGCATGGGCTTGGCTCAGCAGTTCGTCGTGCGGTACGACACGGCTGACCATGCCCCATGCGAGCGCGGTCGCCGCGTCGATGCGATCGCCGGTGAACGTCATCTCGGCGGCCCGTTCTTGGCCGATGGCGCGCGGCAGGAACCAGGTGCCGCCGTCACCAGGGATGAGACCCACTTGCACGAAGCTCTCGGCGAACGACGCACGTTCCGAGGCGATCCGGATGTCGCACATCATCACCAGATCGCAGCCGGCGCCTATGGCCGGCCCGTTTACCGCGGCGATCAACGGCACCTCGAAGCGTGCCAATGCCCGCGGGATCCGCTGGATTCCGTCGATGTAGGCACGCCGCTGGTCGAGCGCGTCGAGACCGAACATGCCCTCGCGATCGGCCATGTCCTTGACGTTGCCGCCGGCGGAGAAGATCTTGCCGGCTCCCGTAAGGATGACGGCGCACACGCCGTTGTCGCCGTTGGCGGTGTCGACGGCGGCTTCGAAGGCGGCGATGAACTCGGTATCGGTAATCGCGTTGCCCACCTCCGGCAGGGTGATGGTCCAGACCTGCGTCGGTCCGCAGGTGGCGACATCAAGGGGACCGGTCACGCTCGCTCCGGTAGTTGGAGGGACTTGGTCTGCAGGTACTCCTCGAAGCCCGCACGGCCGAGTTCACGGCCGATGCCGGACTTTTTGTAGCCGCCGAATGGGGCGACCGGGTTGTACGTGCCGCCATTGATGTCGAGTTGACCGGTCTGCACACCGCGGGCGAACGCGATGGCGTGGTCGACGTCTTGCGCCCACACGGCGCCGGACAGACCATACGGGGTGCCGTTGGCGATACGCAGCGCGTCGTCCTCGTCGCTGAACGGGATGACCGCGAGGACCGGACCGAAAACCTCTTCCTGGCCCAGCTCCGAGTCCGGGTCGACGTCGGCGAACACCGTCGGTGCGACGTAGTAGCCCACATCGCGAATCTTCTCGGCGCCGCCGGTCAGCAGCCGCGCGCCGTCACGTTGGGCCCGCTCGATGAAGCCGCGCACCGTCTGGTACTGCGACGCTGAGGCTGACGGCCCGATCCGGGTGCCCGGATCCCACGGGTCCCCGACGGTGTAGCGCGCGACTGCTGCCTCGACCAGTTCCAACGCCTCGCCGTATCGGGAGGCCGGGACCAGCATGCGGGTCCACGCCATGCAGGTCTGGCCGCCGTTGAGGAAGGCGTTGCCGACGCCGACCTTGACCGCGGTCGCCAGGTCGGCGCCCTCCAGGATGACGTTGGCCGACTTGCCGCCGAGTTCCAACGCCACCTTCTTCACCGAGCGCCCGGCGAGCTCCGCGACCCGCGCCCCGACGCCGGTAGAGCCGGTGAAGGAGACCAGGTCGACGTCGGGGTGCTCGGCGATCCGCTCGCCGATCACCGCGCCGGGGCCGGACACCAGGTTCACCACTCCTGCGGGCAGGCCGGCGTGCTCGACGGCTTCGACGAACTCGAACACCGACAGCGGTGCCTCGTTGCTCGGCTTGAGCACTACGGTGCAGCCCGCCGCGATTGCCGGTAACACCTTGGCGATGACCTGGTACAGCGGGTAGTTCCACGGGGTGATCGCGCCGACCACACCGTATGGTTCCCGCACAACTAGCGAATTGCCCACGCGCTCTTCGAATTCGAAGGAGTCCAGCACGGCTGCGAAGCCGCGGGCCACCGCGAGCGGGACCTGGGTCTGCACACTCTGGGCGATCCGCACCGGCGCGCCCATTTCGGCGGTGATCGTCTCGGCGATGTCCGGCAGGCGTTTCTCCATGGCCGTAATCACCGCCGCGACGCGTTCGCGGCGCTCAGCGACACTGATCAGCGGATCGAATGCGCGCCGTGCGGCAGCCACCGCCGCGTCGACATCGGCGCCCGAGCCGTTGGGCACGGATCCGATCGGCTGCTCAGTGGACGGGTCGATCACCTCGATGGCGCCAGTGCCGTCGGGTATTACCCAGTGTCCGTCGATGAACAGCGTGGTGCGGGTGTAGTTGTGCATGGTGTCGCCTCTTCGGGGTATGTGGGTTTTCAGGGCACGATGCTGGCGCGCACGTCGTGCTTGGCTTCGGCAGCGGCAAAGGCTTCGTTGATGTCATCGAGCGAATAGGAGGCTGCGGCAAGGCGGTCGAAGGGAAGCGTGTCTTGTTGCTGCGCAAGGAACGTCAGCGCCTGCGACAGCACGGCGGGATCGTACAGCGAGACGCCGACCATCGTTTTGTTGCCGAACACGAACCGGGACGGATCGAATTCGAAGGTCTTGCCGATATTGATGTTGCCGATCTCGACGTAGCGGCCGAACTGGCCCAGCATCTGCAGACCCTCGTCGATGGCCGATGGGTGGCCAACTACCTCGACCACGACGTCGGCGCCCTGACCGTCGGTGAGTTTGCGCACCGCCTTGGCCCGGTCCTTGGCGGTGGGCACGCCGTTGATATCGATTACCGCGTCGGCGCCGAACGCGGTGGCCAGTTCTAGCCGTTCGGGTACCCCGTCGACCGCGATGACCCGCGCTGCCCCCCGCGCCTTGGCCACCGCCACCGCATACAGGCCCAGTGCGCCCGCACCCTGTACCACGACGAATTCACCGAGTTGCTGGTCGACGCGTTCGAGACCGTACATGACCTGCGACAGTGCGCAGTTCGCGCCGGCTGCCACCGCGTCCGAGACGGCGTCGGGCACGGTGTAGACCACCGCGCCGGCAGGCAGCAGGAAGTAGTCGCCGTAACCGCCAACGAAGTAGGGGGGCTCGTCGGCGCGGCCAAGCATCGCCATCGTGAGGTTCAGGCACGCGTTGCGCCGGCCGGCCAGGCAGTTGCGGCAGGTGTGGCAGCAGAAGAAGTAGGGGAACACCACGCGGGTGCCGACGGCCAGCGGCGCACCGTTGGAGTCCGCGGTGACACCGTCGCCCAGCGCTTCGATGGTGCCGACCATCTCGTGCCCCAGCACGGTGGGCAGCTGACCGCCCAGGCCGCGGGTGGCGAATGTGCCATGCCAGGCGTGCACGTCTGAACCGCAGATATTGGCCCGGGTGACCCGGATCAGGATCTGACCGGGCGCCACCTCGGGCAGGGTCACCGTCTCGATCTCGAATGGTGTCCCCGGTGCGTCGAACCGCGCGATGCGTCCTTTGTACATGAACTGTCATCCCTTCAATGGCAGGTGGATTCAAGGCTGAAACGCTCCCGCAGCGTCCTTTTGAGCAGCTTGCCGCTCGGGTTCTTTGGCAGGGCATCAACGAAGAACACGTGTTTGGGTGTCTTGAAACCGGCCAGGTGCTCCCGGCAGTGGGCCAGGATGTCGGCCTCGATGAGGCGCACCCCGTCGCGGGGGACCACAGCGGCCACGACGGCTTCCACCCACACCGGGTGGGCCAGCCCGAATACCGCGACCTCCTGCACCCCGGCGTGCCGGTACAGCACTTCCTCGACTTCGCGGCTGGCAACGTTTTCGCCGCCGGTTTTGATCATGTCCTTTTTGCGGTCCACGACATGCAGCAGACCGTGCTCGTCGTAGCAGCCGAGGTCCCCGGAGTGAAACCAGCCGCCGGCGAAAGCTTCGGCGGTCTTGGCGGGGTCATCGAGGTAGCCGAGCATTAAATGCGGGCTGCGGTGGGCGATCTCGCCGACGGTACCGACCGGAACCGGGGTGTCGGTGTCGTCGAGAATCGTGGTCTCGACGTTGAGCACCGGGCGTCCGGCTGCCCCCGCGTGTGTGTCCTGCTCGTCGGGACCGAGCGCCGAGGCCAGCGGCGCCATCTCGGTCTGGCCGTAGAAATTCCACAGCCTCAGATGGGGCAGCCGGTCGCGGATCTCGCTGAGGATCTCGGTGGGCATCGCTGAGGCGCCGTAGTAGCCCTTGCGCAGACTGGACAGGTCGACGTCGTCGAAGATGGGGCAGCGCAGCAGGCTGATCCACACTGTCGGCGGGGCGAAGTAGCTGGTGACGCCGTACCGTTCGATGGTGCGCAGTACCAGTTCGGGGTCCGGACGCGGCACGATGATGCTGGTCGCGCCGAGATAAATGTCGGTGGCCAGGAAGTTGTCCAGCTGTGCGCAGTGGTACAGCGGCAGTGAGTGGATCTCGACGTCGTCGCCGGACATCGCGCCGGCCACGATGGTGCTGACGTACTGCCACATCAGGCTGCGACTGCTGTGCATGACCCCCTTGGGGCGCGATTCGGTGCCACTGGTGTACATCAGTCGCAACAGCTGGTCGTCGTCGATTTCCGGGCACGGCGCGTCGGTACCGGTCGTCAACCACTGGGCGAAGTCGTCCCAGCCGACGGGTGTGGTGCGCCCTGCCGGCGCCAACGCGGCCTTTGTCGTGACCGCGCCGCCCAGCCGCATCGCGTGCTCGGCTACCGCCGTTAGATCGGCCTCGACGACAAACCCGCTGGCGTTGCTGTGGCCCAGGATGTAGGCGATCTCCTCGGCGGTGAGCATGAAGTTGATCGGGACCAGGACCACCCCGGCGCGCGCCGTGGCGAACGCGAGCACGGCGTACTGCCAGCAGTTGTGCGCCAACAGCGCGATCCGATCTCCGGGCCGGAAGCCGTTGTCGCACAAGGCGGCTGCAGCCTGGTTCACGAGATGGTCGAACTCGGCGAAGGTCAGCACGACATCGCCGTCGATGATCGCGATCTTGTCCGGCTGCCGGCGGGCCGACCGGCGGGGAATATCGCCGAGGGTATGAGTGCGTGCCCGTGTGATCAGCGCGTCCAAGTCGGTGCTCACCATGGCGCATAGACCTGGGCGCAGGCCGGGGCGACGTCGGCCCGCACCCTCATCGGCGACACCCACAGCGCAGTGGCTGCGGCACCGGCCGCGCATCGATCGACTGGGCGGCTATGCCCGCCGTATTGCACGCGTTGCATGTGCCGAAGGGTAAGCGCGTCGCGGCCTGCGGTCGGCTTGTCTCCCACTGAGTAGACAATGCGATGCCCGAGCCGCCGATGCACTCCGATACTGACTACTATGACCACCGCTTCAGCGCCCGAGGCCGCCCTGACCGCCGAGTCGGATTCCGATGAATTACGGGCCAACCTGCGACTGGCGGACCCGGGTGTGCTGGTCGCAGTGTTGGCCCAGCTCACGGGTGATCCGTCAGTCATCGACAGGTTTGGGTCCAAGATCTCGCATGTTCCCGATCCGCCCGAGCGGGCCGGGGTCACCGACTCGGAGACCGTCACGCAATTGGCAACCGCCGTGATCGAGGCGCTAGGCACGCCGCGCCCTGCTGACGCGATTGCTGCCGAGGATCCGGAGTTCTTCGCCCGGCTGCTGCCGCTGGCTCTGGGCTCCGAGGTCGACGACGAGCAGGTGCCACTTCTCTTGGAGCAAGGCGGTTTCCAGCTGTCCCGGCCCACGCTGCCGCGCACGGTGCCGATTCCGGACACGACCAACGTGGCCATCATCGGAGCGGGTATCGCCGGCATCAACGCCGCGCTGGCGGCCGCCGACGAAGGTGTCTCCTACGAAATCTTCGACCGCAACGACGAGGTCGGTGGCACCTGGCTGACCACGTACTACCCCGGGATAGGCGTAGACACCCCGTCGGCGTACTACTCGCTTTCTCGCGAGTTGAACCCCGACTGGAGCAGCTACTACCCGGAGGGCGCGGAGTACCAGGCCTACCTGGTGTCGTTGGTAGACAAGCACGGCCTACGCGAGCACACTCGGTTCGGCACCGAGGTCGAGGCCCTCTGGTGGGACGAGGAACGCAAACAGTGGCAGATCCACTCGGTGAGCGCCGACGGCGCCCGTGATATCAGCTACGCCCGAGTCGTCATCACCGCGGCCGGCTACCTCAACCGGCCGCGCTGGCCGGAGTTTCCGGGCCGGGAAACCTTCGAGGGCACCAGTATCCACTCCGCGCTGTGGGATCCATCGCTGGATCTCACCGGCAAGCGGGTCGCGATCATCGGGGCAGGATGTACCGCCGTGCAGATCGTCGACGCCTGCGTCGACCAGGTCGAGCACCTTACGGTGTTCCAGCGGCAGCCCCATTGGGTCGCACCGCGCAAACGGCTCACCGACGATGTTCCCCCACACCGCCGCTACCTGGGCCGCCATCTGCCGTACTACGCCAACTGGCACCGGCTGAAGTCGTACTGGGGCACTGCAGACAACAACTATCCGATCATTCTGCAGGACCCGGAATGGGCGAAGGACCATCTGTCGATCTCACCGGCCAACGATGTATTGCTGCAGATTTGCCAGGACTACATCGAGCAGACATTCGGTGCTGGAACGGAATTAGCGAAGAAGGTGACGCCGGACTTCGCGCCGTATGGTAAGCGGATCATCCGCGATCCGGGCGGTTACTACGCGGCATTGACCCGCGAGCACGTCGATGTCGAGGCCAGCGAGCCGGCCGAGGTGAACGCGATGGGCATTGTCACTCAAGACGGTCGGCAGATCGACCTCGACGTCATCATCTACGCCACCGGCTATCACCTCGACTTTCTGTCCACGGTGGATATCCGCGGCCGGAATGGCAGGAAGCTGGCGGATGAATGGGGCGACAGCCCGCGCGCCTACCGCGGCGGAACGGTGCCCGGGTTCCCGAACCTGTTCATCACCTCCGCGCCGAACTACAGCCCCGGACACGGCGCGGGAGCCAACTTCTCGATGGAAGTGCTGGCGCATTACATCATCGAGTGCCTGCAGTTGATGGCGCTGCGTGGCGCGACCACTATCGAGGTCACCGAAAAGGCCTACCAGCACTACGTGGCGGCGATCGACGACGCGATGAGTCGCACGGTGTGGTGTCACACGCCCAACGCGCACACCTATTACCGCTCCGGTTCCGGCCGTGTCGTGGTCGCCACCCCGTTTCGCCTCGTTGACCTTTGGCATGAGCACCGGGCTCCTATCGAAGACGACTTCCTACTGCGATGACCCAAAAGCTGGCCGGCAGAATAGCGTTGGTGACCGGCAGTAGTCGTGGCATCGGCCGGGCCGTTGCCCAGCGGTTGGCCGCCGAGGGCGCCACCGTCGTGGTCACTGCGCGGTCCTACGCGCCGACGCTGTCGATCCGCGGCGGCGACGGTACCGCGCTGCCCGGCACCATCGGCGAGACGGTCGAACTGATCGAGAAGGCCGGCGGCTCGGCGATCGGTGTCGCCGCCGACCTGGAGGACGCTCAGCAGCGTGACAGCCTCGTCGCCGAGGTTCTTGATCGAACCGGCCGGATCGACATCCTGGTCAACAATGCCGGCTTCGCCGACTACTCGGTGATCGAGCAGATGAGTATCGAAACGTTTGACCGCACGCTCGAGCACTACCTGCGCACGCCGTTCGTGCTGACTCGCGCGGCGATCCCGCACATGAGGAAGCAAGGGGCGGGCTGGATCGTCAACATCGGATCGGTCACCGGGCTGGCGCCGGTGCGTCCCTACCGTGACTACAACAAGTCTTCAGGGGACGTCGTCTACGCGTCGGCCAAGGCGGCATTGCACCGGTTCACCCAGGGAGTGGCCGCCGAGGTGCTGGATGCCAACATCGCGGTGAACTGCGTGGGTCCATCCACGGCGATCCGCACCCCGGGTGCAGCGCAACTGATTCCGGACGCCTTCCCGACCGAGCCGGTGGAGTATCTGGCCGAAACCGTGCTGGCGATGTGCCATCTTCCTGCCGCGCAGCGGACCGGTCTGGTGGCGTTCAGCCTGCATTACCCTTGGTCGCTACAGCTTCCGGTGCACACGCTCGACGGCCGCGAGGTGCTGCCGCCGCTGGAGCCGCCGGTGACGGCCAATCCCAACATCATTCCCGCCGGTCTGTGATCGCTGCGCCGCCGTCAGCCCATCACTGACGTGTCTACTGCGCAAAAGCTGTGGCACACCCGGTCGCGGACAATGTAGTCCGGGCATTCGGGGTCGAACCAGCGGTCGACGTATGCCCAGTGGATCGGGTGCATCAAGTACGGGCCGGTCAGACCTTCCAGGTCGGTGAACCGCTGCGAGAACACGTGCGTCCATGCAGAGGTGCCGGTGGCGGTCTCGACGCGGCTGAGCTGCCACGCGGTGATGCTGCGGACATAGCGAGGCATGGCGGCAAGGTCGGCCTCGAAGTGTGCGACGACGTCGTCTGCGGTGTCGGGAGCCACCCGCAGGAACAGTGCGCGATACACGGACCCAGCTGGCTTGTCGGGACCAATGGGGTGACCGCGGTAGCTTGCGCTGTCCACATGGCTGACCGCCGGTGTCGACAGGACCGCCTCGACGCGGGCTTGCACGCCGGACCACTTGTCGTCGTCGGCGAACTGTAGGTGCATCAGGATGTCGCCGCCATTGCGCACACCGGGAAGGGTGGGCTCGACCAGGGCGTCCGGCACGTCGCGCACGGCCTCGCGCAGCGCGGCGAGTATGGGTTCACGCTGGTAGGTGTGGATGAGCGTGGTGACGTTAAACATCGCACAACGCATCGACGTCGTCGGCCGCGGCGGCCACGGTGCGGGTGCGCTGTTCGATCAGTGGGGCCACGCCGGCCCACCACGGGCCCAGGGCGGGGTCCGGCCGGCCCTGCCAGGTCATTTCCCACCACGCCTGCGGGCTGGGCAGCGACCAGGTGATGGTGATGATGTTGGGCTGGTCGTCGAACCAGATCGGTGGGCTGACCAAGACGTCGCACAGGGTCATGCCGCGCTGGCGGGCACCGGGGGCATATTCGGCGAGATAGGTGTCGACGAACTTTCGGGCGCAGCCGGGATGGGTGACCACGCGGTCGATGACGTACACCTCGCCGGACATAGGCCGAGGGTAGGACGCTCGCAGCGGTGATAGTGCCCGCGTCCCGCCCATCGGGAAGGCGTAATTGACCCGCCGGGTCCCAAGCACGACGGTGGGCAGATGACTGCTGCCGCGACGCTTGACCCGTTGAGTCCCGCGCAGCTGGGGCCGGTGACGCTGCGCAACCGGGTGATCAAGGCCGCGACCTCGGAGGGCCGCTCACCGCACGGCTTGGTTACCGACGACTTGATCGACTTCCACGTGCGGTACGCGCGCGGCGGCGTCGGGATGACCACCGTGGCGTACTGCTGTGTCGCCTCCGAGGCGGCCAGCGCTCCGGGTCAGATCGTGATGAGCCGTGCAGCACTGCCGGGATTGCAACGGCTGACCGACGCGGTGCACGCCGCGGGCGCGGCGATCTCCGCGCAGCTGGGTCACGCCGGGGTGGTGGCGCACAAACGGCTCACCGGTGTCACCCCGGTGGCCCCGAGCAGGTTCGTCAACCCGGCGTCCATGGCGTACTGCCGCGAGATCACCCGAGACGAGATCGTCGTGGTGATTGACCAGTTCGGCGCGGCCGCCGAGGTCGCGATCGACGCCGGATTCGATGCCGTCGAGTTGCATTTCGGGCATCTGTATCTGCCGAGCTCGTTTCTGAGCCCGCTGATCAACCGTCGCAAGGATGAATACGGCGGCGATATCGACAACCGCTCGCGGTTGGTGCGTGAGATCGCGCAGCGGGTCCGCGACGTGGTGGGAGATCGCATCGCGGTCATCGCCAAGCTGGACATGGACGACGGTGTGCCGGGCAGCATCTGGATCGACGAGGCCCTGCGCAGCGCGCAACTGCTGGACGCAGACGCGACCCTGGATGCGCTCGAGTTGACTCAGGGCTCTTCGGTGTTCAAACCCATGTACCTGTTCCGCGGCGATGTCCCGGTTAAGGAGTTCGCGACAGTGATGCCGGCAGCTATGCGGCTCCCGTTGCGGGTGGTGGGCAAGTGGGCGATGGGCGATTACCCATACGAGGACCTGTACATGCTGCCCGCGGCGCGTCAGTTCGTCCCCGTGATGCGCAACACCAAGCTGATCCTGCTCGGCGGCATCACCAACCGCGAGCATCTCGACACGGGTATGCGGGAGGGCTTCGGCTTCATGGCGATGGGTCGGGCTTTGCTACGCGAACCCGGCCTGGTCAACGCGATGCACTCCGACCCCGCCGTGCGCAGCCGGTGCACGCACAACAACAAGTGCATGGTCACGGTGTTCGGACGTACCCACTGCGTGCTGGATCCCGAGCAGCGCTACGGGCCGGTCACTGCGTTGGGGGTAGCGAAACCAGCTGTGCCACTTCGCGGCTGATGTCGGCGCGGGCGCGCTGCGCCAGATCCAGCATGGGCATCGTGAGGAACCCGTGCACCCCGCCCTGATACGACAACCGCGTCACCGACACGCCGGCCGTCTCGAGCGCGTCGGCATATGCCACACCCTCGTCGCGAAGTGGATCGTGGCCTGCGATGACCACGACCGCCGGCGGCAGCCCGTGCAGGTCGGCGCCCAGCGGTGAGGCATACGGGTGGCTGCGCTCGGCGACCGTGGGCACGTACTGATCCCAATACCACTGCAGCGCGGGTTTCGGGTTGTAGTAGCCGCGGCCGAACGCGCGGTAGGACTCGGTGTCGAAGTCAGCGGCGATGACCGGGTAGAGCAGCAACTGCCCGGCCAGCTCCGGCCCACCGCGGTCCCGGGTCATCAGCGCGGTCACTGCAGCCAGGTTGCCCCCGGCGCTGTCGCCGCCGACCACGATGCGCCCCGCATCGATCCCCAAGGCGTCCGCATTGTCGTTGATCCATCGCACGGCCGCGTAGAGGTCGTCGGCGGCGGCGGGCCACGGGTGCTCCGGGGCCAGCCGGTAGTCGACCGAAACCATCACGGCACCAATGCGATTCGCCAGGTTTCGGCACAGGCCGTCGTGGCTGTCCAGATCGCAGAACACGAACCCGCCGCCGTGGGCGTACACCACGACCGGCAGCGCGGCGGCATCGGTCACCGGGCGGTAGATCCTGACCGCGATGTCACCGCCCGGGCCGGGAATCGACGTGTCGCTGACGGCGCCCACCGGCTCGGGGTCGGCCGCGGGTACGAACCGGGACCGGATCGTGGCGCGGGCCTGCGCGCCGGTCATGGTGTGCACCGGCGGGAAACCGGCGTCCAACGCGCCGATCAGGCCGGCAATCTGGGGGTCCAGGCTCACGCGTACTGCGCGGCCGGGAGAGGCCGCAGTGGGCGCGCCTGCTGCAGCGTCGGCGCCACGCGTTGCGGGCCGTCCTCGATGTCGCGCCAAATTCCCATCGCGGTCATCCGCACCGGTGCGGCCAGCCGCTGATCGAACATCATCCTGTTCATGGGCCCGCACACCGACACCGCCGCGACCGCGTCGCCGGGCTCACCGATGGGGGCCGCGACACACCCGAAGCCGGGCAGCGATTCTTCGCGGTCGAACGCCACACCGTGGGCGCGTACCTTGGCCAGTTCCATGGCCAGCTGGGTGGGCGAGGTGATCGAGAAGCGGGTTTTGCGGGCGTTCAGGTCGACGGTCTCGGGATCCTGGCCGTAGGCCAGGATCGCCTTTCCGACGGCCGCGCAGTGCGCCGGTTGCCGGCCACCCACGCGGGTCGGGATGGCCGCGGCCATCCGATCGCCGATCTTGTCGAGGTAGACCACGTCGGTGCCGTCGAGAACGGCGAGGTGAACCACCAGTCCAGTGGCGCGGTGCAATTCGTGCAGCAGCGGGGTCGCCGCCTTGTGGAGGCGGTCCTGGTGCACGGCCAGCGAACCGAGTTCGACCAGGCGCATGCCCAGTTCGTAGTCACGGCCGATTCGGCGCAGCCAGCGCAGCTGAACCAGCCGGTCGAGCATGCGGTGTGCCGACGACCGCGGCAACCCGGTGCGTCGTACCACCTGGGCCAGCGTCAGCCGGCCGGGACCGTCGAAGGAGTCGAGCACCAGGGAGACGCGGTCGATGACGGCGCTGGGGGTGGTGGCTTCGACGGGCAACGTTGACGTCATGGGATCCTCCGCAACTGTGTGACACAGGCTATATATACCTAGTTGTAATATACCTTTTTGTACCATATCGGAGTGGCCGGTGTCGCATAGCTCCGAAAAATTTGCCGCCCGGCACAGTCCTTGTGGCGGGCGGCAAATGCGATGGTGTCTGGTCAGCCCTTGGCGGCGCGCCCGCCGGCGCGACGGCCATAGAAGCTGCCGTCACCGAGTGAGACGCCGCTGGCGTATCCCCAGGCGGCCAGGCCGGCAGTGGAGCGGCCCGCGGCATAAAGACCGGGGATGGGCTGCCCGCTGACGTGCAGGACTTCGCCGTCCAGCGTGGTCTGCAGACCACCGAGGGTGAACCCCCCGGTGCTCTCGCGCAGATCGATGGCCCCGACCGGAGAGCCGACGGGCTTGAGCCATTGCCGCTTCTTGTGCAGCAACGGGTCCTCGCCGCGCCCGGCCGCCTCGTTGTAAGCGGCGACGGTGGCTTGCAGGCAGCCCGGCGCCAGACCCATCTCCTGTTCGAGGTCGGCCACCGAGTCACACACCCAGGTGGGCGGGCGCATCATCAGCTGCGGCGACGGTGCTGCCATGGCTTCCTCTTGGGAGTCGCCGTCGATGATCAGGTACGCCGTGTTGTCCTGGTGATACAGCGTCAGCTGCCCGATCCGTCCCGGGTAGGTGTCTTCGGCGACGAAGCGTTGGCCGAGGCCGTTGACCAGGATGCCGCGCACCAGCTGCTGGGGATCGACGAATATCGCCACCTCGGTGGCGTCCATGTGGGCGAGATCGGCGCCGAGGGCTTGGGCCATCCTGATGGCCTGCCCGTCGTGCTGTTCGATCGAGGCCGCCGGACGTCCGGCGATCCGCGGCGCGTACTGCGCCACCATGGCGTCGTTGTAGGCGAAGCTGCCGGTCGCGAGCACCACACCGCGTCGCGCCCGGATGTTGATATCAGTGCCGTAGCGCCGTGCCTGTATTCCGGCGACGCGGCCGTCGGACTCGACGATGAGGCGCTGCACCCGGACGTCGTAGAGCGCCCGCGCACCGGCCGCGGTGGCGGTTTCCACTAACGGCTTCATCAACATATAGCCGGCGCTGGCCTCGCCTTGCTTCTTGTTCGACATCTGCGGCACGTGGCCGCGCGGAGCAGGGGTGGCGATGGTGTTGAACGGATACGAGTTTTCGCCGCCGCTGTACATCAGGCCCTGATCGCCCATCGGCTCCCAACCGGGCTCACCGAAGAACTCCGCCTTGAACGGGACGTCGCAGCCCGAGAGCCACTCGAAATGCTCGACGCTGCCGGCGCAGTAGTCGGCGATCCGGTTCTCGTCGGCGCCCGGGCCCATCGCCGCGTTGAGGAACGCCGCCATGTTGTCCACCGAATCGTCGAAGCCGCAGGCCTTTTGCAGCGCCGTTCCGCCGCCGAGGTAGATGAAACCGCCCGCCATGGCCGCCGCACCACCCCAGGCGCCGGTGCGCTCGAGGACCAGCACATCGGCACCGGCCCTGGCGGCTTCAACAGCCGCGGCGGCGCCGGCGACGCCGTAGCCTGCGATCACAACGTCGGCTTCCTGGTCCCAGGCGCCGATCGCCGCGGCGGGCACGGGTGTGACGTCATGCTGGGGGGTCATGGCCGCATCGCCGCCGGCAGGTCGCTCACCCATGCGTGGCCCCAGTAGCTGTCAGCAGTGATTTCCTCTGCGGTGTAATGGTTTTCGTCGACGCGCAGACCATCGGTGCCGAACTCAATATCCCAATCGCCGGGTGCGCGCACATAGAACGACACCATCTTGTCGTTGGTGTGGCGACCCAGAGTCGACGACAGCTGGAATCCGGCTTTGTTCACTCGGTCCAACGCCTGCCCCACGGTATCGAGGCAATCGACCTCCACCATGAGATGGATCAGGCCTGGATCGCGCACAGTCATCGCAGGACAAATAGCCAAGCTGTGGTGACGCTCATTGGTTCCCAGGAAACGCACCCGCACAGGTCCGAACTCCGGTGGCGTCGGCACCCGGAACGCGCCCCGGGAGACGAAACCAAGTACCTCGGTGTAGAACTCGAACAGCCCGTCGACATCCAGAGCTGGTAGGACGACGTGGCCCAGCCCCTGATTTCCTGTGACGAACTTCGCGCCGAACGTCGTCACCACAGGACTGTGATCGAGGACCGCGCCGTGGAAAACCTCCAGCGGGGAGCCCGCCGGGTCATCGAACGCGATGCCCTCCTCGATGCGCCGCGCGTCGACGTCGTCCTGCGTGAGCTGTTTGAACGGCACGCCCGCAACATTTAAGGCGGCCTTCACACGCTCGAGCGCGGCGCGGTCGCGGACCTCCCAACCGATGGTGACAATCCGGTCGCTGTCGGCGGGCACCACGATGATGCGCCCCGCCCGCTCGTCCATCCGCAGGTATAAGGCCGACTCGTCGGGACCGTTGCCTTCGGCGAATCCCAGCACGCCGAAGGCGAAGTGGCGCCACCGCTCGATGTCGGCCGTTTGCACCTTGACGTAACCCAGGCTCTTGATGAGTCCCACTGGTTTGTCCTTCCTGTCGGCTGGGGACGTCAAATCATCGCCCGCAGCGGACCCTGCGGGTCGACGCCCAGTGAGCTGAGTGCCGAGGCATGGTAGACGGTTCCGGGAACGTGGATGGCATGCGCCAAACCAGTGTGCGCGTCACGCCAATACCGCTGCAACGGCTTGTCCATCCGCATCGCGTTTCCGCCGGATCGGCCGAAGATCTCGTCGACGGCCGACACGGCCCGCCACACCGCGCGCACCTGGGTGCGCCGACCGGCGGCGCGGTCCTCGAAGGACACCTCCTTGCCGGCATCGACCATGTCGTAAATCTTGTCGGCGTTGGCCAGCAGTTCCTGGCGGGCGGCGTTGATGTCGGCGGCGGCCTCACCGATTGCATACATGACGTACGGGTCGTCTTTGATCGCGACGCCGCTGGAATTGACACGCTCGCGCTGATAGTCCAGGTGTGCGGCCAGTGCGCCTTCGGCGATGCCGATCACCGCCGACGAGATACCCAGCGGGAACATCGTCGACCATGGCATCAGGTACAGCGTCTCGGTCATCCCGGCCTTGCGCTGGGCCGTGCCGTCCATCACTTCCAGCGCGTCCATAGTGCGGTAGGACGGCACGAAGGCGTCCTTGACGATGACGTCCTTGGACCCGGTTCCGCGCAGTCCCACCACATTCCACGAGTCCGGCACGATCTCGTAGTCCTTGCGGGGCAGGATCATGTGCAGCATCTGTGGCGGCATCAGCGGCTTGCCGTCGGCGTCGCCGATCATCGCACCCAGGATGATCCAGTCGCACGCGTCGGTGCCCGAGCTGAACTGCCAGCGGCCATTGAAGACGTACCCGCCATCGACTGGTTTGGCAACGCCTTGCGGCGCGTATGGCGAGGCGACCCAAGTGTCGATGTCCTGGGCCCACACCTCGTCGGCGACGCGGGGGTCGGCGTAGGCCAACTGGTAGGGATGCACGCCGACGACGCCGTTGATCCAGCCCGCCGCCGGGTCCAGCGCGGCGGTCGCCATGACCGTCTCGGCGAATTCCCGCGGGTGCACCTGCAATCCGCCGTAGGCCTTGGGTTGCAGCAGCCGGATGGAGCCGATCGCCTTCATGCTTTTGACGGTCGCGTCGGGCAGCTGACCCAGCTGTTCTGCCTCCCAGGCCTGTTCGCGCAGTTGGTCGGCAATGTCGGTGACCCTGTCGAGTACCCGCTCGCTCATGTGTACGTCCTAACCTAAGGGGCTGTTCATGGTGTACCGCAGTCGATACCGCGCACCGGCTTTAATCCCGGTCAGTGGACCGAATTCGGGGCTGCCGGCGAAAGTCAGTACTCGATGTGCACGTCATCACTCACCGGTCGCGCCTGGCATCCCAGGATGAGGCCATCGGCAAGGTCGTCGGGTTCGAGAATGTCACACTGGGCCATCTCCACCCGCCCGGAAATGACCGTGGCCACGCACGAGCCGCAATGGCCTTCGCGGCAGGAATGGGGCACGTTGATGCCCGCGTCCAGCATGGTGTCCACCAGAGTCCTGTCCCGGGGCCACGACAGGCGGTGGTGGGCGCCGTCCAAGTCGACCGTGGCTGAGGCATCGGTGATGGAGTCGATACGTACGACTTCTGACATGCCACGATTGTCGCCGGGGCACATTGGCGGTTCATCACCGTTGCCCGGTGGTCGGGACGCTTCACATGCAAGCGTCCAGTCACCGGGAAACGGCGCGGGCCGGGGTTACGCGCCGACTTAGCGTGACCATTGTGAGCGTTGCGACCGACCAGCAGGTTGAACAAGACTTGGACGCGGTGGTTATCGGCGCCGGCTTCGCCGGCCTGTACGCGCTGCACAAACTGCGTTCCAAGGGGCTATCGGTACGGGTGTTCGAGTCTGCGCCCGACGTCGGCGGAACGTGGTATCACAACCGGTACCCGGGTGCGCGCTGCGATGTGGAGAGCGTCGACTATTGCTACTCGTTCTCCGCGGAGCTCGAGCAGGAGTGGAACTGGACCGAGAAGTACGCCACCCAGCCCGAGATCCTGCGCTACATCAACTGGGTGGCCGACAAACTCGATCTGCGCCGCGACGTCACCTTCAACACCAGGGTGGTTTCGGCCGTCCTCGACGAGACGACGCTGCACTGGACGGTTACCACCGACACCGGTGAGGTTGTCACCGCCCGGTTCTGCCTGATGGCCACCGGCCCGCTGTCGGCGGCGATGACGCCACCGTTTGATGGGCTGGACAGCTTCGCTGGGCAGATCTACCACACCGCGCACTGGCCACACTGTCCCGTCGACTTCACCGGTAAGCGTGTCGCCGTCATCGGTACCGGATCCTCGGGGGTCCAGTCTATTCCGATCATCGCAGAGCAGGCCGCCCATCTCTACGTTTTTCAGCGCACTCCGAACTACAGTGTCCCGGCTGGCAATAAGGCGCTGAGCGCCGACGAGCTCGCCGAGATCAAAGCCCACTACGCCGAGCGGCGGCGGCAGTCGTGGCGCAGCGGTGGCGGCTCACCGCATATCGCATACCCGAAGATGACCATGGAGGTCTCGCCCGAGGAGCGCCGCGCTCAGTTCGAGAAACGCTGGGAGCTCGGCGGCGTGCTGTTCTCCAAGACGTTCCCTGATCAGATGATCGACCCGGCCGCCAACGCCGAGGCCCGCAAGTTCTACGAGGAGAAAATCCGCACCGTAATCGACGATCCCGATGTGGCCGAGCTGCTGATCCCATCCGACCACCCGATCGGGACCAAGCGAATCTGCACCGACACCAATTACTTTCAAACCTTCAACCGGCCGAACGTGACGCTGGTCAGCGTGCGCCAAACCCCGATCGAGTCGGTCGATGCGACAGGGATCAACACGACTGAAGCGCACTACGGCCTCGACATCATCGTGCTGGCGACGGGATTCGACGCGATGACCGGGACGCTGGCCAAAATCGACATCGTCGGCCGGGACGGGCGGCGGCTGCGCGAGGACTGGGAGCACGGCCCCCGGACCTACCTGGGGCTGGGTGTGGACGGATTCCCCAACCTGTTCCTGATCTCCGGGCCCGGCGCACCTGCGGTGCTGGCTAACATGGTGCTGCACGCCGAGGCGCACGTGAACTGGATCGCCGCGGCCATCGACTATCTCGGCGAACACGACTACAGCGCCATCGAAGCCAGTCCGGAAGCCGTCGGCAACTGGATCACCGAATGCGCCCAGCGCGCCGAGTCCACCCTGTTCACCCAGGCTAACTCCTGGTACATGGGCGCCAACGTGCCCGGCAAGCCGCGGGTGTTCATGTTGTTCCTCGGGGGATTCTCCGTCTACAACGACATCTGCGCCGAGGTAGCCGAGGCGGGGTACAAGGGATTCACCCTGATCAAGTCGTCGTGATGTCGGGATTGCTCGACAAGGTCGTGATGATCACCGGGGCCGCGCGGGGGAGCGGACGCGCGCACTGCGAGCGGTTCGCCGACGAGGGCGCCGACGTGATCGCACTGGATGCCGCCGCCGTTGCCGACGATCTGGGCGACACCGCTACCCGCGTGCGTGACCGGGGCCGGCGTTGTGTGGTCGGGTGTGCCGATGTGCGCGAGCTGACCGCACTGATCTCGGCCGTCGATGCGGCTGTGGCCGAACTGGGTCGCCTCGACGTCATCGTCGCCAATGCCGGCGTCCACACTGGCGGGGCGCCTACTTGGGAGCTCAGCGCACAATCCTGGCAGCAAACCCTCGACATCAACCTCACTGGTGTCTGGCACACGGTGAAGGCGGGAGTGCCCCACCTCGGCGCCGACGGTGGCTCGATCGTCATCATCAGTTCAACCAACGGACTGCGCGGTACCGTCAACACCGCGCACTACACCGCGAGCAAGCACGCGGTGGTTGGGCTCGCCCGCACGCTGGCCAATGAGCTAGGGCATCAACGGATCCGGGTAAACACTGTGCACCCCGGCGCCGTCGGCACCGCAAGCCTGCTCAACGAGGAGACGTTCAAGCGGCTGCGGCCAGATCTGGGCAACCCGACCGTTGAGGACGCCGCGCAGGTGCTGACCGCGCGCAACCTTTTGCCCGTGCCGTGGGTCGAGCCGGTCGACGTCGCCAACGCGGCGGTGTTCCTGGCCTCCGATGCCGGACGCTACATCACCGGTACTCAACTCGTGGTCGACGCCGGATTGACCCAAAAGACATGACGAGCCGGCGCCTGATGGACACGGTCGCGGTCATTGCGGGACAACACGGATAGATCCAAAGGACTTCATGGGCGTATACGCAGTGACCGGGTCGGCGTCGGGGATGGGACGCCAGGCCGCGCAGAAACTACGGGCCGACGGTCACACGGTGATCGGCGTTGACCTACGCGAGGCCGAGGTGGTTGCCGATCTGTCGAGCGCCCCGGGTCGGCAAAGCGCGGCCGAGGCGGTCCTGGTCGCCAGCGACGGTCGACTCGATGGTGCGGTACTCGCGGCCGGCGTTGGCCCGACACCGGGCCCCGACAGCCCGACACGCATCTGCGAGGTCAACTACTCCGGCGTCGTCGACCTGCTGGCGGCATGGCGCTCGGCGTTCGCCGCGGCAGGCAACGCAAAAGTTGTTGTCGTTTCGAGCAATTCGACGACCACCGTCCCGCTGGTGCCCCGGCGTGCCGTGCGGGCGTTACTTGCGGGCGACCATGAGAAGGCCGTGCGGGCGGTGAGGTTGTTGTCCAGCGCGGCTCCGGCGATGGCCTACGCGGCCTCGAAGATCGCGGTTACCCGCTGGGTGCGCCGGCACGCCGTGACACCGGACTGGGCCGGCGCCGGTATCCGACTGAACGCGCTCGCCCCCGGGGCGATCATGACGCCGCTGCTGCAACGGCAACTCGCGACGCCGCGCGAAGCCAAAGCCATCCAGGGCTTCCCAGTACCGGTCGGCGGATTCGGCGATGCCGGGCAACTGGCGGACTGGATGCTGTTCATGCTATCGGACGCTGCGGACTTCCTTTGCGGCAGCGTGGTATTCGTCGACGGCGGCTCGGATGCCTATCTGCGCGGTGACGACTGGCCGGCGCGCGTACCAGCCACGGGGTTGCCGTCCTACCTCTATCGGTTTGTCCGCCACCGGCACCTGGTCGACAACCCCATGCCTGAGGTCTCGTCTGCACCGACGCGTCACAGGCGATGGATCTGGCCGATTGTGAGATAGCCGACTTCCAGTCAGTGGGCAGCACGCGTCGACCGCGAGCGCTCGCGAGCCACGATGGTGCCGCGCGCGAGTGTTTGCAGATTCGAGAGGCGGTCAGATGCGGGCGAGGACGCTTTGGTGACCTATCGGGTGACTAGTGGCGTAGCCATGGTCACTATGAACCGGCCGCAATACCGCAATGCGCAGAACTAGGCCATGACCTACGGCTTGGATGCCGCGTTCGGCCGCGCTGTCGATAACGAGAATGTTCGTGTCATCGTGCTAGGCGGCAACGGTGAACATTTCAGCGCCGGCCACGATATTGGCACGCCGGAACGCGACCATCATGTGCATTACGACAACCGTGCGGTGTGGTGGGATCACGTCGGAAAATCCGCAGGAGATCAGCGCTTCGCCCGGGAGGCGGAAGTCTATTTGGGAATGTGTCGGCGCTGGCGGGAGATTCCAAAGCCGATCGTCGCGATGATTCAGGGCGCCTGTATTGCCGGCGGTTTGATGCTCGATGAAAGATACTGCATGACAATCGCTTTCGGAGATATCACAAAGCTCACGGGACTGGGCTCTGTCCAGCTGAGTTTCAAGTAGAGAGAAGATCAAGAACATGTCCACCGCTTCGCCTGGCAAGGCGTCCGTAGCCATCGTCGGGTCGGGCAACATCAGCACCGACCTGCTGTACAAGCTCTTGCAATCGGAGTGGTTGGAGCCACGCTGGATGGTCGGCATCGACCCGAAGAGCGAGGGCCTGGCCCGCGCGCGCAAGCTCGGTTTGGAGACAAGCCATAAGGGTGTCGACTGGCTGCTGGCCCATTCGGAGAAACCCGATCTGGTCTTCGAGGCCACTAGCGCCTACGTGCATCGCGATGCCGCGCCGCGCTACGCCGAGGCCGGCATCCGAGCGATTGACCTGACCCCGGCCGCCGTGGGTCCCGCAGTGATCCCGCCGGCCAACCTGCGCGAGCACCTCGACGCCCCCAACGTCAATATGATCACCTGCGGTGGCCAGGCAACGATCCCGATCGTCTACGCGGTGAGTCGCGCGTTGGTCGAAAAAGGGGGAGTGCCCTACGCAGAGATCGTCGCGTCGGTTGCCAGCGCATCGGCAGGCCCGGGAACCCGGGCCAACATCGACGAGTTCACCAAGACCACCAGCAAGGGCGTGGAGACCATCGGCGGCGCCAAGCGCGGCAAGGCGATCATCATCCTCAACCCAGCGGACCCGCCGATGATCATGCGCGACACCATCTTCTGCGCCATTCCCGAGGACGCCGACCGCGAAGCTATCGCCCAGTCCATCAGGGACATGGTGGCGGAGGTTCAGACGTATGTGCCCGGCTACCGACTGCTCAACGAGCCGCAGTTCGACGACCCGTCCATGCACTCGGGAGGGCAGGCGGTGGTCACCACGTTCGTCGAGGTCGAGGGCGCAGGCGACTACCTTCCGCCGTACGCAGGCAACCTGGACATCATGACCGCGGCGGCTACCAAGGTCGGCGAAGAGATCGCGAAGGAATCCCTGGCTGCGGGCGATGAGCGCTTGCGCGAAGAGCAGACGACCACAGCCGGAGGAGCGCAAGCATGAGCATCGACGAGATCTTCTTCAACGACGTGTGGGACGTGCGGATGACCGACACGTCACTGCGGGACGGGTCGCACCATAAGCGTCACCAGTTCACCAAGGACGAGGTCAGTTCCATCGTGGCCGCGCTGGACGCTGCGGGTGTCCCGGTCATCGAGGTGACCCACGGCGACGGCCTGGGCGGGTCCAGCTTCAACTACGGGTTCTCCAAGACGCCCGAACAGGAGCTCATCAAGCTGGCGGCTGAGACGGCGAAAGGGTCCAAGATCGCCTTCCTGATGCTGCCCGGCGTGGGCACCAAGGAGGACATCAAAGAGGCGCAGAACAACGGTGGTTCGATCTGCCGCATCGCCACGCACTGCACCGAGGCCGACGTATCGATCCAGCACTTCGGGCTCGCTCGTGAACTCGGTCTGGAGACTGTCGGCTTCCTGATGATGAGCCACACCATCCCGCCCGAGAAGCTCGCGCAGCAGGCCAGGATCATGGCCGACGCCGGCTGCCAGTGCGTCTACGTCGTGGACTCTGCTGGTGCGCTGGTGCTCGAAGGCGTGGCCGACCGTGTCTCCGCGCTGGTCGCCGAACTCGGTGACGACGCGCAGGTGGGTTTCCACGGCCACGAGAACCTGGGTCTAGGCGTCGCCAACAGTGTCGAGGCTGTCCGCGCTGGTGCCAAGCAGATCGACGGCAGCACCCGCCGGTTCGGTGCCGGTGCCGGCAATGCACCCGTCGAAGCCATGATCGGGGTGTTCGACAAGATCGGCGTCAAGACGGGTATCGATTTCTTCGAGATCGCCGACGCAGCCGAGGACGTCGTGCGGCCCGCCATGCCCGCCGAATGCCTGCTCGACCGCAACGCATTGGTCATGGGCTACTCGGGGGTGTACTCCAGCTTCCTCAAGCACGCCATCCGCCAATCGGAGCGCTACGGCGTCCCGGCGCACCACCTTCTGCACCGTGCGGGCCAGCGCAAGCTGATCGGCGGCCAAGAGGATCAACTGATCGATATCGCACTCGAGATCAAGCGGGAACAAGATGCCGCACCGTCGGTCCTCTGATGCCTGCGAAGATACCCGTTCCCATCGCGATGCAGATCGTGCGTATCTGGGGTTGTCCACGCCGCAGACCACAGAACCACTGCTTCAACAGTCAATTCTGATCCTTATTTACGGGTCAAGAAACCCAGCACGGTGCTTTCGAATGCCTCTTTGGCCTCGATCATCGCCCAATGCCCGGACTTGGGGAATATGTGCAGCTCCGCGTTGGGAATGGTGCGCATCGGGATGAGCGCCATGTCGGGCGGGCTCACCCGGTCGTCTCGGCCCCACGTCAGCAGGGTGGGTGCCGCCACCTTGTGCATCATTGCCCAAGGCATCGGCCTGTCGGCGGCTTCCGTCGCGGCCGTCATCGCGGCGAAGGCGGCCTTTCCGTACATGCGGCGCGCGGCGGCCAGCGTCTCCGCGTCGGTGGCCAGCTGCCAGCGTTCCTCGATGAGTTCGTCGGTGACCAGGGACTGGTCGTACACCATCGACTTGAGCCAGTCGACGAGCCGTTGCCGAGTGGGGTCCTCGGTGAACTCCTGCAGCAATCGGATGCCCTCGCTGGGGCTTGGGCTGAAGATGTTGGTGCCGATCCCGCCGATGGTCACCAGCCGGTCGATGCGGCCGGGATTCTGGATGGCGAAGTTGATGCCCACGCCGCCGCCCATCGAGTTGCCGACGATGTGCACCCTGTCCACGCCGAGTGCGTCCAGGAACGGTGCCACCGCGCCTTGGGCAGTGACCATCGGATGGCCGCCGAAGTCGGGGCTGACGCCGAAGCCGGGGAATTCCAGGATCAGGCAGCGGAAATGTTCGGCGAACGTGGGCAGGACCCCCCGAAAGTTGCGCCAGCCAGTAACCCCGGGGCCCGAACCGTGCAGGAACAGCAGCACCGGACCGGAATCAGCGCCGCAGTCGTAATAGCGCAGGACGCCTTGAGGAGTGGCGACGTCGCGGAGATCATTGGTGTTGGTCACGGATGTCACCATGCCACGTCGCCATCATGACGAGGGGTGTCGCTCCCGCAGAGCGGGCCTCCCCAAACGTGCTAGTGCCGAGCCATGGCTGACTCGGGGGCCGCCCAATCGGTCGACACTTTGCGGTGCTTGATCAGCCAGGTGTCGCCGATGGGCACCAGGGTGTCGCGGTAGCGGCCGAAATGATCGAGCCCGATGTGGGTGACCACCGTGAAGTAACACGACACGAGCGCCTGGTCGGGAGTCACGGCGGTGAACAACACGTTGGCCAGGTTGTGCCGCACCACGGGCTTGACGTCGCCCATGCTGGAGATCTTTCCGCTGACCCCGCCGAGGAACGCCACGATCTCGGACCGGCCGTGTAGTTCGGCGCCGCCGCGTATCTCGAGTACGCCGTCCGTGCAGAACGTCTCCGCCAGGCCCTCGAGCCGGCCGGAGTCGCCCGACCAGTTGTAGCGCGCAAGGGTGTCCCGGATTTGCTCGCGGGCGCTCAGTTCCCAGATCTCCACCGTGCGGACTCCTCACCGACGCGCCTTCGAGTAGGACGATAGTCATGATGCCGCCCGGATTCGGGAATGAATCGTGACGCGCGGCCGTAGAACGACGAATGGAGCTCAATGACGCCGCGCGCGGCCTGATCGGCAAGGGCGCCGACGCCACCCTGGTCACCCTCCACCCTCGTCGAACGGCTCACGGCCGAAGTCAACGTTCGCCCGCAGGACGTGATGATCGTGTTAACTGAAGTGGCGAAGGAGAATTGGTCGTTCGGCAACGGGGTAGCCCAATACGCCTGACCAGGGCCAGTGCCTGTATCGATTCGGCAGGCTGACCTTCGGTGCCGCCGCGCCAGGTATCGTTTCGCGTACACCACAAGGCGGGCGGGGGTGGCCATGGCTAGCAGACCAGGGATTGGGATGGCCCTGCTGCACGTGGCCTCGACCCTGTCGGCGATCGCGTCGACAACGGCTCGTGCGGCCTGGGCTGGTATCGACCCTGAGGGATTCTTCCGGCGTCATTCAACCGACACCGAACCGTTTTTGCTGAAATTCCCAGGACTCGGTGACGTGCTGTTCGTCTCGACAGTCGATGGTGCGCGCGACATACTGACCGCTCCCACGACGCTATGCCGTGCGCCGCTGCCCAATCCGATCGAACCCGTCGTCGGGCCGAATTCGCTGATCCTGCTTTCCGGTGAGACTCATCGGCGCACCCGTAGCATTCTGATGCCCGCGTTTCGCGGCGAGCGGGTGCGCAGCTACGTCGACTTGATAGCCGACGCCACCAATGATGAAATCACGGCATTGCAACCGGGCGATCAGTTGATGGTTTGCGACGCGGCCCAAGCCATCACGCTGGACGTGGTGATTCGAGTGGTTTTCGGCGTGACGGACGGTGCTCGTCGCGCCGAGTGTGCCCGGTTGATTGAGGAATTGATGCGTTCCGGCACCGCGCCGCTGATGCTGGTGCCGTGGCTGCGACGGGAGATAGCCGGGCGAGGGCCATGGGCCCAATTGGTCGCTTTCCGCACGCAGCTCGATCGTCTGTTATCCGAGCAGATCGAAGAGCGCAGGGGGATGGGGGATCACGGCAGCGACGTGATGGAGTTGATCCTCACGGCGACCGACGAAGACGGCGACGCCCTCGGTGACGACGCTTTGCGTGACCAGTTGCGGACGATGCTCGCCGCGGGGCACGAAACCAGCTCGACGTCGTTGGCGTGGGCGCTGTATTACATCCACCGCGACGAGAGCATCCGCTCACGGGTTATCGAGGAGCTAGCGGATGCAAGCACACCGGGGGAGATTGCCACTCTGCCTTACCTCGGTGCGGTGATACACGAGACTCTGCGCATGCACCCGACGGTGCCGATCGTGTTGCGCAGGCTTACCGGGCCACTCACGGTCGCCGGCGTTCCGCGTGCGGCCGGTGATGTGATCGGAATCGCTTTGCCCGCATTGCATTTCAACCCCGACGTGTGGAGAAATCCAGAATCCTTCGATCCTAACCGATTCTTGGAGCGCAAGCCTTCACCGTTTGAGTACGCTCCATTCGGCGGTGGGTACCGTCGTTGCATCGGCGCAACATTCGCACAACACGAGCTGGCCGTGGCGATCGGCACCATCTTGAATACCGTTGAGCTGCGCATGCCGCGCAGTGAGCAGCTCAGCAAACCGCCGCGCGCCGTACCGCGGGGAATTGCCACCAAGCCAAACCGTGAGATTCTGTTGGACGTGATCGCCCGACGGCAATAGACGACCCGCCGTGCTGCCCGACGATCGGAGAATTCAGATGGACCTCGAAACCATGCCACGCGGCGGATTCGACGCCACGTGGCTGGATCGACGGCTACAGACCGACCGCCCGGAGTACCTGGACCGCGACGACGTCAACGACCGCGTCAAGCGACAGGTGATTCGCTCGCTCGACTTGATGGGCCGAGTGTTACGAGATCACCAGCACATCGCCGAGCGCGCACTGGAGCTCGTTGCCGATATTCCCGAGCCGAAGATCCTGGAATTGGGTGCGGGCCACGGTGGGCTGTCGCGCAAGCTCCTGGAAATGCGCCCCACCGCCCGGGCGACGGTTACGGATATCGACCCAATCTCGGTGTCGAAGATCGCCTCGGGTGAGTTGGGCAGGCACCCGCGCGTCCTCGTGCGCCAGATGGACGCCACCGACATCGACGCGCCCGATCTCTCCTACGACCTGGTGCTGTTCGTGCTGTCGCTTCATCACCTGCCGCCGGTCCCGGCCGCGCGGGTACTCGCCGAAGGAACCCGCGTGGCGGACAAACTGCTCATCGTCGACCTGCGCCGGCCGCCCGCTGTGCTGCACCTGATCCGCCTGGCCTCTTTTTTCCCGTTCGCGCTCGTCCTGCCCTTCGCTCATGACGGGCTGATCAGCTCGTTACGTGCCTACAGCCCCTCGGGGTTCCGGGCGCTGGCCGCTCACGCGGATCCGGCCATCACGGTCGAGTTCAGTCGACTGGGACGCAACCAGATAGTCGTCGCGCACCGGCGGACTGCCAACGAGCAGCCGACACCCGCGTCTGAGCACTCTTAGGAGGTTGCCCTGTTAGCAGGTATCGCGCGGCTCGCGATGGGTGCGCCGCGGCGCATCATCGCAGTCGGCTTGCTTGTCCTCGTCGGCACAGCGGTTTTCGGCGTCCCGGTGGCCGGCAGGCTCTCAGCCGGCGGACTCACCGACCCGGGTGCGCAATCGTCACGGGCGACCGCGCTGCTGGCGAGTACCTTCGCTCAGGGCGACATGCCGATGCTGATCACTGTTAGCTCCACGGAAGGGATCAACGGAAGCGAAACCCGGACGGTGGGCACGCAGATCGTGCATGCGCTTGCGCAGTCGCCGGCCGTGGCAGCGGTGACGTCGCCCTGGACCGCTCCGCCGGCCGCGGCGGCACCGCTGATCAGCAAGGATGGCAGAACCGGCGTGATCATCGCCGGTATCACGGGCGGCGACAACGGAGCGTCCAAGAACGCCGAGGTGCTGATCAACGAGCTGGTTCACGATCGTGGCGGGGTTACCGTGCGGGCCGGTGGCGAGGCGGCGATGAAACTTCAGATCACCCTGCAGAGCGAAAAAGACTTGAAGGTCATGGAATTCGTTGCGGTCCCGCTGAGCTTTTTGGTGTTGGTCTGGGTGTTTGGCGGCCTGGTGGCGGCTGCGCTTCCGCTGGCGGTCGGCGCCATCGCGATCTTTGGGTCGATGGCGGTGTTGCGCGTGATCAGCTTCGCCACCGATGTCTCGATCTTCGCACTCAACCTCGCCGCCGCGATGGGGTTGGCTCTGGCGATCGACTACACGCTGCTGCTGCTGAGCCGGTTCCGCGACGAGCGTGCCGCCGGCGCGGACCGGGATGAAGCGCTGGTGCGCACGATGGCCGCCGCCGGCAGGACGGTGTTGTTCTCTGCCATCACGGTCGCGCTGTCGATGTCCGCGATGGTTCTGTTCCCGATCTATGCGCTGAAGTCGTTCGCCTATGCCGGCGTGGCGGTTGTCGCGTTCGCGTCCCTCGCCGCGATTATTGTGACCCCGGCGGCCATCGTGCTGCTCGGGGACCGCCTGGACTCGTTGGACCTGCACCGGTTGATGCGCAGGTGGCGGCGGCGCCCGATGCCGGCGTCGCGCCCGGTTGAGCAGACTCTCTGGTACCGGCTGGCCATGTTCGTGATGCGCGGGGCCGTACCGATCGGGGTCGCGATAGTTGCGTTGCTAGTTGCGCTCGGCGTTCCGTTCGCCAGCGTTGAATGGGGTGTGCCCGACGACCGCGTCTTACCGAGGTCGAGCTCGCCGCACGTGGTCGGCGACCAGATGCGCACACAGTTCGCCAATGACCTGGCGACGAACCTGACGGTAGTGATACCCGATGTCGGCGGTGTCAGCTCCGCACAGCTCGACAGCTACGCCGCTGCTCTGTCCCGGGTGCCCTACGTGTCGTTGGTCTCCGCACCCGGCGGCACGTTCGTCGCGGGTGCGCTGGTGGGGCCACCGTCGGCGGCGACGGCGATCACCAACGGCCGCGCATTTTTCACCGTCACAAGTAGCGCTCCCCCGTATTCCCAAGCATCCGAAACGCAACTCGACGGCCTGCAAGCGGCTCCCGGTCCGGGGGGACGGCGGGTGCTGATCGCTGGGACCGCACAGGTGAACCGCGACACGGCCAACGCGATCAGGTCTCAGTTGCCGCTGGTGGTGGGCGTCATTGCCGCGATCACGTTCGTGTTGCTGTTCCTGCTGACTGGCAGCGTGGTGGTGCCGCTGAAGGCGTTGTTGCTCAACGTCTTATCGTTGACTGCGGCGTTCGGCGCGCTAGCCTGGATTTTCCAGGAAGGTCACCTCGGGGCATTGGGCACGACAGCCACCGGAACTCTGGCGATCAGCATCCCGGTGCTGTTGTTCTGCATCGCCTTCGGCCTGTCGATGGACTATGAGGTGTTCCTGGTGTCACGGATCCGCGAATACTGGCTGGCGAGCAGCCAGACACCGGCCGATAACGACAAAAGCGTCGCGCTTGGACTGGCCGGCACCGCACGCGTAATCACGGCTGCCGCACTGATCATGTCCATCTCCTTTGCGGCGCTCGGTGCGGCGCAGGTGTCGTTTTTGCGGATGTTGGGCGTTGGACTGACGGTGGCGGTCCTGGCTGACGCCACCCTCGTGCGCATCCTCCTCGTCCCGGCATTCATGCATATGATGGGCCGATTCAACTGGTGGGCACCAAAATCACTCGAGCGTTTGCATGAACATTTCGGAATCCGCGAGGCCGGCTATGCGGCAAGTGGATCTGGTGTGGAACGAGGTGGCCGATGACACGAAACTCTCAGCCCGGCAGAGTGTTTCGGTCAAGCTTCGTGCCGCCCGCCGTATTGGTCCGCGCCGTCGAATGGACGCGGCACCGCCTTCTTCGGCTCCATCAACGGCTATTACCCGCGCCAGCGGCGATGATGGAGATGATCGTCGGCGGCTGGCCGGCGCAAGTGATTACGACGGCAGCCCAACTCGGTGTTGCCGATGCGCTGGCGGACGGCCCACTGTCGATCGATGAACTGGCGGCTCGGGTGGGTGCGGACGCGGATGCGCTGCGACGGTTGCTGCGGGCGCTGATCGGACGAGGCGTCTTCCGTCATCGTCGCGACGGCCGCTATGAGCTGAATTCCCTTGCCGACACGCTGCGTTCCGATGCGCCGATCTCGATGGCCGGGACGGCACTGTTCACCGGGTCGAAAGAGCAGCGCGAACGGTGGAGCCTGCTGGTTGATTCGGTCCGAACCGGGAAATCGATTGTCCCGGCGATGCACGGCAAGGAGGGCTTCGAGTACCTCGCCGAAGAACCGGAGCATGCCGAACTTTTCAATCGGTTCATG
>Ga0182014_10000978_pt1 | contig 38996 bp, 34 predicted proteins | sample 612S2DmetaG_FD_120489 | JGI IMG/M metagenome (GOLD analysis project Ga0182014, IMG submission 120489) | Permafrost microbial communities from Stordalen Mire, Sweden - 612S2D metaG | ecosystem: Environmental > Terrestrial > Soil > Wetlands > Permafrost | place: Sweden: Stordalen | collected... | reverse complement strand
CTGCTCGCGTGCCATTCGGTTTCCTCCAGACCCTTAACGAGGGTATTGGTCTGGAAGAAGTCGCTGTCGCGCAATGGCATGCGTCCCTTTAATGGCTGCCCGGACGCGCGTGCGGCCTGGACCTCTTCCAGCAGGTCCTTCAACTCAGGGGTGCAGGTCTCCAGGTAGGCGATGCGCCGCTTGCGGGGATCGTCTTGCTCGGCACGGAACGCCACGACCACCGCCCGCCCGCCGTCCCCGCTGGGACCGCCGATTCCTTTGTGCGGCGGGATGGTGTCTCGCGGCACCTCGTATAGGCGCTGCTCGCTCTGGTCGTAAAACCAGGTAGTCGCGCCCTCCTCGCCGGTCCTGCGAAAGCCGCCCACCCGCTTGCTGACAAATCCCATGGCGACGACAGCCAAGGCCACTGCGACGGCGAATCTCAGAAACGTTCGAGCTTGAGGGCTCATGTCAGGGCGCTCCGCCTCGCGCCCGGATTGCTGCCGCCACCCGTCGGGCGTGCGCGTCTAGCCGGAGCGACCACCAGCATTCTCCCTCGTCACAGCGGATGTCGTTGGCGTTATACCGTCCGGCGTGCCCATCGGCAAAAACGTAGTTCGCCTTCCCCTCGTGCCGGCGGCAGCCATAGTCGTCTTGGAGGATGCGGTTGAAGCCGGCATCATCCTCTGCCCCCGGAACCACGTCCTTGATCCACCAGTTGTCGTCGCTCCATAGGGCGGTGCCGCTCCCGCCATCTCCGAACCAGATCAGTTTGGCCGGCGCAGACATCTCCGTAGTCTTGTGGAACCCCTCGTAATAGCCTTCGTTCTTGGGCCGCCCGAAGGGCATGGTGCTGACCCGCGAGTCCGGGTCGGAGTCATTCCGCACGGGAATCCAGTGCGCGCCGGCAACGCCGATACCGCTGGCATTCCAAACTTCGTAGGGACTGGGGAAGCCGTATAGATGGCTCCAGTCGGTGCCCGGGTCCAGGCCGAACCCGCCGAGGGCCGCATCCGATGGCGAGATCCCGTCGGCATAGACGGCCACCCGCTCGGCGGGGCAATCGAAAATGCTCGCGGCGCGCCCCACATATTCCCAAAGGACGACACGGTAGGTAGTTTCACACGGTGCGCCGTCAGGCCCGGGGCGAACATCCTGGAGCGGGTTCATCCACTCGTTGTTGTCGATGGTGTAGGTCATCGCGGCGAAAGCCAACTGGCGCTGGTTGGAGATGCACACCGCCATCTTGCCTTTGTCTTTGGCCTTGCCCAGGGATGGCAGCAGCAACGCGGCCAGGATGGCAATGATCGCGATGACAACGAGCAACTCGATCAGCGTAAAGCCGCCCGGATTACGCACAGTTCTACCCAAGTCCATGGTTGCAGAATTCGATAGCCTCAGGCCGGTTTCCTCACGAGGGATCATTCGATCCTACCCATCCGGCTGTGACCGTCCGCAACCATACTTGCGTGGCGTCGGCACGTCAAACGCTCGCCCCATTGCGTAGGAGGCGTGGCCGTTTCCGCGTGACACCGCAGGAGCTATTCAGTCCAATCCGGGACAAATATGGGCAGTTCAATCTCGAAACTAACAGATACGACCGTTGCTCGGCTCTTTGCCGCAATGGTCTCTTTCCTGGCATTGGCTTGCCTCACCTTCTCCGCGCAATTCACCGCCGCGGGGGAACCCCTCGTTCAGATCGGTTCGATTCCGCTCAAGGGAGTCGAAGGCCGGCTCGACCATCTGGCCTTTGATATCCGGTCGCAACGCCTGTTCGTCGCCGTTTTGGAGAATCACAGCATCGAGGTGATTGACTTGGCCAGGCGGCGCCGAGTTCACCAGATCACCGGCATCAGCGAGCCCCAAGGGCTCCTGTGCCTCCCCGGCCGGGATCGGCTGTTGGTTTGCAGCCGTGGCGACGGCACCTGCCGCAGCTTCGACACGACCACCTACCAGGAAGGGCCGTGGATTGACCTGGGCCGCAACGCCGACAACGTGCGGTTTGACCCCGATGCCCAAACTATTTATGTCGGCTCAGGCGGCGAGCCCGGCAACGGTTTGCTCTCCGGTATCGATCTGGCTTCCCTGCTCCCGGCTGCGAAAGGTGGGCAACCCGCCCCGCCTCACTCTCCCGCCGATTTCCTTCTGGACCGCCCCCGTCAGGCCGACCCCAAGATGGAAATCCAACTCCCGGCACACCCGGAGTCCTTTCAACTCGACCCGGCAAACCACCTCCTCTTGGTGAACGTGCCGGACGAACATGAAATCGCCGTGCTGCAAATCGGTACCAACGGCTTCACCAACGCCGCCGCCTGGCCGGTGACCGTAGGCGAGAGGAACTTCCCGATGGCTCTGGACGCCGCCTCAGCACGGCTCTTTATCGCTTGCCGTAAGCCCCCGCGACTGGCCGTTTACGACAGCCGCGCCGGCAACCTCCTTTCCCAAACCTCGTGCGTCGGTGACGCCGACGACATCTTCTATGACGCGAAGCTCAAGCGTGTGTATGTCATCGGCGGCGAAGGTTTCGTGGACGTTTTCCAACTCTCCGACGCCCCGCAGGAACCGACACGCCTTGCCCACCTGCCAACGGCTCCCCGCGCGCGCACCGGCCTCTTTATTCCAGACTTGCAGTTGCTGACCGTCGCCGCGCCTCACACCACGAATCGTCCGGCTGCCGTTCTGTTGTTCCAAGCCAAGCCATAGGCCGCGCCCGGAGAGTCTGGGTTTACCGGCTCAGGTTCCTCTGTTATCGTTCCGCTCGTGAAACATGCGAAAATCGAAGGCGTTGTCCGCTTCACCGTCTCTGTTCCGCAAACGCTGGCCAAACAGCTTGACCGAATGACCCGGGAAAAGGGCTACGACAACCGCTCCCTGGCGGTGGCCGACATGATCCGGGACCAGCTTGTCGAACACCACCAGAACTACGGCGACCGCGACATTGCCGGCACCATCACCTTGGTTTACGACCACCACAAGCAGCACGTCCAGGCCGCGCTCACCGACATCCAGCACGACCACCATGACGTCATCATTTCCACGCTGCACGTCCACCTGGACCACGACAACTGCCTGGAAGTCCTGGCCGTGCGCGGCAAGGCCGGGACCATCAAGAAGATTGCCGACGAGCTGATCGCCGCCAAAGGCGTCAAGCATGGCAAGCTCACCGTCACCACCAGCGGCAAAGACCTGCCGAGCTAAGCCGCAGCCAGCCAATCAAGACGGTTGACCGGTTGGCGCGGGGTATTACAATAGTCAAGGTTCGTAATACTATGAATATCAATTGTTCAATAGTCCGTCCTGGTCGGGCCCCCAGCCCGGCCTTCACGCTCATCGAACTCCTCGTAGTCATCGCCATCATCGCCCTCCTCGCCGCCCTGCTCCTGCCTGCGCTGGCACGGGCCAAAGAAAAGGGGCGGCAGGCCGCCTGCTTCTCAAACCTTCGCCAGGTGGCGGTCGCCGCGCACCTTTATATGAGTGACTACGATGGCGGTTTGTTTCACCACCATGAAGGCTGGGTGCTCGATGATGGCACCCAGGTTAATACGCTCCCGCCGGACCTGAGCGGCGTGATCGGCGGCGGCATGGGCAACAGCCAGGCAGAGAAGCCCTGGGTGATTTTCTTCCAACCCTACCTCCAAAGCCGCCAGGTCGGCTTTTGCCCCACCGATCGCACGCCGCGCTCGCAGGTACTCGCCCGCGATTTGAACGGTTATGACGGCGGCATCACCACCACCAGCCAGACCCCCCCGCCGAATTCCGAGCTGGCCCTGGCCCAGTCACAAGACCTGAGCATCGAAAGCTACGTGCTTGACTCCATCTTCACGCACAAGTCCGCCCGCTACGCGCTGGAGGGCGCCCTGTATGGTTTCGCTACTGAGACCGCCCTCGGCGCCTTGCCCAACCCGAACATCATCATGTTCTCGGAGCGCAACTCGGAGGCCCTCGACGCGCCGGATAACACCGAATATGGCAGCGTCGAGCAGGACGATTACGACACCTGGGTCGGGGAAGCCGCGCTGGTGCAGTGGGGCGCCGGCAAATATGCCGGCCAGGGTTGGATTCGCTATAACCGCCACGGCCAGCGAGCCAATTACAGCTACTTCGATGGGCACGTCGAGTCCCTGCGTTGGAGCAAAGCTCGCCTCGACCAGTTCCCCGATCACCGCGTCCGCCGCCCCCTGCCAAATCCGCCCTGATGAGCCTGAGCGCCAGCGCGGAAAAGACGCGCGGCCCCAGGTCCCGGGCCGGATTAAAGCACGCCATCGTCAGCGGCCTCCACCAGCGAATCGAATCGGCAGCAAAAGCAACCGTCCGGAATCTCCTCCGTGGCAAAGCGTTGCGAGCGTAGCATTGCCGTGTCCACCAGGTTACGCCCCTGCTCGTTGGTGATGAGGCCCACCCGCAGCCCCTGCTCCGTCAGCCGCGCCGCCAGCCGGCCCACCGCCATTGTCTTGCCCGCGCCGAGGAATCCCCCGATCATGATAAACCGCGCCGGACCAGTGCCGCCCGCCGCTCCGCCTTTGGAATTGAGTGCCTTCGTCTGCTCGGCTGCAGTGGCGCGGGTGTCCCGTTGCGCTCCGCCAGGATCTGCGCCTCGGGATACCGCTGCCACGAACTAATTCATCACCGCCGGCGCCGCCAGGCAGCCCGGCCAACCGGCCAGCCCCAATCCGCATGCCTCGTCCTGCCAACACCATAGCGCCACCGGATCATCCCCATAGTTGCAAGGATGTTGCAAGCATGTTCCTAGGATGTTCCTTGGTTGTTCCTGGCTTTTTGGTTCCTCTCTTTGTGCCCTACTGCCCCCGGTCGCGGCACCCCCAAATGCGCCCAGACCCGCGCTCTGCAGCCCGGTCTCCCGCCTTCAGCCCGGGCGCCGGTCCGATCCAGCCGCCCGACCTCACGCCAGCCCACAGTCGCCACTCCTAATGTAGAGACGGCAGCGGCCTGGTCAAGGTTACAAGGACCGCCGCCAGCGGTTCGGGTGTATCTGGATAGGACTACCCGCCACCAGCCGCCCACATCCACGTAGCGTGGTTACCGCAGACTCAACTCGCGGTACAAATCGGGCAAGTCCTCGACCGTGGGTTCCCACGGCTCTAGCTGGGGATTGGACGGGCGATCATCCGCCATATCCGAGCGCTCTCTCCGTCACTGGGTCGAAGAAATGGGCGTGGCGCGCATCGAAGCGGAGCGAGAGCTGCTGCTTCGTGCAAAAGCGCTCTGTCGCCTGGACGCGAGCAACGAAAGAATGGGCGTGACCGGCCAGGTGGAGATAGGTTTCCGATCCCAGTGGTTGGACGACTTCTACTACCGCCTCCACTCTGCTTTCCGACGTCGGGTCAGACAGTCGAGGATAGCAATCAATATGTTCCGGGCGGATGCCGAAGACGACCTGCTTGCCGACATAGCCACGCAGGGCTCGGGTAGAGGCATTATCCAGGAGCACGGAGATGGGATTGGACCCGGCTGGGCCGGTGCAAGTTGCCTCCTGGAAGATGAGGGCGCCCCGTTCCTCCAACACCGTGCCGTTGAAGAAATTCATAGGCGGGGAGCCGATAAATCCGGCGACGAAGCGATTGGCCGGATGCTGGTATAAGTCCACCGGGGTGGCTGCCTGCTGGATTACGCCGGCCTTCATTACGGCAACTCGGTGTCCCAATGTCAGCGCCTCGACCTGGTCGTGCGTGACGTAGATCATCGTCGCCGCCAAACGGGCGTGGAGCCGGGCGATTTCGGCACGCATCTGCAGACGGGTTTTGGCGTCGAGGTTTGAGAGGGGCTCATCGAGTAGAAACAGTTTCGGCTGGCGGACGATGGCCCGGCCCAGCGCAACCCGCTGGCGCTGGCCGCCAGAGAGCGCCGCGGGTCTGCGGTCGAGACAAGCGGTGAGATCGAGGATTTGCGAGGTGTCCTTCACCCGCTGCTCGATTTCAGCCCTGGGATAATGTCGTAGCTTTAACCCGAAGGCCATGTTCTGATAGGCCGACATGTGCGGGTAGAGCGCGTGGTTCTGGAAGACCATCGCGATGTCGCGCGCCTTCGGCGGAAGGTCATTCACGAGCTGGCCGTTAATGGAGATCGTGCCCGCGGTCGGTTCCTCCAGGCCGGCAATCAGGCGCAGGGTCGTCGTCTTGCCGCAGCCCGACGGACCGACCAGGACCACCAGTTCCTGGTCTTCCACGACGAGGTTGAGATTATCTACTGCGCAAACACTCTCGCCTCCCCGGCCCTGGAAGACCTTGGTCAGACGATCGAGGACAACCTGTGCCATGCGGGAATGGTCGAAGAATAAGCCCTGAAAGTCGAGGCCGAACCGAGCCCCAGGACAGCAAGCTTGGCACCCGGCTAACTTTGAGACTCCCAGGGGCGCCTCCAGCCTCCGCCAGACCTCATAATGCAACCCAAGCTCGCGGTGAGCCGGCAAGAGGCCGTTTCCCGGGGTTTGGGCCACTTTGGGAAGTGGGTCAGCGACGGCGGGCACTCAGCGGTGGCCGGAGGACTGCCCGCCCTGCCATGTACCAGCGGGTTGCGCGAGCTTGAGGCAGCCCCGAGTGACTACGAATCGAGCCCGAATCGCGTTGACGTTGTGGGCGGTTCCCTCGCATCATGCAGCCGCTCGGTGGCGGCGGTTTGCGCCCTCACCTGCACCCATAGGATTGAACGAATTGATACTGAATTATGAATCTAGATGCTCTTTATTCTGAACTGACCTTGAAGCCCACCGCCAAAGTCGCGCTGGTTGTGCTCGACGGCGTTGGCGACATCGCCACGCGCGAGCAAGGCTATCTCACGCCGTTGGAAGCAGCGGTCACCCCCAACCTCGATGCGCTGGCGAAAGACTCGGCGCAGGGACGGATGATCCCGGTTGCGCCAGGCATCACTCCGGGCAGCGGGCCGGGACACCTGGGCCTGTTCGGCTATGACCCACTGGAATTCCAGGTTGGCCGCGGCGTCATCGAGGCGCTGGGGTTGGGCCTCGAACTGCGGGCCGGCGACGTCGCCGCGCGCGCCAACTTCTGCACGCTCGACGCCAAAGGCATCGTCACCGACCGCCGCGCCGGACGTATTGACACGAAGGTTTGCGAGGAGCTCTGCGCGTTGCTGGCGCAGAAGGTGAAGAAAGTCGGCGATGCCGAGGTCATCATCAAAGCCGGCAAGGGCCATCGGTTCGTCGTGATCTTCCGCGGCAAGGGTCTGGAAGGGCCGCTCACCGATGCCGACCCGCATCGGGAGGGTTTTCCCGTGCCGATGGTCGGTCCGGTGGACCCCAAGTCCGCCAAGGCCAAGAAGGCCGCCAAGCTGGTGGCCGAATTCTACAAGACCGCCCTGCCCGTCATTGCCCAAAAGAAGCCCGCTAACGGCTTCCTGCTGCGCGGCATTGCCCATCAGCCGGAAATCCCGCTGTTCCTGGATCGGTATGGGATGCGCCCGGCGTGCATCGCGGTCTATCCGATGTACAAAGGCCTGGCGCAACTGGTCGGCATGACCAAGCTCGAAGGGCCGCAGACCATCGCCGAGCAGTTCGAGCGCTACCTCGCCGAATACGACAACTTCGACTACTTCTTCATCCACTTCAAATACACCGACATGTACGGCGAGGACGGCAACTTCGCCTCGAAGAAGAAGGCGATTGAGGAATTCGACGCCGCGCTGCCCATCCTGCTGCGCAAGAAGCCTGACGTGCTGGCTATCACCAGCGACCACTCGACGCCCTGCGCCATGAAGGGGCATTCCTGGCATCCGGAGCCGGTGATGCTGCAATCGGCCTGCTCGGGCTCGGATAAGCTGCAGCGATTCACGGAAACGGGCGCGAACTCGGGCTCGCTGGGCATCATTGAGGCGAAGTATTTGATTCGGCTGATGCAGGCGAACGCCAAGATGTTCGATAAGTTTGGGGCGTAGCGGCTGCGGCAGGGACGCGTTCCACCGCGTCCCTAATTGGTTCCGAGGCAGTGGGATGCGGTGGAACGCGGCTTTACCAACAAAGCATGGCTAAACTGGTATTCGACATCGAGACCTCCGCGCTGCCCCTGGAGCAGTTCGACGAAGCGCAACAGGAATACCTGTTCCGCGAGTGCGAGAAGATAGCCGACGAGCCGGCGCGCGCCGCCCGGCACAACGAGATTCAGCGACAGTTCAACCTCTGGCCCCTCACGGCGCAGGTCGTCTGCATCGCCATGCTCAATGCCGACACCGCCCGCGGCCAGGTGCTCTTCACGGCGGCGGACTACGAGGAGGAAGCGGACGATGCCGGTCCGGTGGAATTCATGGCCTGCATGGATGAGGTCGAGCTGCTGACCGCGTTTTGGGACGTGACGAAGCATTACGAGACGATCGTCACGTTTAACGGGCGCGGCTTTGACGTGCCATTCGTCTATCTCCGTTCGGCTCTGCTCAACGTGCCGATTACCCGCAAGGACTGGCTCGGCTACCGCTTCCAAACCGACCCGCACTGCGACCTGGCGGAGCAACTCACGTTCTACAACGTCAGCGGCCGGGATGGGGCGGCGCGCCGGTTCAACCTGGACTTTTATTGCAAGGCGTTCGGCATCGAGTCGCCCAAGAGCCACGGCGTGACCGGCTCGGATGTGAATGCGCTGATGGCGGAGGGCCGCTACCGGGACATTGCGGAGTACTGCCTGCGCGACGTGAAAGCCACGGTGCTGCTATATCACATCTGGCGCGAGCGGCTCGCGGGTGTTAAGTGAAATCCGAAGGCCGAAAACCGAGGGCCGAAGGAAATTCGAAGGGCGAAATCGGAAAGGTGCTGGTGTGTTTTGCGGTCAAGGAGGAGGCGCTGGCGTTCCGGAAATTGGCGGGCGAGCGCGACAATCTGAAAGTCATTCTTGTGGGCATGGGGAAGCGAAATGCGCAGCAGGCAATCCGGGCTGAGTTGGCGATGGATCGGCCGCGGGTCGTACTCACCTGCGGGTTTGCGGGCGGGTTAAGTCCGGAGCTGGCGATGGGCACGGTGGTGTTCGCCGCCGACCCGGCAACAGGCCTGGAACCGGCACTCCTGGCCGCGGGGGCTAAACCGGCACGCTTTCATTGCGCAGAGCGAGTGACCGCGACGATCGAGGAGAAGCGAGCGCTGTGGGAATCTACGGGCGCAGATGCGGTGGAGATGGAGTCCGAGGTCATCCGCGCTACATGCCGGAAGGAGAAGATCCCCAGCGCGACCGTGCGCGTGATTCTGGACTCTGCGAATGAAGATTTGCCGCTCGACTTCAACCAGTTGATGACGGCGGATCAGAAGTTGAGTTACGGCAAACTGGCTGTGGCCCTTGCGAAGTCGCCGGGGAGAGTCGGCGCGTTGCTCCGACTGCGAAAGCAGACCCGGGGTGCGGCTGGAAACCTCGCCGAGGTTCTTGCCCGAGTTACGGTGGCGTAACGTCAGCCACCACCGTCGCGGAGGGCGGCGGCGGCTTCGCTTTGCCATGCTCGCTGTAGCTGATCAGCGCGGCGCCGATCATGATGCACACCACGCCAGTCCACCGGACAAAGGATACCTGCTCGTGCAGGAACCACATCGCCGCAAACGTCGCAAACACAAAACTCAGCCCGGTCAGCGGCCAGAGAAAGCTGATGTCGCTCTTGGCCATGAGGATCAGCAGGCTGGCGAAGAATACCGCCTCGCAGAACACCCCCAGCAGCACGTTCACATTGGTGGCTCCCGTTTTGACGATCCGGACGATTTCCACCACGCTGACTTTCTTCATGTCGCCAATCTGCGTGATGCCTATCTTGAGCGATACGACGCCGGCTGATTCGAAGATCAGCCCGATAATGAGAATTAAAAGTAGTTTGGCCATACTACAAGTCCTGGTAGCGAATCAGTTTAATGCCGAGTTTCTTAACTTGGTCCTGCACGCCAGGACTGATCAAGGCATCAAACTCATTCTTAAACTCATCAAGCGAGGGATGGGAGTAAAGCTCCGAATCACCCGCCGGGAGCTGCGGAAGCAGGCGGGTGACGTAGGCTTCATCCACACGCGCATTCTGCAGCAGGCCGAAAACAGCCTCCGTGTGCCGGATGCCGCGCTGAGCTAGAGTGGGGCGGGCACGGGCGGAGAGCGGGTGGAAAATGGCGACGTGGAGCGCTCGGTAGGCGAGGTGGCCGGAGGTCACGCGCAGGTTCAGCCGGAACGGATCAAAGGTCAGACGCAGGCGCTTGATCCCGAGTTGGCTGACATCAGCCATCAGGATGCGGAACACGGTCGGATGCAGATGGAGGTGCAGATGGCCGTTCACATGGTCCAGGGGCAGGCGGGTGGCGCGGAACTTCTGAAACTGCGCGTGAATCTCCCGTCGCAGCGGCTCGCGCAGACTGCGCTGGAAGAAATAGCGGAACCCGGCACCGGCTGGGTTGTTGCTGAATTCGCCGTTCGGATTGACCAGTCCGGGAACTTCGGCCGGCGGCAAGGCCGAATGTCCGCACAACAAAGTCAAATGCAGTCCCACACCCAATGTCGGATTCTCGCGGGCGAGCGCGACGGCTTCCTCACCGGCGGGCTCATTCACCATCAGGCTGGCGGTGGTCAGAATGCCCTCACGGTGGGCGCGGATGACGGCTTGGTTAATAGAGGCGGAACGGCCGAAGTCGTCGGCGTTGACAATCAGGCGGCGAGGAGGCGCGTTCGGATCTGACGGCCTAAGCGCCATAATTGGGAGACATGGCGCCGGATATAAACCGCAGCCAGGAACGCAGAATGAGCAGCGCCTTTTGCCCCTTATTCAGCCGCGTCAACTCAGGGCCGAAAACGTCGAAGCGCTGCTGCTCCAGCTTGTTCAACAGCCGCCAATAGACCGAACCCATCAGCTCGGCGGCGACCATCGAACGGCGGTCAGCGGCGGGCAGGGTCTCGCGGGCGAGCCGATAGAAATGACGAGCCCGTTGCGCTACGCTGCTCGCAAGCTCGAAGAAGCGCGGAGAATATTCCAGCCGCAAGATCTCTTCGGACGAAACCTTGAAGCGGGCCAGCTCGGAAATCGGCAAATAAATGCGGCCGCGCTGCGCGTCGGAGCGCACGTCGCGCAGGATGTTGGTCAGTTGTAGCGCTTTGCCAAGGCAGACCGCGTATTCACGGCAAGCTGGGTCCTGGTAGCCGAAGACCTCAATGCTCAGCAAGCCGACGACCGAGGCGACACGATAGCAGTAGAGATCCAGTTGCTCGTAGTTCTCATAGCGCTTGATATCGAGGTCCATCTCCACACCCTGCAACAAGGCATCGAATTGGTCGAAAGCCAGATGGTACCGCTGGACGACCGGCTGCAATTCGCGGTTGACTGCGAACTGCGGAGGCTCCGTGCCGCAGGCGCGGCGGACATCGGTGCGCCAGGCGGCCAGTTGCTCGCGGCGCTGCGGGACAGGGCGGGACTCGTCGTCCGCCACGTCATCCACCTCGCGGCAGAAGGCATAAAGGGCGGACATGCCGTCGCGTTTGGCTTTGGGCAGCAAGACGAACGCCAGCGCCAGATTCGACGCGCTCTTCCGCGTGATCGTCCGGCACTCTTGCATGATTCAGGGCTTGGGTTCGGGCGGGTCTTCCGGGCGGATGGGAGGCAATCCGCCGGTTTCAGCGAGCGTCGGGTTGCGGGGGAGGTATCTGTGGTGGGAGCGCCGCCGGTGGCGGCGCTTCTCCCGCGGAGCAGAGGCGTCCGCCTCGTTTGACGCCACCTCCGTATCAGTTGGCTGGGAAGAATGCCGATGCCCATGGTGGTGCGAATGCCGTCGGCGGCTGCGTCTCCTGAAGAAGGCCGCCCAACCCAGCGCCAGCAACGTGACCAGTCCTATGGCGCCCAGGATAATGATCCATTCGAGGAGGGCAGAATCGGTGTGCCATGACAGAAACACGGGGCCAGTGGCCAGCGTAACCTGGGATAACAAGATCGGGCTCATGGTGAAGGCGCTTTCTTCTCGAAAGTAGCCGTGTCCTCTTCCGCGTCCGTCCCCACGGCGATATTCAAGCGTTGCATCCGGTATCGCAATGCATGGCGGCTGATTTTCAACTGCTCGGCCGTGCGTGTCAGGCTGAAGTGGTTTTGCTCGAGCATGGCGTTGATGAGTTCCCGCTCGAAGTTAGCCATCCGGTCGTCAAGCGACTCGGTGCCCGTCAATTTCGGCGCTGCCGTCTTGTGCAGGCGGCCTTCGAGTTGGAAATCCGGCAGGCTGGAAGGCTGAATCTCACTGGCGGTCTCCAGAATCAGCGCGCGCTCAACCACATTGCGCAGCTCCCGCACGTTGCCGGGCCAGTGGTGCGACAGTAGTTTCTGCCCGGCTGCGCGGGAGATACCCCGGGTGCTCTTATTCATCGAAACGCCGAAGTTGCGAAGGAAGAACTCGGCGAGCTGCGTCACGTCGTACCCCCGCTCCCGCAGCGGTGGCAGCCGCAACTGCACCACATTAAGCCGGTGAAACAAATCTTCCCGGAACTGGTCCTGGCGAATCGCTTCGATGATGTCGCGGTTGGTGGCGGCGATAAGCCGGACGTTGACCCGCAATTCCTGCGTCCCGCCCACGCGCATGAAGGTGCCGTCCTCCAAAAACCGGAGCAGCTTGGCCTGGAGCGGCCGGCTCATGTCCGCGATCTCGTCCAGGAACATCGTGCCGCCATCGGCTTCTTCAACGCGCCCGGGCTTCTGCTTTAGAGCGCCGGTGAAGGCCCCCTTCTCGTGTCCAAACAATTCGCTTTCCAGGAGCGTTTCCGGTATGGCGGCGCAATTGATGCGCACGTAGCTGGCCTCAGCGCGCTGGCTCAAGCTGTGCAGCGCGCCGGCCACCAGTTCCTTGCCCGTGCCGCTCTCGCCGAGCACCAGCACCCGAGCGTCGGTGGGCGCAACGGTCTGGATGAGTTGGCGCAACTCGCGCATCTTCTGGCAATCGCCCACGATTTGTTCAAGCCCCCACGTCTGAGTGGCCCGGGCGCGCAGGCCGGCATTTTCCTGCAGCAGGCGATAACGCTCCGCGCAACGCGCCACGGCATGCAGCAGTTCCTCGGGCGCAAAGGGCTTGGGCAGATAGTCAATGGCCCCGGCTTGGATGGCTTCGACCGCCAGCTTGGGGGTGGCATAGGCGGTGATCATCAGCACCGGCAGGTCCGGCCATTTGATGCGAGCTTTGGCCAGGAACTCGTAGCCGCTCATCCCGCCGAGCCTGGCATCCGTGACGACCATGAAAAACTCTTCCCGCTCCAGCAGGCTAAGGGCTTCCTCGGCGGATTCAATCGCCCGCACGGAGTAATTCTCGTCTGCCAACACCGTCTTGAGCGACAGGCGCATGTTCTTTTCGTCGTCCACCACGAGCACTGGCGGGAGGCGGGCATTCATGGAGACAACCTAAGTCCGGGCAGAGTCGGAGTCACCCCAGCAATTGCGGGAAGCCGCGTTCGCGCGCTCCCGCACTTCGACCTTCTATTCTTGTCGTCGGACGTTTTCAATTCTGCTTGGCCAGCTTAATTAAGGCCTTAGCGGGGAATACTAGAGTAAACCGCGCTCCCTTTCCAAGGCCAGATTCCAACCGCACGGCGCCGCCGTAGAGTTCGACATTATGCTTCACCGTGGCCAAGCCCAACCCTGTGCCCTTTTCTTTGGTCGTATAGTAAGCCTCGAAAATCTTCTCTTGTTTGTCTGCCGGAATGCCGGGCCCATCGTCGCGAATGGTCACTTCGATGGAATAGTCGGCATGGCATTGTGCGCTGACGAAGATATTGCCCCCCTTGTCCCCGAGAGCGTCGCGCGCGTTCTGTAGCAAGTTCACGAAAGAGTCCAGCAGATGGCGGCGCTGCATGAACATGGGCGGAAACTCATCCGTGCGGTATTCGCAGTGGATTCTAACCGGGTAGCCTGCCGCCGGCGGAAACACCTGGACGATAGCCTGATCCATTTCCTCGATCAAATTCAGCTTCTCCACATGGCCTTCGCTCAACTGAGCATAGCCCATGATTTGCGTGATGATCCGGTCCGAGTGCTCGACCTCCTCCTGGATAATCCGGATCTGCGCGGCCGAGACCGCCTTGCCTTGTTTAAGCGCCCGTTGCAACGAGAACGCGGCATTGTTGATAATGGCGAGGGGGTTCTTGATCCGATGCGTAAACTCGGCCGCCACGCGCCCCGCGGAGCGTAGCTGGCCTTCGCGCAACGCGAACTCGCCCGCTTCCTCCACCGCCCGCCGCTGCCGTTCCATCAATACTTGCACCCCGTAGCAGCAGACCGTCATCAACACCAGCAACGCCAGGCGCAACGCCAGGGTCTGTGTCGGGTTATCGGCTGATGCGTAAAAGCTCAGATTCTCCCTGGTCTGCTCATCCAGGTCTTCATGGAGGTGAGGCGGTCTAGGGGGCGGCGCCTCCGCCAGTGCGCAAGCTTTCTGTGCAGCCGCGATGGCTTCCGCGAACCGGCCAACCTCGACATAATTCGCGGCAGCAACGAGGGCGTTCGAGACAGAAGAAACGACCCTAACAGGCGGCGCATTGGAGCTCTGCTTGTAGATAGAGGCCCGTTGTGCCGCCGCCCGGGCCTCCGCGTCTTCCTCTAGGGCCTTGTTGATGGAGATGTTGACGATGCCCGCCATGACGTAGCAGACGGTAAGCGTCAAATTAAGCAGGATTTGAGACGTGGCCCGCGGCACGCTCACGGCCCCACGGACAATCAGCCCCAGGAAGAGCCAGTAGAGCACGCTGTCGTAACCGCCCGTGACCACCACCAGGGCAGACAGGAAGATCCCATCCACCAAACTCATGGCGAACACCACCCATTGGACCAACAGCAACGGCATCCGGTGCAAGGCCAGCAGCAGGCCGGCCACCAGTGCATTGAGCGCAATGTAGATCCAGAGAAAATACTGGGTGGCTTCCACCGCGATTTCCAGCGTCCCCGCCTTCTCCCCAATCCAGGTCCGCTTGAAGTAAAACGAATAGAGGAGGATCGCAATCCCGGCCATCTTGATGGGCAGGATGAGGTCCCGCTCCATGGTGGCGATGCGGTCCATCAGCTTCACCACGTCGGGGGCGGGGATCTTCAACAACTCGACAGCCCGCCCCGGGAGCCGCACGAGTGCCCTCGCCAGATCCCCCAGGCTGTAATTCCTAAGCCGTTGCCACAGACCGACGTTCATAAACAACACCACCGCTGGGCCCGGCTGCGTCGCCGGCCCCGCCTACTCCTGCCCCCAAGCCATTGCCGAGAGCGCATCGGCCAAGTCAGCCTCGTTGTCTTGCGGCCTTGGGACGCCGCAGCAGTTCCAGCGCGCGTTCGGAGACTTGCTCCACTGGCCATAGCCGCCCCAGGCCTTCGTAACCGCAGGACAACAGGCCTTTCTCCGGGCCGATGAACTCCGCCCCGCGCGCTTTGAGCGTAGCCACGTTTTGCTGCGTCGCCGGGTGCAGCCACATCTTCCCGTTCATCGCGGGGGCAATCAGGATCCTGGCCTGGGCGTTCAGCGCCAGCGCCACACAGCTCAGGGCGTCGTTGGCCAGCCCAAGCGCCAGCTTCGCAATGGTATTGGCCGTTGCCGGGGCGATGAGCAGCAAATCCGCTTCGTCCGCCAGCTTGATGTGCGTCGGCTGCCAGCCCTCTTCGTCGTCGTACAAATCCGTTACCACCGGGCGGCGCGACAGGGTTTTGAAGGACACTGCGGTGATAAATCGCAGCGCGTCAGCCGTCATTACGACGTGCACATCGCAACCCTGCTTGGTCAGCAGGCTGGTCAACTCGGCGGCCTTATATGCCGCTATCGAGCCGGTCACGCCCAACACGATGTTCTTTCCTGTGCTCATTTCGTAGCCCAATCCGCCACGGGTGAACCGCCTCGCGGGTTCCCGTTCACGTTTCACGCCTTCCCGTTCCAGTCAGAACTCCGGCGCCTGCACCCGCAGCGACCGCATCTTCTCTGCTTCCACAATGGCCAGCATCCGCCGCAGGTCTTCCTCGATGCTGCTGCTCAGTAGCAGGTACTCGAAGTTCTTCCACTGGGCAATCTCCTGCCGCGCGACGCTTAGCCGCTTTTGGATGACCGCCTCCGAATCCGTGCCGCGCCGCCGCAGGCGCTCTTCCAGAATGTCCATCGAGGGCGGCGTCAGAAATACCGACATCAGCGCCCGTTTCAATTCTCCCTCTTCCTGCGCCTTTTCGCGGATGGTCGCTGCGCCCTGCACATCCACGTTCAGCAAGACATCTTTGCCCTGTCGCAGCTTGCCCAGCACCTCCGATTTCAAGATGCCGTAACTGTTGCCGTACACCGTGGCGTGTTCTAGGAAGTTGCCCGCTTGCACGCGCTTGAGAAAAGACCCCGCGTCCAGGAAGTAATAATCCACTCCGTCGCGCTCCCCTTCGCGCGGCGGGCGGGTGGTGCAGGTCACCGCGCGCGTCATCTGAGGCCGCGCCGCGAGCAACTGCTGGCACAGCGTGGTCTTTCCGCCGCCGGAGGGTGCTGAGATCAGCACCAGCAGCGGGCTGAGGGCCGGCCCCGTCTTGATGTGGCTCTCCGTGACCTGCTCTGAGATGGCGGCCTTCATCACTCGACGTTCTGCGCCTGCTCGCGGAACCTTTCCAACTCCGCTTTAAGCGTCACCACCTCGCGCGAGATCACGCTGTCGTTGGCCTTCGAGCCAATGGTGTTGATCTCCCGGTTTATTTCCTGGGCCAGGAAATCCAGCATTCGCCCCACGGGCTCTTTGGACTTCCGGCAGTCGTCGAACTGCTGGAAATGGCTCTGCAGCCGCGTGAGCTCCTCCGAGATGTCAGAGCGGTCGGCGAAATAGACTACTTCCTTCAGCAACCGCTCGTCGTCCGCGCCGGGCGCCTCCAACTCGGCGCTCTTGATGCGCCCGATGAGTTGCTGGCGGTAACGCTCGGCGACAGTCGGCGCTTGCTTCTGAATCCTCGCGGCCGCTTGCCGCATGATTGCCATCCGCGCCGCCAGGTCCTGCGCCAGATGCGCGCCTTCCCGCGCCCGCGTCTTTACCATTTGGGACAAAGCCTTCTTCAGCGCCTTCTCCACCGCCGGCCAGAAATCCTCCTCCGTTGCCAGTTCCTGGTCGGTTTGGAGAACTCCGGGCGCCCGCGACACTTGATCCAGCGTCACCGGGCCGGGCAGCTTGAGCTGCTTGGCCAAGCGGGTTAACTCGCGCGCGTACGCCTTGGCCAGCGGGACGTTCAGATGCATCCGGGCCGCCGACTTGCTGACGCCCGTGTGCAGCGACACGCGCACTGTCAACCGCCCGCGCGCGATGCAACGGTTGACCAGGTCCCGGATCTGCGCTTCGAGCAGTTCCATCTCGCGCGGCAGGTTCACGGAGATTTCGGTCTGCTTGCGGTTTACCGAGCTGAGCTCGACGGCGATCTTGAAGCCGTCCTGGGAGCAATCCCCGCGCCCATAACCCGTCATTGATTTCATCCAGGGAGAATATGCTTAATCCGCGGGGCTCAGGCCAACAAATTCTATCTCCAAATACTGCATTGAAGGTTTCCCCGCGCCGCTGCTATGTTCCAACCGCGTGCAGACCCAATTCGGCTTTATCCTGGGCGCGGCGGCGGCGCTGACGCTCCTGGCCTCCGGCTGTTCCGTGGCTGATTCTGCGCGCGCGCCAAGCGTTTCCGGCACCATTGAGACCGACGAGGTCCGGGTTGCGTCGCGCTACGGTGGCCGGGTGGAACGCGTCCTGGCGCAGGAAGCTGACGTTCTGAAGGCCGGCAGCGCGATTGCCGAACTTGCCGCCGCCGAGCTGCGCGCCAAACGCGACCAGGCCGCCGCCCAACTGGCCGAGCTCGAGGCCGGGCCGCGCAAGGAAGAGATCGAAGCGGCCAAACACGATTGGGAAGCACTGGCTGCCACGTCGGACCAGTCTCGGGTGGATGCGAAGCGCGCGGACGAACTCTTCGCCCAGAAGACCATCTCCGCAACCGAACATGACCAAACGGCAACCCGCGCGACCACTTTGGAGAAGAATGTGGCGGCCGCGAAGAGCCGGTACGACTTGCTGCTGGCCGGCACGCGCGCTGAGCGGATCGCCCAGGCCCGCGCGCAATTGGCCGAGATTGACTCCCAACTCCGCGAGATGAGCGTCGCGGCCCCCTCCGATTGCATGCTTGAGGTCCTGAGCGTGAAGGTCGGAGACGTGCTGGCGCCCAATCAGGCTATCGCCACCCTGCTGCTGACCAACCACCTCTGGGTACGGGTTTACGTCCCCGAGCCGTGGCTGGGCCATATCCAGCTCGGCGAACAGGTGGCGGTGCGCGTCGATTCCGACCCTGGCAAGGCCTTCTCCGGGGTGGTGGAACAGATCGCCCGCGCCGCCGAGTTCACCCCGCGCAACGTCCAGACAGTGGGCGAGCGCATCAAACAAGTCTTCGGCATCAAGGTGCGGCTGGACAATCAAGAGAGCAGACTCCGCGCCGGCATGGCCGCGGATGTGACCTTTCCCAACGTCGCCGCCCCGTGACCCATTACAGCAGTGGCCGGGGGCCGGAAGGCCGAAACGCCCCACGCTCCCGATTCCCCTCGCTCTACTATCGCCTACCCCTGGCGCTCCGGCGGCTTTGGGCCCAATTCTGCATTCATCATTCTGCATTCTGCCTTCCCCCCGTGGTGGCTTTGGGGTCGCATTGATGTGGCTTTGCCCGGGCGTTCGAGGTTCGAGGTTCAAGGTTCCACCTTCACCATAAGCCTTCCGAATCCAACTCTCCTCCCGCGCCTTCCTCGGAGTGGTCTGGGGGGACCCTGGACATGTCCTGCTACCGTAGAACCCCCTCAAACCCCCATTTTTGATCAGCCAGACTTATTCAGACCCCTCCGTCCGCCACTGCGTCGGCTGAGCCCGGCCCATGCAATTGCCTTGGGGGACCGCGCCCGCCTCGGCCGCTCACGCCCGGCGCCCTCGCCGGGTGGGCGAGGCATGCTCGGAGTCGCTAAACGCTGCGCTGTCCTGACGATCCCCAAAGGTGGCTGGCGAGGGCGCCAGTCACGGCACCCGAGACGGGCGCGCTCCGTTGCCATTTACACCCAACTACAGTTGGGTGTGGATCGAGTCAGGGGAACCTCAATCGTTTGAGCGGTTTTCCACAGCGGCGGCTCGGACAGGCCAGGTGAAGAAAACCGTTGAAACGATCGGAGGAGGCGCCGGCCCGCATCCACCCAACTGAAGGTGGGCGAATAATGAGAGTGCCCATTACTCCACCGAAAACAGCGAAGAACCGCGCTGTTGCACGGCGAGAGTCCGCCCACCGGACAGTAACCCAAAGCAATGCGAAGCCGTACCGGAGTCTGGCCCCAGAATCATCCAACTCCGCGCGCGGACAACAAACACTTGGACTGCGGTGGCAGAGCGCAGCGGCGACACCGCTTTCCGAGCGTGGCCCTGCTTCCGAAAGCGGCGTGGCGCGGCGCTTCCCGCCGCACTCCATACCCTGCGGCTGCGGCTCAATCCGCGCTGTGTTCATCCGCGTTCATCTTTGGTTCTCTCCTGCATGGGTACAGCTTAGCGCGGCGGGTGGGACGAAAACCGTCCAAGGCTCCGGGAAAAAGCAGCATTTTAGGCTTGCGTTAAACGAACCGGCCGTTCTATTACTCGGACAAGCGTCGTTGATAATGCGCAACTTAGGCACAAAGGGACGGGAGAATGTCGGCTGGGGAATATACGAACCAGACGGCTGAAGCTCAACGAAAATAAGGCTGGTAATCAACAACTTACACCCAAAAGGAACGTGGAAGGCCCGATCCTGGATAAGCGACTGGCCGTCGCTTAATCATAGTTGTGCGGATAGGAGGCAAAGACGATCAAAGAGTAATGGCACAATGAAGGCCATGCTGCTTTTTTCGGCTACCGGCCTGATTGTCATCCAAGCCACTCTGGCGCAGTCCTCTGCGCCACTGATTGCTCCAGGATCCGACGTTCGTGCGCTTCTGGTGGAGCATGTGGATGAGCGGAAGCAATCTGTTGGCATCGTGGTTGGTGTCATTGAACCGACTGGCAAGAGGGTCGTTTCTTACGGGCGCCCGGCGAAGAACGACAACCGACCGCTGGACGGAGACTCGGTGTTCCAGATCGGGTCGGTCACGAAGGTGTTCACTTCACTCCTGTTGAGTGATATGGTACAGCACGGCGAGGTGAAATTAGATGATCCTGTTTCCATGTATTTGCCCAAGGGAATCACAATGCCCATGCATGGCGGATCGCGCATCACATTGCGGCACTTGGCGACGCATACATCGGGACTGCCACGAGACCCTTCTAATCCTTCATCTCCAGATCCAGACAACCCATACCTTGGGTATTCCATCGAGCAATTCTACCAGTTTCTCTCGACCTACAAGCTCACGCGGAAAGCTGGATCGCAATATGAATACTCCAATCTGGGCGGAGGGTTGCTTGGACAGGTTTTGGCCAAGCATGCCGGCGTGGACTATGCGACGCTGGTGAAAACCAGAATCTGTGACCCGCTCGGCATGAACAGCACGCGGGCGCATATTACCGCCAATCTGAACAAGCGGTTGGTGACCGGTCATAGCGAGAGACTCGATCCAGTTCCCATGCTGGATTTAGCTGTGATACCGGGTGCGAGCGTCTTACGTTCCACGGCTAATGACCTCCTGATTTTTCTTGCGGCTGTTCTTGGCTACGAGAAGACGCCACTGGCCCCGGCGATGTCTGCCATGCTCGATCATCCTCAGTCCACCGGCGCTCCCGGACTAGAGATCGCTCTCGGTTGGCACATTTCGACTATAAACGGAACGAGATTTGTATGGCATAACGGAGGCCTCGGAGGATGCGGTTCGTTCATCGGCTACGACCCGAAGAGCCGCATGGGTGTTGTCGTGCTCTCGAACTCAGAAACACCCGCCATCGCGGACCAGATCGGGTTTCATCTACTGGATCAGCAGGCACAACGTCGAGGTGCAGATGAGAAGACCGAAACGGAGAAGGAGTCCGAGCAGCGCTGACCCTCGACCGGCTGGAGAGCACCAGTTGGTACCCAGTGCGAGACGACCGCACTGCAGCACCGAACGGTCGCAGGGACGAGTTTCTGGCTCGCAACCCTGGGTTAAAGGATGGAATCCCGTTGGGATTTCCGGAGGTAGTTGATGTCTATGACAACGGACGAATCCACACGTTGCGGAAGCGCACCAGGTTGCCGTGCGCCGCTATGATGGAACGCGCCGCACTGGCCGTTCTGGAGGTCGGTTGTGGCATCCGCCACTCAGAGACTCCAACCCTCCCTATACGCCGGATGAACGTAACCGTTGGCGGCGTTGTTATTGGTGAAGAGCGCCTGCGCATTGTCCCACTTGAGCGTTTGACCGGGCAAGCGAATGGCAATCGCCCCGAGCAGCGCCGTCTGCGTCAGCAGCCCGCCGTAACCGAAGTTGGACCCCGCCTGACGGCCAGTGCGGATCGCTTCAATCCAGTCCCAGGCATGGTTTTTGACCCGGGGAAGCTTTTCGGCTGGGGCATTCTTGCCGGAGTATTGCTCCATGACATTCTCCGGCAGCAGACGGCAGCCGCCGGCTCCGTGAGAACCGTGCATGATCATCCCCTTGTCGCCAAAGAGGATGGCCCCGGTGCCGGGCACTTTGTCGTCGGCCGCGAAGTCCTGGGGCTTCGGAATCTGATTGTTGCCGTCGTACCAGACAAGTTTGACGGGGCCGCGTTGGTTGCGGGCGGGGAACTCGAAAGTGATCTTCGTGCCGGGAGGAAAGGTCAAGCCCTGCTTCGCCGGGTCATAATTGGTTACCTCCGCCTGCACCGTTGTCGGCGCGTCCAGGTCCAGCGCCCAAAACGTCGGATCAACAACGTGACAGAACCAATCACCGATGGCGCCCGTGCCGAACGGCGTCCAGCCGCGCCAAGTGCCGGGAATCCAGAAGGGGGCGTACGGACGGAACGGAACCGGGCCGATCCACAGATCATAGTCGAGGCCTTTGGGCACCTCGTAGTGCTGGCCGAGCTTGTCCAGGTTGCGGATCTGGCAATACAGATCCCTCAAGCCGTCGCAGCCGGCATGAACGGTGTGTACCTGGCCGATGGCGCCCGCCCAGACCCACTCGCAGAGCCGGCGAATTGAGGCAAAGGAATGCCCCTGGTTGCCAAGCTGGGTGACCACCTTGTGTTTGGTGGCCGCCTCCATGAGCGCCCGAACCTCATGGACATTGTGCGCCAGCGGCTTTTCGCAATAGACATGTTTGTGGTGTTTCATGGCCTCCATGGCGATCATGGCGTGCGAGTGATCGGGCGTGCCGATGACCACCGCGTCGATCTCCTTGTCCATCTGGTCGAGCATGACGCGATAGTCTTTGAACTGCCGGGCCTTGGGATACTGGGCGAACTTCTTGGCGGCGTATTTATCGTCCACGTCGCAAAGGGCGACAAAGTTCTGGCCTTCGCCGGCGACGGCGTCAATGTCGCTGCCCCCCTGGCCGCCGATGCCGATTCCGGCGACGTTGAGCTTGTCGTTGGCGGCAAGGCGCTCCGCCCCTTGCACCGCACTGGCAGGAAGAAGCTGAAACGCGGCTACGCTCGCACTGGTGGCGCGGAGAAACTGCCGTCGGTTGATCAGGGTGGATTTAGGCTGGTTCATAATTCTATGGGCTGGGCTTTTCATTTTGTCTGCGGAAGTCACTCACGGCGGCGGTTTGCATTCAAATGCAAAGTCATGCCCAAGCCCAGCGGAAACTCCTCCTTTTGGCAAGCCTGATATTGCACGGTTCATCAGTCCTTTCCATAAACCTCCCTCTCCTGGTATCGCAGGACAGGGAGGTTGGACGTTTTCCGCAGAACTTGGTGGCGGAGGCCAGCCCGCAGGGTTGGCAGAGGGTAAGGGGTGGTCGTTCAGGGCAGAGGGGGAAAGACCACCGGAAACGCATCGGATGGTCCAGCACCCCGGAGAGGGGGTGCCAGACCCAACCACGTGACGGCATAATGGCCCTGCACTCCGAGTTACTTGGCCCGCAGCTCTCACAGCAAGAAATCGGTTCTGGGGCAACGCCAGTCTCGAGCCCGCGCGGCAGCAATGAGTCTGGCACCCCGCCGGGGTGCAGGCCCTCTCCTGTGCCGTTGCCCGGAGGTCGCCGCCCCGAAAAACCCTCGGCGACCTCCGGCTACCGTCTGCAACCCTTCGGGTTGACTCATTCAGAATGTCTAGACTCCAGAACCCCCTCCCCGCGAGGTGAGGAGAGGACAGGGAAAGAACGCCCCGACATTTTGACGCGCCTTGCGCCCCTGAACCGGACGGGTGGAATAGTGGGGCAGGCGAGACGCCCGCCCCACTATCTAGCGGTTCATGGGCCGGGGCTCGTCGTGGGATAGGGAGAAGACCTCGGGGGCAGTGTCCACATCCACCCGCGCCGGCTGTGGTTTTGGATTCGGGCTGGCTTTCTCCAGCGAGGCGGGGTTGACTTTGGGGAGGTGATCTAACGGATGATTCCATGACCGGCGAGCCGATGATCGAGTGCGAAGGGCTGACCAAACGGTTTGGCCACTTCACGGCCGTTGATCACGTCAGCTTCAAGATCGAGAAGGGCGCCATCTTTGGCTTTCTCGGCCCGAATGGCTCGGGCAAGTCCACAGTGATTCGGCTCTTGTGCGGATTGCTCCAACCGAGCGGCGGGGAGGCGCGGATCGGCGGCCTGGATGTCGCGCGGGAGTTGGAGCAGATCAAGAGCCTCATCGGCTACATGTCGCAGAAGTTCTCGCTCTACGACGAGCTGACGACGCACGAGAACCTTCAGTTCTATGGCCGCCTTTACGGCCTGCGCGGCCCGGGGCTTAAGCAGCGCTACGATCAGTTGGTCGCTTTGACCCACTTGGAGCCCTACTTGCGCCGGCGCGCCGGGCTGCTCTCCGGCGGCTGGCGGCAGCGCCTGGCTATGGCCTGCTCGCTCATGCACCATCCGACCGTGCTGTTCCTGGACGAACCGACGGCGGGCATTGACCCGGTGGCGCGGCGCGAGTTGTGGGACTTGCTGTTCGAGTTTTCCAGCAACGGCATGACCCTATTCGTTACCACGCATTACATGGATGAAGCGGAACGCTGCTCCCACGTCGGCTACATCTACATGTCGAAACTGGTAGTCTGTGGCGAGCCGGACGATTTGAAGCAACTGCCCTTGGTGAATCCGGCGGACGCCCGGCGGATTGACGTGACGTGCGACCACGTGACGGTGGGACTGCAAGCGCTGCGGCGGGTGCCGGGTGTGCGGACCGCAACGGTGTTCGGGCAGTCCATGCACTTGCTGGTGGTTAAGGAGATGTCGGAGGAACTCATCCGTGCGGAGCTGGCAAAGGCGGGCATCCCGCACGCAGATATCCGGCCCATCGCGCCGTCGCTGGAAGATGTGTTCGTGGCCCTGACGACGGGCCGCGGCAATGGGGAGGGCAAATGAGAGCTCCGTTCCGCGGCTTCAGCGCGATTCTCTACAAGGAGTTTCTGGTGGTGTTTCGCGACCCGCTGACGCTGTTCTTCATGTTCGTTCCGCCCCTGATCCAGTTGGTGGCCTTTGGGTTTGCGCTGGATACCGACGTGAAGCACATAGCGACGCTGGTGTTCGATGAGGATCGCACCCGGGAGAGCCGTGAACTGATCCAGCAGTTCGTCAATACACAGACCTTCCGGGTCGTGGGCGAGGTGCGCAGCATCACCGAAATGACCGACGCGATCCGGCGCGGCCAGGCCTACGTGGGGCTGCAAATCCCGCCCGGTTTCTCGCGCGATCTGCTGGCCCGCCGCACCGCGCGCATCCAGGTGCTGATTGACGGCTCGAATTCGAGCGTCGCCTCCTCCTCGTTGAACACGGCGCTCAATGTCGGGTTTCGCAAGGCGGTGCTGGAGCTGGCTGCTCGGACGGGCGTGCGCGACCTCCCGGTCGAAGTGCGGCCGCAAATGCTTTACAACCCGGAGATGCGCAGCCCGAACTTCTTCGTCCCCGGCGTCATCGGCCTGGTCTTGCAGATCGCCACGATGTTTGCCACCTCCATGTCGCTGGTGCGCGAGCGCGAGCGCGGCACCCTGGAGCAGTTGATGGTCAGCCCGCTGTCGCGCTGGGGGCTGATGCTGGGCAAGCTCACGCCTTACCTGTGCATTTCCATGCTGATGGCAGTCGGCTTGATCGGCATCATGCAGTGGGTGTTCAACGTGCCGATTGCTGGCGACCTCAAGGCGCTATTGGTGGCGACCTTGCTTTACGTCTTCACCTTGTTAAGCCTGGGCCTGCTCATCTCGACGCGGGCGCAAAACCAGATGCAGGCATTGCAAATCTGCATGATCTTCATCCTGCCCTCGGTCTTCTTCTCCGGGTTCATATTCCCGCGCGAGACGATGCCGTGGATCTTCTATGCCGTCGGCTCGGTGCTGCCAGCGACATACTACATTGAATTGCAACGGGCCATCGTGCTGCGCGGCGCAAGCCTGGGCGACTTCTGGCTCAACATTGTCATTCTCGCCGGGATGGGCTTGGCGGTGTTCAGCCTATGCGCGCTGCAGTTCAAGCGGAAGATTGCCTGAGAACCAACAGATGGACACAGATGAGCACAGCGCGGCTTGCGCCGCAGCCACAGGGTTTGGAGTGCGGCGGGAAGCGAAGCGCCACGCCGCTTTCGGAAGCAGGACCACGCTCGAAAAGCGGTGTCGCCGCTGCGCTCTGCTGCCGCACTCCAAATCTTTGTCGTCCCTGCGCGAAGTTGCAGGATTGTAGTACAGATTCTGCGGGCCAGACTCCAGCCTTGCTCTGCTTGGTTGATGGTCGCTGGGCAATGGATAGATGCTCGCCATGGAAGAGCACAAGGCAGAGCAGTTTGGATCTGTGTCTATCTGTGTCCATCTGTGGTTGCATTGAATGAGAACTGACGAATTACAGGCCCGGACGAAGGGGCCGCGGCTCCGGCTGCGGGTGACCGCGGCGGCGGAATCCGTGTTGCGCTCGGGCCATCCGTGGCTGTTTGCGGACAGCATCCGGGAGCAGAATCGCACGGGGCAAGCCGGCGAACTGGCCGTAATTTACGACCACAGGGACCGGTTCCTTGCAACGGGATTATTCGATCCGGACTCGCCCATCCGCGTTCGGCTGCTACATATGGGAAAGCCGCGGGCCATCGATCACAATTGGTGGGCTGAACGGCTCACTTGGGCACTGGACGCCAGAGAGGGCCTGTTCGACGAACATACCAATGGGTTCAGGTGGATTAACGGCGAGAGCGACGGCTGGCCGGGCCTGGTTCTCGATCACTATGACCGGACGCTGGTGCTGAAGCTCTACACCGCCGTCTGGCTGCCGCGATTGGAGGAAATCACTGGGTTAATCACTCTGCGCTTGCGCCCGGAACGACTGGTACTGCGGCTTAGTCGCAACATCCAGAAGGTCGCACAGCGCCAATTTGGAAAGGCGGATGGAGAGATCCTGCTCGGGCCACCGCTGAATGGACCGGTCACCTTCCTGGAGACGGGCTTGCGCTTCGAAGCGGACGTGTTGCGCGGGCAGAAGACCGGCTTCTTCCTTGATCAGCGCGAGAACCGGCGGCAGGTGGAAGCCCTGGCGCGCGGACGCGACGTATTGAATGCTTTCAGCTTCTCCGGCGGCTTTTCGCTCTACGCGACGCGCGGCGGAGCCCGTTCGGTGACCGACCTCGACCTCAGCGCGCATGCCCTGGCTGGCGCAAAGCGGAATGTCGCACTCAACGCGTCTAATGCCTCCGTGACCTCGTGCGGGCACGAGTTTGTTCAAGCAGACGCATTCGAGTGGCTCAACCACCAACAGGGGCGCAGGTTTGATCTGGTGATTCTGGACCCCCCTTCACTGGCGAAGCGGGAAATCGAGCGGCCTGGCGCAATTCGCGCCTATGGGCGACTGGCACTATCAGGCATCGAGCACCTTAGACCAGGCGGGATTCTGGTCGCGTGCTCCTGTTCGGCACACGTGACCGCGGAGGAGTTCTTTGAGGCCGTCCGCAAGTCCGTTGTCAGCGCCGGCCGCACGTTCAGGGAACTGCGGACTACCGGTCACGCGCCCGACCATCCGGCGACCTTCAAGGAAGCCGAGTATCTGAAGGCGATCTACCTGAACGTGTGACGAACGGTTAAGCCAACGATGAATCAAGCTCCGCACCTGCCCGGGACGTTGCACACGGACATGGCGGCAGTCCCCCCATAGTCTGTTGATAATCTGGCCGCCGCATCACGAATTCTAGCCACCGATACTCCGCCCAGTCACGCTCGCCAACAACCTTGCCATCGACACACCTCCGCCATCGCAACAGTTTGATTTTCAGCCATTTACAATCTGTCGGATAGATGTCGGATAGGTGTCAGATAAGTGTTGGATAGGTACTCGATAGGGGTTGGCTAGGGGTTCGATAGCTGTACTCCAGGTATTCGTTAGGGATCCACTAGCCCCGCGCTCTGGAATCCCGCCCTACTCCGAGCCGCTAATCGGCAGCCGGTTCCTGTCAACGCACCGCCATTCGCGTCAATTCGCGCAATTCGCGGATCAATTCCGGTGTTGCGCATTCCTGAGCCTTAGCCCAACACGCTCTCGCCGGTTTCGTCGCTTGGGTTCTCATTAACACCGTGGCTTTAGCCCGGTGCCAGGGCCGGCTCTCGAATCCCCAACTGTTTCAACAGTTTGTCTCGCCCCCGAAGCCAGCCGTTAAACCGGCTCTGGTCTGCGGGGCCGCTTCTCCGCAAAGCAAAGGCCACGGTGCCAATTCAAGCGAGTAGCCTGCCGGTTGAAACGTTCCGGCCGCCCCTGCGATCTCGCACGGCGCTCATTGCTGGTGAGCGTGCAAAATGATAACCCACACAGCCCCTGGGGTGTGTCTGACATAGAGACGCTTCAGGCGGGACGGGGAGGTGCCAGTTGCTGAACATGGCTTCGGCTTGAATGAGGGGGAAGGTTGGAGGTGTTTGGCATAAGAGAACGGGGTCAGACGGCGGCGGAGAACATTACGCCGGCGGTGGTGCGCTGCCAAACGAAGTCGTAAATGCGACCGGCCAGGGACTCCGTGTCTTCTTCGGAGAAGGGCGGGCGCGGGAGGGAGGCGTAGAGGTTGTCCAGAATGAACATCTTCACGTCGGCCTGGGTTTGGGTGTTTTTGGTCCAGTTCGGCATGGGCCGGAGATGGGTAATGAGCGCAGCCAGTAGATCCCGGCTAGCCAGTTTGAGGCGCTCGCGGTCGGCTTTGCTGATATTGTCTTTGAAAAGCATCTGGAACAGGGCGAATTCGTCCTGGCTGAGACCTTCCTCGGCGGCCCGCTTCTGCTCGGCATCCAGGCCCGTGACGAAATCGACCAGCCTGCCGAAGGTTTCTTCAATCGTGACGCGGTCCTTCTCCCGGTTGTAGTCGGCGATGATGTCCTGATACTTTTTGTAGAAGTCCATCCGCTGCGGGTTTTGGGCGAGCATCTGGGCCAGTTTCTTTTCGACCACGTCGCGGATGTCCTGGAGGGCGGCAGCTTTGCGCTTCACCTTTTTGGCGAACTCGTCGCGCAGTTTGGCGAAGTCAATCCGGCTCATGTCGAAGAGCCTGGAATCCATCTGGTCGTCGCCCGGTTCCTGGGCGCGGATGGCTGCGCTGACAATCTCCTGAAGTTCCTTGAGGACCTCGGTTACGTCGGCGATGTCGCGCCGCTCCTGCAGCTTCTTGTAGATGGTTTCGATGTCGTCGTGGCGGACGGCGTATCGCAGTGCCGACGGCTCCATGAGGAGGGCCTTGAAGCGGGAGAAGACCTCGCGGGCCATGATCTCGAAGCGGCGTTTGGCTTCGTCGGACGTGTACAGCCCGTCCACGGCATCGCGCAGGGCCTCGGTGCGCAGGAAGCCCTTTGCCCCGATGAGGCGAGCCGGGTCAAACCCGAGACATTTGAGGTGATTCTCGGCGGCTTCGAGGGCTTGAAGGAAGGCCGCCAGGTAATCTTCGATGGGAGTTACGACACCGCCGCCGTCACCTCCACCGGTTCCCCCGTCTTCGTCGCCAAGGGCATACTGAGCCAGAGCTTCGCGCAGGCTTTTGAGCATGCCGTTGTAGTCCACGATCAGGCCCTCGGTCTTGCCGGGATAGACGCGGTTGGCGCGGGCGATGGCCTGCATGAGGGTGTGGGCCTTCATGGGCTTATCAATGTAGAGCGTTTGCAGGCACTCGACATCGAAGCCGGTAAGCCACATGGCGCAGACGATGGCGACGCGGAAGGGATGGTTGGGCTCTTTGAAGGCATCTTCCACGTTCAGGCGCTTGCCATCCGGCGTCTGGAAGCCGTTCTTCATGACGACGCGGTGGGGGATGATGTCGAAGTCCCATTTTTTGAAGTCGCGCACCTCGTTCTGGGCTTCGCTGATGATGATCTCAATGATCGTGGACTCCAGCCACTGGGCCTGGCCGCGGAGCCATTCCATTTCGCGGGTCAGCGCCTCCCGGCGGCTTTCCTCGACGGCGCGGCTGAGCGCATCCTCCTTCAAAAGGGCATAGCCCCGGACCTTGGCCAGTTTCGCTTTCCAGAGCGGGATGATGCGCTGGTACATGCGGGCGCAGGTGACCTTGTCAATGCAGACCAGCATGGACTTGCCGCACTGCCAGCGCGTGGCGCAATGCTCGACAAAGTCGGTCGCGAGCTTGTCCAGGCGGTCGCCGGCGGTAATGACTTCGTAATCCTGACCGAGGAGCTTCTCGAGCAGGGCTTCCTTGTCTGGGTCGAGCTCGGCCTTGGCGATGGCTTCGGCGATACGGTCGTTGAGGTCGAGCCGGGCGATGCCGAGTTTCTCGCCGCGATTCTCGTACACCAGCTTGACGGTGGAATTGTCTTCCTCCGACCGTTTGAAGTCGTAGCGCGAGACGTAGCCGCCGAAGATGCGCCTGGTCAGGTGGTCATACTTGAAAAGCGGCGTTCCCGTGAAGCCAAGGAATGAGGCATTGGGCAGCGCCAGGCGCATGTTGCGGGCGAATCTGCCGGACTGGGTCCGGTGGGCCTCATCCGAAATGACGATGATGTCGTCACGGGTGCTGTAGGGCTCGTCCGGGTCCACGTCCTGGTTGAACTTGTGGATCAGGCAGAATATGAAGCGGTGATTCTGCTTCAGCAGTTGCTTCAGCTCCTTGCCGGAGCGCGCGCGCGGGGTTTTCTCGTCCGCGATGCCGCACCCGACAAAGGTGCGGAAGATCTGATCGTCGAGGTCTTCGCGGTCGGTGGCGATGACGAAGGTGAAGTTGCCGGGGATGTGGCGCCGGACCTTCTCGGCGAACATGACCATCGAATAGGACTTCCCGCTGCCCTGGGTGTGCCAGAAGACGCCAAGGCGGCCGAGGTCCGGGTGGGCGCGCTCGATGATTGGGAGGAGGGTTGAGGGTTGAGAGTTGAGAGTTGAGAGTTTCTCAAGTTTCTCCATCTCCTCCTTGCTGATCTCGCCGGAGGGCAGTGCGAGCTCGGGGGCCAGGGCATCAGGCGGGACGCCCGGTGAACTGGCAGGCGCGGACGCCTGCCCTACGTCTTCGCGGCAGAGTTGGACCACGCGGTATTTGAGGCGGCGGTCGGGCGGGATTTCCTCCTTGAGCCGCTGCTGGTATTCCATGGAGGCGACGGCGTTGTTGACGCCGAGGACTTGGTGATTGCGGGCGACGACTTTGCGGGTGCCGCCGGGCTTGCTGTCGTCGAACAGAATGAAGTTCTCGACCAGGTCGAGCAGCCGGCCTTTGGCGAGCATGCCATCGAGCAGGACTTGGGCTTCCACGCGGCCCTTGTCCTTTTCGGCGTTGCGCTTCCATTCGGTGAAGTGCTCCCATTTGCTGGTGATGGAGCCGTATCGGGCGCGGTCGCCGTTGCTGACCACGAGGAAGGCGTTGTGGTGGAATGCGTGATTGATGCTGGTCTCGCTGAGGTAATCGGTCAGGTTGTTGTCGAAGCCGGCCCGCATGTTCAGATAGACGGCTTTGAGTTCGATGAACACCAGCGGCAGGCCGTTGACGAAACAGACCAGATCGGCCCGGCGGTTGTAGTGGGGGACGCGGAGGCCTTGGATCTTCAATTCCCGGACGGCAAGGAAGCGATTGTTGGGGGTGCCGTCCGCGCCGGTGCGGTTCTGGAAATCTATGACCTGGGCGCGGGCGTACTTGGTTTCGCCGCCAGTGTCGCGCCATTCGACCGGGACGCCGTTGCGGATGAAGTCGTAGTATTCGCGGTTGTGCTGGATGAGGGAGCGGGCGAAATCCACCCGGGTCAGTTTCTCCACGGCCTGCTCGCGGGCGGATTCGGAGAGGTCAGGGTTGAGGCGCTTGAGGGCGGCGCGGAGGTCGCGGATGAGGATGACTTCGCGCTCGCTGTCGCGACCGAGGGTGCCGGCCGGGCCGAACGTTTCGTCGTTGAAGGCGTAAATGCTCTCCCAGCCGAGGGCATCATGCAGGTGATCGGCAAAGGTCTTTTGGACCAGGCGGTCTTCGCTGTTGATGTCAGTGATCATGCTCAGGTGTGCCTGCCGGAGTCTATTGACCAGATTCTGGCCGTGTTTCGCCCTATTAAAGACCGGTTTGTTCGATAGAGAAAGCCACTTTTCCTGAGGAAAACGTTCACCTTCGCCTTTCTATCGTCCATTTCTATTGAACAGAGCGAGGTTATTTGCCACCTGTTGTGCCAATACCGGTACCGTCGCGGGCGTTGGGCTCAACTGGCCGGAGTCAGCGCGGCACCGTCCTCGAGCCCGAAGTTCTCAGGCGGGGCGTCCCCGCCCCCCCCTCCCGGCGTCGCGAATTCGACTAGTCCGAAGGTGTTCGGTCCGGGGCGGGTGAAGACTTTGTGCTCGCGCACATAGGCAGCCAGTGTGCCACTCAACGAAAGCTTGTGCTTCTTTTCTGGCGGCTTTCCCAGGCGCTGCAGCAACTCTTCAACGTGCAGAGGCTTTCCCTCGCGCTGGAGAATGTCGCGCACTTTCGCCAGTTCCGTGCCGGGCCGAAGCAGAACCTCCTCCTGATTCCCCGGTTCCTTGGGCAGCATCTTCCGCGTGTCTTCGAGTGCCTGAAGATAGGCACGGGCTTCGCCCAGCGACCTTTCCAACGCGGTGATTTCCTCCTTCTTCCTCTCAATCTTCCGGTCCAATTCTTTCCTTATACTCATGGAAAGCACATTACAAGCGGGCTCTTTATGGGACAAGGAGAAAAGCATGGAAAACTGTTGACCATATATGGAAAACATGTTCTCCTTCACTACAGGTTGCGGTAAGAACGAAAGGAATCACTATGGATAGTGTCATAGAGCGGTTGGACGCGCTAAAGCGGCTCTCGAAGAATGGCGGCGAGTACTGGATGGGCCGAGACCTCCAGCCCATACTCGGATACGATAAATGGGAGAATTTCAAGCATGTGATCCAGAAAGCGAGGGAAGCCTGCCGAAGCGCGGGCATTGAAACCAAGTATCACTTTCTTGATACCGGGAAGGTGATCACCGCAGGAAAAGGCGCCCAACTCGTCAGAGAGGATTTCTTCCTCACGCGCTATGGTTGTTACCTGGTGGCGATGAACGGCGAGCCGTCCAAGCCGGAGATCGGGTCAGCTCAAACCTATTTTGCCGTGCAGGCCCGGCGGCAGGAACTTGCCGACTTGTCCCTCAACGATGAAAAGCGGCTCGAACTGCGCGACCGGGTCAAGGAGTCCGTCAAGCACCTTAACAGCGCAGCCAAGAGCTCTGGCGTCGTCAATTATGCCTTCTTTCACGACGCGGGCTACCGGGGTCTCTATGGAATGGGCCTCCGGGCGATCAAGGACTGGAAGGGCATTCCGCGGAAGGATGACCTGATGGACCGGGCTGGCCGCGCCGAATTGGCCGCCAATGAGTTTCGCTATACGCAGACCGAAGAACGGCTTAAGCAGGAGCAAATCAAGGGCGGCGACCGCGCGGAGTCAGTCCACAACGAGGTGGGAAGGAAAGTGCGTGACGCCATCAGAAACATCGGGGGCACCTTGCCCGAGAACCTGCCCGCCGAACCTTCTCTCAAGAAGTTGACCGGGACGCGGAAGCGACGCCTGCTCGATTCAGGGAGCCAGCATGCTTGAACCCGCCGGCACAAACACTAGATGGGGTGAGGCGGGTCAGACTGCGATTGCCCCGCTTATCAAGCGCGGGAGGAGCAGGTCGCGGGCGGCGCGGTGGGGCGAATTATGCTAGTTGAGAGTGGGCCGGGGCCCTAGCTTGAGGCTGCCCCGGTCAATCTGGAGTAGTTGGCCGGGCTGAATCAGTATCTTCATCCGGTTGTCCGAGCCCAGTCCGAGATAGACTACCAAGGCCAGCTTCAAGGTGGGGTTCACTTTGCGGAGGTCGTTTGCCGATGGGAACCACAGGAGCTTGTCGGTTGCGAGGATGGTTTCGGCAATCTGCGTTTGCACTTCGGGAGGTGTCTGATCCAGCTGCGGCAGGAGGACGCCGACGCGCGAGAATTGAGTTTGCGGATGCGCGAGAATCCTCCTCAGTTCTCTCCAGGCTGTGGCAATGCTTGGACCCGAACCGACGCTGAGGATTCCCAGACGCAGTCGGCCTTCGGCAAAGTTCCGCGCCAGTTTGGCCGAATCAGGGCTGCCTATGAAACAGACGCCGCGAACTGGCGCCGGCTGGTCAAAGAATGCGGACGGAAACGACGTGCCGCTGAGCATGGATATGAGCATGTCTTCGCTGTACCCCTCTGTTTCTCTCACCACGGCTTTCATGGTGGTGGCTTTTGCTCGCCCGCGCTTTTCTTTGCGGTGGCGGCGATGGTGGCGGCGACACGCTCCTGGATGTCCTGCAAAGTGGTGAGGTCGTCGTCCTCCGCGAGCGCGGAGAGCCAATCGTCGAGGATTTGGTCGGGGTCGGGCTCCTCCTGGGGTTTGGGGAGGAGCGCCCAAGACTGAGAGGACCAATCGTAGTAGAGGCGGTCCAGGCGGTAGCAGTACGGTTTTTCCAGGCCGGCCAGCAGGCGCATGAGCATCGCGTGATCGCAGCCAGCGGCGACGAGGGCACCGAGGAACCGGAGTTCGACTTCCTGCCGCTCGTCCAGCTTCGCGGTGGTGGCGGGGTCGAAGCTGAGCAGGCCGGCTTTGTGCAACTGCGCCGCAGCCCACCAGTTCAGGCGGAGTTGGTCGCAGACCTCATGAGGTGAGAATGGCAAGAGGAGCCCTTGCGAGTCCTCCACGCGAGCGGTGTTCAGGTCTGGGTTCATGCTAGCTCTCCGCATTCCTTACTCCCGTGCGACCACGGTATCATAAAGTCCGTAGTGGGTCAGGCCCTCATGGCTCTCGATGCCGGTGTAGCGGAGGCGGGCGTCCTCATGACGGCGGAAGGCGAATACGGGCTGGTTCATCTGCTCGGTGTTGAAGACTTTGTGTTGCACGAGCAGGTGAAAGGCGTTTACTGTGAGCCACTCACTCGCACTCCTCGAATAGGGCTTCCAAATCTGCTGGCGCTCCCATCTTACGTGCCTTTTCGCGCGTCTTGTGGTCGGCAACGTCCACCACTTCCAGCTTGTCGCCGACCTTCCGGCCTACCATGAGCCTGCCAAACGAAATCTCATGGTCATCGGCAAACTTCGCAAGGCCTTTCACTTTCGCCCACGTGTCGAGGCGGGTATCGTCGTGCGGCTCCAGAATGTCCGCGACATAGCCTTTGCCTTTCTTGCGCACGACAACGAAGTCCGGGTAGAACGGTTTCTCCCCGCCCTTCTCATAAGGAACGCAGAAAGCCCAATCGCGGCGCGGGAAATTCCGCAGCCAGCACACAAAGTCGCCCTGGTCTTGAGTCCACTTCATGAACGCCTTTTCCCAGCCGTTGAGGTCGGCAGCGAACTCTCCATTCTCGGTGGCATACAGATGGTCCTTCCAGACATGCTTGCCTGGCTTCTCCACGATTCGCTCCGGCAATTCCCATTCGTGTTGCACGGCCTTGCCGCTCGCGAGCACGAGCTGCTGGAAGCGCGCCTTTTCGGCAGCGGGCAGCTTGGCGACCACTCCTTTGTGCGCTTCCCATAACTTCTTAAACTCCGCCCCGGCCAGCTTTTCCAGTGCAGGGAGGGTATCGGCCTGGCGCAAGATGGCGGCCAGTTCGAGCTTGGTTTCGCTTGGCTTCTCCTTGTCATGGAAGCGCTTCCAGTAAGTGCGATGCAGGCCCTCGCCTGCGGCCAGCATTCGCCCGGCTTCGTCGTAGAGTTGGTCGATGTTCTCCTCGGAAAGAACCATCCGGGTTGTCTTGTGTCCGGTGACGCTCATGGGGCCAATCGCGACGGAAGTTACATCCACCTCGATTTCGCCGCCTTCGCGGATGACGTCGCCCCAATCCTTGACCTTCTTCGCATAGCCTTCGCGCAACTCGGCGAGCTTGTCGGTGAGTTTCAGCCGGATCTGTTCGTCGGCGTCTTCGGCGATCCCCTCCTGCATGAGCAGGCCGGAGAGACGGAGAGCGCGTTTCAGGTCCGTCATCTTCGGCGCCCGGTCCACGCTGTACGTCTTCAGCGTCGCCAGGTGTTTGAAGACATCGGCGAACGCCGGATTGCGCGGGTACTCGACGGCCTGCGTGGCCACCTCGCTCGGCACGCCTTCGTGCGCTTCGGGGTTGCGGAGGGCGCTCAGCACACTCTCAAGATTATCGGTGTCGTAATGCGGCAGGAAAAGCTCTACCACGTTCAGGGCCTCATCGCTTTCGATGCGCCGCGCCAGCGGCGTCCGGATCATCCGGCCGACAAGCTGGGCAATGGTCGTTGCATCCACCGAACGCCGGAAGCTCATCATCACCTCCGCCCGCGGGCAGTCCCAGCCCGACGTCAGCGCGGTCTTGAATAGCACCACCTTTACATCGGCCGCCTCCTGGATTCGCGAGGAATCCATGCGCCGGATGATGCACCCGCCGTACTGGATTTCCTCTTTGTCCTGAAAGCAGTGGACGATTTCGTTCACCGAGAGCGGGCCGGTTTCGCGCTGGACTACCGTTACGACGTCATGCAGCGGCGTGGCGGTCAGCGTGCTTTCCGTGCCGTCTTGCACCTGCACCACCAGCACCGGTTTGACGATCTCCTTTTCCTTCTCCTTGGTGCAGTAGGCCTCCCACTGCTCCCGGAAATGCTTCCAGCGCCGAGCCGCGTTTTGCAGGTGGGTCAGGTCGCTTTCAATGGTCGTCGCTTTGTTCGTGGTGACGAGAATGAGGTCTTTGAGCAGCCCGCTTTGCCGCACCATGTCCGGGGAGATGTGGACGGGCCGCTGGGTGCGCTGCGAGCTGCCGAGCAGCTCCGTGAAGCGCTGCGGCGTCGCGCTCATGCCGAGCACCAGCGGCACGGGGGACATACCGTCGCCATCCGAGCCGGTGATGAACTTCTGCATAATTGGCTTGCGCGCCTTCTCGGTCACGCCGGCGCCCCGGTGCGCCTCGTCAATGATCAAAACGAAATCCTCTGGTCCTGCCGCGATGGTGTTTGCGACGGTCTGCCAGAAGGTGAAGGTCTTCTTGTCCCCCCCCTTGGTCAGCAGCTTGTCCTTCCCGAGCAGTTGCGTGTTGATGAAATAGACGTGCCCTGGGGCCAGGCGCTCCTCATCGAAGCTTTCGCTGTCCACCGTCACCAGTCGGTGAAACGGCACATGGTCGCAAGCGGCCAGCAGCTTGCTTTTGCTCTGCTGGTTGAGGTCCGGCGAATCCGAAAGCCAGAGGAAGGTCGTGTTGGGCCGCGCGGCGATGCCGTCGGCGCCGCCGAAGGTCCAGTCGATCACCGCCGCCACCGTGATGGTTTTACCAGAGCCGGTCGGCGCACTCAGGACCACCGCTTGGAGTTTGCCCTTGCTCGCCGCCACGCGCGCCTCGTCGAGTTCATCGAGAATGCTCCGCGCCGAATTGATCTGAAAATCTTTGAGTTCGAACTTCATGGAATTCCTCGGTTAGCCGATCAGCGCGTCTTGCGTATTGATGCGGAAATTCTCCAGGTAACTCTTGTAGAGCTGCACGCACTCATACTTGCGCCCCAGCGTCCGCCGCATCTGGCCGAAGTTCTCCTCGCTGTCCGTGATGAGGAAGACCCATTCGATGTCCTTCCGCTCCGCCAGTTTCTCCCGGAATCCCCGAAAGTGCTTCTCCTGAATCAGCACAGCAAACGGCGAGTCCTTCGGGATGAACCAGGGCGTTGACCCTCTCGAGTCCTCCCGCTCGCCACGGCAGCCGGCTACCATCCATAGAATCGGCACGATGGCCTTGAACGCATCGCCCCGTGCCACTTGGTCAGGGTCGAGGAACTCGATATTAAAAATGTCCACATTCTCTTCGAAGCCGTCGGACATGGGTCCTTCGTCGTTGAACTTGTAATCGCCGCTAATCGGTTCGCCATTTGGCGTTTTCCCCGTAAGGGCTGACACGATACGCGGCCTGGTCACCTGTTCAAAGATGCCCAACGCTTCCCATTCTGGATCGCCGGGATCGAAGCCATTCTTTCGGAGGGCGGCGGCTTCGTCCCCTGAAACCTCATTGTTAGTGATGAGGATCGAACGCCGGCGTCCGCCATCTTGGCGGTTGAGACGTGCTACCGCGTGGGTGGTGGTCCCAGACCCGCCGAAGAAATCGACGATGAGCGCATCGAGTTTGTTGTGGACGAAGAATCGAAGCGCGTCCTCCACGGCATATAAGCTCTTTGGAAATGGAAATTTCCGGCCGGGCATGATTCGCTGAAGTAGGCTAGTGCCATGACTTCCGGCATCGTGCGCGACTTGGTTCCAAACGCTGCGAGGCGCGGCAGACTTTGCCCCCTCGGCGAACTCAATGATCAGTTCGTTTTGGGGGCCGCGCCCTGTAACAACTATCTCTCCCCTCTCAATCTTGTCGAACGCTCCAGCAGAGAGGTAGTAAAAGGGAAAGGAATTCTTGCTTGGATTTATGCGCCCGGTCTTGAGGCCTCCCTTCGCCTGGATTCCGCGAAGGGTTTCCGGTACAGTTGACCAACTATACTCGTGCCCATCCTTCATGGGCGGCCAGACCGCGATCGTGCCTGGCGGTGGCTTCACGGATAGCTCCTCAATTTCCAGCGTGATCGCATTTCCGATGGAGTGGATACTGAAGTCAGATTTGTTGAGGTAGATCGGATACCAGGACCCGGGATTATTTCCTCTCAAACCCTTTCGACCTGTGCGCGCCAACCCTCTCCACCGCACATCGGACTCTGAGGCGTAATCGCGGTCGGTTAGCATGTCGCATCCAGTCGAGTGCAGGCGCGCCCCGCCCACGAAGACAAAAAATACATATTCCTCAACCCGGGAGAATTCGTTGTATCGTGCGGTCCCTTTTGGGTTGATGACCGAGGTGACCATTTGGATGGTGCAGTCGGGAAAAACCTGCTCCAGCAACAAGGCCAACCGCTGAAACTCCTTTTCATCAATTGTGACGATGAGAACGGAATCAGTGGGATTCAGGAGCCGCTTAGCGAGCTTCAGCCTTCGCTGCATCATCGAAAGCCACTTGCTGTGCCTCCATGGATCGTTCTCATCGACGTAATCGTTGTTGTACTTCCAGTCGCGCGCGCCGGAGTTGTAGGGCGGGTCAATATAGATGGCGTCCACCTTGCCCTCGTAGGCATAGAGGAGGAGCTGGAGGGCGTGGAAATTCTCTGCGTTGATGAGCATGTGCCACGGCTTGTTTGGCCCGCCCCGCGCTACGCGGTCCACTGGAACCAGCGCCGGATAGATGGGATCGCCAAAGCTGCGGACGACGACCAGCTCCGCCACAGGCACCTCGACGCCGATGTCTGCCGGCAGCGGGTATCCCTCGACCGCTCTCTCCAGGGTGGCAGTGCCTTTGCGGATGCTCTTGACGCGCCAGAGCTCGCTCCCGCTGTCGCGTTTCTTCGCCACCAGTTCGCCCTCCTTGACCGGCAGCTTCGGCAACCGCACCGTCTCGGGCAGGTGCTCCTCAAATACGAGCCCGAATTTCTTGTTTTTCTTTAGCTCGCGCACCTCCACGCCGATGGCCTTCTTTAGGCGCTCGTCGGCAATCTGGGCTATCAGGTCTTCGATCTTTGCCATGTCAGTGGTGCGGGGTGGGGATTAATTGGCGGGACGTGGACT
>Ga0182014_10000976_pt1 | contig 39031 bp, 25 predicted proteins | sample 612S2DmetaG_FD_120489 | JGI IMG/M metagenome (GOLD analysis project Ga0182014, IMG submission 120489) | Permafrost microbial communities from Stordalen Mire, Sweden - 612S2D metaG | ecosystem: Environmental > Terrestrial > Soil > Wetlands > Permafrost | place: Sweden: Stordalen | collected... | reverse complement strand
CGGCGCAGCTCTAACCTGGAGTGTCGTTAACAACAGCGGCGTCTTTACCTTGAGCCCCGCTTCCGGTTCCTCGATTGCCGTGGGAACCACCAACACATGCACCGGCGCTACTACCGGCACCTTCCTCATCGACCCCGTCGACACCACAGGCGATACAGTTGCCGGCAATCTGAATTCTGCGATCAATGCCTGCGTCGGTACCTACTCAGGCGTGGGCGTAACCTCCACCGTGGCCAGCAACGTCGTGACTATTACCAACACCACGCTCGGTGCTTACCCCACCCTGACACTGGGCACAGGCGAGACCGCAACTCATTTCACTTGGAGTACTGTGACCGCCGGCGCCACCGGTACGAACGCGTGCACAAGCTCGACGACTGGCACCTTTGCCACAGCCAGTAGCGCGACGAACCCGACCTACCAGGTAGCTTCGAACCTGGAAGCCGCCATCATGAGCACAAGCTGCCAGACTACCTACCCCGTTGGCGTTACCGCCAGCTATGCCTCTGGCAACACGTTTACGGTTACAAACCCCACACCGGGGCCCTTTCTCACGGTCAACGCAACGAACAACACCGGCATCTTCAGCTGGGCTACCGTGACCGGCGGCAATGCCGGCTCCAACAGCTGCACGAGTTCCACCGCCGGAACTTACGCGACGAGCAGCAGCACGACAACCCTGGCGGGCAACCTTGCCGCGGCGATCAATCTCTGCCCGGCAGCCGTCGGCGTCACTGCTTCCTCCAGCACCAAAACCGTGACGCTTACCGCCATTACAGCAGGCACCGCTGGAAACAGCATCGGTTTGACCCCCAGCACGGCCGGATTCTTTGCATGGGCCGGCGGCACACTAACGGGCGGGACCGGAACGAATACGGGTACGGACTTTGCCGTCGATGGCGTCTTGGCAGACGATGCCACCAACCTCGCCGCTGCAATTACGCGGAATATCAGTACAACGGTTCTTACCGCAACTTCAAGTGCCGGAGTTGTCACCGTGACCGCAGCAACGCCCGGGACAGGCGCCGACACCATCGCCACTACCGAGACTTTGAGCAATTTCGCATGGCAGGGCACAACCCTCGGCGCGGGCACGGCCGGAACGAACGGCACCACCTCGGGTACGGCATCGCCGCCAACCTTCGCGTACTGGACGGGCACAACCTACGATGCGGCCTCGGTAGTTGCCTCGAACATCACCACAGCCGTCAACGCCAACTCCACCGTGAGCGCGGTCATTACGGCCGCCGCGAATTCGCCGGCAAGCGGGGACGTGACCTTCACCGCTAAAACCGCTGGGGCCGCTGGGAACAGCTACTCCGCATCCGTCACGGATTTTTCAGCTCTTACCGGAGCCGTCAGCTTTGACGGTGGCGCAATTCCCACGGTCCAGCCCAATGCCTATCCCGCCAAGTATGGGGCAAGTCTGACTACCGCAAGCTGTGCCAACGACTTTGTCGTTTACCCGGCAGGGCAAGCGGGCGGAACGGGCGCCGCAAACATCATTGCCTACAATAATATCTATGTTGGCACCGGAGCCTGCGAAACCTCAAACCCCACAGTTTACTGGGCCTATAACGCGGGCACAGGTCACGCGGTCACCAATTCACCCATCATCTCCGCGGACGGCACCCAGGTTGCGTTCATGCAATCGAACGGCGCAAACGCAAGTCTGGTCCTGCTTAAATGGAAATCGGCTACCAGCTCCATCACTTCACCGGCAGCCATTACCAGCGAGACAACATCCACCTATAGAGCTTGCACCGCCCCGTGCATGGTCGTCATACCCCTCGAAGACGGCGACGACGACTCGATCTCAGCTCCTTTTTACGACTACGCCAGCGACGATGCGCTCTACGTTGGAGATGACAGCGGCCTGCTGCATCAGTTCAAAGGAGTTTTCTTTGGCACACCGGAGGAGACCGTCACCACCTCATGGCCGGTAACGCTCGACGCTGGGTATAAAATTTCGTCACCCATCTACGATCCCACCTCTGGATACGTCTTCGTGGGCGACCTGGATGGAACGCTCCATTCCGTGGGCACCGGGAACGCGGGAACAACTACTGGTGTTATCCACGGCACGGCGAATATCGGAGATGCCATTGCCGACGCGCCTCTGGTCGATAGCAACAAAGGAGCAGTTTTCGCATTTGTCACCACTAGCGGCTCGTACAGTGAGCCCGGGGCTAACGCGCTCTACGGTTTTTCCACCGCATTCACAGACCTGGTGGCCGTCGGGCAACCGGGAGCCCCTGGAGTCGTTCCACTCGGAACAGGAGGCACTGGATATTATCTGTACGCGGGAATGTTCGACAACGTCTGGTTTGAATCCTCAACTGACTCGGGAAACCTTTATGTAGCCGGAAACACAGGAGGCACAAATACGGGGGCGTTGTATAAGGTTGCCATCTCAGGCGGCTTCATGACAGGCGCCTGGTCCACTTACGATGCTGTGCTCACACCAACTGGCGCTCATCCGTATCCGTCTCCTCTCTCGGAATTCTGTAACGGCGCTTGCACTGCAAGTGCAACAGAAACGACCAGCGGCACCGACTACGTTTTCTTCAGCTTGAACCAGTCGGAGGTGGGCGGATGCACCTCCTCTGCCGGGCACGGCTGCATCTTGTCCTTTAACGTCACTAATCCGTCGGCGATCGCCATCTCCGGCACAGGCTTGAATGTCACAACCCCTGCTTCCCCCGGATGCTGGGCGACGGGCGGGATCGTGGTCGACAACGACGCCACTACGACAGGCGCCTCTCAAATCTATCTCGTGAATCTCGACGGCGCGGCTGCGGGCGGTCCGAACGGTTCGACCAGCAGCAATTGCGCTGCCGGCTCTGCGGTCACTATCGACGCTGTGCAGGCGCAGCAGTCAAACCCGTAGGGGAGGGAAGTTGAATAGAAAGCTCAATCTGGATATATCATGAGGTCATGATGAGTGAATCGGAGCAGGAACGGAAAAATCGAACTACGCCCGAGCAGAAGCCCACGGCCAAAAAGCCGTACCAGAAGCCCGAGGTGCGCCATGAGCGGGTCTTCGAGACTTTGGCTCTTTCCTGCGGCAAAGTGCAGGTAACTCAGGGATCGTGCCACTATAACCGCAAGGCCTCATAGATTGAACCGCGCATGAATCAAGAGACACAACGTCACTCCGTGTGTTGCGAGTTGACCTGCGATGTAGCTCGCATCTCCGGCGAGGTTCGCCTCCGGGTTGCCGGGGCCAGCATGTTGCCTGCGCTCTGGCCCGGCGATGTGGTCACCGTTCAGCACTGTGCCCCGTCCAAATTGCAGCCGGAACAGATTGCCTTATACCGGCGCGATGGAATGCTCACCGCGCATCGCATCAGGCACGTGTCCGGCGATTGGCTGATCCTGCGCGGAGACGCGCTGCGTTGCTTCGATCCTCCAGTGAATGCATCTGATGTCGTAGGACAGGTGATCGGCATTTCCCGCGCAGGCCGCGCCGTCCGGATTGAACTTGCATTCTGGCAGCGTGTCATGTCATTGATGTTGCGCCGCTCGGATCTCTTCACGCGTGTCACGCTCTATTTGAGCAGGCGCCTGCGCGGCTCCTGGAATTTGCATGCGTCCTGGGCGAACTCATCGCCAGTGACCATCGAAAAGTTAGAACGCACTTGAACACCGTCGCCGTCTTTTCCCGCCATATCTCCATCGCAAGAAAATCGGAATGGGAACTCCTGATCGAGGTGTCGCTTTGCCTGCAGCCATAAACAACAGACCGGAACTGGCGCTGCTGCTCACTATCGCCAGGGTCGATCTCGATCCGAGCCGGCAAACGGCCATGCAGAATCTGCTGGCCGGTCCGCTCGATTGGGAGTGTCTGCTTTCCATGGCTGTTCAACACGGCCTTGAGCCGCTTCTGTTCCTTCATCTCCATCGGATAGCCCCGCAATTCGCGCCCCAAGAGTTCATGCAGGCCTTGCGGGCCGATTGCAAGACGATCGCCGCGCGCAATCTGATTCTTGCATCGAGACTAAAGTCTGTTTCTGCACATTTGCGCTCTCGAAAAATCGAACACATCGCATATAAAGGCCCGTTGCTGGCTGAAACTTATTTCGGGAATTGCGCCCTTCGCGTGTCTTACGATCTTGATATCCTTGTCCAGCCGTCGCAACTTGAGGCCGCTCGCGATGCGCTTGGCGAGATAGGCTTCAGCGACAAGAACGGCTTGAGTGCCGGTCAGCAGGCCATGTCATTCCGATTCGGTTTTGAGCATTCATTTACAGCGCCAGGAGGAGTTGACCTCGATCTCCATTGGCGCGTAGTTCAGAAATTCAAATCCAGCTCGCTGGACATGGAGGGAGTATGGCAGCGAGCAACCTCGGCTCATGCCTGGGGTTGCGAGATGCCCACCCTCTGCCCGGAAGACCTGCTGGTCGCTCTCTGTCTCCATGCCGGTCATCACGGGTGGATGCAATTGTCGCACCTTTGCGATATTGCTCAACTGTTCCAGGTTCACCTGCAGTTGGACTGGGATATTGTGCGCCGCCATCTGGGCGATTCAAATACCACCCGGATCGTCTACGTGAGCCTCCATCTTCTTGAAAAATACTGGCAGGCAAATATTCCCGGGGATTTGAAGGCCGCCATTCTTGCCGACCCGAACGTTGCTCGACTGGCGCGGCGCATTCAATCGGAAATATGGCCCTCGTCGAGGCCGGCGCTGACAACATCGAGTCTTCGTTGGCTATGGGATCGGTCCTCAGGCGTGGACCTTGCGGACCGCTTGCGCCTATTGACCGGAACCTTCTTCTGTCCAGCCATAGAGGATGTTGAGATGTTCAGGCTTCCCCGGATTCTGGCGCCACTTTACCCAGGGCTCCGGGCTCTGCGCCTGGCCTTCAAATACTCTTTGTCCTGACCGTCTCAATCCGAACCGCAAATCTTCAGAGAGGCTTGAAAGAACGCTGCGAAATCGGTGTGGTTTTCCGGCTTCGATTTCTGGAGGCGAATGCGCCCAGGCAGATAGTCAGCGACTTGCCGGGGTCGAAGACTTGGTCGCCACAATCGTCCCGACGGCGATGCCGGCGGCAGCACCTATGATGATGACGCCGATGAGGGCCTTGGTATCGAATGACATTCCGGATGTGCCGCTGCTTTCTTCCTTATCGCTTGAGACATCAATTATGGCCGCAGCGCCAAGCGAGGGAGTGACGTTCGGGTCAAGCGCCCCGGAAATTGTAACAATCGCCCCTACCTCCCTCGCGAGTGATCGGCTCGCGGCCTCTTTACCCGACAGCTGATACACAACGCCGGTTGATTTCACGATTATGAAATAGGCGCCCTTTTCGATACCTAAAGTTCCGGTGACCGTGATCGAGTTTGGATTCGTGTTTGCGGTTCCGGACTGCATCATTGCAAATGACAGCGGGCGCCCTGGACCAACGCGCGCCAGGAGCAGGCCATTTTCGTTCGTCACTCGGAATTGCCCGGTCAGAGCCGCAATTTCCACCGTGTGCGCGCTGTCAAGTGAGGCCACGCCGTGGGAATTCGGCTCGCTCGGCGTTACGCGCAAGCCATTTGCCTCGATAACAAACGAGCCGGAAGGCGTCCACTCGCTTATCCCTTGCTGAAGAACAAGCCGATCTCGATAGAACGTGCCTCGCGAGTCCTGTGCGAGCTTGATCTCTACGCCCTTGTCCAGAAGTGATGCAGCCGATGCCTGCCCGGTCTCCACAACCGTTCCATCGAATAGCGTCGCGTCGCCATTGACTCTGTAGCCATCCACGCGCATATCTCCGCGGGCGCTTACAGTGCCGATCGCTGTCGTCCCGGCAGCAGCATAAGAGAACGTGCTGAGAACCATGAGGACTGCGGGAAGTTTTGACTTCATGACTCGGCCCTTCTAAGACAGTGATATTTATACTTATTTTACGCTCGGCGCACATGGAAGTACACGATCAAAATGATGATTTGCGATTCAAGTTCCTGATGAGTGAAGTGATAAATATCGATGTTATACATATGTCATACAGGGAGCCGAAAGATCTCATTAGACAAGGCCAAAATACAGCTGGCGCAATTGCCCACTAATCCCTCGTTGCCGGCGGCCAATAGCTCTGCCGCATAACCACCGACGCCAAACTGGCTCAGGATGCTACCCTTTCGGGTATGTTGACCGCTATGCCCAGGTTCGCCCGATTTCTCGCAGTTGCTGTGCGCGCTCTCATCGTAGGTGCGTGCCTGCTGGGAATCTGGAATTCGTGGAAGATGGCCTATGCGGACTTACTCTTCCGGCAGGACACGGCAGAAGCGATTCGCTCGGCGATCCTCTTTGCGCCCGACAATTCGGCGTACTATATGCGCCTGGCCCAGTTGGACGAAGGCCATGCAATAGGGCTTCTCCGCTCTTCGCTCGCTCTGGACCATTACAACGCTCAGGCGGACATCGAATTGGGACTGCGCTTTGAGGCCGGCGGCGACCCCGGCCAGGCGGAGAATTTCCTGCTTCAGGCTGCCGCGATCGACCATACCTATCTACCTCGCTGGAGTCTGGCCAATTTCTATCTGCGCCGGGACAACATGCCCGCATTCTGGACCTGGGCTCGCAGTGCCGCGGAAATACCGGGCGACGATATCGGAGCGCTGTTTGAATTGTGCTGGCGGGTTTCGCCGGACCCCGATCGGATTGGGGCGATCATTCTGAATGACAATCCTCAACTGGTCCGCCAATATCTTGATTTTCTGCTTGGCAAGGGTCAACTGCAAGCCGCCGCCGGCGCCGCTTTGCGCCTGGTCCGCGACGAAGGCCCGGAGACGGATCGCGCGCTCATGTTTTCCGTGGTGAATCAGCTGGTCGGCGCCAACGACGCCACGGAAGCCAATGCACTTTGGCATCGGCTGATCCAGGATCATTGGGCGGTTGCCGATACAACCGTTCCCAATAACCCATCCTTCTCTCGCAACCCGCAGCCGGTCAGCTTCGACTGGGCGCTTTCATCCTACGATGGCCTTCATTCTTGGCCGGGACCGTACGGCCTGGAAACAGAATTCAGCGGAGTAGAACCGGAGAGTTGCACCATCGCAGAACAGACAGTAGCGCTTCAGCCGGGCAACTACACCCTGAAATTCTCTTATCACTCCAGCGGTATTGCTCCCGATACCGGGATCCGCTGGCAGATCGTCGACGCCAAATCGGATGCGGTTCTTGCCGAATCTTCCGACCTCTCCAGCGATACGCAGCGGCAGTTGCAACTGCCATTCTCTGTTACGCCGCAAAGCCCGCTGGTTCGTCTTCGCATGATTTACAAACGCAGCCTCGGAACAACGCGCATCGCCGGGACCTTGGTGATACCATCGATTGAGATTCAAAATTATTCCCAGGCATGACTTGTCCGAAATGTAGCAGTCAAAATATTCGCATATCACGCCACTCCCACTGGAACGATGTCTTCTATCGCATTCGAGGAGAGCAGCCGTATCGCTGCCGCAGTTGCCGGCATCGGTTTTACGCTTCCTTATCCGCGTTGCCGGCCTCTCGGCAGTCGGGCCATCACACCATCCCGATCATGAGTGCCTGGCGTCGAAAGCACATTTTGCGCCGGGTCATTATCCTCGCGATCTTCGCTACCTGTTTCTATATATTCTGGCTTTACCTGCGCTATATTACCACTGACCGGGTTCCGTCAAATGGCTCCGGGGCTACGCCCGCTTCGGTCATGAATTCCACTCGACAGGCAACCTGATTCCTCGCCACTCTGCGCCGATCTCATGAGCGATGCATCAAGAGAGGTGCTCTACGCGAGCATGATCTGGATCAGGTTGGACGGAGCAGTCCGCTGGCTTGTCTGCCAGGCGCTCGGGATTCCCGTTCGCGCTTCAGACTTGGCGCAATCTGAGCTCGATGGCCCGCGCATGCTTCCTTCCATGTAGGCCAGGCCCGGGCAGCGCGTGCAATAGGCAGCATGGCCGCACTGCGAACACGTGGGCAGGTCGCGTACCTGGATAGTGCGCAACTCCGTCAGCGCCTCGGAGCGCCACCAGATCTCGCGAAAAGTCTTCTCTCGCAGGCTTCCGCAAGGCATGGGGAACTGCACGCAGGGGAATACGTCGCCGTTCGGTGCAATATACGCCAGCGTATGGCCCGCACTGCAGCTGTAGCCGTCCAGCACGTTGTCGTCTACAGTCGAAACAGGAGCGCAATACTCGCCCACGTTCCCCACAAACTCTTCGGTGCGGAACACCTCTTCCAACTCCTTGGCTGAGATTCCAAGGTTCAGGATCGACCGGTCGCCATTGAGCATGGGCGTGATGGTTGGATCGATGACAAAAGCTACGTCCAATTCCTTCGCCAGTTGCTGCACAGCCTTGCCGCTGGTGACGTTTTGCTTCATCAGCACATTGGTGATGGAGACTTTTACGCCTTGCGCCTTGAGGTGCCGTATAGCCTCCAGCGAGCGGCGCAGCGATCCGGGCAACTTGGTGATCGCGTCGTGTATCTCGGGACGGTCCGAATAAATGCTGATCTGCACCTGCTCGATGCCGAGCTGCTTCAACCGCGCGGCTTCTTTGGCCCCGATCATCACCGCGTTGGTTTTCAGTTTCACATTGAATCGCAGTTCCCGCGCGTACTCCAGGATCTCAAAGCAATCGCGCCGCAGCAGCGGCTCTCCGCCGCTGATGCTCAAAAAGAACGTCCCGCACTCGGCCAGTTGACGGATCACATCCTTGATCTCGGCGGTGCTCATCTCGTCCTTGCCGTCGTGGTCAAGATAGCAATGAACGCAGCGCTCGTTGCAACGCCATGTAATGTCAAGATGGGCGCTCAGCGGAATGCCCTGCGCGGTAGCCTTTTGGTTCATCTCTTCAAGCAGGCTCATGGATTCCCCCTACTGCGAAACCGGTTTGTCTGAGACAACCAGTATGCCGTGTACCGCCAGTTCATCGACGAATTCCTTAGCGTCCGCTGAAGCCTGTTCTAAATCGACGTCGAATTCCGCGCACACCCTCTCTTCCACAATGCGCGACAGGGAAGTATTGCCGTCCGCAGCTTCCCAAATCACCGTGCCCGTCGGATTCAGCATGAAAATGGTGGAATCCACGGTGGACATGATGATGGTTTCATCGCCCAGTACGCGGGCTGCGATGGCGGTGCTCTTGGTCAAAAATAATTCGCTCGACGGCATCTCTCACCCAATCAATTCCCAGACACGCTGGTCGGGGTAAAACGAAAGCTGAAAAACCGGCACTGCGGCCACAAAAGCGCAGGCCGACTCAAACACCATGCGCACCAATTCCGTATCGTGCGCAAAAAAGAGAATATTCCTGAGCAGCCGGCGAACCGCCTGTGCCGGTTCGACGCGCATGATCCTGTTCTCTGGCGACTTCTCAAGCAGATATAGCGCGGCGATCGGGGCCGATACGTTCTTCCCCGGGGCGCCCAACTCGCCTGCAAAAGGGGTGCCGTAGGCCACGTAGCGTCCCGCCTCCCGGCTGATGTAAGAAGCCTCATCCGTAAGCAGTTCCACGTCGCATGGCGCCAGCCGCGCTATCGTGGTTTTTCCGGCTTCAGATAAACCGGAGAAAAGAAATGCCTTGCCGTTGCGTACCGCGCTGGAAGCATGCAGCAGAAAGCCTCCCGTACGAGCCAGCAGAATCGTGTGCGCGATGCGCAACACAGAATCGACCGAATACGGGTTAGCCGACTGGCTGATCTCTCCCTCACAGTTTTCGGGACTCCATCTGGCCCGGAAATCGCCGCGTTCCATCCGCCATTCGCCATTCTCAAACCACACTTCTGCATCGCTTTCGGGATCGAATGTTTCGGGGGGAACCAGGTCCACGCGGAAGGTGAAGCCGGGTCTCACCTCGGACTTCACATAGTCGTGATAACGATCATTCAGAATGCGCACAAATGCGGCATCGGTCGTCTCAAGCGCAATGGCGATGCCGCCTATCTCAATGACCACTTCGTGGCGGCTTGCGCCGCCGCATGGAAAACTCATGGGTAGGGAAATTCTATAACAAATCCAGCCATTCTCAACCACATTTCCGCAAACGACTGGCAACGGGATCAACGAGCGGACCATGGAGAGGGAACAGGAGTTGGCCGGCGCGCGTTAGCGAAAAGAATCAGGGGTTTTGCGCCAGCCTGCGGAGACGATCTTCGACATTCATGAATGCCCGGCCGTCATGGTAAGCCGCCTTCCAGATCACGCCTTTGTCCTGGCTGATCGGCGTGCCGTCTGCCTTGGTCAGGTTATACAGGCCGTGATATTCGGAATCGATCGTGTGGTTCTTGATAAATGCCCACTGCTCCTGAAAACGCTGAAAGTAGATGGGGTCTTCCTTCCCGTAGCGTTCGTGCATCAGCAGCAGCGCATTCAGCCCTTCGCACTCCACCCACCACTCTTTCAATGTGTCTTCCGGCCGGCCAAAGGTTGTGCCTTCGCGGAAAAACCCGCCGTTGGTGTGGTCCCAACCGTAGGCCAGCGCATGATCCACCAGCATTTTCGCCATGCGTTCCGTTTTGTCGCTCGCCTTGTGGTGCAGCACCTCATCGGTTTCAAGCATCAGGTAGGCGGTTTCAACATCATGGCCATAGGAGTCGTGATCCGGGATCGCCTGCCACTCGTTGGTGAAATAGAGATTCATCACCCCGGGCGCTACGCTTATTTTGTCGCGCACCACTACCAGCATCTCTTCGAGGCGCGCCTTCAGCGTCGGGTCGGGCCATACCTTGTAGAGCTCGGTCCATGCCTCAAGAAGATGAATGTGTGTGTTCATCGACTTGTAGCCCACGGGGCCGATAGGGCCATTTTGAATCTGCCCATCGGGCGCATGCGGCACAATCGGCGTTCCGTCCCGCGCCAAAGTCTCGAAATATCCGCCATTCACCGGGTCATGCGCGTGCTTATCGACCCACAGAAATCCGTTCTTCGCCAGTTCCAGGGCCTTTGGATCGCCCGTAGCCTGGTACGCCGCCGCCGCGCCATAAATGCAAAAATCCACGCCATAAAGATTCTTGCCATCGGTGAACTGCGGAACGATCTTCCCGTCGTCGTCGAGTCCCCAGAAAAATCCGCCGTCCTGCTTGTCCCACATCACGTTGGCGAGAAAATCCACGCCCTGGTGCACAATGGGCACAAACTCGTCCTTCAGCTTTGGATCGCGCAGCACCACCTGGGATGCAACCCAGGTCATTCGGCCCTGAAAGACCGAGAATTTGCCGTCGCTGGGAGCCCACTGCCAGTCGCGCGAAAAATGGGAATGAAATCCCCCATGCTCATGGTCCACCGTGCGCGGAAACCACACGTTCAGAACATCCGTGTGCAGCGCATTGTCCACCTCGCCCGCGAGCCTGAGATAGGTCTCGCGTGTAGGCGGCTCAGCGGCTGGCGCCGCGGGCTTCTGGGCGATGCATATTCCGGAACAGGCAAGCAGCAACAGGACTAGGCGTTTCATTTGCACGGCACAATCCCCCATACCATTGTTTAGCGGAGAATCCTAGCACATGGCACATGGAGTCCGACATACGGCTACTCGCAGGCCACAACCACCCCCCTCCGTTTGCGGAATGAAACGGCGTCTTGACAGGGGGTTATGGTTTCGTTACCATCAACCCCTGTTTCCAAGGTGACGCCTTCTCCCCGTGGCATCGCAGAGTGAAGGACGGCGATGAATCGTAGAAATTTTCTCACTGCTCTTGCAACCACAGGCATTGCGGCTACTCCTGCCGCCCACCGCCTCTTCGGCGAATCGGCAATGTTGACGAGCCTTCCCGATGCAAGCGCCAAGCATATTCCGCGCTATCGCGGCTTCAATATTCAGTGGCAGCGGCGGCCCGGCGATACCACCAGCCCAGCCTTCGAAGAGTCCGATTTTGCCTTGATGCAGGAGTGGGGCTTCAATTTTGCGCGCCTGCCGCTGTCGTATTGGATATGGGGCAAGCCCACCGACTGGACGTACATCAATGACGAGCCGTTGACTCAAATCGATCGCGTCATCGATTTCGGCAGGCAATACGGCGTCCACATCAACCTTAACTTCCATCGCATTCCCGGCTATTGCATCAACGGCCGCGAGCTCGAACCGGCAGACCTTTTTACCGGCCGCAAGGACGAAGGCCCACGCGCCCTGAAGGCGGCCTGCTTCCACTGGGCGCACTTTGCCCGCAGGTATAAAGGCGTGCCGAGTTCGCAGCTTTCCTTCGATCTGATCAATGAGCCGCCCAAGATGCGCTCCTACGAGGGCTACTTCGAAGAACGCTATGCTGAGGTCGTTCGCGCGCTGGTCGCAGCCATTCGGGCAGAGGATCCCGGCCGGCTGATCTTTGCCGACGGCATCGATATCGGGCAACTGCCAGTGCTGGAGATCGCCGACCTCGGCCTGGTCCAGAGCACGCGCGGATATAAACCCAAATCAATCAGCCACTACGGCGCCAACTGGGTTCCGCTCGACGAATACGAGACGATGAAAACACCCACCTGGCCGCTCACCGACGATAAGGGACACGTCTGGGATCGCGACCGCCTCAAACAGGAATATGTAGATAAGTGGAAGCCCCTGACGGATCTCGGTGTTCAGGTTCATGTGGGTGAGTGGGGCTGCTTCAACCAGACCCCGCACGCGGTCGCTCTGGCCTGGATGACTGACTGCCTCGGTGTGTGGCGAGAGGCTGGCTGGGGAAATGCGCTCTGGAACCTGCGCGGGGCCTTCGGCGTCCTCGACAGCGGCCGCAAAGACGTCGATTACGAAGATTTCAGAGGGCACAAGCTCGACCGGAAAATGCTCGATATGCTTCGCAAAGCCTGATCCGATTCGCGCCTTTCAATCCGCCGAATACGGCAGTAATACCGTGACCGAATGATTGTGGTATCGCCGGAATGTAGCGCCGGTCTCCAGACCGGAATGTAGCGCCGGTCTCCAGACCGGCTGTAGTGCGGGCGTCCCCGCCCGCGCTGATCCAAGGGTAATTGCCAAATCATACCGTCTAGGCACTAGACGACCGGCTCCAGTTTTCCTGTATGAGCATGTTTCATCGAACGTCGCTGCTTGCGCAGCCTGCCCGATGGATCCGGCCCAGGCCGGCCCAGAAAGAATCCCTGCGCCTCATCCCCGCCCAATTCACGGATCAGCGCCAACTGCTCCGGCGTCTCGATTCCCTCGACAACCACTTTCATTCCCAGGTTGTGAGCCAGGGTAAGGATGGACTGCACCAGCGCCCTGGTTTCCAGGCTCACCATCAGCTCGCTCACAAAAGAGCGATCGATCTTCAGTTCGTCGAAGGGGAGCTTGGGCAGATAACTTAAACAGGAATATCCGCTCCCGAAATCGTCCATGGCGATGCCGATTCCGATGCTCTTCAGCTTGCGCATGGTTGCGGCGGCGCGTTGAATGCCTATCAACGTGGAAGATTCCGTCAATTCCAATTGAAGAAGGCTCGGATGAAGTCCGGTGCGGTCAAGAACTTCGACAATGTCCCTGACAAACGACTCGCGTGCGAATTGAACGCTCGACACGTTGACGGCGACTTGAACAGGGCGGTCGGAGATCTCCTGCCAGGTCAGCGCCTCCCGGCAGGCGAGTTCCAGAATATGGGTGCCCAAAGGCACAATCAGGCCACATTCCTCGGCAACCGGAATGAAGCTAGCCGGAGAAATCACGCCCAGGTTGGAGTGTGTCCATCGGGCCAGCGCTTCGAAGCGAATCACGGAGTTCGTGGCGAGGTCGAATTCAGGTTGGTAATGGACGCAGATCTCCTTGTTCGCAAGCGCGCGACGGAGTTCGTTCTCCAGTGTCAATCGCTCTCGAACTGAAACGCCCAGATCATTGCTGAAATGAAAGATCCGGTTTTTCCCGCTGCGCTTGGCTGCGTACATTGCGCTATCCGCCTGTTGCAGCAGATCGTCGTTGTCGCTGCCCTGGTCGGGAAAAATACTGATGCCGATGCTGGCGCCGATGGTGATCTCGTGACCCTCGATCAAAAACGGACTGACCAGGGAATGAAGCAGGCTGTCGGCCATTTTTTCGGCATCCTCCCTGGTTTCCAGGTGATTCAGAATGACAGTGAACTCGTCGCCCCCGATCCGAGCCAGAGTATCGGACTTCCGGGTGCGGGACTTCAGGCGCTTGCCCACTTCCACCAGCAGCAAATCGCCCGCGGCATGTCCCAGGCTGTCGTTAACCAGCTTGAATCCATCCAGGTCGATATACAACAGGCCCACCGTTCGATTCTCCCGCCGGGCTACCGCCAGGCTTTGTGACAGCCGGTCCGACAACAATCTGCGATTCGGCAATCCGGTGAGTTCATCCACCAGGGCTTGATGTTTCAATTTCTCCTCGGCGCTTCGCTTGGCGCGATCCCGTTGCAGCAGTTGCGAAAGCATTTGATTGAATCCCACCACCAGTTGGGCAATGTCTTCGCTGCCGCGAACTGAAACCTGGGCATCGAACCGCTCCTCGCTCGACACCTCCTGCATGGCAGCGGAAAGGTCGCGTATAGCCTGCGCCGTTTGCGAGGCCTTTTGCAGAGCGGCGTCCTGGCTGTGCACGCGCTTCCGCAGCACGCCAACCCATACCAGGATGGCGACCATGCATAAGGTTGATAACGTCAGCAGCGCCAGCGTAGTCTGCGGCGTCCAGAAGCGCGCGGCGCCAACCACAAGAATATCTTCAGGAGAACGCAGCAGAATCTTGAAGCTGATCGTGTCGTCCTGAAGCAGCATGTACACCTTGTCGGGATCGATCTGGGCAGAAGCGACACCTGTGAGCCGGATCATGCTGCCTTCCTGCAATTTGAAGGGATAGGCGCCCATGTCGGAGGTGTCTAGCTGCGCGGTGAATGTCCGCACGCCGGACTGCAGGATGAGATTAAAGTTGCCGGGTTCCGTCGAAGCGGCAAGCAGCCGGCCTTCCACCGTGACCAGCTGCGAATCGTATTCGCCTTGCAGAATGGCTTCAGCAGAGGTGAGTTTTGGAGCGATAATCCCGCTGCCTTGCACAGGGCGAAACTCCACATCGCTGATGACCGGCGAGTATCTGCCTGCCAGGGCGGGGTATCCGATCGCCTCGATCCGCTCACCGGCGTGAACAGTGCGCGCGCCGCCGCGCAACTCCACTCCGCCACTCGCATCCTGCAGGTAGAAGAAGTCGCTTCCGACCATGGTTACCGAGCCGGCAACCTTGACGCGATGGCCGAAATGGGAGCCGGGCGAGAATCGCAGCAAAGCTCCGATGGGGGTGGTCTCCATTGAGAATGGATCGCGAACCCCCGGCTCAATCACTTCAATCTGGGAAGGAGATGCGACCATTAGCTGATACCCAACCAGTTGACGCCGGGAGTTGAAGATCGTGCCCAGAACGCCGCTGATACGGACTTTTGCATCCTCAAGATGGCGCGACTGGCGAAGGTCGGGAAACCCCGGATCGGTGTAAACGTGAATCTGGCCGATGGATGTGTAAAGCTCGAAAGTAAGGATCGGATGGCTTGTCTGTTCGGCAAATTTAATTGGATGGACCACGCCCTCCACAGTCACGTAATTTGAGTCGAGCAGTCCCGTTGCTGCGTCCTCTGAAGTCACCGAGACAGGAACCGGAAGCGGCGCCGGACCTTCAACCTGCAAGCTCGGGGCCACCACCACAGGAGCAAAATTACCGGGGTTGGTCATGCCGATCACAATGACGCGCAGACCTTGTTTCAAATCCTGCTGCGCCCCCGAATACTTGATGAAGATGCCGCCGGTTCGATCCTGAACAAAGACCTGGCGCCAAAGTGGATCGATGTAGGTGATCACGCCGTCAATCCGCAGCGGCAACGCCTGCGCCGCGTCTGAAGCGGAAAGCGCGCGAACTGCTGCCACTGTTGTGATAGGAGACAGATGCGTGTTGCCCGGATCGGATCGATCGACCTGGCCAGATGGGATTTGGACCGCTTGCGCATGAGAAAGTTCAAACCGCATTCCGTCGAGGTGTGGGAAACCCGTGACGTCAATGGCCGTGCCGGCGGGGAACTGCTGCGCCCGGTCAACGCGGCATAGAATAGAGCCCCAGCGGTCTTCGAGCAAAATCGAATCGGGGTCGCTGGCGGCCACCCGCCCGCGTATTCGAATGCTATGGCCACTCACGTTCCCCATCTCGCGATAGAGATCGCGCAGCGAATACAAGGGGCTTGTTTTCGGCGCCGGCTGCTCCATCTGCAGTCCGCTCCCCGAAGGCACCCACATTAGCTTGAAAATCACGGACCCCTGGGAGTTGCGAACTTGTTCGGTAAGTCCGGCGATGCGAACCGTCGCGTTGATCAGTTTGGAATAGTCGCGGTCCGGCCTGGCAACCGTCACTTCGATCCAGCTTCCGGCATCGGTAATGGACAGCCAAGCCCGCCCCCCGAGGTCCAAATCTGCCTTTTCGAGGATGCCTGTCACCTGGATGCGAGTGCCGTTTTTCTCCGGGCCGGGGATTTTGGTCAGGATGGCAGGGAAGGGTTGAGGCAATTTGACGTGAGCCGACGACGCCCGGACCGTAACCTCCGACAAGCCCAGGCTAATCGGCCCTTGATTCGGGTCGTAGCGCGATGTCTTGGTCGCATCCAGAGACACCGTCTCTCCCACATGGACTCCTACTTCATCCGGATTCGCGAGAACAACTGTGCTTCCCGTTTCATCCTCAATCCAGAACCGGTCACCCGGTCCGTCGGTGTAGGTCACCACTCCCACCAGGTGAGCGATTGAATGCACAGGCAATTCCGGTAATTCGCGAATGGCGTTTCGCCTGAAGAAGAGAGACCAATGCCACAGCGCGGCTCCAAGAATGCACGCGCCCAGCAGCGTGCCGAAGATAACCGCCGCCCAGAGAAACCTGTCTCCGCTTCGCTTCATCTCCAAAATCATCGGCAAAATCTGCCGCTTCCATTAAAGGCGTCAACAACCCGAAATGGCTCTGTCCTGAACGGTCATCCGGAATGCGCCCCACCAATCGTTCTGGTGGTCCAGGCATCGTCCGAATTTCCGTGGAGCCGAGCCTGGAATTGTTAACCATGACATAGGGGATGCCAGCCGCTTAAGATATTGCTCGCCATGCAAATTCGAAATCAATCCTCCTCAAGCCGGCGATTCCAGCAAATCGCGAGCCGCCTGAACGCTCTTCTCCCCGCATTTCTCCTCGCCGGTCTGCTGATTCAGGCCCGGCCCGCGCATGCCCAGGAGCTTCCCGGAGAGAGCTACGGCCCCTATAACGCGGTGTTTCTCCCCGACGGGCCGGGACTGAGCAAGACCCTGGGGGCTCCGGCCGCGATAGACGGCCGCGATGCGATGCTGTTGGATCGCCTGGGAGTGAGACCGCCCGAATCGCCGGATCCCATGTTGGCAGGCCGCGCGTCCTGGACCCTCGCGTTCTGGTTTCGTCCCTCTGAGCCGGTTGCGGGCACGGCTTTGCTCGCCGGCATCGGCGATCCTGGCGCGGAAGATGCCCGCTTCATCGGTATCGAGGACAACTGCCTGGGACTGTGGCTGGGCCGGGGGCAGGGAACCGCGCGCCTCATCTCCGGCAATAGCCCGCTCAGTCCGGCGGAGTGGCATCTGGCCGTTGCCGTGGGTGACGGCGAGCACGTCACGCTCTACGCCGATGGCCGGCAGGTGGCCGCGAGCGCGCTTGCCCAGGGCAGCGTTGCGTCGCGTCTCGAAATGGCTCCGCAGCCGCTCCCCGGCATCTCCGGAACTCACTTCGGCGGCCAGATTGCTTCGCTCAGGATCTACCGCGAGGCGCTTGGTCCCGAGCAGGTCAAGGCCATCGCCGACGCCCCGCCCGATTTCCGCCTGCCCACCTATGAAGAGGCCTCGCAGCGCTGGCCCGTAGAGACCAGGGCCCAGGCCGGATACAGCGCTCCGCAGGATCCATCGTTGATGCCGCGCGGCAAAGGCGCCATCCAAAAACCTGTCGCCAGGCCGCTGCCTCCATCAGACCTCAAGTGCGAACTGGTGGGAAGCAATCCCTGGAAGCTCACGGGCGGATGGAAACTGGCCGCAGCGCCGCAGGTCAAGGCCGCGGGAGAGCAGATTTCCAAGCCCGGCTTTGCCGATCCGGATTGGCTCGCCGCCACCGTCCCCGGCACCGTGCTGACCACCATGATCGATCGCGGAGTCTATCCCGATCCCAACTACGGGCTCAACAATCTCGCCATTCCAGAGAGCCTGGCTCATCAGGATTACTGGTATCGCGTGGAGTTCAAAACCCCGGCTGGAGCTCATGGCCAGAGGCTGACGCTCACCTTTGAGGGCGTCAACTTCGCCGCCGAGGTTTGGCTGAACGGCAAGAACCTGGGTGGGTTTACTGGCGCATTCCTGCGCGGCAGGTTTGACGTAACCGGCCTGGTTGCAGCCGCCGGCCAGAACGTGCTCGCGGTGCGTGTTTCTCCGTCGCCCCATCCCGGCATTGCTCACGAGCAGTCCATCAAGGCCGGTCCCGGCGAAAATGGCGGCATCGAAGTGCTGGACGGCCCCACCTTCTCCGCAGCCGAAGGTTGGGACTGGATTCCCGGCATTCGCGACCGCAACACCGGCATCTGGCAGAATGTCACGCTCACTGCGTCCGGCGCGGTAGACGTAGGCGATCTGCAAGTAGTCACCACGCTTCCCAAACCCGACCGCAGCGAGGCCGACATCGAGATCGAAGCCCCGCTCACCAACACCGCCCATGATCCCGTCGAGGGCGAATTCACGGCCGGATTCGATGATGTGAAAGTCACCAAACATGTCAAACTCGCGCCCGGCGAGAACGTAATCCGCCTCGAGCCTGAAGAGTTTTCGCAGCTCAAAGTCCAGCATCCGCGCCTCTGGTGGCCCAACGGCTACGGGGATCCTGCGCTGCACACGTTGAAGGTCAGTTTCACCACCGCCGGAAAGGTCAGCTCCCAGCGCCAAATAGAATTCGGCATGAGGGAACTCAGTTATGAAACCTCGCTCCTCGATCCCGGCGGCCACCTGCGCCGTGTGGAGGTTCTTCCCAGCCGCACCCATGATGATGCGCTGCCGCTGATCGACGAGAGCCACCAGGGCATCCGGCAGATCGACGACAAAACCCCCAACCTCCTGCCGCCGGGCCAATCCCTTCCGGAATATATGCGCCACGCCTGGGTCCAATCCCTGGCGCCGGAAGCAGAGGGCTCGCCTTCCATTCGTCCCGTTGAAGGCGGATGGCCCGGAACCGATCTGGTCATTAAAGTAAACGGCGTCCGCATTGCCGCACGCGGTGGCAACTGGGGCATGGATGACGACCTCAAGCGGGTCAGCATCGAGCACCTTGAACCCTACTTCCGGCTCCATCGCGACGCGCACGTGAACATGATCCGCAATTGGATGGGACAGAACACCGAGGAGAACTTCTACGCCCTGGCCGACAAGTATGGCCTGATGATTTGGAACGATTTCTGGGAATCCACACAGAATTACAATCTCGAAGCCCAGGATCCGGCGCTGTTCCTGGACAATGCGCGCGATTCCATCCTGCGCTTCCGCCATCACCCGTCGATCGTGGTCTGGTGCGGACGCAGCGAGGGCGTTCCCCAGCCCATCATCAACGAAGGCCTGGCCGCGCTCGTCCGTACCCTCGACCATACCCGCTACTACACCGGCAGTTCCAACCAGGTGAATCTGCGCAACTCCGGTCCATATCAGTTTCAGCCTCTCGAAACCTATTACCGCATCAATCGCGGTTTCAGCGTCGAGCTTGGAATCCCCAGCGTTCCCACGCTTGAAAGCATCAAGTCCTTTATCCCCGAGCCCGACCGCTGGCCAATCAGCGACACCTGGGCCTACCATGACTGGCACCAGAGCGGCAACGGCGCCGTGGCGCCCTACATGGCCCACATGGATACCGAGTTTGGCGCGCCCACCAGCCTTGAGGATTTCGAACGCAAGGCGCAGATGCTGGATTACGTCGGCCATCGCGCCATCTTCGAGGGCTTTGCCGCCCATCTCTGGCAGCCCAATTCCGGCCGCATGATCTGGATGACGCAGCCGGCCTGGCCCAGCATGGAGTGGAACTTCCTGAGCTGGGACTACGACACCCAATCCAGTTTCTATGGCACCCAGAAGGCCTGCGAACCAGTCCACGCGCAGCTCGATCTCACCAATGGAGCAGTCGACCTGATCAACCTCGGCGAAGCCCGCGCGTTCAAAGTGCGCGTGCTGGTGGTCGGCATCGACGGCAAGACCCTCAGCGATCAGACCAACCAGGTTCAGGCTGCGGCCAACGACCGCACTTCCGTAGGCAAGCCCGATCTCGACAAGCTTGCCGAGGGCCATACCGTTCTTGTCGAGTTGCAGGTCAGCGATGCTGCCGATGTGCCGGTGAGCGGCAATTTCTACTGGTGGGCAAAGGACGAGGCAAGCCTGCGCGAACTCAACCAACTGCCACAGGCAACTTTGACTGCCTCGGCTTCTGTCTCCGCCGCCGGCAATGAGCGCAAGGCGACGGTGAAGATCAAGAATTCCGGCGCCACGCCGGCGCTCATGATCAAACTCACGCTTCAGGATGCCGGCACAGGTGAGCGCATCCTGCCCGCCTATTACAGTGAAAATTACATCTCGCTATTGTCCGGCGAGGAGCGCACCGTCACCATCGACTTTCCCGCAGGCCAGTCGAAACCGGCCATAGGAGTGCGCGGATGGAATGAGGAAACGGGAAAGGTGGACGTAAATTAGCTCCGGATGGAGGCGGGGGGTTTAACCCCCGCGCAAATCCAGCAGAATAAGCGTGGGCCTTACAGGCTGCGGAAAAACCCAAGAGTCGGGAAGTTTTGAAAGGGCACGGCTTTAGCCGTGCCGATAAACCAAGCAGAGTGATTGAGGGCTTCAGCACCTGCGGGACGTATTTCGTGATCGGTTGAAAAATCAACCCATTTTCCGCAGCCTGCTTGGCCTCGGGGGGATTTGGTCGATACAGACTTGGCAGTCGCGAAAAAACGCCGGTCGACGGGCGATTCAGATAACAGGAAGCTCAGTGCCTGCAGGCAACCCGCCCCGCTACAGTTCCAGCACGTTGTCCTCGATCGCCAGACGCACATTGCCGTCGGACTTTGCGAGCCGGCGAACCGCTTCCGGCTTGTCCACCCTGGCCTTCAGCATCACCAGCGCAACCGGCACGCTGCGCCCTGCGCTCTTGATCGTACGCACGGCGGTTTCGCGGTCGATCTTGCACGCGCCCATCAGAATCCGGATGCCGCGCTCCACCAGCTTTGAATTCTGCATGTGTACATTGACCATCAGGTTCTCGTACACGTAACCAAGCCTCGTCATGGCCCCCGTGGTGATCATGTTCAGCACCATCTTCTGGGCCGATCCGGCCTTCATCCGCGTTGAGCCCGAGATGACCTCGGCCCCCACGTCCGCAACGATTTCAATATCGGCCGCCGTGGAAAGCGGTGTGTCGTGGTTACACGTAACTGCCGCGGTGTGGGCGCCGCGGGCGCGCGCATACGCCACGGCTGCTACCACGTAAGGAGTGCGACCCGACGCCGAAACACCTACTACAATATCCTTGCGCGTCGGCCGGCGGCGCGCAATGTCTCTCTGGCCCAACTCTTCTGAGTCCTCATTCACCTCGACCGCCGACGCCAGCGCCTTCGGTCCGCCCGCCATGATGTACTGCACCTGGCCTGTGGCTGTCGAGTAAGTCGGGGGACATTCCGAGGAGTCGAGCGCTGCGATCCGTCCGCTTGAGCCCGCCCCAACGTAGATCAAACGTCCGCCATCGCGCAGACATCGGGCTACCTGGTCGATCACTTGCGCGATCTCCGGCAGCGCCTTCTTCACCGCTGCCGCAATCTTGGCATCTTCATGGTTGATGATGCGCGCAATTTCGAGTGCGGATTTGGTGTCGAAGCCTTGAGAAGCCTCGTTCTGGCCTTCAGTAATCAGGTGCTCAAGAAGAGAGGATTGGTCATTACCCGTGCCGTTTGTATGATTGCTGGACGTCACGGGCATCAAAGTACTGGTTAACATTGCATCAGTCCCCAGAATTTCATTGTATCTGGAAAACGCGCAACCCCAAAAGAATTCTCCAGGGCGGAATCCGCTCCGGAAACCCCACCCCGGGGCGGCCATCACAGTGCCTCGCGAATCGCATTGTGAAAAGCCGGCCTCACCTCGCGAATCAACTGGCTCGCCCGGTCCGGCCAGGTGCGGTTGCTCAGCAGCGTAATGGCGATCCCGGCATCCAGATCGATCCACAGGGAGCAGCCGCTGTATCCCAGGTGGCCGATCGAATGGGGCGAAAAATAGCCCCCGGATGAGGAATTCGCCGACGGCGTATCCCATCCCAGCGCTCGCGAGCTGCCCTCCGGACCCTGTCTTCGCGCAAAATCCTCCACTGTTTCCCGGTTGAACAGGGGTGGTCCGTCTCTCGTGGCCCCATCATCCGCTTCGGCACGAAGAACCTCGCCGGCAAAGCGCAGCAGGTCTGGCACATTGGAGAAAAGCCCCGCATGACCGGCCACGCCCTTCAGAACCCAGGCGTTCTCATCCTGCACTTCGCCCTGGATGCGCCGATGGCGCCACGTTTTGTCCGCTTCTGTAGGTGGAATCGCCCCGCGCGTTGCCGGAGCCGGGCAATATCCCGTTGCCAGCAGCCCCAGCGGCTTGAAAATCTCCCGGCTGACCCATTCAGCCAGGTTTTCACGCGTGAATACTTCCAGCGCCTTGCCAAGCAAGATGAACCCAGGATCGGAATACTCGGCTCGCGCGCCCGGTTCAGCCTCCAGCGGCAATTCCAGGCAGACGCGAAGCAACGCGGAGGGCGTAGAAACCGTCCGAAAGAACTCCACATAGCCGGGCAGTCCGGAATTATGGCCCAGCAGGTGGCGCAACCTCACATGCCGGGCGTTGTCGCCTGAAGCCCGGCCCACCACAAACCCAGGCAGCAAATCCCCCAGAGACGTATTAAGGTCGAGCTGCCCCCGCTGACACAAAACCATGGCTGCGGCCGTGGTGGCTACGACCTTGGTGAGGCTGGCAACATCGTAAACAGTCTCCGCGGTTACCGGGGGTGCGTCCTCGTCGTAAGTAAAGCGGCCCAGCGCGTCCTGGACCACAACATCGCCGCCGGCCACAACTCCAAATGCGCAGCCCGGAAACCCGCGCGCCGCAATAGCCTCTTCCAGCACCCTGTACGCGGCTCGAAACCGGTCGGGTGATTCGCCTCGAACTGGGGCAGAACCTGCAGTCTCAGGATTCATCGCTTTCTCAAATGGTAGCGCGAATCATTCCGCTTCTCGCCAACGGCATGGTATTTTTCGTATTGCAGAGCGCAGTTCAGGCTATCCTTGTCTGCGAACACCTAGTCTATCCACTTGATGAATAACAAGGAGGATTGAATGCGTCTGCCGCATCCGTTGCTACGGGCAGCAGTCTTCAGCGGCCTTGCAGCCGCAAGCGCCGGTTTCGCCCAACCCCCCGCTCAACTCGAGGTGGCAGCACCGCTCCCTGCAACCGCGCCTGCCGCAACGCCTGCTATTGCCCCAAAGACCTACACGGTGCCCGCCGGCACCAAGTTCCTCCTGCAACTGCGCAGTTCTATCAACACCAAGAGCGCCAAGCCGGGCGATGGTGTCTACCTCGCCTCTACCTTCCCGGTCGTGGTCGGCAACCGCGTCATGATTCCCGTCGGCGTTTATGTCCAGGGCGTGGTGGACCGCGTAGAGCGCGCCGGCCACGTAAAGGGCAGGGCACAGCTCGACATGCATTTTACCTCCATCATCTTTCCCAACAACACGGTAGTTCAGATCCCCGGGGTCGTCGATAGCCTGCCGGGCGCAAAGAATCAAACCGTCAAGGGCGACGACGAAGGGACCATCCAGCAGGATGGAGACAAAACCCGTAACGCCGGCGAGGTAGCCAAAATCGCCGTTCCTACCGGAGCCACCGTAGGCTCCATCGCCGGCCTCGGTTCCGGACATCCCTTGGCCGGTGGCCTGGCTGGCGTCGGCGCTGGACTGGCCGCCGCCGGCATCGTCTCACTCTTTACGCGGGGTGCGGATGTCAGCATCGACACCGGCACGCAGGTTGAGATGGTCTTGCAGCGCCCTCTGATCCTCGAAGAGGAGAACCTGGCCGTTGCCGGATCTGACGGCGCGCCGGCCACCCTGGTTCCTGCCGCCAATCAGCCCAAACCCATTGCAAAACCTGGCCGTGCGCAGGTGCTATGCCCGCCCGGAGGGCTGGGCTGCGAGTAGCGCGTTGTAAGTTGATCTAAATCATCAGCTTTGCGTTGGGAACCACAACTCCGCTCCGAGACAGGGTGCAGCTTCCATTTTGGTCGCAACGGTAGTGGAGATTCCCCTGATAGTCTTGCCACGACGTCGAACTGCTGGTACCGGCTGACGCGTTGATGACGAAAATCCTGCCTTCGTAGGTCTCAATTCTTCCCGTTGAGGCGTCGTAGTCAGAAACCGTTGCGTCACCCTCGCTGGAGAATGCGAACTGACTCGGCGTCACACTGTCCGGCTGTGCTTCCTCGGTGGAAACCGGTGTCGCGTTGGTAACAGAAGCGCTGTTAACCGGCGATTGCTCATCAGAAGACTCGCTGGCGATGGATAAATTGCTGACAGCATTATGCTTGCTGGCAATCCTCAAAATGGGGTGTGCAGGTTTAGGAGAGGTGGAGATCTCCAGTTTTGCCGTCTGTGGGACGGTCTGCGGTTCAACCGCGGGCGACTGGATCACGTTGGCGATCGGCCGGATCGCGTATCCATCCGACGGAGAACTGGCTGTTATCAGCTCGCTCGCCGTCACCGGGCCCCCTTGAAGCGAAGCCGCTGCCAGGGCCGTTCCAGCTACAGTTCCGAACCCCAACCCAAGCGTCGCGTAGAGGAAGGGAACAAGCAATCCGGTCCCACGAATTCGGGACGGGGTGGATGGAGGTAGCGCATTGAAGGCAGCCGAAATTTCAGGAAACGGGTGGAAGGTGGCCATTTTGTCTCAAACGCGATTTCCGTTTCAATCGCGAGTCCTCTTTGCACCAGATTCGAACACCCCTTGGTAACCTTCACAATCCATCGAACGTAGTATTACCAGCTACAACTCGTTCCCCCAAATGTGTTATTACCCCTCGATGAATGCGGCGACTTCCACCTCCGCCCGTCTATATCTATACTGGTGATATTCGCCGAGATTTCCAGAGGCAGAATCCCGAGCCGCAGGTGATATGCAAGACGCTCGGGACCATGCTCCCATTTTTGATCCGGCTAAAGCATATATTCCTCCTGGAGTCGGTTACTGATTGATTCCAAAGAACAAGGCGGCAATGCAGACGGTTCCCGATCATCCCTCAGACCTCCAGCCCGGTTCGGCCATTGCGCCGGCAGGCCAACCGGCCCCAGAACCTGCGCCGGTCCCGCTTCGCGCAACCAGCGCCGCCGGCCTCTGGTTGCGCGACGTGGCCATCTCAACCATCGCCTCGGTGCTCATCATCGTTTTCCTCTACCAGCCTGTCCGGGTTGAGGGAACCAGCATGTTACCTCGTCTCGAGGATCGCGACCGTCTCTTCATCAACAAGTTCGTCTATCACATCGCGGCCGTGGAACGCGGCGACATTGTCGTCTTCCACTACCCGCGCGATCCGGAAAAGAGCTACATCAAGCGCGTAATTGCCTTGCCCGGCGACCGGCTTCGCATCATCCGCGGCGTCGTCTGGCTCAATGGCCGCCCTTTGAGTGAGGACTACGTCCCCGAAGAGTACCGTGACACCCACTCCATGTCCGAGATGATCGTACCCCAGGACTTCTATTTCATGATGGGCGACCATCGCTCCATCTCCTCTGACAGCAGGGAGTTCGGCCCCGTCGCCCGCAATCTCATCTATGGCAAGGCCGTCTTTGTTTACTGGCCCGCAAAGGACGCCGGCGTGGTTCGCTGACCTATATGGAATTCGACCCGGAATTCCACCGCCCAACTCTGCTAAAATCGGTTGAATCCACTCCTCGGAGCGGCAATGCAGGCAATTCTCGCGCTCGAAGACGGGCGCATCTTCCGCGGCCACGGCTATGGCGCACTTGGCGAGTGCCAGGGCGAAGTCGTTTTTAATACGTCACTTACCGGTTACCAGGAAATTGCCACCGACCCCTCCTACGCCGGCCAGATCGTCGTCCTTACCAACCCCCAGATCGGCAATTACGGCACCAACCAGGCTGATAACGAGTCGGCCCGGCCTTATATTGAAGGCCTGATCGTCCGCGAATTCTCCGCCATCGGCTCCAACTGGCGCTCCGAGCAGGTCACAGACGAGTACATGGAGCGCTATTCCGTCCCCGTCCTGGCCGAGATCGATACCCGCGCTCTGGTTCGCCATCTTCGCACCCATGGCGTCATGCGCGGCGTGATTTCCACAACTGAAAGTAACACTGAAGCTCTTGTTCAGAAAGCAAAGAAAATACGCAAGATGGATGGAACAGATCTGGCCCGCGTCGTGTCCACAAAGTCCATTTATCCCTTTGACTCCGACGACACCCGCAACCAGTCTGGAGACCCCTTATTGGCCCCCGCGCTGATCCAGGGCGCGGGAGTGCGCAAGCACCACGTCGTGGCCTATGATTTCGGGATCAAGTACAACATTCTGCGCATGTTAACCCGCGAGGACTGCCGCGTCACCGTGGTTCCGGCCGAAACCACTGCCGAAGACGTCCTGGCTCTCAAGCCCGACGGCGTCTTCCTCTCCAACGGCCCCGGCGACCCCGAGCCGGTCGACTACGCCGTGCGCGCCATTCGCAAATTTCTGGGTCGCGTGCCGGTTTTCGGCATCTGTCTTGGCCACCAACTCACCGGCCTGGCCCTCGGCGGCCGTACCTACAAGCTCAAGTTCGGACACCACGGCGGCAACCACCCCGTCCGCAACAACGCAACCGGCAAGGTCGAGATTACCGCCCACAACCACAACTTCGCCGTCGATCCCGACTCCATCAACGCCAACGAAGTCGAATTGACTCATGTAGATCTGAACGACCAGACCCTCGAAGGCCTGCGCCACAGAACGCTCCCTCTCTTCAGCGTCCAGTACCACCCCGAAGCCGCCCCAGGCCCCCACGATTCGCATTACCTGTTCCGCGACTTCCGCCTGATGATGGAGGAATGGAAGGGATGAAGCCTGTGGCGCACGAAATTTTCGAAATTGCAAAGCAGCGGGGTTTTTGGCTCCGCTGTTTTTTGGAACGCAAAATCAATCTCTTGCACTATTTCTTTCGAGATGGATCGCCTTGAAAGGGCACGACTTCAGTCGTGCCGCCGAACGCACATGAGTCTGGCTTTGAAAGGGCACGACTTCAGTCGTGCCGCACAGCAGCGAATGAATTCGCGGCTTTAGCCGCTGAGGGATGGTTTTGAAGCCCACACGCGAACATTCAACGAATAACGCGCAGACCTACTTCGTCACGTCAGATACGTGGGAGCGTCGAGCGCTGTTTAATGCGGAACCATGGGCGCGCCTCTTTTTCAAGACATTACTCTCCCACCGTGGTGACACATATCTCCTGCACGAGTTCGTTCTGATGCCCGATCACTTTCATCTCTTGATAACGCCATTAACATCGCTTGAAAAAGCGGTCCAACTCATCAAGGGCGGATTCTCATTTCGAGCAAAGAAGGATCTTGGCTCAAATCTTGAAATCTGGCGCAGAGGTTTTGCTGATCACAGAATTCGGGACTACGGGGACTTTGACAAGCACATTCATTACATACATCTAAATTCGGTAAAGAGACACTTGTGCGCGAGTCCTCAGGATTACCGGTATTCGTCAGCATTTCCCGGTTGGAAATTGGACCTCATCCCTCAGTGGCTAAAGCCATTCACCGAGGCCGATATCCGTGGCACGGCTGAAGCCGTGCCCTTTCAAAACAATCGCAAGCCACATGACGCATCTCAACAGGCTGCCGGAATAACCGATTTGAAAGGGCACGACTTCAGTCGTGCCAACGAGGCTCCCCAAGAATTGCGGGCTTTTGCCCCTGAGGGAGGAGAGCGATGAAAAGATTCAATGTCTACTTCTTGTTTCTCCCATTCCTTTCCCTAGTTCTCGCCACAGGTTCAGGCCAATGCGTCTATCGAACGCTCTCCGTTACCCGCGTTCATGGAGCACTGGTCGGTACATTAGTCGATCCTGACGGCAGGCCAATTCCTAATGCTGATGTCGAACTGAAGGGGGACGAGCACGTCGCATCCGCAGCAACAAATGCGGATGGGGAGTTCTCAATCCAGGCGCCTCCCGGAGGGTACGAGATCCACGCGAACGCCAGGGGTTTTGCGCTCGGTATCGCGCGCGTCGACGTGGGAAGCGATTTAATAGAGATGCTACGGCCAGCGCATCTTTGGATGATTCTCGATGTTGGAATACTGCTGGATCATTGTACGTTCACGACAACAAGCCGCAGAGAGCTTGAGAAGGCCATTCAAGAGCATAAGAAGAGAGATTAGGAACCGCAGAAAAATGCCACGCAGAAATGACATCCAGAAGATCCTGGTAATCGGCTCCGGCCCGATCGTGATCGGCCAATCCGCCGAGTTCGACTATTCCGGCACCCAGGCCTGCAAAGCCCTCAAACAAGAGGGCTACGAGGTGGTGCTGGTCAATTCGAACCCGGCCACTATCATGACCGACCCCGACCTCGCCGACCGCACCTATATTGAGCCCCTCACCCGCGAATACGTCGAGGAGATCATCCGCATTGAAGCCGAGATGCTCGCCGCCAACCCCACATCCGGCAAATTCGCCCTGCTGCCCACCGTCGGCGGCCAGACCGCCCTCAACCTCGCAGTCGATCTGGCCGATGCCGGCATCCTCGACCGCTATAACGTCGAACTCATCGGCGCCAAGCTTGAGGCCATCAAGAAGGCCGAGGACCGGCTGCTCTTCAAAGACGCCATGCTCCGCATCGGCCTCGACGTCTCAAAATCCGTGCTGGTAAACAACCTGCGCGACGGCCTCGATTTTGCCTCCAAACTCGGCTTTCCGGTCCTCATCCGCCCCAGCTTCACCCTCGGTGGCACCGGCGGCGGCATCGCTTACAACCGTGAAGAGCTGATGGAAATCCTCGCCCGCGGCCTCGATCTTTCACCCGTGCACGAGTGCCTCATCGAAGAAAGCGTCCTCGGCTGGAAGGAATTCGAGCTCGAAGTGATGCGCGACCTGGCCGACAACGTCATTATTATCTGCTCAATCGAGAACTTCGACCCCATGGGCGTGCACACCGGCGACTCCATCACGGTGGCCCCCGCGCAGACCCTCACCGACCGCGAATACCAGAAGATGCGCGACGCGGCTATCGCCGTAATGCGCGAGATCGGCGTTGAAACCGGCGGCTCCAACGTGCAGTTTGCCGTCAATCCAGTCGACGGCCGCATGACGGTCATCGAGATGAACCCGCGCGTCTCCCGCTCCTCGGCCCTGGCCTCAAAAGCCACCGGCTTCCCCATCGCCAAGATCGCCGCCAAGCTGGCCGTCGGCTACACGCTCGACGAGATTCCCAACGACATTACCCGCAAAACGCCGGCCTGCTTCGAGCCCACCATCGATTACGTCGTGGTGAAGATTCCCAAATGGCAGTTCGAAAAGTTTCCCGGCGCCGACGATACCCTCGGACCGCAAATGAAATCCGTGGGCGAAGTCATGGCCATGGGACGCACCTTCAAGGAAGCCCTCATGAAGGCCTGGCGCGCTCTTGAAACCGGCAGGAAGACCGGCGCTGAAGTCCTTGAGCCGCGCCGCCTGACCCAAATGCTGGTCACACCTCACCCCGAGCGCCTGAGCTACCTCCGTTTCGCCTTCGAACGCGGCATGAGTGTGCGCGAAGTCGCCCGTTTCACCGGGATGGACCCCTGGTTTCTCCATCAACTGCGCGAAATCACCCTCGCCCAGTCAACTATCGCTGACACCACTCCAAATGACATAAGTGCGGAGCACATGAGGCAGCTCAAGCGCCTCGGCCTCTCTGACGAGCGCATCGCCACCGAGTGGAAGCTCGAAGGCCACGAAGGCATCAGGCGGGTGAGGGAACTGCGCGAGGCGCAGGGAATCCGCCCCGTCTTCAAGCTCGTCGACACCTGCGCCGCCGAGTTCGAGTCCATGACCCCGTATCTATACTCCACCTACGACGAGGAGGATGAGGCGCCGCCAACCCAGACGCCCAAGATCATCATCCTCGGCTCCGGGCCAAACCGCATTGGCCAGGGCATCGAGTTCGATTACTGCTGCTGCCACGCCGCCTTCGCGCTCAAGGATGACGGCTTCGAGACCATTATGGTCAACTGCAATCCCGAGACCGTCTCCACCGATTACGACACCAGTGACCGCCTTTATTTTGAACCGCTAACCCTCGAAGACGTGCTCGCCGTCTACAACCACGAAGCGCAATCCGGCGCAAAGATCGGCATGATCGTCCAGTTCGGCGGCCAGACTCCGCTTAACCTTGCCCAGCGCCTGCGCGCCGCCGGCGTTCCCATCATCGGCACCTCGCCCGAATCCATCGATCTGGCCGAGGACCGCAAGCGCTTCGGCAAGCTGCTTGAAGAGCTCGACATTCCTCAACCCCCTGGCGGCGCCGCAACCAGCGTTCAGGAGGCTCTCGCCGTCGGCGAGCGCATCGGCTACCCGGTTCTCGTCAGGCCCAGCTATGTTCTCGGCGGACGCGCCATGGTCATCGCGTACGACGCGGAAGCAGTCGACCGCTATATGAAGGCAGCCGTCGAATACTCCCAGGAACGCCCCGTCCTCATCGATCACTTCCTCGAAAACGCCATCGAGGTCGACGTAGACGCGCTCTGCGACTCTGAAGACGTGCTTATCGCGGGCATCATGCAGCACATCGAGGAGGCCGGCATCCACTCCGGCGACTCCTCCTGCGTTCTCCCCGCCGTCGGCATCTCCGATCAGACCCTCGAAACCCTGCGCATTTACACTCGCAAGCTAGCCCTGGCCCTCAAGGTCGTCGGCCTCGTCAACCTCCAGTTCGCCATCCAGCGCGATGCCGAGGGCGCCGACCGCGTATACGTGATCGAAGTCAACCCCCGCGCCTCGAGAACCGTCCCGTACGTCTCCAAGGCAACCGGAATTCCCTTGGCCAAAGTGGCCGCGCGGCTCATGACCGGGCGCAAGCTCCGCGAACTGCTCCCGGCGCAGTTGGCCTCCGGCAAAGACCTCGATACCGGCACGCATTACTACGTCAAATCTCCAGTCTTCCCGTGGTCGAAATTCGCCGGCGTCGATACGGTCCTCGGCCCGGAGATGAAATCCACCGGCGAAGTCATGGGCGTTGCGTCCACCTTCGGCGAAGCTTTTGCCAAGGCGCAACTTTCCGCCGGCCAGATTCTTCCAACCAAGGGTACAGTCTTCTTCACCGTCAACGACCACGACAAAGAAGCGGTGGTTGACCTCGCCCGCCGCTACGTACACCTCGGCTTCAAGATCGTGGCCACCGAGGGTACGGCCAAGGTGCTCGAAGCCGCCGGCCTGATCGTCGAACGTGTTTTTAAAGTCAAGGAAGGCCGGCCCAACGTCGTCGACCTCATCAAGGGCGACCGGATCCAGCTCATCGTGAACACGCCCCGCGGCCAGGACACATTCTTCGACGAGAAAGCCATCCGCCGCGCCGCCGTCCTCGCCCGCATTCCCACCATCACCACCATCGCCGCCGCCCAGGCCGCCGCCGACGGCATCGCCGCCATGCAGCTGCATCACACCACCGTTTTCGCCCTTCAGCACCTGCATGCGGCGAACGGCGGAGCCAAATCGTAGCCGATTGCGATGTTCCAGTACTCGCCACCCCCTCGGCCGAGACCCATTCCGTAGCAATCGGAGCTAGGAAGAGGCTCCGCCCGGCAGGCTCGGTTTTACAATGAGTACATGCTGATAGAAGGCGTCTTTGCCGCGGTAACCACCCCGTTTTATTCCGACGAGCGGATCTACTTCCGCAAGCTTGAGGCCAACATGGCTCGCTACTCCCGCAGCCTGCTTGCCGGAATGGTCGTACTGGGCTCAACGGGCGAAGCGGTTATGCTCGACGATGCCGAGTCTCGCGAAGTCTTGCGGGTAGCTGCGGAAGCCACTGCGCCGGAAAAAGTCCTCATCGCCGGCGTGGGCCGCGAGAGTGTTGGCGCAACGTTCGTCCTGGCCGAAGCTGCCGCAGAATTCCACTACGACGCCATCCTCGTTCGCCCTCCCAGCTATTACGCCGGCCAATTGTCCTCGCCCGCGGTGCTGAATTATTTCCGCAGCGTCGCCGACCATTCGCCTCTGCCGGTTCTGCTCTATAACATCCCCAAGTGCGTTCCTTATCAGATCCCCATTGAGCTCATCGCCGAGCTGGCCAACCACCCCAATATCATCGGAATCAAGGATTCGAGCGGCAGCGTCGATCGGATTCGGGCCTCAGTAGCCGCCACTGGAACCGCGCTTCGCCGCACCGTTACAGTGACTCCAATCTTTGAGGCGGTCACCGCACGCATGTTGTCCCCGGCAGCCGAATCGGCCGGAACATTTGTCTCTGCAAGCGGTCTGGCAAGCGGTATCGCTTTGGCCACAGCACCTCCCGCCGCCCCACTCAAGACGCGGAGCAGGGAAGTCGGCTTCCAGGTGCTTTGCGGTTCTGGTTCGTCCGTATTTGAATCCCTGCAGGCCGGCGCATCCGGGGCTATTCTGGCCTTCGCCGCTTGCGCTCCGCAGGCCTGCCAGGAGATCTACTTAGCCTGGAAAGATCACGATCTGGAGCTTGCCGGCGAGAAACAGCAGCGCATTGCGGAAGCGAACCAGCGCATCGTCGGCGTCCTCGGAATAGCCGGCGTCAAGTACGCCTGCGACTTCAACGGCTACTACGGTGGCCGCGTACGTTCTCCGCTCCTCGCGCTCACTGCCGAGGAAAAGGCCGGGATCGAAACCCTGCTGTCTCAAACCCGCAATTAGTCCCCCATTCGAGCGCAGAGAACGTGAGGTCAGCCTCTACGCCCCTGGCAGACTCCGCCTGATCGAGCCGCAACCGACATTCCACCGAGAATGCGTGGCAGGGTTATCGGCCAAATCTCGCCCCTCGTAATGCCGAACCTCTTCTGAGTTCACGTCGGGGCATCTGAGTCCCCAGAATTTTGCTGTAAACTTTAGTAACGTCTAAACCAGTTATTAAAGTTCAAACTTTGGCTTGGAAAAGCACGAAATCGATTATGATCGGCTTTTCGTGGGGATTTTGGTCTCAATCCTGATTCGTGTCACTTTGTATTTGGCAAGAGCTTTTGTATGCAGCTTGTGCTGTTTTTGCCTTGAAAACGTTCCCGAATTTGCGGGACCGCCGCTCAATCAAGAGTGGAGGAGTGTACCGAGATTGGCTTCCAGTCGATAAACATTGGTGGCCGGCAAGAATCTTGAATTCGGAAGGTAGGGTATCCCATGAGTTCAGGCTTATCACCGGATTTCGATACCAGGTATTCCGACTCCATTGGAGTTGAGAAGCTGTCGATCGCGTTGATCGGCCCGGACGAATTGCGGCGCCAGGAGATGGCCCGCGCGCTTGCCGAAGGACGTGAAGCTGAGGTCCACGAATTCTCCTCCTACCCAACTTCGCTGGATGACGTGCCGAGGCTGCTGGAGCAGAACTTCGACGTCATCATCATCGACCTGGATAGCGAACCGGGAGCCGCCCTGGATCTGGTGGAGAGCATTTGCAGCAAAGGCACAGCAACCGTAATGGTCTATTCGGCCGTCGCCGATCGGGAGCGCTTGGTCCGTTGCATGCGCGCAGGCGCCCGTGAGTACTTGATTCCTCCCTACGACCAGAACACGGTCGCGGAGGCTCTGGTTCGCGCCGCGGCCATCCTCCGCCCGAGACCTTACCCCGTCAAGAAGACGCGGGGGAAACTGCTGGTGTTTTTCGGCGCCAAGGGCGGCTCCGGCGTCACCACCATTGCCTGCAATTTCGCCATCGCCATGGCGCAGGATTCCGACCAAAGCACTCTCTTGATCGACCTCGGCCTTCCCATGGGAGACGCTGCGCTCAACCTGGGAATCGCAGCGGATTACTCCACCGACAGCGCGCTCCTTGAAGCCGACCGGCTGGATGGAAGTTTCCTTCAAAAACTCGTGGCTAAGCATCAGTCCGGGGTATCCCTGCTTGCGGCTCCCAGCAAGGTTCCCGAGGTCGTGTCCACGACAGCAAGCATTGACAAGCTGGCTGCGGTCGCCCGGCTGGAATTCGATTATGTGATTGTCGACGTTGGCTCGAGAGTGGATTTAATGGACACCACTCTCTTCAAAGATGCGTCTACCATCTACCTGGTCACCCAGGCCGGCATCTCCGAACTACGCAATTCAAGCCGCCTGATCTCGCGGTTCTTCCACGCCGGCGGCCCAAAACTCGAAATCGTGATCAACCGCTTCGAGCCCCAGGTGCTGGGGATCGGCGAAGAACATATTGCCAAGGCTCTCAACAGGCCGGTGCAGTGGAAGATTCCTGACGATTACGACGCTGTGCGCCAAATGCAGAACACCGCAACTCCGCTCGCGCTCGCGGATTCCCCCATTTCAAGGCAGATCCTCGAAATGGCTAGCTCCGTTACAGGCCGTCCCGTACCCCACGGAAAGAAAAAAGGGTTCAACTTCATCGGTCTGGGCAGAAATAATACAGAGAAAGCTTCCACAACCGAAAAACCGCTTTCCATTCTCAGTCCAACGCCTGCCAATGGTACGAAGCCGGTAAAGGCCGGGGTCACGCCTGCCATTGCATGGCCAGCGCCCGACCCGATTACCTGTGGCGCCGCGCTTGGCGATACTCAACTCAATGCCTCGGCATCGGTCCCCGGGACATTTGTCTTCACCCCGAGCGCCGGCTACATGCTCCCGGCGGGAACGCACACGCTCTGGGTCACTTTCACGCCCGATGACTCTGCGGGACATCCGGTACAGGCTGCTGTCACGATCGTTGTCTCCAAGGCGACGCCAACCATCGGCTGGCCGGAGCCTGAGGCCATCTCCTACGGCGTCGCGCTCAGCTCCTCTCAGCTTAAAGCGGAGGCGTCGGTCCCGGGTACGCTTGCTTACACTCCTCCTCCGGGTGAATTGCTTGATGCCGGAACGCATATGCTGCATGTGATATTCGTTCCGGCGAACGAAGCCGATTACACTCCGGCTGAAGCCTCGGTATCAATTGAAGTCGCCAGGGCCACACCGGCGGTCGCTTGGGCTGCTCCCCATCCGATGCCCTATGGCGCCGCGCTCAGCGATGCGCAGCTGAATGCCACGGCGTCGGTTCCCGGAAGGTTCGAATATGCTCCCGGCGCGGGTGAGGTGCTGGGGGCGGGAACGCATACGCTTCAGGCAATCTTCATTCCGGAAAACAGCACGAACTACGCCCAGACCCAGGCCACCGTATCCGTTTCCGTCGCCAGGGCGACTCCGGCCATCGCTTGGCCTCAGCCTGATGCAATCATTTACGGAAACCCGCTCAGCTCCGCTCAGCTCAGTGCCACGGCTTCGGTTCCGGGGACGTTCGAATACATCCCGGGAGCCGGCGCCGTTCTGGCGGCTGGAGAGCATACGCCCTCGGTCATTTTCACCCCGGCAGATCGCTCGAGCTACACCTCGGTGCAGGCCGCCGTATCGCTCATTGTCGCCAAGGCAATGCCGGTAATCACATGGCCGTCCCCCGACCCGATCCACTGCGGCGCTCCGCTCAACGCTATACAACTCAACGCCACGGCCTCGGTTCCCGGAACGTTCGTCTACAGTCCCGCAGGGGGTGATGTGCTTGGAGCAGGTGCGCATACCCTTTCCGTTGCCTTCACTCCAAAGGACACTACCAATTACAGGGCAGCGCAATCGGCCGTATCTCTGGCCGTCACTGAGACAGCGCCAACCAGGATCACCTGGCCTCATCCCTCCGCCATTCGCTACGGTGTTGCCCTCGGCGCCGCCCAGCTCAATGCCACGGCATCGGTACCGGGAACGTTTGTTTACAGCCCCGCCGCGGGTGACGTGCTGGCGCCGGGAACTCACACTCTCACCGTGACCTTAACTCCCGAGGACATTGAGAAGTACGCGCCTGCGCAGGCAACCGTGGCGCTCGTCGTTGAAGGATTGGCGAATATCGCATCGCTGCTCACGGCGTCCACGCAGATACCGTTCCCGCAAACAGGCATCGCAAACGCGACCGACCTTTGGGAAGGCGAGCGAGACGTGGCAACCAGCGGAAGCAGCTCCACCCAGGAAGGTCAGCGTGAGACACGCACTTACAAAGGCGCTGTTTATGAGAAGGGAGAAGATGGCCAATGGCATCTCCAGCGGAAATAAGGCACGGATTACCCGATACGCTTCCTGAGGATTTCGCCGAATGGGATGGCGGAGCTTCTTCGGCGCCTCATTCCGTCAATTCTGACGGCCCCGCAACCGTCCCTGGACCCGACGTTGCTCCCGTGACGGCTGCGCAGCTCGCAGGACCGCATGCTGCCGAAGAGCCTTTGGCGAATGTGCTGCGTATCGTCCATTCATCCGCGCCAGCCAAGTTCGACGAAGAGGAAGAAGCCTTTTTCCGACGGCTAAGGTCCATTAACGATGTGGTGGACAAGTTGCCCGGCACCGCTTCGCCTAAACCGGCGCCTGTCCGTGTCATCAACGAAGGAGCTCAGCAGCCCCGCGGATCGAACGGCGCTGCGGCGGGCGAGTCACATTCCACAGCCTCGCCCCAGGCAGGCGCGCTGACCGAGGACGATCAATTCCTCTTCCAGTCGTTTCATTCCAAAAGCCTTAATGTGGAAGAGGGAATTCGCCCCCGCAAAAACTGGACCATGGCGGCAGCCATTTCCGGCGGCGTGGTTCTGGTTCTGCTCGTCCTGTCGCTCGTGTTCTTCCGGGCCAGACCCTCCACGGTGAAGCAGCCGGTCGTACGTCAGGCTGTGGCAACCGGAACGCAGGCGCCGGCAGCGACAAACGTGAGTGCTCTTCAGGCTGCGTCTTCCGCAAAGCCGTCTCCAGCTAGACAGCCGGCGGCGTCCAACTCGGATCCGGCAGCGCATACTGCGGTCGATCAGGTTGCGGACGCACCCCAGGTGCAGTCGCAGATGATGAGCGACCAGCTGGCTACACCAGCGCGAATCTCCCATGCTATCGACCCCAGGGCCGCCGAGGAAGCGCCACCCACAACACGCATTAGCGCGGCCGGAATGGAAGGTGTGAGCTCCAACAGCCCGATCGGCAGCGTCTTCAGCGGGCAGGGAGCCAAAGTAAGAGGAGTGGCTCCCAAAGTCGTGACCATCTCAGAGGGCGTTGCGGTGGGTCTGCTTGTTCAGAGGACTCAGCCTATTTATCCGCCTATCGCCAAATCGGCTCGCGTCGAAGGCAGAGTATTGCTCAAAGCTACCATTTCTGCCACGGGAATTATCAAGGACGTGCAGGTTGTGAGCGGCCCTCCCATGTTGCGGCAGTCTGCTGTCGACGCCGTTCGGACATGGCGCTACAAGCCCTATAAACTGGACAACCAGCCGGTTGATGCAGAGACAACGGTAGAAGTGGTTTTTTCTCTGCTTGGATGAGGGCCCCTCAGGTTTCCAGAGGGTCCTCGATCAGGGGCCGAGCCTCGTGTTTGGCGATATCGAACATGTCCGATAACAGATATTCTGTATAGTGAAACCAATGAACGGCTATCTGCGCGACTCTTCTAACGAAACTCGGGAGTTATTAACTTCTTATGAATCTGTGGCTTGGTCCCCTGCTGACAGGCACGGTTCGCATCAGCCACGGTTCGCTGTCGCCATTCCCTTAGGTACATTCGCTCCGTGTCGCTGCAGCCGAGGTCACATCTTGTAGTGCCCCAGGTCCTCGTCGTTCAAGCCCTCGAGCCAGCCACGTAACTGCTCCGCCGTGGGACCGTCCGCTGGTCCAGTCGTGTTCAACTTCGCGCTCTGCATCACCTGTTCCGCCACAAAAATCGGGCAATCCGCGCGCAAGGCCAGCGCGATTGCATCAGACGGGCGAGCATCGACGACTACCGCCTCATTGCCCTGTCTCAACCACAAGACCGCGTAGAACGTATCGTCTTTAACTTCAGTAATTACAATGCGTTCCAGCGTTGTATTCAAGTAACGCATCAGGTTTCTGGTCAAATCGTGGGTCATCGGCCGCGGCGCTGCCATCTTCTCAATCTCGATGGCAATCGCATTCGCCTCAAAAATCCCCACCCAGATCGGCATCACGGCATCCGAAGCCACGTCCTTGAGAACCACGATCGGCATGTTCGTGGCCGGGTCCATGACCAGACCGCGTATCCTCACCTCGATATCCATGGCTTCCCTTTCTCGCCCTCAGACAGCTTCGCCCACCAGGCTGTTCGGATGCGCCGCCGTCACCTTTACCCTAAGATAACTGCCAGGCGCGGGCGCGATGGGTTGTGAGCAGGTAAAATTCACCGGCTTGTTCTGGCTGCTGCGCCCTGAAATCTGACCCCGTGCCGGATTCTGGCCCTCAACCATCACCTCGATAACCTCGCCTATATGCCTCGAATAGTTGACCCTCTGAATCTCGCGCTGGCGGTCAAGCAAAACTTGAAGCCGGGCTGCCTTCTCGGCCTCAGGCATCGAGTCGATCATGACCAGGGCCGGCGTGTTGGGCCGCGCTGAGTACTTGAATGCGAAAACGCAATCGTACTGAACCTCGGCCAGCAGGTCCATGGTCTGGATGAAGTCGTCGTCGCTCTCGCCCGGAAAACCCACGATAATGTCGGTCGAGATCGAGATGCTCCGCCGCGCCCCCTTGATCCAGGCAATCCTCTCCAGGTACCACTCCGGAGAATACTCCCGCGCCATCATTTTCAACACTCTCGCCGATCCGGACTGCACTGGCAGGTGAACATGGTCGCAAAGCGTCGGATTCGCGTCGATGGCTTCGACAATATCTCGCGTAAAGTCTCTCGGATGACTGGTGGTAAACCGCACCCGCCGGATTCCGGCCACCTGCCCCACGGCAGCCAGCAACTCCGCGAAGCTCCGCTTCCCTTCCGCATCGCGATAGCTGTTTACGTTCTGGCCCAGAAGCTGAATCTCGCTATAACCCAGGTCG
>Ga0182014_10000971_pt1 | contig 39068 bp, 39 predicted proteins | sample 612S2DmetaG_FD_120489 | JGI IMG/M metagenome (GOLD analysis project Ga0182014, IMG submission 120489) | Permafrost microbial communities from Stordalen Mire, Sweden - 612S2D metaG | ecosystem: Environmental > Terrestrial > Soil > Wetlands > Permafrost | place: Sweden: Stordalen | collected... | reverse complement strand
TGACTCCGTGAGAATGACCCCTTGTGGACTCGATAGGAATGTCCCCATGAAATCGTCTGCGAGGAGGGTCTATGGGAGACATACGGATGAGTGGCAAGGAACGACGACGATTGGAATTGATGGCACGGGTACGGGATCAGGAATTGACACTGGTGAGGGTCGCTGAGTTGCTGCCGCTGAGCTACCGCCAGACCAAACGGCTGTGGCAGCGCTATCGCACCGAGGGCGATGTCGGGCTGGTGCATCGGCTGCGGGGGCGAGGCTCGTCACGGGGCATCGCCCAAACCAAACGCCGTGCGATCCTGAAGCTGTATCAACACTGTTACGCCGATTTCGGTCCGACGCTGGCCGCCGAGTACTTGGCCAAGCGCGACGGCCACCACTTGGATCACGAGACACTGCGGCGCTGGTTGATCCAGGAGGGCTTGTGGCAACGGCGGGGCAACCGTCACCGCCACCGCCAGTGGCGCGAGCGCAAGCCGCACGTCGGCGAACTGGTCCAACTCGACGGCAGCCAACACGATTGGTTCGAGGGCCGCGGCCCGCGCGCGGTGCTGCTGGTGCTGATCGACGACGCGACCAACCGCACCTACGCCCGCTTCTACGACGCGGAGGACACTCGCGCCGCCTTCGATGTGTTCGGGCGCTACTATGACCGCTACGGCCTGCCGCTGGCGCTCTACCCCGACCGCGACAGCATCTACTGCGTCAACCCAAGGGACGGGTTGAGCGGCGCCACGGCCAACCGTTATTTGGAGGACACGTTCCTGCCGGACCTGAATGCGCGCTTCACCGTGCCCCCGGCCGCTGCCGTGGATCTGCATCGTCGGTTGCCGCGCGGGCTGCGCCTGGAAGAGGTGCTGTGCTGGGAAGAGCCGCGCGTGGTCGCGCGGGATTGGACGGTGCGCTACCAGGGCGACTACTGGCAGATCGATCGCCGCCACGTCGGGCTCTCGCTGGTAGGCCAGCGGGGTCGTGCGCACCCTCTTGGATGGCCGACGCTAACTGCCGAATCGTCCCCAACCGCCCGCACCACCAGTGCTTGCCCGGCGGCCGAACGCCGTGCGCACCAACCGCCCGGCGACCGATCACCCGTGGCGACGGTTCGGGATCGCAGTCGGGGCAAACTTCCGATGCGGCGGCGCAGGGGGCGGGGGCTTCGCCCCCCAAGCCACCGCCCCCTGCGCCCAACAACCACGGCAACGTCAAACAACATGCTGCAGAAAGGGGACACTTCTAACGAGTTAAGGAGGGGGACATTTCTAAAGAGTTTTGACACCCATTTTCTTCGTAACGACCGCTGGCAATTTTCCGCAAGCGCACTACAATTGCGGTAGTCTCACGGAATGACCGTTGTCCGTTACGACGGTCACGAAGAGAAAATCGCTAATGAGGATCCGAACATGAACGCGTTACTTCCACTGGTTGCTGCCACCGCAATGGCGGCGATGGTAGTTGGCTGTGAAACTCCACGCAGGGCTTCACCACCACCCGGTCCGACGGTTCGTTATCCGAGCCAGCCGTTGGGCACGGCGGACGTAAAACTGCTGGCCAAGTCTGGTATTAGTGATGAGGTCATTATCAGCCAGATTCAGAATTCACGCACGGTGTATCGTCTGACCGCCCCGGAAATCCTCGACCTGAAAGACGCCGGAGTGAGCGAAAAAGTGATCGATTTCATGATCAACACTCCATCCATGTACCGTTCGACGCGCCCACCACCGCCTCCTCCATCCTACTGAAAACTGGCTGGATTCCTGCTCCTAATCAGCGGGACATTGAACTTATGCCTCTTTGTGGGTACGCTCCGGTATGCGATTCGCATCGGCTCTGACAACAAGAACGGACTGGGCGAAAGCCGTCGAAGATTTAGGGTGCCAAGTGGCTACCCAACTCGGGACGGTCAAGGCCCAACTCGCCGTGCTGTTTGCGCATCCCCGGTACGTTCCGCACATTGAAGAGATAATCGATGCAATGAGGAAGGCGGTAAGGGCTCAGCATCTGCTTGGCTGCACCGGCGCAGGCATCATCGGCGCCAACCATGAAGTCGAAGAGAAGCCGGCCCTGTCCCTGTTGGTGGGCGAGTTGCCCGGTGTCACCATTTACCCCTTCCACCTTGCGGAAAAAGAGTTGGAGGAATCGTCGGGAGCAGCGTTTTGGCATTACCAACTCGAATTGGAACCGAGCTGTCAACCCCAGTTCGTGTTGCTCGTTGACCCCTTTACGACGCGGGCAATGCAGCTTGTTGACGCGCTGGCCGAAGCGTATCCGCAAGCGCCCATGATCGGCGGCTTGGCCAGTGGCGCGCAGCAAGCCGGTGAGAACCGACTGTTTGTCGACGGCAAGGTCTATGACGAAGGAGCAGTTGGCGTTGGATTAACGGGCCGTGTATCGCTCCGGGCCGTCGTGTCGCAGGGATGCCGACCGATCGGCGAACCGTTGACTGTCACGCGAGCCGACAAGAACATCGTATTCGAGATGGCGGGACGACCGCCAATGAAGATCCTCCAGGAAATGTTGCCCCAGTTACCAACACGGGACCGGGACCTGGCGCGCTCGGCGCTGTTTCTGGGGTGCGTGGTCAATGAGTATCAAGAGAAATTCAGTCGCGGGGATTTTTTGATTCGCAATCTGATTGGCAGTGATCCTCAGTCCGGCGCGTTGGCTGTGGGCGATTTGATGCGCACCGGCCAGACAGTCCAATTTCAGGTGCGCGACGCCCAGACGGCGGATGAAGACCTGCGTCATTTACTCGCGAAAGAGCGGGATGAACTTGCCAGGAAACAACCGCACGGGGCGCTGTTGTTCAGTTGCTTGGGGCGCGGCGAGCGAATGTACGGCATGGCGGATCACGACATTCGCATCGTGCAAGAAAACATCGGACCGGTGCCCACGGCTGGTTTTTTCTGCAATGGCGAGATTGGTCCGGTCGGTAGGCGTGCGTTTATCCACGGCTTCACCAGCGTGGTCGGGCTGTTTACCGAGCCCACCGAGTAGACAAGGACCGGGAGGCAATCCTGCTTATGCTGGCCAGAAGCATCCCCAGCGGCTGCGGACGCAGATCAGGCCGTCGACGTCAGCGAATTCTCCACGGTCTTGACCAACTTCTTGCAGTCGACCGGGGTTTGGAAGTAGTCGACGGCTCCCTCGCTCAATGCGCGTGCGTAACCATTCCAGTCGCCGTCACGTGTGACGACCAGGATCGGCAAGTCTTTACGCCGTGACCGGACTTTGTGCACGAGATCCATTCCGCTGTGGCCATGCATGACTTCCTGAATGATGACGAAATTGTATTGCTTCGCCCAGTCCTCAACCGTGTTCAGAGCCCGTTCCGAATCGCTGATGGTCGTGACGGAATAGCCCTTGGCACTCAACGTGTCGCAAACAGCTTGCTGGTCCTCCGGACTGTCCTCAACGAGGAGGACTCTACATTGCTTCACAATACGCCTCCTCTCGTTTGACATCTCGCCTGCCTCACAGCTTACGACGAGTTCCGGTGATGTCAATCACCGTCCGGAAGTCTTCCGTCGAGACTCCTATGCGTGAGACACGTGAGGTCGGTTGTCGCGCTCAGTGAAGAGCAATTGGGCTACCTCGGATTGGTAGCGATGAAACGGATTGTTCATGATGAGCGGGTCTTTGCTCTCTACAGCGATGGAGTCCCAGTTGATGATGTAGCTGACGGACTGGTCGCGCAAGTGACGCACCGCGATGCCGCGGGCTTGGGCGCGCGTATTGGCCGGCGGGTTCTGGACACAGAACGCGACGCGTTCGGGCGTGACCACGTGCTGTGTCCGCCCTTGGTCGACCAGGGCAAAGTACAGCCCTCGACGCGGGTCGATGCTGTGGTATTCGAGATCGAGTGACTGCACCCACGGATCGTCCCAACCAATGTGCTCCTGCTCGATGAATGTTTGGAGCAACCACTTCTTGGCCACCCAGTCAATTTTGTCCACTTGCGACATCGGGTTGCATTCCAGCCCGGCAAGGACGTTCTCCCATTCGCGAATGATCCAATCATTTTCAGGGTCCATGCCGGCCAGGTAGTGTTTGGCTAGGCCAAGGAACGAATGCTGAATCTCCAGGGCGGTTCGCGTCTGGCCGTTTTCGAGCCGTACGATCCAGCCGTAATGTGGATCCCGCGAAATGTCGCGCGTGGCCTGCACCGGATCCATCAACCCTACACGCTTTGGAAAAATGCCTTCCTCGATCAAATCCAGCACCAGCGAGGTGGTCCCGACCTTCAACGCGGTCGCGTATTCGCTCATGTTCGAATCGCCTATGAGCAGATGCAAGCGGCGGTACTTGCGGTAATCGGCCAGTGGCTCGTCACGGGCATTAATGATCGCCCGGTTGAATTGCACCCACTGATAAATGTCGTTCACAATGTGGTCGGCACGCTGCGAAATCTGGAAGTGCACGGGTTGATCGTGGCGGCCGTGGTCGAACTCGAAGGCGAGAGGGTTGGCTTGGCCGACGCGGCCGGCTCCGGAGAAAATCTGCCGCGTCGCCAGAAACGAGAGCAGTGCGGACAGCACTTGCGGGGTGAACTGCGCACCGCGTTTCATCAGGTAGTTCTCGTGGCATCCAAAGGTTGCACCCGTGTGATGGTCAATGTTGTTTTTCACAAACGACACCCGGTCCGCGATGGCCATGCTTTCCAACGCGTTTTGCAGGATGCGATCGCCCGCATGGTCGAACGAAACCACGTCGCGCAGGCTGATGCATTCGGGTGTCGAATACTCGATATGCCCCATGTCGAGATAAAGCCGTCCACCGTTGAGTAGGAACCCGCCGTTGCCGGGCGGTTCCTCGTAATCACGATAGTGCAGGTCGATCGCCCCGAGTCGCGCGATTTTGAACAGGTGGTTCTTGACGCGGATGGGGAACGCGTCGGGACCGCCCTGCCGGTCATCGCTGCTCACCAGACAACCGTACTCGGTTTCCAGCCCAACGATCCGGTTCATAAATCCTTTAGGGCGGCGCGGATCTCCTTTTCGTCCAACAAGCGAAACTTTCCGGTGGCAGGCCGGCTGCGGTCGAGAACGGCGGCTTCCACGTGACGGGCCTTCAGATACTCCTTCAAGACCTTCTCCGGCTCGATCTCGCGTTTTTCGGTAGCTTCGCCGGTCTTGTCCTGCCCTTGTTCGGCCATATCCATACCGACAGCCCAGGTCTTGGCCGCAAGCTTCAACGCGTCCTCCAGTGTGCGTCGCGGATTGCCATTGTGCTCGACGAGATAATCCAGCATTGCTTTCTGGGCTTCGTTGCCACCAGCCAGCGCGTCGAAGGGTTCCTTCGTCTCAGTTTCACTGTGCGCAAACGAACCGTCATAGTCGAGTTTGACGATGGAATCCTGTTCCGAATCGTCGCCGAGCTCGACGAGCAGCATTTTGACAATGTAAGGTGCGCTAAAGACCTGTTCGAAGGCTGTCTTCAACGCCGGGCTCATTCCGAAATTGACCAGCCGCCGCAGTGACACATCCGCCGCCGCGCGGTTAAATCCCTCCGTGTGTGCGAGATCAATGGCCACCAGCCGCATCCGCTCGATGTCGGCGGGGTGACCGAGCGCCGCGAAGGCCACCCGGTCGTAGATCTCGAAAATCTTGCATGTCTCGCGGCTGACCGTCAGCAGCAACAGCCCATCGGCGTAATTCAACAAAACGACGGGACTGCCGAGCCGCAACTGATCTTCGATGTACTCGCGGCGATTGGCGATGGCCTCGACCCAACGATATGGTTCTTCGATCATGGTGACGCGACCGGTTGTTCGCGGAAACTAGACCTCGCTTCGGTACATCCGTCCCAACTCGGATTCTGGGATCTCGTGAATGCCTTCTTTGGTGACAACCCGAACGGTGGGGAAAATGTTGGACTTCGGATTGTATCCACTGGTGGCGGTGTCGCTGTCAGCCGCTGTGTCCAGAAGCCGAAGCGCCGCCACGACGATTTCGGACTCGTTGTACTTGGCCAGGGGCTTGCCACCCCACGTGTTCAGGTAATGCAACACACTGCGCACCGCGAGCGATCCGGAACCGCTGGCGGCGTAATCCACGCCTTCGAATTGGGCCCCCAGCGCGTCATAAAAATACACCTTTCCGCCGCTGTCCTTGCCATCGGCGGTTTCGTACGTCGCAAAAATCGGCACGACCATGCCCACGCCCTGCAGCGTAAGCGGCAGGTTTTCCTTCAACAACTTCGAAAGCGAGCGCACCTTGCCCGCGGTGCTCATCTCTTGAAGCTGGCTGCGCTGGTAGTACTTGAAGCTGTGCTCGAGCACCCGCGCCATTTCGAATGCAACCGCCGGCACACCGGCAATCGCCAGAATGGATCGCTCATCAATGTTGATCAGCTTTTCGGCGCGCTCGTACATGACGAGGTTACCCGCCGTGGCACGACGATCACCTGCGACCAACACACCGTCCTTGTACTTGACGGCAAGAACCGTTGTTCCTTCGGTGGCGATGCCGCCGTCGCTCATCTCCTGCTGGAATTTGGCGGCCGCCTCGGCGAGACGGGGCGCAATCTCGTACCCGTGCGCCTTCAGCACGCTTAAAAAATCGCCGTCATGCAAAAACTGCGGAATCGGTAGAGGATGATCCATGGCAATTTCTCGCAGCGCTGCCGCCGACTCACTCGCCGGTGCGTTGGCGGTAACGTTTGGCCTGATTGGGATCGACGCGCCGCATCTTCTTCAGAAGCTCTTTCGTGTCGGGCGCGTCCACATCCGGACGGCGAGGCCCAGCCTCATCGGTTTTCTTCTTTTCCCAAGGGGCAGGGGAGTTGGGTCGATGTATGCGCTCCGGAAACTGTGCGTATGGATCGGGCATTCGACTATCTCCGAATCATTTCCAAGTTTCGCAGTAATGTCGCTACATCCGGCGCTTTGTCAATGGCCGCATTATAGCGGGCAACGTCATCATCGTCAAAAACATTCAAAAGCCGCACCACCGATTCGTGATCGTTCTCGCCAAACGCGATCTCGTCCCACTGCACGGAACTCATTTGTTTCGCGAATTTCTCGATGCAGCGCCCACGGAAATAGGCTCGCGTATCACGAGGCGGCTGACGGATCGCCAGTCGCACGTCGTCATCCTTGATGAACCGCTGAATTTTGTCCTGACGCATCAACTCGGCGTACAAACCTTCATCTCGCTGCACATTGTGGTACTCGAGATCGAGGGATTGTAGCCACGGGTCGTCCCAGGAGAGTTTCTCGGCTTCGACAAAGGCATCCAGCATCCATTTCTTGGCTACCCAATCGAGCCGATCACGACACAACATCGGGTCGCGTTCCAAGTCGGCCAGCGCCTGCTCCCACGTGATGAGCACCCAGTCGGTTTCCTCGTCACGACCGCCCAAACGCTGTTGCGCCGCCACCAAATATTGCCGCTGAATATCGACGGGCCCAATCGTCGGCCCGCCGATCAGTGGCACGACGGTTTTCAATGTTGGGTCACGCGAAATGGCTTTCAACGCCGCAATTGGATCGGCGAGCTCAATGTTCAGCGGACAAAACCGTCCTTCCAACAGGTCGAGCACGAGCGACGTGGTGCCGATCTTGAGCGCGCCGGAAATCTCGCTCATGTTGGCGTCGCCAATGATGATGTGTAACCGGCGATACTTGTCGCTGTCGGCGTGAGGCTCGTCGCGCGTGTTGATGATGGGACGACGGTTCATCGTATCAATGGACACCAAGACGCTGAAAAAGTCGGCTCGCTGACTGATTTGGTACGCGCCAGCGGATGCACCGTCCGCGTTTTCGATGCCGACCTTGCCCGCACCAGCGACAATCTGCCGCGTGACCAGAAAGGGAGTGAGCCCGCGGATAACCAGATCGAACGGGATATCGCGGTCCATTAAGTAATTGTCGTGGCAACCGTAACTGTGGCCGACAAAGTCGGTGTTGTTCTTGTAAACTTTCACGACTCCGCCCGATGCGCGCAGGTTGCGACGCCGCACGCATTCCTCGATGATTCGTTCCCCCGCCTTGTCCTGCGCAATGATATCGCGGAGGCGTTTGCACTCGGGAGTGGCGTATTCGGGATGGGCGTGGTCGTTGTAGTAGCGCGCACCGTTGGAGAGAACCAGGTCGCTCTTGATTTCCTGGAAACTGAGCTTGCAGTTCTGGTCCTGGACGAAATACGTTGCCTCGTCGAAGTCCTGCATCAACTCATCGACCCGAAAACCGCGCACGTCTTGGTGTGGATCTTCAAAGTTATAGTCCCACTTTAGCGCGGAATCCTTGGCGAGAGGGTCGATTTGCATGTAGCTGCGCACCAGGGCAATCGATTCCGCCACCACGTCTACGCTGTCATGCCCATCGACGGTGATGCCGTATTCGGTTTCGATGCCCAGGGTGCGTTGCATGGCTGGCGGAGCGCGCGCGTCTCGCTACGTCCTCAGACAACCGCGCTCACTCCTTTCGACCGCGCTCCGGTCACGGGTCGAATCGGAGAAACCTTCACGACGTTCTCGGGGTCGTAATCCAGCAGCATCAGCCAGTCTTCCGTGATGTCTGTGGGCGGGAAGATGTCGTTTTCGGCGTATTCCAGTTCCAGCGACCGCAACAGGTCCGCTTCGCTGATGCCCTCATCTTTCTTCGAGACAATGCTGCGTTTGATGGCCATTTCCTTGGCTCGCTCCACGATGCTGGAGATGATCGCGCCACTGATCAGGTCGCCCCGGTAGAGCGCCGCGTTGCGGCCGCTGCGCAACTGCACTTCGAGAAAACGGTTCTCGTCGCGGCGCGCAAACAGCGCCTTCACGACCGAATCCACGAGTGCCGCCATGGCGGCCTTCTGGTCGCCACCGTGTGCTTTCAATGTGGCGAGATCAATAGGCAGGTCTTCCGTCAGATAGATCGAGAAAATCTCACGCGAACCGTCCTTGTCGGGACGATCGACCTTGATCTTTCGGTCAATGCGCCCGGGTCGCAGGATCGCCGGGTCGATCAGATCAGCCCGATTCGAGGCGAGAATAATGACCACGTCGTTGAGCGACTCGATGCCATCCATCTCGGAGCAGAACATTGGCACCAGCGTCGAGAGGATGTTCGCATACCGGCCCGCCCGTCGACTGCCGAGGATAGATTCGGCCTCGTCAATAAACAAGAACGGCATGTATCCCTGTTTCCGTTTCCCACGGGCCATGGCAAAGATCTCGCGCACCATCCGCTCGGATTCGCCCACCCACATGTTGAGAATCTCGGGGCCCTTCACGTGCATGAAGCATTCCTTCATGTCGTGGCCAGTTTTTTCCCGCAGTTTGGCGGTCAAATTAAATGCCGTGGCCTTGCCGATAAGTGTCTTGCCGCAACCCGGCGGACCATGCAGTAGAAATCCCTTTGGCTGCGCGTAGTGGAAGCGGGCGAACAGATCGGGGTGCAACAACGGCAACTCGATGACATCTTTGATCGCTTGGATGGCGACGGTTTGCCCGCCCACCAAAGACCACGGCAATTCGGGAACGTCTTCCAGGTAAAATTCCTGTTTGTCCGAGGAAATGAGCAACTCGACGGCAACGCGAGACGCCGGGTCGATACGAATCTCATCGCCAACCTTCATTTCGGCAGAAAGCAGGTCGCTCGATCGTTGCAGGATGACCGAATGCAGCCCGTGCTCCTGGCCGACACGGAGGCGACCGTCTTTCAACACGTCGGTCACTTTGCCGACGGGGCCGGAATTATCGTAGCCGAGGTCGCCGACAACCACGTACGCCTCATTGACCAGCACGCGTGTGCCGACCTTCAAGCTTTGGGATTCGATCCGAGGATCAACGTTGGAATAGTAATCATGGCCGCCGACCGCCACATGCGCGATGTCCTTCTTGGGGAAACCGAGGAACGTGCCGATGCGGTTCGCGGGTGAGGTCACCTTGATGACTTCGTCCATCTTCTCAATGGCCGCGCGGGCTTCCGCGAGTGTCAGCTCGTGTTCCTGGATTTGCTGGCGCAGACGGAATAGATCGAAGCGTGCTGGATCGCCCTCCGGCAGTGTCGCCAATAGTTTGTCCACCAATTCGATCGGTGTGGACTCCTCTCGTCCTGCCCATTTGCCCGAGAAATCCAACGGCCCTTCCGGAGGTGTGGGCTTTTTATACCCTGAGTGGTCGCCCATGCCGTTTCTCCACGCGAGCCCTGCGTCGTTGTTCCTTGAGTATACCGCGACTGAAACAGGACTGCAACCGGAACGCCGCAAATACGTGGGAAAGCGAATATAAAATAGGCATTGACAGCGGTGAGAACCATCGGCTACGTTACGCCGCTTCACGAGTCCAAAGCAGAATATTTATGAGTACGTTTTTCGCAAAAAAGGAAGAGCAAAAACCGCGGTGGTACGTCATCGACGCCAGCAATCAGGTGCTCGGCAAAGTGGCCGTCAAAGCTGCTAACGTCTTGCGCGGCAAGATCAAACCCACTTTTACGCGACACGTCGATGCGGGCGATTTCGTCGTGGTCGTCAACGCAGAAAAAGTCGTGGTTACCGGCAGGAAGGAAACCGCCAAGACGTACATGACCTATTCGCAGTACCCGGGGAAAGAGAAATATCGGACGGTCAAGCAGGTCCGCGCCAGTCACCCGGAGAAGCTCATCGAACATGCGGTCAAAGGCATGATCCCGAAAAATCGGCTGGGCCGACAAATGATTACCAAGCTCAAAGTCTACGCCGGCACGGCGCATCCCCACACCGCGCAGAAACCCGAACCCATTTCCATTTAGCTTTTTCACTTCCATGGCAACCGCATCAGCACAGACCAACGCATTCGTCGGAACCGGCCGCCGCAAGACCAGCGTCGCACGTGTGCGTCTGGTACCCGGCTCCGGAAAAGTTGTCGTCAACGACCGGTCCCTCGAAGAATACCTGACCGTTCCCAATCAGCGAACCATCGCCTTGCAACCTCTGGCGGAGACGCAGAACGCCGGGAAGTTCGACGTATTCATCAGCGTCGATGGGGGCGGCGTATCGGGCCAAGCGGGTGCGATCAGCCACGGTATCGCCCGTGCGCTGTTGAAGGCCTCACCGGATCTCAAGGGCGCGTTACGCGATAGAGGATTTCTCACCCGCGACTCCAGAATGAAGGAGCGCAAGAAGTACGGTCAACCCGGTGCGCGCAAGCGCTTCCAGTTCTCGAAGCGCTAGTCGACCACCAAATCTCGACTTGCAAGGACGAGCCCCGGGTTTCATATTCGGGGCTCGTTGCTTTTGCGGACACGCGCTAACTATCAATGCCATGAAGAAAACCAAAGCAGCCATCGTCGGGGCCAGCGGCTATTCGGGTCAGGAATTGATCCGTTTGCTGGTGCGCCATCCGCATGTCGAGATTACCCAGTTCACTTCGCGACAATACGCCGGGAAAGCCGTGGCCGAAGTGTTCCCGCGATTTCGAGGGCAGGTCGACGCGACGTTTACCGAGCCGGATGCGTCGCGCATCGACGCCGATGCGGTCTTTCTCGCGTTGCCGCACGGTGTGGCCGCCGAGTTTGCGCCGCCGCTTTTGCAGAAGGGAATCAAGGTGCTGGACTTGTCGGCAGACTTCCGGCTCAAGTCAGCATCGGTTTACAAAGAGTTTTACGAGCACGAGCATCCTGCGCCGCATTTGTTGAAGCAGTCCGTGTACGGCTTGCCGGAGATTCATCGGGAGCAAATTCGGAGCGCCAAGCTCGTGGCATGCCCGGGGTGCTATCCCACGAGCATCATCCTCGGCATCGCGCCCGCTCTCAAGACGGGCCTGGTCAAATCGGATGGCATCATCGCAACGAGCCTTAGCGGCGTCAGTGGAGCCGGGCGCAAGGTTGCAGACGAATTTCTCTTCACCGAATGCAACGAAAGCGCCCGTGCGTACTCCGTTCCGAAGCATCGGCACTTGGGCGAAATCGAACAAGAAGTGTCGTCGCTGGCCGGAACCAACGTGATAATCACTTTCACGCCGCACCTGATTCCGCTCAACCGAGGCATCGTGAGCACGATCTACCTGTCGCTCGCGAAAAAGGCGGAGGACGCACTGGCCATGTATCGGGACTTCTACAAAGGTGAGACATTCGTGCGCGTGACGCCGTCGCTTCCCGACACGAAGAATGTCGAAGCGACAAATTTCTGCGACATCTCCGTGCGCGTCGATCCGCGCACCAACCGACTCATCGTGGTCAGCGCAATTGACAACCTCACCAAAGGCGCTGCCGGCCAGGCCGTGCAATGCTTGAATCTCGTATGCGGTTACGACGAAGCGACAGGACTTCTTTGATGAAAACTTTCTTTATCCGAATTAGCGGCTCGGTCACGGCTCCGCAGGGGTTTCGGGCTGCGGGCGTGGCTGCTGGAATCAAGTCTAACGGCAAGAAAGACGTGGCGCTGATCGTATCTGACACGCTGGCAACGGCGGCGGCGACGTTTACCACGAATCAGGTCAAAGCGGCGCCGGTGAAACTCAGCATGGAGCATGTGAAATCCGGCAAGGCCTGCGCGATCGTGGCCAACAGCGGCAATGCCAATGCCTGCACGAGCGATGGCCCGATTCACGCCCGCGCCATGGCCTGTGCGGTCTCACGCCGCCTCGGTTGCGCGGAAAATCATGTCCTTGTCTGCTCGACGGGCCGCATCGGCGCGAATCTCCCCATCGTCAAGGTGGAAGCGGGTATCAAACAATGTCTGGGCCTGCTGTCGCGTCAGGGGGGCGCAACCGCCGTGCAGGCGATCATGACCACCGACACGTTTCCGAAGGAAGTCGCCGTGCAATTCAGCGCGGGTGGCAAGACGTTTCGCATTGGCGGCATCGCCAAGGGCGCGGGCATGATCCAGCCGAAGATGGCGACGATGCTCGGGTTCATCACGACCGACGCGGCGATACCTCGCACCACATTGCAGCGGGCGCTCACCAAAGCCGTGAACCAGTCATTCAATCGGATCACCGTCGATGGCGATACGAGCACGAATGACACAGTGATTGTTCTCGCAAACGGCGCGGCGGGCAAGCCGCCGCTGGCGAAGTTCCAGGCGGCGCTCGATTTTGTGTGTCTCGAACTCGCGAAGATGATCGTGCAGGATGGCGAAGGGGTTTCGAAGTTTGTCACGATCAACGTTTGCGGCGCCGCCACCGAACGCGACGCGGAGATCGCCGCGCGCGCCGTCGCGAACTCGGTACTGGTCAAGACGAGCTGGTGCGGCGGTGACCCGAATTGGGGCCGTATTCTGGACGCGCTTGGATACTCAAGCGCCCGGATTGACGCGGAACTGGTCGACGTTGGTTACGAAGGACTGCCCGCGGTTCGGGGCGGGATGCCGGCGCGCACGTCGACCGCAAAGCTCAAGAAGATTGTCGCGCAACCGACTTTCAGTATCGACATCCACCTGCATCTCGGTCGCGGCCGCTGCACAATGCACACCTGTGACTTGACAGAAAAGTACGTTGAGCTGAACAAAGGCGAATAGGCCTTTACGCCGATGGACGATCTCATCAAGAAAGCCGACGTGCTGTTCGAGGCGCTGCCGTACATTCAACGGTTTCGCAGTTCGACGTTCGTTGTCAAATACGGCGGCAGCTTCATGGATTCACCGGACCCGAAAGTGCGCGAGGGTGTCGCGGCGGACGTTGTCTTCCTCGAAGCCGTAGGCATCAATCCCGTGATGGTCCACGGCGGCGGCAAGGCGATTACCAAGGCGATGGAAAAGGCCGGTATCGTCGCCCAATTCGTTCAGGGCATGCGCGTGACCGACGAGAAATCGATGGAGATTGTCGAAGATGTGCTGGCGAATGTAATCAACCGCGACATTGTCGAGATGATCCAGAAGCTTGGCGGTAAAGCCCGGAGTTTTTCCGGCAAAGAGGTATTCAAGTGCCGGAAGCTACTCAGCCGAGGCGTGGATCTCGGTTACGTCGGCGAAGTCACGGACGTGACGGTCGAGAAGATCCGCCGCAGCCTTTACGCTCAGGTGGTGCCGGTGATTAGTCCCATTGGGTTGGGCGAAGATGGTCACGCCTACAATATCAACGCCGACGTGGCCGCGGCCAAGCTGGCAATGGCCATCGGCGCGCGCCGGCTCGTGTTCATGAGCGATGTGGCGGGCCTTATGCGCGACCCCAGCAATCCCGAAACACTGATATCGAGTTTGCACATCAGCGAAGTGCTCGATCTCAAACGCGATGGAGTCGTTGACAAGGGAATGATTCCTAAGGTGGATAGCGCAGTGGAAGCCGTCCAAGCCGGTGTACGCCGTGTGCACTTCGTGGACGGTCGCATCCCGCATTCCATTCTGTTGGAGATTTTCACCGATAAGGGGATTGGGACCGAGATTGTGAAGTGAGGGGTGTGCCTGCGCTATTCAGTTCGCGGGTTGACCTCAGACTCCACGCCGCTGCAAAAGCTCGTCAAGTCTAACGCCGAACTCTTTAGTTAAGAAGGCAACGGTCTCCGGGTCGCTCAACTTCGCCCTTACGTTTCTGGCCGCGAAAATGCCTGTCTTTCGTTTGGCCTTTTCCTTCGGCACGGTCTTAATCCATTTCACCTTTGCGACATGTTCGGATCTATTCTCAGAGTCGCTGTGTTCCCCCATTTCGGGGTATCGATAGAGAAGCGGTTTTCCGTCAATCACAACATCGTTTATTCTTTTGGCCTGCTCCGTGATCCGCCCGATCCCGACATACCCATGAGGGAGGCCTTTAGCGCTGATATATCCCGCGAACACGTCGCCCGGGTGAAAGCCGCAAATGGCCTTTCGGAACACACTTCCATGCGCGGCGGCAATGAAATTCCACTCGCGGCAGTGTTCCCATTTCCGGTCCTCGTAATGGCCGACATTGAAAAAGTACAGCTCGTTCCGAAAATCGAAGCCGGGAAGTTCATGGTGAAGTGTATCTTGCCGCCTGAATTTCCCTTTGTAGTGTCCCGCGATCCTATTTGCCGTCGATTTGCCGAGTTTCCATAGAAGCGTCGCTTCAACCAAGAGCGCCTATTCCTGGGTTAGCCCGCGCGCTATGACCCGAACGGTTGGTTCGGCCCCGGCTTTACGGATCGCCTTGATTCGTTTCGAAAGTGGGGACTTCCCAGTACCCCTTAGGTGCGCGTCTTTCCGGCTGCCGCAACCTTTGCCGTAGTAGAACTCCTCATTGTTCCGAGGGTCGATGTAGACGTAAACGTAGTAGTCATTCTGTCCGTGGTCGCTTGTGACCGGTTTCATCCGAGGTTCTTCCTATCGTGCTGGCACTCGCTTAAGCCGTCGTTGTTCACTCGGAGTCGCCGTATTGGGTGTGGTGTCCGCTCAGCTGGGCCGCGTCCTAGAAACATTCCTGGGCGTTTGCTCCGTGTTCATGACGGCGGTCTTCTCCCGTCCCAGATGAATACGAGATTACTGAGTCCAGAAGCCTTTGGGGAGCTCTGATTCAGGGGTGCAGCTAGACGTTTCGGCTCGCCGTGAGGCTCGCCCTCCAACGTGATGTGATAGAATCGTGGAAATATGATCAACGAACTGGCACCGGTGGATTCGCAGCGGGTGGTGTACGATATCCGACGGGATGCGGAGGGTCTTAAGCTAAAACAGGAAGCCTCGGTTGCGGGCGGGTGGGGCGGACTGGAAATCACTCATGGCCTGATTGGTACACCTGAATGGTGGTCAGCCGTTGAAGCGGGGAAGTTCAAGGTGGAGACGTTTGATGGGGTGGTGCGGTCGGCTGCGGCGGGCAACCAACTGCATGTGCATATCGAAGGGGAGCAGGGGGCGCAACGGTGGATGGCGTGGAGAGGATTTGATCGGGCGCTGGAGGGCAAGAAGGTGCGGACGGTGTATGTTCGGATGGCGCCGGTGCACCCGCTGACGACGCAGCCTGATTTTAGGGCGCGAGTGCTGTTGCAGGTGGAGTTGGTGGAGTGAAGGTTGGTAACTGCGGCTCGGCGGGAGGCTCGCCCTCCAAAGGACCACCGAGAATTTCCTGAGATTTGCAGTTGACAGGTATATCGTGTGTCGATATACTTGTGGGTTGATGAAATTTAGCAATCGCTATTGTAAGGAGAGGGGGAGGGGAGGGGTCACAACAAGTATTTTTTGGCAAAACAAACCCAAGGATTCTTGACAAACGATGAGCTGCGCAATACTTGAACCAGAAGGACTTACAAAGGATTGTTCGTGTGTTTTTGGTTTGGGTTTGTTTTCATTTTTTTGGCTTTGTTTTGGGTTTGTTTGGAGGGGTTCAGGCGACGAGTTGGGTCAAGATGATACCGGATTGGGTTTGTTTTGTCGGGCGCTGGACGCTTGGGTCGGCTGTCCTGCAAAAGCCTTGCAACCGGACACGGCAGTTCGCATGATGCGCGGGCCATGAATCGGGCTGAGATTATTGGATTGTTTGACAAGTATGTGGTGCCGAGTTACGCGCGTTACCCGCATGTGTTTGTCCGCGGCAAGGGCTCACGCGTGTGGGATGCCGACGGCACGGAATACCTCGATTTCGGCGGCGGTATCGCCGTGAATCTGCTCGGGCACTCAGCAATGGCTGAGATTTTGGCGAAGCAGGCCAACATTCTCGTGCACGCTTCCAATCTTTATTACACCGAACCTCAAGGTCTGTTGGCAAAGAGGCTCGTCGAATTGGTTGGTATCGAGGGTAAGTGCTTTTTCTGCAACAGTGGCGCCGAGGCCAACGAGGCGTTGTTTAAGATCGCCCGCAAGTTCGGCAACGAACACGGAGGCCGTCACGAGATTCTGACGTTCGAGAACAGTTTTCACGGTCGGACGCTGGCAGGAATCAGCGCGACGGGGCAGGTGAAGGTGAAGCATGGCTTCGAGCCGCCCGTGGAGGGGTTCCGCCATGTGCCGTTCAACGATCTTGATGCGGTCGCCAAGGCAATCACCTCGAAGACCGTGGCGATTCTTCTGGAGGCGATCCAGGGCGAGAGCGGGGTTTTGCCTGCGACAGCCGACTTCCTGCGAGGACTACGACGGCTGTGTGACGAACATCAACTGCTGCTGATGTTCGACGAAGTCCAATGTGGCATGGGGCGAACAGGTGAGTTTTTGGGGTTCCGGGCGATCGCGCCGGACGTACAGCCCGACGCCATCTCGTGGGCGAAGGGGTTGGGGGGCGGATTCCCGATTGCGGCGATTTGGGCGCGAGGTCCTTATGGAGATGTTCTGGGTCCCGGCACGCACGGCACGACGTTCGGCGGGACGCCGTTGGCGTGCTCGGTTGCGCTGGCGGTGTTGGACACGTTGGAGCGCGATGGATTGATGGGCAACGCGCGCGACGTGGGCGAGTATTTCATTGGCAAGTTGCGGGCACTCGCGGCACAATGCCCGACCATTCGTGATGTGCGCGGGATCGGATTGATGATCGGCGTCGAGGTGACGCTGGAGGCACGTCCGGCCGTGCTGAAACTGGCGGAGCACGGGCTGATCGGTGTGGCGGCGGGGAAGAATGTGGTGCGTTTCCTGCCGCCGTTGAATATTACGCGGACAGATGTGGATGAGGCGGTCGAGAAAATCGGACGGGCATTCAGTGGTAGCGGAGCGAGTTGACATGGACGGCAAAGTCGGCAGATGCGTCGAAGCTGTGGATGTCGAGCGTGTATTGCCCATCGGGACGTCGCAGGAAAAGTGGCTACGCTTCGAGTGGGAATAGAAACCGTCAGAGCATTTTTTGATGTCGTGGAACCAGTACATGGAGCCGAACAACCTGTTCGTGGAGGACGTCAACGACGAAAGCATCACGGTCACGGTGCGCTGGGCGTTGATGAAGGAAACGCCGGAGCAGATCGCGGCACGGCTGAATCGGTGGCTGGAACAGGTTGAGGAAGGGAATTGCCGGCACAGCGGGATCAGCGGCCGGCATCTGTGATGCGATTAGCACATGGTAACATCATGAATCATTTACTTACAGTTGAGCAATTGAGCAGCGGCGAGATTGCGGACATCCTGAAGCTTGCGAAAGAATTCAAGAAGGGCCGCGGCAAGCCGCGCCAGAAACAGCCGTTGAAAGGACAGACGTGGGCGCTGATCTTCAACAAGGCCAGCACCCGCACGCGGGTCAGTTTCGAAGTAGGCATCGGCGAGTTGGGCGGTACGTCGCTGTGTCTTTCGACGAATGACATCCAAATGGGGCGTGGCGAAACCGTAGCAGACACGGCGCGGACATTGTCGCGCTACATTCATGGCATCGTGATTCGAACGTATGCACAACGCGATATCGAACAATTCGCGAGGGCGGGGACGATTCCCGTCATCAACGCACTTACAGACGACGAGCATCCCTGCCAGATATTGGCGGACCTTCTCACAGTCGTGGAAAAACTGGGGACATTGAAGGGCAAGAAGGTCGTGTTTTTTGGCGATGGCGCGTGCAACGTGTGCAATTCCTGGCTGTTTGGCGCGGCAAAAACCGGGATGGAAATGTGGGTTGCGGCCCCGAAGAAGTTTCAGCCCGGCGCCGAGTGGGTCAAACGGGCTGCGGGCAACATTCATGTGACGGAGAATGTCAACGAAGCCGCAAAGAACGCCGACGTGCTCTATACCGATGTCTGGGTGTCGATGGGGAAGGAAGCCGAAGCCACAGAGCGGTTGAAGGTTCTCGCGCCGTATCAGGTCAATGCGTCGGTATTGAAGCAGGCCAAGCCAGGTGCGCTGGTCATGCATTGCCTCCCAGCGTACGTCGGCAAAGAAATTACCGCGGATGTGTTTGACGCGAACCTGAAAACCATTTTCGACCAGGCGGAGAATCGGTTGCATGCACAGAAAGCGATCATGGCGCTCCTGGCAAAGCACCGCTGACGCGCGACCGCCGGCCCGTTGAATGAGCAGAACCCGACAGACAGCGCCGTGCCCGTCCGTCCGACATCTCCGCCACACACTGTGAAATCCACCCGCCTCCAGCGCAGTGTCCGGGCAACCATCCTGGGACTTTCTGTCAATGTCGTACTGGCGATTGTCAAGCTGCTCGCCGGAATCTTCGGCAGGTCCTACGCGCTGATCGCGGACGCCATCGAATCCATGGCTGATGCTGCGGGCTCAATCATCGTCTGGCGGGCGGTTGTCGTAGCCGAGAAACCAGCCGACAAAGAGCATCCGTACGGACACGGAAAAGCCGAGACCATTGCTGCCGCGGCGGTGTCGGTAATGTTGTTGGGAGCGGCGCTGCTGATTGTTATCCGCTCGGTACAGGAGATCCAGACGCCGCGGCACGCACCGGCGCCGTACACGTTGCTCGTGCTGCTCGGTGTCGTGCTCATCAAAGAAGGGCTCTTTCGAATCGTGGGGCGCATTGGCGAAGAGGTCGAGAGCGGCGCGGTGAAGGCCGATGCGTGGCATCACCGCAGCGACGCAATTACTTCCGCAGCGGCGGCCCTCGGCATCAGTATCGCGCTGGTGGGCGGTGATCGCTACCGTTCGGCGGACGATTGGGCGGCCATGTTTGCCGCGGTCATCATAGCATTCAATGGCCTGTGGCTGTTGCGGCCTGCGCTGGACGAGTTGATGGACGCTGCCCCGAAAGAAGACATCGTCGGGTTGGCACGCTCAATCGCTTTGCAGGTCAATGGTGTGAAGGGCGTCGAGAAGTGCTTCGCCCGTAAGATGGGGTACAAATATTGGCTCGACATGCACATCGAAGTGGACGGGGCGCTGACTGTGGCCGTGGCACATGAGCTGTCGCACACAGTCAAAGATGCGATCCGCGGGAAACTCCCACGTGTCCACGATGTGACGATTCATATCGAACCCTTTCCATCCAGTTCGAAAGGCAGCCAGCCAGCCTGGAACGAATAGCTCACGATTAATTTGAAAAGCTCCGGTGCCACCAACTGGTTGCCTCGAAAGTCCTCAAGAACGGGAATCGCGACATCGGCGTACACCATCATCGGATGTATATCGAACTCGATCCCGGGAGGCGGTGTCGAGTCAAAGGCATTTGGATTGGCCAGTCTGGCGGGAAACATCCTGATGCCACAGCAATCTTGCCTCTGATTCGGTCGCCCGGCATAATGATCTGCGATGAGCATTAGCCTGGAGGAATCCTACGCGCTGTGCGGGCGGATCGCGCGACAGACCGGGAAGAACTTTTACTATTCGTTCCTGGTCATGCCGCGAGGAAAACGTGCCGCCATGTGCGCGATTTACGCGGTCATGCGGCGCAGCGACGACATTGCCGACGGAGCGGCCAATCCCGCCGTCGCGCTCGACGGGCTGCGACGTTGGCGCGAAGAAGTCGAAGCCGCATTGAACAAGAACGATGCCAGAGAGCCGATCCTCCCGGCGTTGGCAGACACGGTTCGCCGTTATCGCATCCCCCAACGCCATTTTTACGAACTGCTTGACGGCACGGAGATGGACCAGACGACCACGCGGTATACGACGTTTGACGAACTCTACAAATACTGCTATCGAGTAGCGTCGGCCGTGGGCTTGGTGGTGTTGCCCGTGTTCGGATACAAGGACGAGGCCGCGTTGGTGCCCGCGGAGGCGTGCGGGATCGCGTTTCAATTGACCAACATCCTCCGTGACGTGAAAGAGGACGCACAGATGGGGCGGATCTATTTGCCGCAGGAAGATCTGCAGCGGTTCGGGGTTTCGGAAGACGACATTCTGAACGCTCGTGCCACGCCGCAGTTTTTGGAAATGATGAAGTTCGAGGCGGCGCGCGCCCGTGAGTTTTACGGCAAAGCGCGCCCGCTGCTGGACATGATCGACGCCGACAGCCGGGGCACACTCGCGGTGATGATTGCGATTTACGGGGGCATCCTGCACAAGATCGAGCAAAGCAACTTTGCGGTGTTCAAGGAGCGGATTCGGCTATCGACCGCCGAGAAATTGTGGATCGTCGGCAAAAACTGGGCGGGATACCGATTGTGAAGACACTGGCGCTTTCGCTCGCGGCAGCATTGTGCGTCACGTCAATGGCACGAGCTGACAGTCCGCGCCCATTCCTGTTTCTCAAGACGGGCGAGAAATTTGCCACGCAGGAGATCGCGGGGCCGACGGTCGCAGGGTTTACGGCATATGTGGGCGAAAAAGTGGCGGGAACAACCAACGCGTTCGAGCCGCGAGTGATGAACGATCCGGTCAAAGCCGCGGAGTACTGCAGCAAGAGCAAGGTCGTGTTGGGCATCGTGACGCCCGGCTTTTATTTGACCTATGCGAAAGCGCTGGGGATGGACCCGTTGCTGGAGACGAAACGCGTGGGCGTGAAAGAGGAGCGTTTCGTATTGGTTGGACCCAAAGACATGCCTAGTGATCTCGCCAGGTTAAACGGCAAGACAATCGCGACGCCCTTGGCCGGCGAGCAATGGTACGTCATTTCTGTCGTGCTACAAAGCAAACTCGGCGAGGAGATTCGCCTCAAGCCAACGATGGACGTGGAAGGCGCGGTCTTCGATTTGGCGGAAGGCGGGAAGAACGCCGCCGATGCGGTCCTGTTGGAAACGGGCGCATGGGATCTATTCAAGGACGATCCGGATTCGGGCGGGAAACTGAAGGTCTTGTGCCAGTCGGACGAACTGCCGCGTGATCTGGTCGTGGTCTTCGGGCCGGCAAGCGGAACATTAAATATCGACAAAGTGAAACAACTGTTGAAGGACATGAGCGGCAGTGAAGCCGGGCAGAAGGTGTTGCGAAGCATTCAGGTTGAGTCGTTCACGGACATTAATCGGGCCGGGCTGTCGGCTGCGGAGAAACTGTTCCATGGGAAGTAAAGGGGTGGCGCTGCTGGCAGCAGCAGTAATCGTGGCCGTTTGCGGGTGTCGATCCATTGACAACGTTCGGGTTCGCTCAGACCAGGCGCAGCTCTTGACGGTGGCCGAGGCGCAGAAGACGCGTGAGGAAGCTGAGTCGCTATACAATCAGCAACCGCGCTCCATGGCGTCCGTGAGGAATGCCGTAAACCTGTTCGAACAAGCGGCGCGCACCTTGCAAGATGATTACATCGCGCAATGGCAGGCAGCGGAAGCATTGGAGTTTCTGGCCGGGAATGAAACGCGGCCAGAATTGCGGCGCGTGTCCGCACGGCGCGGTATCGTCTTGGCCCGTCGGGCGCGCGAGTTGAAGCCCGATGGTGTGGAGGGGTACTATTGGTACGCGCTCAACGTCGGGTGGCTGGCCGAGGTGGATCGAGCATACGGGCTCGATGCGGTCAGCGAGATGCAGACGGCTCTGAAGCGGGCGATTGAACTGGATGAGCGTTATGATCTTGCCGGGCCGCTGCGCGTGTTGGGGATCCTGTATCTGCGCGCACCCCAGCCGCCGGCAAGTATTGGGAGTCCGCGCAAGGGGCTGCGATTGTTGCAGCGTGCGGTCGAGTTGTTTCCCGACTATCCCGAGAATTACCTTTATCTGGCCGAAGCGCTCCACGGTAGTGGCCGGGCGGACGAGGCGAAGAAGGCCCTCCGCAAAGTTTTGGAGGCGAACCCGTGGCCGGACCAGCAGTTCGAGAGCGACCAATGGAAGGCAGAAGCGCTCAAGCTTCGCGCGCAACTGGACAAACCGTAAGAAGGAAAGTTGCGATCTTGTGGGCCGCGATGGGCGTTTTGATGATTGCTGCGGCGATCGTGGCCGGCTTGGCGGTGTTTCGCGCCAACAAAGTATCGCAGGCCCGGCATGATGTGCAGGTCATCGCGCTGGCATTGGACGGCTTTGCGCGGGAGAATGGTGATTACCCAAAAGGCACACTAGGCGAGATCTGCCGAATGCTGCGCGGCGAAATGGTCAACGGCCAAAACCCGAAGAAGCTCGATTATGTGGAAGCTCAGCCGCACGAATTGAACGAGCTGGGCGAGTTCGTCGATCCGTGGGGCCAGCCGTATCGGATGTCGGTCAATGGCGCGGCGCGTGTCTATTCGTGCGGGCTAAACCGCATCGACGAGCACGGGGAGGGCGACGACATTACAAGCTGGAAATAGGGCGCTGGTGATTCACAAAACCAAACGATCATCACTAAACAGCAATTGTGTAATCGACCGTCAGGACCTTGGAGTCTCTGTCACGAACTCAGCGTGCGGTGTGATTCGGAGTTAACTGGTTGATCAAACTGGCGGCGTAGCCGGCACCAAAACCATTGTCGATATTGACGACGGTGACGCCGCTGGCGCAGGAGTTGAGCATGGCCAGCAGCGCGGCGATGCCGCCGAACGACGCCCCGTAGCCGACGGAGGTGGGCACGGCGATGACGGGCTTGTCCACGAGGCCGGCCACGACGCTGGGCAGGGCGCCTTCCATGCCGGCGACGACGATCAACACGCTCGCGTCGAGCAGTTCCTCGTTGAGCGCGAGCAATCGATGAATGCCGGCCACGCCGACATCGTAATATCTCTTTACGCGATTGCCCATGATGTCGGCGGTGACGACAGCCTCTTCCGCGACGGGAATGTCGGTTGTCCCCGCGCATAGTACAGCAACCGTGCCGCCGCGCTTTGGTAACGGTTTGCGCACAACGGTTATCGCCCGTGCCGCTTCGTGATACTTCGCCTTCGGAAACGTGCGCTTCACGTTACGGAACGTCTCTTTCGAGGAGCGGGTGGCAAGCAGATTATCGTTGTGGTGGAGGATGGTCCGCGCGATTTTCACGACCTGCACCGGCGTCTTGCCTTCGCAGTAGATCACCTCGGGGAAGCCTTTGCGCAACGAGCGATGCCCGTCCACGCGAGCGAAATCAAGGTTGTGAATCGCCAACGACTTCAACTGTTTGACTGCGTGATCGACCGACAGATGGCCGGCGCGCGCGTCGTGCAGCAACTTTCTCAGCTTCGACTCGTTCATGGCGTAGCGGGCTTGGCGCGGATCTCTTTCACGCGGGCGTCAATGGTCGCCGCTTCGGTGTTTCGGTTGAGGGCACTCAGGGCAATGGCGTAGTTGTCGAGAATTTGCAACAGCCTCGGGTCGTTGGGGCCAAATGCATCCTGTTTGATGGCCAGTGCGCGTTTCAGAACGGGTTCGGCGTCCGTGTAACGACCCTCCGAGAAGTAGAGAGCGCCGAGATTGTTCAGATCGTTGGCGAGATCGGGGTGGTCAGGACCGAGAAGTTTCTCGTCGATCAATGCCGCGCGCCGGTACAGCGGCTCGGCGATCTTGTACTTGCCTTCCGCGCGGTACACCTCGGCGAGATTGTTGGCATCGGAGGCAACGGTGAGGTGTTCCTTGCCGTAATTCGCCTCGTCAAGATTCAGGGCGCGTTGGAATCGCGACTCGGCGGCGTCATATTTCCGCTGCTGGAAAAGCACAAGGCCCAGATTGGTCAGGTCTTTGGCTGCTTGTTGGTTGCTGTTCTTAGCATGGGCTTTCTCGTCGATGGACAAGGCCTGGGAAAAGGAAGATTCTGCTTTCGTGTACTCATGCAAGGACACCTGCACGGTGCCCAGCGTGCGCAAGGTCGCGGCGATAGCGGGGTGGTTGGCAAGCACGGCCTGATGCCATTTCTCCAAGCCCCGTGACAACAACTGTTCGGCCTCCGCGTGTTTGCCCTGGGCTGCGGTCAGTGCGCCCAGGTTGCTGAGCACGGTGGCAATGGCGCGGGGATTCTGGTTGGCTTGTTTCTCCCAGATGGCGAGCGCCCGTCGATAGAACGGTTCCGCTTGGGATAGCTTCCCTTGGGCGCGGTACGCTTCGGCGAGATTGTTGAGATCGGTGGCGACGTCGGGGTGGTTAGGGCCGAGTGTGTGTTCGTCGATTTCGAGTGCCTGGTTGTAAAAGGGTTCCGCATCCGCGTAACGGCCGAGACTGTCGTACAGCATGGCGAGATTGTTGAGGTCAACGGCGACGTCGGGGTGTTCAGCCCCGAGCAGTTTCTGATCGAGAAGCAGCGCCCGCTTCTGCAGCGTCTCCGCCTCCGCGTAGTTCCCCGAGGCACGCTGGTATTCCGCGAGGTTGCCCAACGCGGTGGCGACTTCGCGATGGGATGGACCAAACGTCTTTTCAGCGACTTTGAGCGCTTCCTGCCCGACGTGAACGGCCTGGGCATATTTCGCCTGGCGATAAAGATCGTTGGCTTCGGCGGTCAGTTTCTTCAGGCTGGCTTCCTGGGCCTCCGATGGAAACGCGGCCAGAAGAAAAGCCAGCGCCGTAATGAGACAGGCTTTCAGATTCATGGCGGACATGCGCTGTATGCTAACAGCCGGGCCCACATACCGCAACTGCGTTCACTTCGCCAGCAACGAGAACGCCTTTGCCAGCGGCAGGTCGGTTGCCAGCACTCCCGCTCTGGCGTTCCTCCAATCAAAGGCACCAAAGCCAGCCAGTGCCAGCGAACGTTCCGTGTCACGCGGCAACTCGACGATCACGTCCGGCAGCAGCCCCTTGTCCTGGAGGATCTGCTTCGACGGTCGCATGTAGTAGGCGGTGGGCATCACCAACACCGAGCCATTCGCCAATCGGGTCGACATGGCCAGAAACCCGCGGCCGAAGGTCTTGCTGCCAACAACCTGGGCGCGATGATTGTCTTGCAGGGCAGCCGCAAAAGCCTCGGCTTCCGCGGCCGTGCCGCCGTTGACAAGCACCACGATGGGGGTCATCACTTTTGCGCCTTCGTCGCTGACGAATCCGGTGTGCAAGGCCGGGACCGCATACTCCAGCGAGGCAATCTCGGCGCCTTTGGGCAGGAACATGGATGCGACGGGCTGAACGGCAAGGAACGCGCCGCCAGGATTGTTTCGGAGGTCAAGGATGATGCCGGTGGCCCGTTCGCCTTTTGCGAGGGTCATCGCCGTGCGCAGGTTGTCGACAGTATCCTTCGAGAATTCAGCAAGACGATAGTACGCGACGCCTTTGTCGAGCGCTCTCAACGTGGTCACGGGAGATGGACCGTGCGCAGCCCGATGGAGATGCAGGTCGCGTACGTTCCCGGAGATGGGATCAACCACGCGCAAACTTACTTCGGAATCCACGGAACCGCCAAGGAGACGTTCCACTTCGTGGCGTTGCGCGAGGAGCGTGGACGAATTGTCGATGGCAATGATCTGGTCTCCGGCCAACAAGCCGGCGCGTTGCGCGGGGCTGCCGTCGCACGGGGAAACAACCGTGGGGATGCCTCCGCGGATGACAAACGTGAGACCGATGTCAGCCAGGGCAGCATTGGACTCGCTGCTCGACGTCGCCTCCTCCGGTGTGAGCAGGTCCGCTTCCGGGTCGATCGAACGGACGAAAGCGCGCAGGGCGACCGTGGTGTACCACTCCGTATTGACGCGCGAAGGTTGAACGTAATTCTTCTGGAACGTGTCCAGCAATTCCGTAAACCGCGACAAGGTCTCGAAGGTCGACGGCGTGGGGGTGATGATGCGCAGTTCGTCCGCGGCGCGAACGGAAGCCGTGACCAGCAGCGCGCATCCCACCAGGGACGCCGCGCGTCGCACCCCCCGGGCATATTTCGACAGGCCCATCACGCGAGTTCTTGACCGCTGATGGCGTCCGCGATTTTGAACTGCTCGAAATGGAACGTCGGGTCGGCGCGGAAGCTAAGTTTGCCGTTCAGTTTCTTCTCCAACTCGATCAGCACCGTCTCGTCTTCTGTGCGCAGGCGATTCAGTACCTCCGGATGGGCGTAGACGCGAAGTTGCGGTTGATCGTGCCGGCCCTGCTCGCGCAGTTTGCGAAGAAGTTCGGCGACCTTCCGCTGAATTTCCACGGACATGGATAGCGCGCTTTTCACCATGCCTTTGCCCTTGCAGTACGGGCAGTCCTCGTAGACGGCGCTGGCCATGCTCTCGCTATGGCGTTGCCGGGTCATTTCCATCAGGCCCAACTGCGAGATATTCAGGATGCGGGTCTTGGCTTTGTCGCGGCGGACGCCTTCGCGCACTTTTTGGGTGACCTTCTGTTGGTCGTTGCGGTGGCGCATGTCGATGAAATCGATCACGATCAACCCGCCGATATTGCGGAGGCGGAGTTGACGGCAGATTTCTTCGGCGGCTTCGAGATTGGTCTGTAGGATCGTTGTGTCCAGATCCTTTTGTGATTTGTGACGACCGGTATTGACGTCGATGGCGACCAACGCTTCGGTCTCATCAATGCAGATATAGCCGCCCGATTTCAGCCAGACCTGGCGGCGGAAGGCATTCTCGATTTGCTTCTCGACGTTGAACCGGCCGAAGATCGGCGCGGGCTCATTGTAGAGCCGCACTTTGTTGCGAGAGCGACGGCTAATCTGGCCGATCATGTTGCGAATGCGTTCGTTGGCCAGCTCGTTGTCCACCACAATGCGATCGACTTCTTCGGTGAGAAAGTCGCGTACGGTGCGCTCGACAAGGTCGGGTTCCTGAAACACGCAGCAGGGCGCCGACTGGGTCTTGATCTTTTCCTCGACCTGTTTCCAGGTTTGCAACAGCAGTTCGAGATCCCGAATGAAGTAACGTTTCTTCTGGTTCTCCCCGACGGTGCGGATGATGACGCCCATCCCTTCGGGAATGTGGAGGCGCTGCAGGACCTTTTTCAGGCGCTGGCGTTCTTTGTCGTCGTCGATCTTGCGCGAGATGCCGCGTTGCGCATTGAACGGCATCAGGACCAGGTAGCGGCCCGGGATGCTGATGTTGGTGGTAATCCGCGGGCCCTTCGTTCCAATGGGGCCTTTGACGACCTGCACGATGACCTCCGAGCCGGGCGGATAAAGCTGCGGGATGTCCTTCTGGGAAATCTTGGGTTTTTGCGGGGCGCGCTCGCCCTCCGGCGTTTCGAGGAGATCGACCCGCTGGTCGAGTTGCTCGGGAATAATGTCCCAATAGTGCAGGAACGCGTTCTTCTCGAACCCGATATCGACGAACGCGGCCTTGAGCCCGGGCTCCAGGTTTTTGATTCGGCCCTTGAATACGCTGGCGACGATTCGTGTCTCGGTCGTTCGCTCAATGCTGAACTCTTCGAGTTGGCCGTCTTCGAGCACGGCGACCCGGTTCTCCAGCGCCTCGGCGTTGACAATGATTTCCTTGAAGATTCGTTTTTTGCGGCGTCCGCTAAACAATTCTTCGCCTTTTTTCAGTATCTGTTTGATCGCATCCACAGTTAATAGATCCTCCTATGAATCCACACGTTTTGTAACAGCCCGAGGGCGGTCATGCTGGCCAGCACGAACGATCCGCCGTAGCTGAGTAATGGCAGGGGCAGACCGGTGACCGGCATCAGGCCGATCGTCATGCCCACGTTGATGAAAATATGGAAAAACAGCATGACCACGACACCGGTGGCCAGGAGCATTCCCAAACGGTCGCGCGCGTTCGCGGCGATCCGTAGCCCGGAAAATAACAGCACGGCATACAACAAAATAATTACGAGACTGCCGACAAATCCTTCCTCTTCGGCGATCACGCTAAAGAGAAAATCGTTGGGGGTCACCGAGCGGGGCAGATAGCCGAGCAGGTTCTGCGTGCCCTGTAGATACCCTCTGCCCGTCATGCCGCCCGACCCGACCGCGATGAGGGACTGATTGAGGTTCCAGCCGGCGCCCGTAAGGTCGTAGTCGCGATGGAAGAAGACGGTCAGACGGTCCTTCTGATAGCTTCGACGGCCGGTCCTGTTTTCCTTCGACTTCCACATGATGGGCAGGCCGACACCGGCAAGGACAATTCCCAATGCTGCAACGAGCGCCAAATGCTTCACTCTCACACCTGCCACGAACATCAACCCAAAACAGATGGGAATCAAGACCAGTGCCGAACCCAGATCCGGTTCGAGCATGATCAGCACAAAGGGCACGCTCATCATCGCGATCGTGATCCAAACGGTTTTCAATTCCCGCCGTGTTTGGAGCGTGTGGTGGAACAAGTAATACGAAACCGTCAGAAGTGTCGCGAGCTTTGCCGTTTCCGCGGGCTGAATCCCGAAACCATGCCATCCCAGCCACCGTCGCGCCCCGTAAACCATCTGGCCGGTCACGAGAACCAGGACAAGTAATCCGATGGCGACGACATACCAAACCGTCGCCCATTGGCAGATGAGACGGTAGTCCACCAGCGACACGGCCAGGTAGATCAGCAAGCCGACGACGAACCACACCATTTGCATCTTGTAGAAATCCTTGATCGGTTGGCCGGGGCCGTGGTACGAGGCGCTATAGATAAACAGCGCGCTGGCGACCGCCAACGCAACCATGGCGCTGAACAGCAGCCAGTCCATGCGCTTGATCATTCCCACGTACTTCTCAGTCCGCATAGTCCCCGCTTTCCATTGCAACCGTGCCCTTCGTACCCTTTCCAAATACTTGGGCAAATATCTCCCCGGCGACCGGTGCCGTTGTGTGGCTGCCGCTGGCGGCGTCCTCGATCACCACGGACAATGCAACCTGTGGGTCGTCATACGGCGCGAACCCGATGAACCAGGCGCGGTTGCGGCGGCCGTCCTTCGTGTCGTATTCGGCGGTGCCTGTCTTTCCCGCGACGTTCATTCCCTTCACCTGCGCGGCGCGGACGGTTCCTTCCTGCACCGCGCCGAGCATCGCGTGGCGAACAAACTCGATCTGGTCCGGCTTCGCGCTCAAGTGGGTTCGCACGTCCGTCTGGCCTTCGTGGACCACCTGGCCGTCGGCCGCCTCGATTCTCTTGACGACATAGGGGTGCAAGCACGTGCCACGATTGGCAAAGGTTGCGGCAACACACGCCATCTGTATCGGCGTGACCAGCAGGGAACTCTGACCAATCGATAACTGCGCGGTGTCGCCCTCGCGCCACCGGTCGCCTTGCGCGCGCTTCCACGCAGCGTTCGGGACAAGGCCGGAATGCTCGTTGCCGACGTCGAAACCGGTGGGTTGGCCGAGTCCAAACTCAGCAGCGACCCTCGTGATCGCATCGACACCAATCTTCATGCCCTCTTCATAAAACCACACGTCGCATGACTCGGTAATGGCTTTGTACGCGTCTACGCTTCCGTGCCCGTTGTGGTCCCAGCACTTGAACGGGCGTGGCCAATTGCCAATTCGCAGCGACCCGGTGCACACGACAGTGTCCCGGGGTGATACCACGCTGGTCTCCAGACCCGCCAGCAGGGTGATGGTCTTAAAGGTTGAACCGGGCGCGTAACGCCCACCGATGGCGCGATTGAACGTTGGGCTGGCGGGATCGTTAAGGACGGCTTGGATCGTTTGGGCAGGTGTGCCGGGATTGAAAATATTGGGATCGAACGTTGGGAGTGAAGCCATGGCGAGGACTTCGCCGGTGTGCACATCGAGCAGCACAGCCGCGCCGCGCAATTGTTTGCCCGCTGGAAGCGGCGTGTGCGCGAGCGCTTGCTCGACGATCCGTTGCAGCCGTACGTCAATCGTCAGCATTACGCGAGCGCCTTGCTCCGCCTCCTTCTCGCCAAGGTCGTTGGCGACCATGCCGGCGGGATTTACCCGGATCGTGCGACCGCCGGGCGAGCCGCGCAGATATTCGTCGCAGGCCTTCTCGACGCCCTGTCGTCCGACGCTGTCGGGTTGGTAGTAATAGAACTTCTCGATTTCTTCTTCGTCGTTCTCGTCCGCCTTGGTGACGTATCCCAGCAAATGGGCGGCGAGCGAACCTTGGGGGTGTTGACGGACCGGCATCACGATCAGGTCCGCGCCGGGAAGATTGCTGGCGCGTTCGGCGAAGGCGGCGACCTGTTCGGGTCGAAGATCTCGCCACACCGGCAGGGGAAGCGGTCCGCGCGTTTCATAGTGGGAAAGCACATTGCTATCGGTGATTGTCAGTGGCATGCCGAGTTCCGCGCTCATAATGCCGAGAGTGGCTTGCGCCACGCGCACAATGTTTGTCCTCTTGGAAACGCGGCCGAGTTGGTCGAGGTAAATCGCCACATCGTAGCTCGGACGGTTGTTCGCGAGGATGACCCCGTTGCGATCGACGATCTCGCCACGCGCAGCGGGGACGCGGATGCGGCGCAACGACTGGTTCTCTTGCTTGGCGCCGTAATCCCCGCCACGCACCACCTGGACGCGCCACAGGGCGACGAGCAGCACGAACAGGCCGGACGCGATGATCACCCCGACAGTTCGCAAACGCGGGTTGTGCTCTCGGGATGGCGCACTGATGATCATTCGAACCCCCGCGCCATGCGGGCGTAGTCGAGGACAAAAAAAAGTATGAGCGTCACCGTTCCGGCGATCGACGCGGCCGCGAGCATTTTGAACACGTTGCCAAACGAGATGCCGACGGCGAAGAAGGCGATAATCGACGCGGTGATGGAAGTCAACGCGCCGGCGCTCCACTGCATCCACGGCAGATCACGATCGAGAGCTTCGCGCAGGCTCGTCGTCACAATGGCGGAGATACCGTAAGCGAGTGCGGAGATGCCGAAGGGGGCGGCGGACAACGCGTCCTGGGTCAACCCCGCGACGAGTGCGAGCACCAGCGCGCGCCGGCGATGCATGGTCAACGCGGCGTAGACAACAATCGCCGGCAGGAGCTCCACGCGCACGCCGCCGAGCCACCAGAGCGTCGGCATATGTGCCTGGAGCGCCACGGCAATCAGAATTCCAGCGATGGCGATGAGAGTATTCATTCCTGCCCGACGATCACGATCACTTCCTCGAGGCGGCGAAAATCCACCGCGGGAGTGATGTCCACGTCCTGGTACATGCCGGTTTGTCGATTCATCCTGGCGCGCGTGGTGGTGCCAATGAGTATGCCCTTCGGGAAGACGCCACCGAGACCGGAGGTAATCACGCTTTCGCCCTGCGTGACCCTCGCGTCGTGGTTCACATAGGTCATGATCAGGTGCGGCGAAATGTTGAAGGCTGTGTCGATCCCGGACACGACCCCCGGCTCGCGCGTGTCCTGCAGCAGCGCTGCCGCTTTGCAATTCGGGTCGATGAGCAACAGAACACGCGCCTGGCCGCGAGTGACGGAGATGGTTTTGCCGATGAGGCCGTCGGCGTTGAGCACGGCCATGTTATTGGCCAGACCGTCATTGCTCCCGCGATCAATCTGGAGGCTCTTCCACCAGTTGGACGCGTCGCGGCCGATTACGCGCGCGGTGACAGTGTGGAAGGCGGCATGTTGCTTCAAATCCAGAAGCTGGCGCAAGCGGAGGTTTTCGCGGCCGGTTTCGCCAAGGGCGCGGACCTCCTGGCGCAGAAGATCAGTTTCATGGCGCAACTGCTCGTTTTGCCGGGCAAGGAGATGGCGCGACTGGACGAACGGCAAATAGTCGCCCAGTTCCACAAACGGCGTGCAAAGTTGTACGAAAACCATACGCAGCCTGGTCGAGAAGCTGGTCGGTTGGCCGAGAAATACAATCCAGCCCGCCACCAGCAGTCCGATAATGACCCAATTTCTACGGTTCAAACAAAACTTCCGTGTTAGTGGAAGCGGTCCACGACCGTTGCCAACGAGTGACGCTCACGGGGCGCCGCTACAAGTTCATGTGGGTGGAGCAGGGGAGAGCGCTTACGATGAATTCTTGGCGAGCTTTTCAAGGTAGCCGAGTTCCTGGAGCACAACGCCCGTGCCCATCGCCACCGCGCTGAGCGGATCATCGGCGATGTGAACGGGCAGCCCCGTTTCCTCGGCGAGCAGCTTGTCGATGCCCCGAATGAGCGCCCCGCCGCCCGCCAGCACGACGCCGCGGTCGACAAGATCGGCTGCCAGTTCGGGAGGGCAGCGCTCGAGCGTCACGCGAACGTTCTCGACGATGGTCGAGATCGGCTCCTGTAACGCTTCGCGCACTTCCTCGGAGGTGATCGTCAGGGTCTTCGGCAGGCCGGCCACCAGGTCGCGTCCTTTGACTTCCATGGTCAGTTCCTGTTCGAGCGGGTAGGCCGAGCCGATCTTGATCTTGATGTCCTCCGCCATGCGTTCGCCAATCATCAAATTGTAAGCGCGCTTCATATACTGGATGATGGCTTCATCCAGTTCATCTCCTGCCACACGCACGCTCCGGCTGAGCACGATACCGGCCAGGCTGATCAGGGCCACTTCGGTCGTGCCGCCGCCAATATCCACAATCATGTTGCCCGCCGGCTCTTGCACCGGCAGCCCAACGCCGATGGCGGCCGCCATCGGTTCTTCAATCAGATAAACGTCCCGCGCCCCAGCATGGGTGGCGCTGTCTTTGACGGCGCGCTTCTCCACTTCGGTGATGCCGCTCGGAACCGCAACGATGACGCGCGGTTTGATGCCGTAGCGGCGGTTATGCACCTTGCTGATGAAATAGCGCAACATCGCCTCGGTCACTTCGAAATCGGCGATCACGCCGTCCTTCATGGGGCGAATGGCCTGGATGTTGCCTGGCGTGCGACCCAACATCCGTTTCGCCTCTTCCCCTACCGCCAAGACGTGACTGGTCCCCGTTTGGATGGCCACCACGCTCGGCTCTCGCAAAACAATGCCGCGATCACGCACGTACACCAGCGTGTTCGCGGTTCCCAAATCGATGCCAATATCGGTCGAGAAATAATTTAGAAGATTACCAAACATCCAAATCGCTTGTCTCCCCACGCCCTTCACAAACCAGCCATGCTCTTCGTGGCCGTTTTGCCCGACCGCACGGAGCCCGAACTCATTCGAGTCGCGCCACTTTTACAGTCCCGCGCCCCCACCGTCAAGCAGCTTTCTGCAAGGCTGCTTGACGGCCAAATAAACGCCTCAATTTGCCCGCGATCGAATACGCTCCGATCCGTTGAAGCGCATGGCTCGTAGCCGAACGATGACCGCCCAGCCAGTCAACCGAGCCGTAGCGGAGCCGAGCGACGAGTCAGTCACTCACGGGCGAGCTTGGAGTTGCGAGAGTGCGTTCTGCGCCTGGGTGAAATCGGGCTTGATCCGCAGCGCCTGCTCGTACTGGACAATCGCCTCCGGGGCCCGGCCCACCTGCGCCAGAGCCTTTCCCAGATTGTAGTGGACTTCGGCGAGATCGGGGTTGATCCGCAAAACCTGCTGGTAGTGTCCTATCGCCTCTTGCACCTTGCCCAGTCGCACCAATGCAAACGCTATGTTGTTGTCGACCTCGGCGTAATCGGGCTTGATCCGTAGCGCCTGCTCGTACTGCTCGATCGCGCCCTCGAGCTTGCCAGCTTTCAACAGAGCATTTCCCAGGTTGTAGCGCACCTCGGCATCACCAGGGTTGATCCGCAGTGCCTGCTCGTAGTGGCCGACCGCCTCCGGCACCTCGCCCAACTGGACCAAGACGACCCCCAGGTTGTCGTGCGCATCGGCATAATCAGCCTTGATGCGTAGCGCCTGCTCGAAATGACCGATGGCCTCCTGTACCCGTCCCAATGATACCAAGGCCAATCCCAGATCGTTGTGCGCCTCAGCACAATCAGGCTTGATCCGCAGTGCCTGCTCGTACTGGACAATCGCCTCCGGTACCCGGCCCGCCTCCGTTAGGGCCTTTCCCAGATTGTTATAGGCCATCCAACACCGGGGGTTTTTCGTGAGGGTATCGCGCCAGAGCGTTTCCGAATCCGCGTAAATGTGCTGTTGCTTCCAGCTCGTCACGGCCAGCAACATCAGCACGGCTGCGCCGGCAAACGCTCCCATATTTCGGCCGCGGGCGCCGCCTCGTTGGGCAATCGTTGTGCCCGCGCTAACCACCAGCGCGATCAGCCCGATAATTGAATAGTATTGCCAGTGATCGGCCACCAGCGAGTATCGCATGAAGTAGATGTTCACGAACCCGAGGGCCGGCGCCAACATCGTCAGGTAGTAGCCCAACGCCAGCAGGCAGGGCTTCCCCCACGCTTGCCGATAGCGCCAGCAGACCAGCAACCCCGCCACCACGAGCAGCCCGGGCGCGTAGGACACCAGGTTCCGCGGGTCGATCTGCCATCGCGGATAGACAAAACACAGATGCAAGGGAACCACCGCCTTGTACAGATAGAACCAGACCGCCCAACCAGCCCCCGCCAGCCGTGACCAGAAACCGTCCTGCCTCACGATATCGCCGCCGATGGCCCGATGAGATTGGAACCATACCGTTACGCAACCCAAGAGCCCCGCCACCGCAAAAAACGGCAGGCTGCGCAACACATCCCGGCGCTCGATCCTTCCACGCCTCCACCACGCGACGCCCAACAGCGCCACCGGCAGCGTGGCCACCGCCGTCTTGCTCAACAGCGCCAGCACAAAGGTTCCGACCGCCACCCAGTACCAGCCCCGCCGTCCCTTCTCTTCGAACTTCACATACCACAGACAGGTCCACGCGAAAAAGAACATGGCCAGCGTGTTCTTGCGCTCCGCAATCCACGCCACCGATTCCACATTCACCGGATGCACCGCAAACACCGCCGCTGCCAGCCACGCGCCCGGGACCTTCAACCGCGCCAGGATTCGCCACCACAACACCGCACTGAGCGCATGCAACAGCACATTGACCATGTGGTATCCCAGCGGATTCTTCCCCCACAGCCGCCACTCCAGCCACCAGGTCGTCGAGGTCAACGGCCAGTAGTCCGGAGCCTGGGTCGTGAACCAAAATCGATGCAACCCGTCCGACATCCGGATCAGGGGATTCTGAACGACGAGATTGTCATCGTCCCAGATGAAGCCCGCGCGCCATGTTGGCTGGTAAGCTGCGAATGTGACAATCACCAAAACCAAAGCCATGAGCCAGGGGCGGTGCGCCAAACGGGTATATGTTGCACGGGACGACACCGCCGTCTGTTGATGCGGAGTGTCATTGTTTGGCTTCCGTCTTGTCACGGAGTTAATAATAACATGTCTCCGATACGCCAAGCGACAGCACCGGCCCTTTTCCCTACTGCCAGACAAATGGGTCTCTACGGACTGATGACGAGTCCACAGGGGGCATTTGGCTCTTTGGACTTCTCGGGGCTGGCCTGTGAGTCGGTTTTCTCAGCAAGATTTTCTTCCACGCTCCCCCCGAGCATGCTTCTGGTTCGAACCGCGTCTCCACACGTGACATCTCTCCTGCCGACTTCTCCCCATTTACCCCGCTCCGTGCGGGACGTCTTTGGTCGTAGGTTCGTGATCGCGATCGGGATTCACACAGGCGAATTGATCGCCGAATGCCACGGCGTACTTGCACCGCGACGGCGATCCACCAAGCGGCCCAAATAGCGGAGCTCGTGAGTGCATGAGTTGTTCAGTATTGGTAAGCACCGAGGGTCCAGCCGCCGTTGTAGTTTGTGCGGGCGATGCCGCGGATGTCGCGGTCTATGCCCGGGCAGGTGTTGGTGAGGCTCGACAGGTTAGTGCCTGCGCCGACGGCCGGTGATCCCGACTGTAACTGATAGTTGTTGCCGGCGCTATTCGTGCTGCTCCCGAATGCCAAGCTGACGAACCGCGGGTCGCTGGTGATTCCATGCGTGTCGAAGCCGACCGCCTGCTCGACCGATAGCGCGCCGTTCGTGTTGAAGCCAGGGTTGTTGTTCCACCAGAAGTACGGATCAGCGGGACCGCCTCGATCAAACCAGCCGTTGTAGTCGACGGTCCACTGCGACACAGGATACGCGTTGGTCACAACACCGAGCACCAGCAGCGTGCCCTGCGAGCCGTTCGTCGCCCACGAGTACGACAGGTTGTTTTCCACCTGCAGGAACGCGTTGGTCGGCCACGTGAATGGCGGCGTGAGACAGCCGCAGGCGCCCCAGAGCAACGCCGCGCTTTGGGCGGAGTTGGTCAGGTTAACAATCGCCGTGTTGTTCAAGATGCGGATCGTGCCGCCCTCGTTGAGCTCGTACGAGATCACCACGGGCGGCGCGCCGCCGCCGTTCCAGCTATTCGTCGTGATGATGCCCGTTGAATTCGTGTAGACGTTCTGGCCGGTCGTGGACAGCCCCGCGTTCGGGTTGTTGAACAGGTTGTTGTAGACGTTCACGCTCGGGGCGTATTCCAGATAGATGTCCGCCGTGAACACCTCATTGGGATGCGTCGTCTGGAACACATTGTTCCGAACGTAGTTGTGGAGGCCGTTGGTGACATTCATGTTGCTGGTGCGCCAGAAGACCGGGTCCTGGTGCGGCCCACCGGCCCAGCAGTTCGTGCACGTGGCCGGGATGTAGTTGTAGCCCGTCCAATTCGGCGGTGAGTAGAACCAGCCCATGCCCGAAAACAGATTGTTGTTGATGTCGGCGTAATCGAGCAGGCCCGCGATGCCGGCTACGTCGATGCCCCAGACCATCGCGTCGTGGAAGTAACTCGCCGTGACCACAATGTTCGACGTATTGTTGAACCACGCGAGGTCGATGCCCGTGTGCATATGGGTGAACTCGCAGTTCGTGATCGTCACCCCGCTGCCGCTCCCATAAAGCTCGATGCCCGCGGACGACAGGCGGCTGTCGCTTTGCGCCACCGAATTGGCGTCCATCGGAATGGTATTGAAGGTGTAGCCGAGGTTGTGGAAATAGCAGTTGGCAACGGTGATATTCTGGAAGGTGCTTCCGCACAAAAGACCATAGCCGTTCCTGGAGTGGACGCCCGTCCCCGGGTCGGAAGGCAACGTGGCCGAGCCGCCGATGGGGCCGATTTCCAGATTGTTGAACACGACGTTACTGATAGCGCCGGGCGCATAGAACGCCGCGATGTAATTCGAGGTGTAGCCATCCGTGAAGATCACGCGCTGACCGTTCCCCCAGTTCGTGCTGCAGATATATGAGATGGGCGCGCCATTCGTGCCCGACGCGATGGCGATGCCCGTCTGGTAGAGCGGGTTGCCATCGCCCGTCAGCGTGTACGTGGTGCCGCTCTTGAAGTAGATGTTCGTGCCCGGCCGCAAGACCGTGGCCGCGGCATTGCTCGTGGCGTTGGAATCGCCCGGGCAATGCTTGAAAGCGTTGGTGACGCTGTTGCCGGAGTTGGCGTCACTGCCGCCCGCGAAGTCAACGTAGACGCCCGCGCTGCTCAGACCGGTGTTGCCACTGCTGGTGATGGTGGCGGAGTTTGTGACGATCACGTAGCCGGTCAGGGTGATGGAGTGGAGATTGGTCTGGGCCGGTGAAGAAACGACCAACCGCGAATAGGCGCAAATAAACGCGAAAACGGCAAGACGGGTTCTCTTCATTGTTGCTCCACAAAGCTTATATACCACAGGTTGCTGCTGCTGCCGGGTTGGGACATCAGCGTCTTCCAGTCATTGCTGGAAAGCAGGATCGTCGCGGTGCCAACGCCATTGCTCAGCGTGGCCGTGATATTGGAGATGGTGACGATGCTGCCGGCGAGAATCGTCGAGCCATTCGGCGCCTGGATCTCGGCGAACCCGTTCGGACTGTTAAACGTGGCCACCGCGAAGAACGCGCTTTGCGCGGGCGAATTGGTCGAGACCTTGACACTCCACGACGGCGGGAGCGCCCCGGATGCGCGCGAAGCCCAGGCGATCAGCCCGAGCCAGACCGCGACCGCCGCCACGATTGCAAGTTCGATTTGCCAGCGGGTGCTCATGGCTATCAGTTCGGGCCGGTCACGTCGGACACGCTGAGCGTTCCTGCGCCGCCATTCAGATACAGTGAGTTGGTCGGGTTAGGGTTCAGCCCGCTCGTGTCGATCAGCCACACGTGATTCGTGTGGCCCGGAAACTGTAGGATGGTCGCGCCAAGAGGCAGGCTGACCGGGCCGGGAATGTACTCATTGAACGTGCCAGAACCGGCGTCGGATATGCTGCCGCAATCGGAGCAGACGCCGTAGCCGGATGCAGCATTGGTCATCCACGATGCGCCGCTGTTGGTGCTGACGTAGGGCGCGTAGTACGCGGTGGAAGTATTAGTGCCGCTCGGGCTGGCGCCCTTATACAAATAGAACACGGCTGGCTGATTTGAAGCCTGTCCAAGCCACAGCGCGTTAACCGACGTACCCGGCCCCTTCCACAATTGTTGGTAGTAGGCCAGCCAATTGGTGCTGTAGGAGGCGCTGTTGTTTGTATAGGTCGAGTTCCACGCGCTTTGAAATCCCGCCGCGATGTAGGTGTTCGGCCACGGCGAGGCGGTTTGTCCCACCAATCCGTGCTGATTGATAACGTAGCCAACGATGCTGGTGCCGCCGATTGTCGAGCCACCCGAAATCAATTGGCTGGCGGCATTGATTCCGCCAATGACGGTGAGTGTGTTACTGACCGTCTCGCTCCCGCCGATGGTGGCGTTTCCGGTCGCAGTGAGGCTGCTCGCACTCAACGAACCGCCGAGCACGACGGGGTTTGTCTGGCCGTTGGCAACGGCGTTGCTGTTCGGGATGAAATTTGGAGCTTGAGCGTCGGCGCAAT
>Ga0182014_10000970_pt1 | contig 39074 bp, 36 predicted proteins | sample 612S2DmetaG_FD_120489 | JGI IMG/M metagenome (GOLD analysis project Ga0182014, IMG submission 120489) | Permafrost microbial communities from Stordalen Mire, Sweden - 612S2D metaG | ecosystem: Environmental > Terrestrial > Soil > Wetlands > Permafrost | place: Sweden: Stordalen | collected... | reverse complement strand
GCAACCCAGCGTGCGGAAGCGCACGGATTTCATCTCCGGCACCTCGCCGGGGCGCAGCGGAAAGCGGTCGTCATCGACCATGATTGTCAACCCGTCACGCTGCACCACCGGCCGCTTGGCGGCGAAGTACAGCGGCACAATTGGGATGCTTTCCAAATGGATGTACTGCCAGATATCCAGCTCGGTCCAGTTGGAAATGGGGAATACGCGAATGCTCTCGCCCTTGGCCTTGCGCGAATTATACAAATTCCACAGCTCAGGCCTCTGGTTTTTCGGGTCCCAGCGATGGTTCCCCGACCTGAACGAGAAAATCCGCTCCTTCGCGCGGCTCTTCTCCTCGTCGCGCCGCGCCCCGCCAAAGGCCGCGTCGAACCCATACTTATCCAGCGCCTGCTTCAACCCTTCGGTTTTCCATATATCCGTATGCAGCGCGCCATGGTCGAACGGGTTAATCCCCAGCCGCGCCGCGTCCGGGTTGTGGTAAACCAGCAACTCCATGCCGCTCTCACGCGCCATGCGGTCGCGCAGCTCGTACATCGCCTTGAACTTCCACGTCGTATCCACATGCAGCAACGGAAACGGCGGCGGCGAAGGATAAAACGCCTTACGCGCCAGATGCAGCATCACCGCACTGTCCTTGCCAACAGAGTAAAGCATCACAGGGTGCTCGGCCTCCGCCACAACCTCCCGCAATATGTGGATCGATTCAGACTCCAGCCGCTGCAAATGCGTCAGCTGGCTCGTGGGCGCGGGCACGGAGATATTCGGGGTCATTATGGTGGTCAGCTCCGGTTGATGGTGAAGGAAGGCGTATGCCGGTCAGTTTAGTACGCCTGGGTCAATTGGTAAAATAGCAGCCAGAAAAAGGACAATCCACCTTAAGGCGCTAAAATTTTGGGATAATTTGTCCTAAAATCGCAAATAAAGGGGAGGATTATGGGCCCTTGGCGCGGCGGGAGGGGGCAAGAGTCCGCCCAGCCATAATTGAGGCGCTCGCGCGATGGAATGATTACCCCCGCCGGAGCCGGCTAATTGCGGGGGAAAGTCTCGGTGAACCAGCTGATGAAGGCATCGGCCGGCATCGGCCGGTTGAGCAGAAATCCCTCGGCGAAATCGCAATTCCAGCCGTGGAGCATGTCCCGCACGGCGGCTGTCTCCACACCCTCGGCCACCACTTCCATATCGAGTTCATGGGCCATGCGGATCATCGATTTCACCAGAGCCTGATGCCGTACGTTGTCGGGCAGGGATTTTATCATGTTGCGGTCAATTTTTAAAATATTGGCGGGGATATTCTCCAGGGACCAGAAGCTATTGGTGCCGGTACCAAAATCATCAATTGAAATATTCACGCCCATTTCACGCAGTTCCAGCAACCGGCCGCGCGCGACAGGAAGGTTGGAAAAACTGCGCCGCTCGGAAAATTCGAGCTCCAGATAGGCGGGGGGGAACTTATACGTCTCCAGCAACTCCCGGAGCCGGCTAACGAAATCATCTTCCTCAAGACTCTTTGTTGAAATTTTTACGCAAATTTTTAATTTCTGGTTGTCGGAATGCCATTTAGCTGCTTGCGCGATCGCGTAGGCGAGAACCCAGGAGGTCAGGTCGCGAACCAGCCCGGTTGCCTCGATCAACGGAATGAATTCATCGGGCGTCACTCGCCCCAGCACGGGATGGTACCATCGCAGCAGCGCTTCCACGGCATCGGCCTGCCCCGAGCGGAGGGTCACGCGGGCCTGGTAGCTTAGTTGGAATTCGTCAGCGGTGGTCAGCGCGTGGCCGGCATCGGAGATGAGGGTAAAGGCGCGGCGGTGGTCCTCGGCCAGATCGTAATTGCATTCAGTCCAGCCGGTGGGAGAGGCAGCACCTGCCTGCCCGGCCAGATAGGTTGCCTGCAACAGATCCTCAGCGGCGATCGGGCTTTTCATCAGGTCGCAAATGCCGATGCCGGCCTTGATGGATATCGGGATGCCGCGGCAAATCAAGGGCTTGGCCAATACCGCATTAAGTTTGGCCCAGGAATATCTCAGGTCGTCTTCGCCGGTGGTCCGGTAAATCAGGCCAATGCTCCAGAAACCGACGCGGAAAGCGGGTTGGTCTTGCCGGATGAAATCCAGATCCGCGAGACGGATGTTCAGCAGGTCGTCTGCAAATTTATAGCCGAAGACCCGAATGATATCGTCGTAGTTCTTGGTGTCCGCAATATTAATGACGACAAGGAATGTACGGCGCTCCGCTGCTTTCTCCTGTTGCGCGGCAACGATTTCCCGCAAAAGCAAGGACCGTTCACGCAGCGCCATGGGGTCACCATGGCCGCTGTGTGCGGCGGTTTCTTCGCCCAAAAGTGGTGAATATTGGGTAGCCTGCAGTGAATCGGACAAGTGCACTCCCATTTCCGGCGTAAAGTGACAGTCTGTTGTCAATCCCGGTGTGGTTGACGAGATGCGGGCATAGACGGCCCGGAGCTTGGTGGAAAGCTTAAGGAGAAGTCAAGGGTGTTGGTGGCCAAACACAAAGTCGTGCACAATCTAAGATGGTGGTAAGGCTGCGGTTCCCGGCCTCGGCGGGCTCCAGGTGCATCAGGAAAGGCCACCGATCTGGCCGGTGGGGTCGAGGAAGATGTCTTCGGCGGCGGGGTGGCGGGGCAGGCCGGGCATGGTGAGGATTTCACCGCAGAGTGCCACGATGAATTGCGCGCCGGCGGAGAGGCGTACTTCCCGGATGTTCAGGGTGAAGCCCTCGGGCGCGCCGCGTAGGGTTGCATCGGCTGAAAAACTATATTGGGTTTTGGCCATGCAGACGGGCAGGGCGGCGAACCCGGCGGCGGCGAACTCGCGCAACTGCCGGGCGGCGGCGGGCTCGAAGGCAACGGCAGCGGCGCCATAGATTTGCGTGGCGATGGTACAGATTTTCTCTTCCAGCGGCATTTCGTCAGGGTAGAGCAGTTTGAAATTTGGCGCCGTGCCGCAGAGTTCCGTCACCATGCTGGCCAATTCGGCGGCTCCGGCGCCGCCCTCGGCCCAATGGTTGCAGGCGATGGCGCGCACCCCGGCACTGGCGCAGGCGGCCTCAACCACCGCGAGTTCGGCGGCCGTATCGGCGGTGAAGCGGTTAATGGCCACCACCACCGGTAGCCCGAATTTGCGCATATTACCCACATGCCGGAGCAGGTTGGCGCTACCTGCAGTCACCGCGTCCACATGCTCCGTACCCAGGTCATTCAAGCCCACGCCGCCGTGCATTTTCAACGCCCGCACGGTGGCCACCACCACGCACGCGGCCGGCGTCAGCCCGGCCATGCGGCATTTAATGTCGAGGAATTTTTCCGCGCCCAAATCCGCCCCGAACCCGGCCTCGGTCACCACGTAATCCGCCAGCCCCAATGCGGTTTGCGTGGCAATCACCGAGTTGCAACCATGCGCGATATTGGCAAACGGGCCGCCGTGAATAAACGCCGGTGTCCCTTCCAGCGTCTGCGCCAAATTCGGCGCCAGCGCGTCCTTCAGCAGCGCCGCCATGGCCCCGGCGGCGTTCAACGCGCGCGCCCGCACCACCCGCTTGCTCATGTCGCGGCCAATCACGATATCGCCCAGCCGCTGCTCCAATTCCTCCAGCGAGCGTGCCAGGCACAAAATCGCCATCACCTCGCTGGCGGCGGTAATATCAAACCCCGTCTGCCGGGGCGCGCCGTTGCCCGGCCCGCCCAGCCCCGTCACCATGTCGCGCAGCGCGCGGTCGTTCAAATCCACCACCCGCCGCCAGGTAATCCGCCGCACGTCCAGGTTCAGCGCGTTGCCCCAGTAGATGTGGTTGTCGATCATCGCCGCCAGCAGGTTATGCGCGGCGGAAATCGCGTGCAGGTCACCGGTGAAATGCAGGTTGATTTCGGTCATCGGCGCCACTTGCGCGCGCCCGCCGCCGGTGGCCCCGCCCTTGGCGCCAAAGCACGGCCCCAGGCTCGGCTCGCGCAGGCAGATTGCCGCGTTCAGCCCCTGGCGGCGCAGCGCGTCGCCCAGGCCGATGGTCGTCGTGGTTTTGCCCTCGCCAGCCGGGGTGGGGCTGATCGCCGTCACCAGCACCAGTCTGCCGCGCGGCGCCGCCATGGCTTTCGCGGCAAAGTCCAGCACGACTTTGCCTTTAAACGGCCCGTAGCGGTACAGCGCGGCCGCCGGAATGTTCAGGGTGGCGGCAATGTCCTCGATAGGCCGCAGGCTCACTGCCTGGGCAATGCCGATGTCGCTTTTGGGGTCGATGTTTTTGAGCATGGGCAAGGGCCTAGCACGCCCCGGCGCGGCGCATATAGGCCGGGGGCATCACCCGCCGCGCATCGCCACCGGCAGCAGCCAGCAGGCAAGGCGATGTCCCGGAGTTCGCACGTCACTCATGCGGCGAGCCTAGGCACGCAATGGTTAAGACTCCCTGGCCAGCCCGGAAATATGAATTTGCCAAGACAATTCGTGGCCGGCACTCCGCATTATATTCGGTTAACCTTGATTCAGGTCAAAACATCGCGCCCATGTTCCATGCCAAGAGAATGCTTTATTTCACGCGCGTTCGTTCAAGGAGACTGCAATGTCCGGCAAATCCACCAACCCTTTTGAACTCTTCCAGCTTCCGCCAAACCTGTTTGCAACGCCGCAGAAATTCATGCCTAACGCCAAGGTTTTCGAGCAGCTCAACGAAATCGCCCGTACCCTCGCCGAGGCGCAGATTGCTTACGGCCAGGCGCTGATGCGCGCCAATACGGCCATGCTCAGCGCCATCATGTCTCAGGCCGCCCCCGCGGCGGAGGAAAAATCCAGCAAACCCACCGCCTGAACCGGCCGCGAGCCAGCCTGCGGCGGGTGGCTTGCGCCGCAAAACCTGATAAAGCCCTGAAGACCTTGAGAGGCTCGCATGGATATCACCACCGAACTGCTGGAAAACCACGTATTCGACGATATCGCGCTCGGCGATACCGCCAGCCTGTCGCGCAATATCACGCTTGATGACATTGCGCTGTTTTCCGTCATTTCCGGCGATATCAACCCGGCGCATCTGGACGCCGAATACGCGGCCACGGATTTGTTCCACCACATCATCGCCCAGGGCGTGCTTACCGCCGGGCTGGTTTCCGCCGTGCTCGGCACCAAGCTGCCCGGCCCCGGCACCATCTACCTTGGTCAGGACCTGCGCTTCCTCGCCCCGGTCAGCCCCGGCGACACCATCACCGCGACCGTCACCGTGTCGCAAAAAATCCCCGAAAAGCACCGCGTCATCCTCGACTGCAACTGCCGCAACCAGGACGGTGCCCTGGTGCTGCACGGCACCGCCACCGTAAAGGCGCCGGAGGAAAAAATCAGCCGCCGCGCCATGGTGCTGCCGGAAGTCCGCCTGCTCCGCCATGAGCATCTGCGCAGCCTGCTCAGCCGCGTTGCCGCCGGCTCGCCGCTGCCCACCGCCATCGCCCACCCGTGTGACGAAGTCTCCCTGCTGGCCGCCGTGGAAGCCGCGCAAGCCGGGCTTATCACCCCCATCCTGGTCGGCCCGGCAGAAAAAATCCGCGCCGTCGCCGCCGCGCATAACATCGACATTTCCGGCCTCACCATCGAGCCCACCGCCCACAGCCACGATTCCGCCGCCCGCGCGGTGGAACTGGTGCGCACCGGCCAGGCCAAGCTGCTGATGAAAGGCTCCCTGCACACCGACGAACTCCTGCACGCCGTTACCGCCGCGCAAACCGGCCTGCGCACGGGCAAACGGCTCAGCCATGTCTACGTCATGGACGTGCCATCCTACCCCAAACCGTTGCTGGTGACAGACGCCGCCATCAACATCGCGCCCAACCTTGAAGACAAATGCTGCATCATCCAGAACGCCATCGACCTCGCGCATGTGCTCGGCATCGCCGTCCCGCGCGTCGCCATCCTCGCCGCGGTAGAAACCGTTAACCCCGCCATGCAGGCCACGCTGGACGCCGCAGCCCTCTGCAAAATGGCCGATCGCGGCCAGATCACCGGCGCTATCCTCGACGGCCCGCTGGCCTTCGACAACGCCATCAGCGCCACCGCCGCCGCGCAAAAAGGCATCTCCTCCCCCGTCGCCGGGCTGGCGGATATTCTCGTCGTCCCCAACATCGAATCAGGCAACATCCTTGCCAAACAGCTCACCTTCCTCGCCAACGCGGATGCCGCCGGCATCGTGCTCGGCGCCAGCGTCCCCATCATCCTCACCAGCCGCGCTGACGACGCCCGTGCCCGCATGGCCTCCTGCGCCCTGGCGGTGATGATGGCCGGGGCCGCGCCAAATGCCTGACGCGATCCTGACGTTGAACGCCGGTTCCTCCAGCATCAAATTCGCCCTCTTCGAAATCGGCTCCATCCTGCTCCGCATCGCCGTCGGCGAAGTGGAAAACATCGGTGCCGAGCCCTACCTGTTTATCCAGACCGGCGGCGCCCTCGCCTTCGAGCGCCGCTGGCCGCATGGCGAGGCCCTCACGCACGAAGACCTGCTCGGCGCCGTGCTCGACTGGGTGGACACCCACCTGGGTGACGACAGCCTCATCGCCACCGGCCACCGCATCGTCCACGGCGGCGGCAAATTCATCGCCCCCATCCGCCTCACCGCCGAAATCATCGCGGAGCTGGACACGCTCACCCCGCTGGCCCCGCTGCACCAGCCGCACAACCTCGCCGCCGTGCGCGCCGTGCTGGCCCTGCGCCCCAACCTGCCGCAAATCGCCAGCTTCGACACCGCCTTCCACCACACCATGCCCGAAATCGCCAAACGCTTTGCGCTGCCCAGGCATTTTTATGACGAAGGCATGCGCCGCTACGGCTTCCACGGCCTCTCCTACGAATATATTTCCCACCGCCTGCCCGAGGTCGCCCCGCATCTGGCGCAAGCCCGCGTCATCATCGCGCATCTAGGTAACGGCGCCAGCCTCTGCGCCCTGCAAAACGGAAAATCCGTCGACACCTCCATGGGTTTCACCACGCTGGACGGCCTGATGATGGGCACCCGCGCCGGCGCCATCGACCCCGGTGTGCTGCTCTACCTGCAACAATCGCGCGGCCTAACCGCCGAGGCGCTTACCACCCTGCTCTACAAACAATCCGGCCTGCTCGGCGTCTCCGGCATCTCGGCCGACGTCCGCACCCTTCTAGCCGACCCTCACCCCGAAGCCGCCGAGGCGCTGGACCTTTTTGCTCACACCGTCGCCCGCCACATCGCCGCTCTCACGGCTTCGTTGGGCGGGCTCGATGGCCTCATATTCACAGCAGGCATCGGTGAACACGCACCAAAAATCCGCGCCGCCATCTGCGCCCGCCTGATCTGGCTCGGCGTGGAAATTTCCCCCGAAGCCAACGAAGCCAGCGAACCCGCCATCAGCGCCATCAGCAGCAAGGTCGAAGTCCGCGTCATCCCCACCGACGAAGAAGCCATGATTGCCGAGCATTGTCTGGCGGCGGGCCCTGGACGGCTTTAAGTAAGCAAGACCAACGGGGTATACTCGCTTATACTCCTAATCGACCGTCTTGCCTGGCTCCGGTTCCAGCCCGGCCGCCACCGCATCCTCGGCCCGCTCCAGCCAAACGAATTCCAGTTGGTTTCGCGCATCTTCGGGAATATCGTCCCAGTCCCGCCGGTTGCGGGCAGGGAGCATCACGCGCCTGAGCCCGGCGGCGGCGGCGGCCACGACTTTTTCCTTAATGCCGCCGACCGGCATCACCAGCCCGCGCAAGCTGATTTCGCCCGTCATCGCGGTGTCGTTGCGCACCGCGCGGCCAGTGAGGAGCGAGGTCAGCGCCATGAACATGGCAACACCGGCGCTGGGGCCATCTTTGGGAGTGGCCCCGGCCGGAACATGGACATGGATGTCAATTTTGCTGAAAATCTGCGGGTCAATCCCCAGCGCCTCCGCCCGGTTTTTTACCAGGCTGAGGGCTGCCTGGGCGCTTTCCTTCATCACGTCGCCCAACTGCCCGGTGAGCAGAAAGCTGCCTTTTCCCGCCGCTCGCGTCGCCTCGATGAACAATATATCCCCGCCGGCCGGCGTCCAGGCAAGCCCGGTCGCCACGCCGGGTACGCTGGTGCGCATGGCAACTTCGCTCTCGAAGCGAGGCTGGCCGAGAATGGTCACGAGATCGGCCGCCCTGATCGTTACCATCTGCGCGCTGCCCTCGGCGATCCGGACCGCGGCATGCCGGAGCAAGCGTCCGATCTCGCGCTCCAGGCTGCGCACACCGGCCTCGCGCGTATAGCCGTGAATGATGGCGGCCAGAACGTCATCGTCGAGCACGACCTGGCCGGGCGTGAGCCCGTTCGCCGTGAACTGCCGGGCCAACAGGTAACGGCGCGCAATTTGCAGCTTCTCGCCCTCGGTGTAGCCAGTAAGGCTGATGATCTCTATGCGGTCACGTAGCGGCCCGGGCACCGTGTCCAGCATGTTCGCCGTAGCGATGAACACGACGCGGGAGAGGTCGAATGGAACGGCGAGGTAGTTATCGCGGAACGTCCCATTCTGCTCGGGATCGAGCACTTCGAGCAACGCCGACGCGGGGTCGCCCTGGATGCCGGAGCCCAGCTTGTCGATCTCGTCCAGCATCATCACGCAATTGCGCGTTCCAGCTTTACGGATGCTCTGGATAATATTGCCGGGCAGCGCGCCGATATAGGTCCGCCGATGACCGCGGATTTCCGCTTCATCATGGACCCCGCCGAGGCTGACCCGCACAAATTTCCGGTCCATGGCGCGCGCGATGGACTGACCGAGCGAAGTTTTGCCGACGCCGGGCGGCCCGACGAAGCATAGGATGGGTGCCTTGCCATTGGGCGCCAGCTTGCGCACCGCCAGAAATTCAATAATCCGCTGCTTGATTTTATCCAGACCAAAATGGTCCACATCAAGGATGCGGCGCGCCTCGGCAATGTCAATCGGCTTTTCCTCGGGCAGCGCCCAGGGCAGCTCGGTTAACCAGTCAAGATAGTTGCGGGTCATGCTATATTCGGCAGCCGCCTCAGGCATCCGCTCCAGCCGCCGGATCTCCTTGCGTGCCGCCGCTTCCACCTCGGCGGGCATACCCGCCTTGGTCACGGCCTCGTTCAGTTCGGCGATCTCCTGCACCTTGCCGGCGTCACCCTCGCCAAGCTGACGCTGAATGGCCGCGAGCTGTTCGCGCAGCAGAATTTCACGTTGCCGTTCGTCGAGCGCATGCTTTGTCTGCTGGCGAATTTCCTGGGACAGGCGGAGCACCTCGATGCGATGCGCGAGCAGCCGCGATATCTTGTCGATCCGCGCTGAGAGGTCGATGGTTTCGAGAATTTCCTGCTTTTCGTCTGGTGTGATGTCAATATAGCCGGCCACCAGATCGGCCAGCACGGTGGGCGAGTCCGCCCCTTGAACGGCTGCGACAAGTTCGTGCGGTGCCTGCGGCAAAAGCTGCAACGCCTCTACCGCCTGCCCCTGGAGATGGATAAAACGGGCTTCGATTTCAGAGGTGCTAAGCTTCGGCTCGTCGATCCGGGCGATCCGGGCGACGAAAAAGGGGCTCTCACGCAAAAACTCGACCACGCGAAACCGCTGCTCGCCGCGTGCGATAAGGTGATGAGCGCCGTCAGGCGAGGTGACATAGCGCAGCACATTGGCGATGGTGCCAGTGCGGTGGAGATCGAGCGCCGAGGGATCCTGCATTTCCGCGTCACGTTGCATCAGGAAGCCAATTTGGCAGCTTTGGCGCACGGCCTCCTGTGCCGCGGCGACTGAACGTGGCCGGCCAATGGTCACGGGAAAAACTGCCCCGGGAAACAGGACGAAATTACGCACGGGCACGATAATCAGGGAATCAGGCGCGAGTTCTGGCGCTGTAGCGGCAGCGGTTCCATCCTGGTCGGCACTGCGAAGGAAGGGGAAATTACGGGGCATGGCAATCACCGGACCGGAAGCTTGTGCAGTGCGACAATCAGACAGCCATTGACCGAGGTGCGATGCACATTGTCATAGGCGCCGGGGGGGATTCGCAACCGTCGCTGGAAACAACCTTGCGGTAATTCAAGCCGGTGAATCGTCGCGGTACGCAATTGCGGAGGCACCACCCGGCGGCCGAAAATTTTAAGCACATCACCTTCGATCGTCGTTTCGATCGTATCGGGATCGACCCCCGGCAGGGCAGTGATCACGATCACCTCATGTTCAGTTTCCAGCACGTCAGCCGGCGGCTCCCAGCATGGCAGTGGTACATCCACTGAACCGCTTGGCTGGAACATCTGGCGCTGCATGCGATCGGCTCGCGCGAGCATATCGAGCGCTTCGGACCACATCCAGCTTCGCAAATCAGACTCTCTCATGAGAAACGTCCTCCCTGGGGGTAGCGCGGTGCCGCCGGAACTCTTTTCGTTCAAACAATCCATTGAATACGCGCAGGATTGCGCGCGACGGGTTGCGGCGTACCATCTGGGTGCCCAACAATGATGGGAGCAACGGGCATATAATCTCCGGACAGCCCGATAGTACGCTTGCCTTCAGGCGTGCCGAGCCAATGCTGTGCAAAGCCGATCCAGCAGGAACCAAGCCCCTCCCCATAGGCTGCAAGCATCAAATTCTGTGCCGCCAGTGTTGCGTCTTCAACCGCCCAATTTCCCGCTTTAGATGAGATCACGACCAGCGCGGGCGCATGATAAAATGTATGAAAATCAGGCGATTCCAGATGCTCATGCAAATGCTCTGGAAACTCTTTATTTTCCATCGCTTTTAACATGTATTTCTTTGACTCGCTCGAAATTTTGTCGAGCAAAGGTTGATTCTCGATGACGGTGAAATACCATGGCTGCCCATTTACCGCACTTGGCGCCTGAATCGCGGCGTTGATCAGCTTTTCAAGCAAGAGCTTCGAGACCGGTTCCGTCGTGAAAGCGCGCGTCGCACGGCGTCCATAAATAGCTTCGGTCAACTCCATCGCACATCTCCTGATGTTAATTGCAGGACACACATCCCCGTATGCCCGTTCCGGCAAAGCACGCCACAATTCAGCAAGTTTTACTAATATTTTCTGCAACCAGCGCCATGATCCAGATCAATCCGGGCGCCGCTTCGGTGTGGACAGGTCGTTAATGCGATGCGCTACCCAAATTGGAATACGTCTTGCTCGCCGGTGCGAGGAAGCCCCATAATCAAGGCCAGAAATGCCCCCATAACGCAGGCGGATAGATCACCAGCAACAACTCGACGACGATGAGCGCCACGATATACCATTCCACACGCAGGTTACTCTCGCTCTGCACGAGCCCGAGGAGCGTCTGTACTGTACCGGAAATAACCTCCAGCTTCCGGTCAAGCGCATGGTCGCGCTCGCGCAGCTCATACTCCTCGGCAAGCCGTGCGTAGAGCCGCTCGAGTTCCGGGTGTTCCCAGAGCAATTCGGGCTTGTCGCCAATTTCAACACGGCCAACCATTTTGTGTTGGATCAGCAAAACCTTGCCGATATGACGCATCAATTCTCGCCCCCGCCCGCGGTTCCGAGCCCGGACGGCAAGATCCGCCGCCAGGGGGTCGATCCGGTCGAAAATAGCCGCCAGACGCAGTTCGTAATGCGACAAAACCACGCTTTTCGCCAAAACAATCGCAATGGCCTGAAGCCGCTCTATGTTCATCTCCCGGATCACAATCGCGCCCGTCGCGTCCACCTGTTCCTCGGCCGCGGGGTCGACGCGCAACCGCGCCTCATCCTTCTCGCGGACTGCCAGCGGCTCGGTAAGTAATGGGGCCACACGGTCCAGAAATTCCTGTTCAACGGCGTCGCCGGCATTGAACAAAACCACAGCGCCGTAGCGGAACACAACAGCGACACCATCCTGCGGGAGCCGCAGCACCAGCGGCGCCGTATCCAGCGCCCCCTCCGCCTCCAACGGGCGCGGGTCGAGACGTTCCGCCAGCAGCCATGCGCGCACCCTGACGAGCTTTGCAGGCTTGGCCATGCCCATTACCTCTTCCATCTCTAAATTTCCGAAGATAGCAGTGAGTCGAAACCCCTTTCGTCGGTAACTTCAACGCAGTGGCTGTTAATCAGACGAATGATCCCCTCGCGCTGAAGTCGTTGGAGATTGCGGCTGACGGTTTCAATCGCAAGTCCGGTATAGTCGGCAATATCCGTCCGGCTCATGGGCAAATGAATCTGCCGTGGAAAATGCCGGGGAGGCGGGCTGTGCATTTTCAGTAAATTGAGCAACATGAGCAGCCTTTTCTTTGCACTCGGCTGGACGAGAGAGACGGCATGCTGCTGCGCGAGCCGCAATGTGCGACAGATTTTGGCAAGAATCTGCGATTGTAAATCGGGGTCAGAGCGTAACAACGACTCCACCGCGGCAACCGGCAAGTGATAGGCTGCCACGGGGGTAATTGCCTTCACCGTGGTAGCGTAACTGTCATTTTCGCCGAATCCGGCCAAATCGCCGGTAAAGAAAAAACCCTGAATAATCTCCTTGCCGCCAGGCAGAGAATTAAAGGCTTTTACGACACCGGAATCGATGTAGAGAACACCGCTGGCTTCACCGCCTTCATGAAACAGCGTATCGCCCTCCCTATGGTGACGGATAGAACCGATGGCCGCAAGTTTCCTCCGGACCGTGATGCTCGGGAGCAGGTTTGATAAGCCAACAAGGTCACGATTCGGTGCCCATTCACATTCAACTCCCTTATACACGGTCACTCCCATCCAAAATTGGAATTGAACTGTTAAATTAACGCGGCTACAGGAAAGCTGATCTGCGCCACCGTGCCGCCGCCGGCTCGATCGCCATAGACCACGTCGGACTCAAGTATGGCGGCCAGGTCCGAGATGATATCTCCATGTGACGGCACCAAGGTTTCGGAAACGCCCCGGCTGTGGCCCTCCACGCTAAGCCGGGCCACGGCCCGGGACGTGCGGCAAAGTGTCACGGTGATGTTCCTCACGTCGCCCCCGATGAGCCCGTGGCCTAGTGAATTGAGCACCAGTTCGCAGCTTGCCAACACGAGAGCGCGCCGCTTGTAAGCGGGCAATGTCAGGCGTTCAACCGACATGTCGGCATAGACCTGGCCAATCGTCGGCCCAAAAAGCTTAATGAGGTTGAACACAACAACTTGGAGTGCATCGAAACACGGTTGCATGTCGTTATCATCTGCCGCCGTTAGAGACCTGAATGTCTCCGCGAGATCGCACGCAACTTGGTATTCAGCACCTGAATCCTCCGAGTTTTCGGGGATGAATGGCAGCTGACGTTCAAGTTCGACAACAAGACGGACCATGTTATGGGCACGTTGCATTGCCTCATCGACCCAGAGCGGCTTTAGAACGGAATGCCCGCAACGCGCGAGTGGCACAGTGGCGTCCAGTAAAACTGCGAGTACCGCACGCCGCTGCGCCGACACCAAACCAGTTCGTGGCGCCACTTTCGTGAATCTCGGCAATTGCTCGTCGCTTGCTTTAGCCCCCAATACCGTCAGCCCGCTCTTTGTCCGGAATGTACCCGGCGCGCTTGGTCTGGTGTCGAAAGGTCTGGCAACGATATTAGATCCCCGACCCGCGGATTGATACGGGAGATCATTGCGGCGCCCCGGTTGCGTTATTTGAAGGTCAACAGACATTACAAATACTCCTCGCCGAAGGTTGCTGAGCGGGTCATGGGTTACTCCTTAATTTGTTGACTCAGTTTTATCCTTTAGCTAGCACGATGTTTTGGAAGGCGAACTCTGATTGCTTTAGGTCGTTTTTCCTTTGGCGTGACCCACAGGTTGGGAACTTTTATCAATCGATAACATTATCTTCTTCTTGAAATATAAGTCTCTCCGAATTCCATTTATGGGCCGGCCGTATGGAGTCATTCGCATTTTGTGGAGGCTCCATGTTTAAGGCATTTAGAATAGCAATTGGAGTGCGCCACGCTAGTAATGACGAAGGCAAAAACTGCGCGGGACCGTGCAAGGCCACCGTACGAAATTCATCTGACTGAGTTTGATCGGCCGGACTATTTCTCATATCGATCCCTTATATTTTTCCACGGCGGCGGATTTTCTCTCCACGGGAGCCGTCGTCCGAAGACCTTCCGACTTAACATTCTCGTTATCGTGAAGCCCGTCCATCAGACGATCCGGTGCCGCAAAAAAGCCGTCCGCAAAACCATCATCCATAAGTCGATGCGTTAGCAGCGCCACATGAAACGTCTCGTTATTTCCGGCGAGCCAACGGCGCGCGTCGTCGCCCGCGATGCCGGGAGTAATTGTCCATTGCCATCCCGGATAATGAGTCTCAGACATTAGTTGAGCAAGATCCGTCTGCGCCGTGGTGGCCGCCGGGACGCCCTGAAGAAACTGCAAACAGGCCCGCGACCAGCGAAAATCATGTTTCGGTACGATCGTGAATGCCACCTCGGGGCCAGAATCATGTTGCGCTGCAGCAGTAATATTCGACACGACAGGCCCCCAAATCATCCATTTGGTATGAAATCCGCCTCGTTTGCACGAAGCAGCTCCAATGGAAGAGCGTTCACCTTTTGCTAATAACTACGTGGGCTTATCGTGGGTACCATCGGAAACTACCTAGGCAGTTCTACCCTAAGTGTACCCGGCGGCTTTCGATTCCAGTCAAGGTCCGGGAACGCCTCGTCCAGGCTCCGGGCCATCTCCGGCCAGTCTCCAGACGGGATGTTCGGTAGCACATCGCGGTCTTGACACTTGCTTCAGCGCACAAGGTTCTCCGCCGCGTTACCTGGCCGGACGGTTCAACCCGGCCTTACGAACTAGTGACGCGAGGGATCTCACGCGCATTTTGCGCACTATGCTCTGGCGGTGATGCTCAACGGTGCGCTGACTGATGCCGAGATCGGCCGCTATGTTCTTGCTTGCTTCGCCGGCCACCATACGCTCCATCACCTGCCGCTCGCGCTCTGTCAGCGTTGCGAGGCAGGCATCGGCCTCGCCCCGTGAGGCGAGGTTTTGGCTGTCCGACGCCACCCGGGCCAGGGCCTGGGCGACGCTTGCGCATAATTTGGCGTTGCTGACTGGCTTTTGCAGGAAGTCCACGGCACCATCGCGGATCGCCTTCGCCGCCTTGGGCAAGTCACGAGTTCCGGTCACGAAAATGATCGGCGTGCTGGAATGTTCCGCTTTAAGCAGGCTCTACAGTTCGAGGCCATCCAGCCCGCGGTTGCTCAAGCCAACATCGACCACCAGACAGCGGCATTTGCCGCGGTTATGATCTGCCAGGAACGTCTCACCGGAGGGGTAAGTCGCTACTTGGTACCCCTCCGCCTGAAGCGTTCGTTGCATGGCATCGCGGACTCCGGGATCATCGTCGATGACGCAGATCGCGGCATCGGTGGAAGCCGGAGCGGGAGGTGCCACGGCAAAGCCCCGGGGCCGCCGGTCGAGCCATCCAGGCTTCACCGTCTCGACCAGCGCGCTGAGCCGCGCCAGCAGTTGCGCGGCCTTCACCGGTTTCGTGATGAAGGCTTGGGCGCTCGCCCCGAATGCCGCACGGGCCGGGGCCGATTTGTCACCGCTCACGATCAATGCGGGAACCTGCCCGCCGAGAGCGCTTCGCAGCTCCTGGATAATCTGCAGACCGGTCATACCGCCGGGCAGATGATAGTCGGCCACGATCACATCCGGACGGTCCAGAAACGAAGCAAATCGTTGCACGATATATAGCCCCAGCCCTAAACCAAATTTGGCGCTGTCCTCGGGGTTCAGCCGGTAAAACTCCTCGAATACCGCGTCCGTGCTGTCTTTGGGTATGCCGATGCCGGTATCCCACACTTCGATCCGGAACTTGCCGCCAGACCGGCGGCAACCAAGCAATAGCCTGCCGTGATCGGTGTATTTGATCGCATTCGACAGCAGGTTCCCCAGCATGCGCTCGAACAATTGGCGATCGCTGCGAATCACCGCCGATGACGGAACAATCCGCAATTCCAGGCCCTTGGCGGCAGCCATGGTAGCAAAAGTCTCGCTCAAACGCGCAAAAGCCTCCCCGGCGGCAACGTCAGTGATGTCCGGCTTGATCGCGCCAGCGTCGATCTGGTTGATGTCGAACAGGGTGTCCAGCAGCTCGGCCATGCCGGCAATGGCATCTTCCAGCTTGCCGATGATCGTGCGGGCTTCCGCCTCAAGACGCGCTACTTGCTCGACAACAAGATTGGCGTGTTCCAATCCTTTACGAAGGCGTTCGTTGAAATCAGAGACCTGCTCACGCTTCGGTTGAAGGCCGTGCTCGACATGCGTCTGGAATATGGTTGCTAGGGCAAAAAAATGTATATATTGGAAGTAAGCAGCAAGTTCGTTTCTGCGCACGGGTATTGTAACGACCTGATCCCCCCCCTTCCAAAAAATATCTCGGAAACCCTCCATCGGGTCGTTAAGCTGCTCCGGCTTTGCGAAATAGATTTCCTGCTTCTCTAATTCGCCCTGATCCAGCAGCCAGTACAGCGAACGAAATCGGTAAAGGCTGCTAATCATCCAATCCTCGTTCAGTGCTGATTTATTAAACTACAAACTGCCCATGATTACACGCTAGGCCAGCAAAGACCACTCTTTCAAAGAAAACCATACCAACCCTACCCCTTTACCACCCCGCGCCCCACCCCCCGGTGGCGATACCCCAGCGCCTCCGCGATATGCCCCTTCTGCACCTCCTCAATCCCCGCCAAATCCGCAATCGTCCGCCCCACCCGCATACTGCGCGTATATCCCCGCGCCGAAAGCCGCAGCTTTGTCGCCGCCATTTCCAAAAACGCCTTCGCCTCGCCAGTAAGCATAATCAAATCCCCCAACGCCTCCGCATTGGTGGTCGCCCCGTCCTCGCCATACCGCGCCCGCTGCCGCTCGCGTGCTGCCGCCACCCGCGCCGCCACCACAACGCTGTTTTCCCCCACCGGTGCCCATGCCAACTCCTTTGGCGTCAGCGGCGTAATTTCAATAATTATATCAATCCGGTCCAGCAATGGCCCACTCAGCTTCGCCTGATAATCCTCCCCGCAACGCGGCGCCCGCCCACATTCGCGCGCGCCATCACCCAGATACCCGCACCGGCACGGGTTCATCGCCCCGATCAACTGAAACCGTGCCGGATACGTAATATGCGCCGCCGCGCGGGAAACCGTGGTGTGCCCCGCCTCCATCGGCTGCCGCAAAGCCTCCAGCGTGGCGCGGGGAAATTCCGGCATCTCGTCCATGAACAGCACGCCACGATGCGCCAGCGAAACTTCGCCGGGCTTCGCCCTGTTTCCCCCGCCCGTCACCGCCGCCATGCTCGCCGAGTGATGCGGCTCGCGGAAAGGTGGCCGCGTAATCAACCGTCCCCCATCCAGCATCCCCGCCACCGAGTGCACCATGCTCACCTCCAGCGCCTCGCGCGGGGTTAAGTCCGGCAGCAGCCCCGGCAGCCGCGCCGCCAGCATGGATTTCCCCGCGCCCGGCGGCCCGAGCATCAGCATATTATGTCCGCCCGCCGCTGCCACTTCCAACGCGCGGCGCGCCGTCTCCATCCCGCGCACATCCGCCAGGTCCAGCGTTTTATACCCGCCCCCCAGCAACCCCGCCGGTGGTGCAGCCAGCTGCTGCGTGCCGCGGAAATGGTTAATCAGACTCAACAAATCCGGCGCCGCCAGCACGTTCAAATCCCCGGCCCAGCTCGCCTCCGGCCCCTGCGCCTCCGGGCAGATCAACCCCAGCCCGCGCCCCGCCGCCGCAATTGCCGCCGGCAGCACCCCCGCCACCGGATTAATCCGCCCATCCAACGAAAGTTCACCCAGCGCGGCAAACTGCGCCAACTCCTCGCGCGGCAGCACATCCATCGCCGCCAGCACCGCCAGCGCCACCGGCAAATCGAAGTGACTGCCCTCTTTCAACACATCCGCCGGCGCCAAATTCACCAGCACGCGTTTGGGCGGCAGCGCCAGCCCCATCGCCGTCAACGCCGCCCGCACCCGCTCGCGCGCCTCGCCCACCGCCTTGTCCGGCAGCCCCACCATCAAAAAATTCGGCAGCCCGCTGGCAATCTGCACCTGCACTTCCACCGGCTGCGCGTCGATCCCCGCGAAGGCAAAGCTATTCACACGCGCAATCGACACCACACCACCCGTTAAAGTTGTTAACAGGTTACGGGCACACGCGAAGCTTGTCTATTCTCTCTTCACGGCAAACGGCCCGTTGGCCTGACACGTCGGCATCATCTCAATCCGGTTAATATTCACATGCGCGGGCAGCGACACCAGCCATGCCGCCGTCTCCGCGATATCCTCCGGGTTCAGCGAGTGTGTCCCGGCATAAACCGCCGCCGCCTTGCTCTCATCCCCGCCAAACCGGACCTTGCTGAACTCCGAGCCACTCACCATCCCCGGCTCGATATCCGTCACCCGGATATTCTTGCCCACCAGATCCGCCCGCAAATTCAACGAAAACTGCTGCACAAACGCCTTCGACCCGCCATAAACATGCCCACCCGGATACGGATAAACCCCCGCCACCGAGCCCAGATTCAGAATAATCCCGTCATTGCGTTCCACCATCCCCGGCAGAATCGCCCGCGTCACATGGATCAACCCGGTCACATTCGTCGCCACCATGGTGTCCCAGTCGGCCAGATCAGCTTCCCAAGCCGGCCCCAGCCCCAGCGCCAGGCCCGCATTGTTCACCAGCACGTCAATCCGCCGCCAATCGGCCGGCAGCGTGCCCAAAAACCCCGCCACGGCGGCCTTGTCGGTCACATCCAACGGCACCGCCAGCAGCCGGTCCCCCAGCTCCTCCGCGAGTGCGGCCAGCCGCTCCACCCGCCGCCCGGTGGCAATCACCCGGTGCCCATCCTTCACAAACCGCCGCGCAAATGCCGCGCCAAATCCCGCCGTCGCACCCGTCACCAAAATCGTTTTCATCTCAAGCCCTCGCTAAATTCGCGCGTGTAAAATCCACCGTCTTCACGGCACCACCAAACGTCACCACACTCTGCCGCGGTGCCGCCTGCGCCAGCACCTTCCCCCGCCGCAGCACATACAGCCGCTCGGCCGAAATCCGTATCGCCTCGATCGCATCCGCCGCCTGCAACACTACCAGATCGGCATAGCATCCCGGCGCAATGCCATACCCTTCCAGGTTCAGCACTTTCGCCGCATTTTCCGTTACCCCGGCAAAGCACGCGCGGATTTCCTCCACCCCGGTCATCTGCCCCACATGCAGCGCCATGTTCGCCACTTCCAGCATGTCGTGGCTGCCCAGCGGATACCACGGGTCCATCACGCAATCATGCCCGAACGCCACGTTCACCCCCGCCGCCAGCAGCTCCTTCACCCGCGTCATGCCACGCCGCTTGGGGTACGTATCATGCCGACCCTGCAACGTAATGTTAATCAGAGGATTCGCAATCGCCGCAACGCCCGCCTCGCGAATCAGCGGGATGAGTTTGCTCACATAGTAATTATCCATGCTGTGCATCGAGGTCAGGTGCGACCCCGCAACCCGCCCCTGCAACCCATGCCGCACCGTCTCCGCGGCCAGCGTCTCAATGTGGCGCGACCACGGATCATCGCTCTCATCGCAATGCATATCCACCAGCAGCCCGCGCTCGGCGGCAATCCGCACCAGCGCCTTCACGCTCAATGCGCCATCTTCCATCGTGCGCTCAAAATGCGGAATCCCGCCCACCACATCCACGCCTTTATCCAGCGCGGCCCGCAAATTCTCTTCCGCCCGCGCATAACGGTAAAACCCATCCTGCGGAAACGCCACCAGTTGAATATCCAGATACGGCTTCATCTCGTCCCGCAACGCCAGCAGCGCATCCACCGCCATCAGCCGGTCGTCGCAAATGTCCACATGGCTGCGGATCGCCAGCGTCCCGCGCGCCATCGACCACAAACACAACTGCTTCGCCCGGTCATAAATCGCCTCTTGCGTCAGCGAGGGCTTCAGCTCGCCCCACACCGCAATCCCCTCCAGCAGCGTGCCGGACTCATTCATCCGCGGCATGCCGAGTGAGAGTGTGGAGTCCATATGCACATGGCTATCGATAAACGGCGGGCACACCAGCCGGCCGCGCGCGATAATCTCCCGCCCCGCCTCCGCCGCCAACCCCGGCTCCACGGCGACAATCCTGTCCCCCTGCACCCCAATATCCACACCACTCCGCCCATCCGGCAGATTAGCCCCACGTATAATCAAATCGAGCATGTTGCGCCTCCTTGCGACCCAGATTGGCCGCGCCCCGGTTGCCGTGCAAGCCGGGCACCGGTACATCATGCACCATGCGCAAAATATCCCTTCTGGCTCTGGCTGCCCTCACCGCCTGCACCCTGCCAGGCCGGCAAACTTTCGCCCCCGCCCCGGCCGGACCAGACCCCGCGAGCGTCGCCGCCGTAAATGCCTTCGCCGGCCGCATCCCGCTGGTCACCATCGCCCCCGGCACCACGGCTTTTGCCGCCCCCGTGGCCGACGCCGTGCGCCAGGCCCTCGCCATCAAACCCGGCGCCGCGTTTGCCGTTGAGGCCCACGCCCCCCGCGCCACCACGCCGAACGCCAGCGCCGCCGCCCTAGCCACCCTTACCCCCCTGGCCAGCGCCGTCGCCCAATCCATCGCGGCGGACGGCGTCGCCCCCGGCAACATCACCCTCACTGCCCGCAACGCCGGCGACGGGCCCAATATCTTCGTCTACGTAAAATGAGTCTCTCATCTGCCTTAATGCCGCTGGCCCGCTGGCTGGACCCCGAAACCGCGCATAATTTGTCCCTCCACGCCCTGCGCCTCGGCCTCGCGGGCCATGACTCCACGCCCGCCGACCCCATCCTCGCCACCACCGCCTTCGGCCGCACCCTGCAAAACCCCATCGGCCTCGCCGCCGGGTTCGACAAAAACGCCGCCGCCGTCACCGCGCTCGGTTACCTTGGATTTGGTTTCGTCGAGGCGGGAACAGTCACCCCCCGCCCGCAACCCGGCAACCCCAAACCCCGCCTGTTCCGCCTGGCCGAAGACGCCGCCGTCATCAACCGCATGGGCTTCAACAACGCCGGCATCGAGGTTTTCCTCGCCAACCTGCAACGCGCCGACCGCACCAAAATCGCCGTCGGCGCCAACGTCGGCATCAACAAGGAGGGCGCGGACCCGGAGCGCGACTACCCCGCCCTCGTCACCGCCGTCTCCCCGCATGCCGACTACATCACCATCAACATCTCCTCCCCCAACACCCCCGGCCTGCGCGACCTGCAATCCGAGGCCCGCCTCACCGCCATCCTCTCCGGCATCACCACGCCCAAGCCGGTGTTCGTGAAAATCGCGCCTGACCTGGCGCCCGAGGCCCTGGAGGCCGTCATCTCCGTCGCTTTGGCGCAAAACATCACCGGCCTGATTATTTCCAACACCACGCTCGCCCGCCCGGAAACCCTGCGCAGCCCGCACAAAACCCAAACCGGCGGCCTCTCCGGCGCGCCCTTGTTCGGCCCCAGCACCGCCATGCTGGCCCAGGCGTACAAGCTCTCCGGCGGCAAACTCACCCTCATCGGCGCCGGCGGCATCTCCACGCCCGAGCAAGCCCTCGCAAAAATCCTCGCCGGAGCTTCGCTGGTGCAACTCTACACCGGCTTCGCTTACCAAGGCCCCGCACTCATCCCGCGCTTAAAAACCGGCCTCGCCGCCCTCCTGCGCGCCCGCGGCTTCACATCCATCACCCAGGCCGTGGGGGCAGGCGCATGAGCAGCTTCGGCCAACTGGCGCAAAACTACGATGGCTTCATCGTCGACCTCTGGGGCGTCGTCCACGACGGCGTAAAACCCTACCCCGGCGTGCTGGACTGCCTCTCCCGTCTGCGCGACGCGGGCAAAACCGTGGTCTTCCTCTCCAACGCCCCCCGCCGCCCGCACGCCATCGCCGCCACCCTCGGCGCCATGGGCATCAGCCCGCACCTCTACACCGGCATCATGTCGAGCGGTGAGGCCGTCTACCTCGGCCTGCGCGACCGCACCGATGAATTCGCCACTTTAGGCACCAAACTCTACCACCTCGGCCCGGACCGCGACCGCGGCGTGTTCGACACCCTGAACTTCGAACAAGTCGACGACCCCGCCGCCGCCGATTTCCTCCTCAACACCGGCCCTGACGACATTTTAGGCCCGCAAGACCCGGACCTCTACGCGCCCGTACTAAAAGCCGCCCTGCAAGCGGGCATCCCCATGGTCTGCGCCAACCCGGACCTGGAAGTCGTGCGCGACGGCGTGCGCATCATCTGCGCCGGCCTGCTCGCCGAATACTACAAAGCCGACGGCGGCACCGTCATCCAACGCGGCAAACCCGACCCCGCCATCTACACCCCCACCCTCGCCATGCTCGGCACCTCACGGGAACGCACCCTGGCCATCGGTGATTCACTGCGCACCGACATCGCCGGCGCCAAAGCCGCAGGCATCGCCTCCTGCTGGGTCCTCTCAGGCATTCACGCGTTGCACCCCGAAGCCGCTCCGGAAGAAGCCGCCCAAATGGACCTCATGCCCGTCTCCATCCTTCCCAGCTTCATCTGGTAATCGCCCACGGTCATCCCACCTCCTACCGTCATGCCGGCGCCCCATCTTCTAACGGGACAGACAACACGCAATCCACAGGTTAGTACCGGCCGGTCAGGTCTTACCCCCGTTTATTCCCCGGAACGCATCATAATACGTTATTTTACTTCGATTTCGTCGCCAAATAAGTGAATTCTTTTTGCCAGAAGCTCAGACCCAGGTGCCGTGAAGTGATTACTATCAAAAAAGACAGGAACGTTGTTGTTGACCGTTGTTATGCATTTGCTTTCCGGGCATAACGCCGAATAGACAGAAATATACTCAATTCCCGAACCCATGAGGGCGCTGGCGAAATCATGATCTATGATTTTTTGCTGCTTTGATAAATGGTTAGAAACGATAACCATATCATATACGTGCATTCCACGCGCCAATAATTTCGGCAACGACTTATCATATTCTGGACTTGGGCCAAAAATAATTACACGATCCGCATATGGCCGAAGTCTTCTTGCTGTTACAAGCGCATTTTCAACATCATCTTGCTCCCATCTCGCTGAGAGAATAATACCATTTAGGTGGTGATGTGGGATGAAATCATTAAACATATAGTTTAAAAAAATAGCACACCCCCTGCTGCTTTTAGCTCCGATTATTCTGCTTTTAGCTCCGATTATTGGCGGACACCCTCCGACCGATGCCTGTAAGAAATTAATGGTCGGATTTTCTTGAGACAATCCATACCAAAGATCAGCGGCATGGCTGTCGCCAAAAATTAGATAATTTTGTTGCTTTTCCTTTATTTCAAGACAGTTTGCAGTGAGCAAAGGTTGTAAACCTTTTTTATTAGGATCAAGAAAGCACGTTCCTCCGCGCATCGTGATCGGTATATTCTCATAAGCAAGGATATTATTCATGGCGGAGTCGTAATGCCATATTTTCGAGTTAAGTGGTGCACTGATGAATGCCAGCACCAATGTACCTGCCATTATTGCACCCGCGATGCTCACGACCTCCTTGGAACTAAGGCGGAATGGCTTTGTTCGGAATGGTTTTTCAATGAAATGCCAGGAAAGTATGGATACACCAAACACCAGCCCAATGAGCAGAATCGTCGAGAAGACGCTCATTGTATAATAGTCGGAAACAAAGACCCAAATGGGCCAGTGCCACAGATAGAATGAGTACGAGACAAGACCGATAAATCTAAGCGGGCCAGCAGAAAGTGCGCGTGAAACTGCCGTTTCATAGCGCGCCCCGGAATATAGTACCAAGGCTGCCCCAAAACACGGAGCTAGCGCACCAGGCCCTGGAAAAAGCGACTTTTTATTAAGTATGAAGGTGCTACCGACTATTAATAGTGCACCGGCAGCACCTAGTAATTCAAGTGTTCGCTTATTGGTGACTATGCGAAATCGTCCTATAGCCACCACAGAGCCCAGAAGTAGTTCCCAAGCCCGATTTTGTACAAGATAGAATGCCGCGGACGGGTCATGATAAACTTGAAAAAAGCAAAGAACAAAACTTATGAGCAGAGCAAGGCAAAGTATCAGAGACAGTTTGTCGACCGAGAGCTTTCTCATAAGGTACAAAAAAAGCGGAACAACGATATAAAACTGCTCTTCAACTGAGAGTGACCATGTGTGTAAAAGTGGATTATTCTGCGAACTTACATCGAAATAGCCGCTCATGTTATAGAAAATCACGTTAGATACGAAAAGGGTGGCCCCTATAATTCCCTGGCTTGTGTTTTTGGCTTCGGGCGGGATTTCGAGAGTCAGTGAACAAACAATACAAAAAAGCAGCACCGCAAATAGGGCTGGAAATATCCTACGGATTCTGCGGTTATAAAAATCCAGAATACTGAAACAGCCATTCTGAATTTCGTCATGTATGTGTTTAGTGATCAGAAATCCGGAGATAACAAAAAAGATGTCAACACCGACAAATCCCCCGCTGAAAGGATGCTCCAGTCCGTAATGAAAAAAAACAACGGGAAGAATTGCAATGGCACGCAACCCGTCGATGTCATTTCTATAACGTGCAATCTGTTCAGTCATTATTCGCCTAAGTGCTGGCTTGGTAGCGCCACCGGCATATCTCGCGACTGCGCCAAAGTTACACTTGGCGGGAAAATTGAAATCATGGCAACAAAACCCATCAGGAAAAAGTAAAACCGGGAAAAATCTCTAAAAATTATCATTTAAGGACATCCTCTTTCTTAGCCCCCCGGCCCAACCGGCCCAACTCATTCCTTTTCCAACACAAACCCGCACAAATTGGGGTGCAAGTAAAAAATAAAGCCGTACTAACAATCAGTTAGACGGCTTTCCTCACAAGTGCTCCACGTGGAGCACCCCCTACGCCTTGGCGAGCGCGTCAAACCCCTGCAGCCGCTTCACCAGCGCCGTCATCTTGTCCAGCGGAATCATGTTCGGCCCGTCGGAGGGGGCCTTGTCCGGGTCCGGGTGACACTCGATGAACACTGCCGCACACCCCACGGCCAATGCCGCGCGCGCCAGCACCGGCGCAAACCGCCGCTCCCCGCCCGATGACGTACCCATGCCGCCCGGCTGCTGCACCGAATGCGTGGCATCGAACACCACCGGGTAGCCGGTCTCCGCCATAATGGGCAGCGCGCGCATATCGCTCACCAGCGTATTATAGCCAAACGACACGCCGCGCTCGCACAGCATGATTTTCTCATTGCCCGTGCTGGCGATTTTCGCCGCCACGTTCTTCATATCCCAGGGTGCGAGAAACTGCCCCTTCTTCACATTAATCGCCTTGCCGGTGGCCCCGGCGGCCAGCAGCAAATCCGTCTGGCGGCACAAAAACGCAGGAATTTGCAGCACATCCACCACGGCGCCCACTTGCCCGCATTGCGCCGTATCATGCACATCGGTCAGCACCGGCAGCCCAAAAACCTCGCGTACTTCGGCAAGAATCTTCAAACCCTCAACAATGCCAATTCCCCGCGCAGCATTTGCCGAAGTGCGGTTGGCCTTATCAAAACTGGATTTATAAATCACCCCAATGCCCAGCTCGCGCGAAAGTTTCGCCAATACGCTGGCAACTTCCATCGTGTGCTCACGCGACTCAATCTGGCACGGCCCCGCGATCAGCGTGAACGGCAGGTCATTGCCAATAGTCAGCGGCCCAACGGAAACATGCTTCATACCAGCCTCGACTGTGCCACCGCGGCCGCGATAAAGCCTTTAAACAACGGATGCGGCGCAAAGGGTTTAGACTTCAGTTCCGGGTGATACTGCACGCCGATGAACCAGGGATGTTGCGAGAGCGGGTACTCGACAATTTCCGGCAGCACGCCATCGGGTGAAAGCCCGGAGAATCTCAGCCCCGTTGCTTCCAGCTGTTCGCGGAAATGAATATTCACCTCAAAGCGATGCCGGTGCCGCTCGGAAATTTGCGCCGCACCGTCATAAACTTCGCGTACCAGCGAGCCTTCCGCCAAAGCAGCAGGGAAGGCGCCAAGCCGCATGGTGCCGCCCAGATCGCCACCGGCGCGCCGGCGTTCAATGTCATTGCCGCGCGCCCATTCGGTGAGCAAGCCCACCACGGGAATTTCGCACGCGCCAAACTCGGTGGAGGACGCCCCGGCCATCCCGGCCAGATTGCGCGCCGCTTCAATCACCGCCATCTGCATGCCGAAACAAATGCCCAGAAACGGCACCTTGCGTTCGCGCGCAAACCGCACGGCTTCAATTTTGCCTTGCGTGCCGCGCTCACCAAATCCGCCCGGCACCAAAATGCCATGCACGCCGTCCAACTGCTGCACGGTGTCGGGCTGCTCGAAAACCTCCGAGTCCACCCATTCCAGCACGACTTTTACCTTGTTGGCGATGCCGCCATGCGCCAGCGCCTCGGCCAAGGATTTATAGCTGTCCAGCAAATTCGTGTATTTGCCAACCACCGCAATGCGCACTTCGCCTTCCGGCGCGCGCACCGTCTCAACAATCCGCTCCCATCGCGCCAGATTCGGTTCGCTCTCAAACGGCAGGCCAAAATGCCGCAACACTTCTCGGTCCATTCCGGCTTCGTGGTAGGAGATCGGCACCGCGTAAATGGTGTTCACATCCAGCGCCGGAATTACGGCTTCCGCGCGCACGTTGCAGAAACTGGCAATCTTGCGCCGCTCGTTCTCGGGAATTTCCCGGTCGCAACGGCAGATCAACATCTGCGGCTGAATGCCGACGTTCAGTAGTTCCTTCACCGAGTGCTGCGTCGGCTTGGTCTTCAGCTCCCCGGCGGAGGAAATATAGGGCACCAGCGTGAGGTGCACGAACATGGCGCGCGCTGGCGTCAACTCGTTGCCAAGCTGACGAATCGCTTCCAGGAACGGCAGGCTCTCAATGTCACCAACCGTGCCGCCGATTTCCACCAGCACAAAGTCCAGCCCGGCGGTTTCGCGCAGCACGACATCCTTGATGGCATCGGTAATATGCGGGATCACCTGCACGGTGGCGCCGAGGTAATCCCCGCGCCGTTCCTTGGCGATAACGTCGGAGTAGATCTTGCCCGTGGTGGCGTTATCGAGCTTGTTAGCGGCAACGCCGGTAAAACGCTCATAATGGCCGAGGTCGAGGTCGGTCTCCGCGCCGTCGTCGGTCACGAACACCTCACCATGCTGGTAGGGGCTCATCGTGCCGGGATCGACATTAAGGTAGGGATCAAGCTTGCGCAGGCGGACGGAATATCCGCGAGCCTGCAACAAAGCGCCTAGTGCGGCTGAGGCGATACCCTTACCAAGTGAGGAGACCACGCCGCCGGTGATGAATACAAACCGCGTCATGGAATCCGATCATACACGAGTCGTGAGAAAAGCGAGAGGGGATAAATACCCGCGCGGATGGATAGCAGCTCCGCGCGCGCAAGGAGGCAGGGATTATTGCCCGGAGGTATTGCCAGGGGCGGGCACCGCGGGGGCGGCCGGCGGCGGCAGAGCGTCAGCCGGGGTCTGCGGCAGCGAGGAGGGCAGGGCCGGGACCGAGCTGGGAGCCGGTACGGCGGGGGCGGTGCTCTGCGCCGGGGTGGCGAGGATGGCCGCCGTGTTGTCGCCCACACCGCCCTTGTAGAGCATGGCCAGGCTGAGCGAGAGCACGAAGAACGCGGTGCCCAGAATCGCCGTGGTGCGGGTGAGCAGGTTGGCGGTGCCGCGCCCGGACATGAAGTTGCCCATGCCCTGGCCGCCGCCGAGGCCAAGCCCGCCGCCTTCGGAACGCTGGATCAGCACCACGCCGATAAGCGCGATGGTGACGAAGACATGCAGCACGAGAAGAACTTTAATCATGGGAACCTTGAGGAAACTGTTGCGCGGCTTCTAGCCGCAGGGCGCGCCGGCAGCAATGGCCAGCAGATCAGCCGCCGCCAGGCTGGCGCCGCCGACCAGGGCGCCGCCGACTTCCGGCACCGCGAGCAGGGCGGCCGCGTTGCCGGGTTTGACCGAGCCGCCGTAGAGGATTTTCGTCCCTGTGCCGGTCTCGCCCAGGTGTTCAACCAGGGCCGCCCGGATGGCGGCATGCATGGCGGCGACGTCCGCCTCGGTCGGCGTGCGCCCGGTGCCGATGGCCCAGATCGGCTCGTAAGCCACCACGCCGGTGAAATCTTCCGGCAGGCTGTGGATCAATTGGCTGCGCACCACGGTTTTTGCCTCTCCGGCGTCGCGCTGGGCCTCGGTTTCGCCGACGCAGACAATGGGGGTCAGCCCGGCGGCCACGGCGGCTGCAACCTTGGCGGCGACATCGGCGTTGGTCTCGCCGTGGTCCTCCCGGCGCTCGGAATGGCCAAGGATGACGTATTGTGCACCAACTTCGCTAAGCATCGCGGCTGAAACATCCCCGGTATGCGCGCCCTGCGGGCAAGGCGCACAATCCTGCCCCCCGAGGGCCACCGTACTGCCGGCCAATGCGGCGTTGAAGCGGTCCAGCAGGGTGAAGGGTGGGCAAATCAGCAGGTCGACATGCCCGGGCGCCTGCCGGAGGGCCTCGGCATAAGCGCCGATTTCCGCCAGTTTTCCATGCATTTTCCAGTTTCCTGCAATAAGTTGCCGCATTTTCTTCTCCCAGTTTAGCTATGAATATTACAGATGTTGCTATGCAGCAAAATTCTCTTGATTATTCATGGTGCGATGCAACATGATGTATTCAGAGAGTTAAGGAGTACAGACCATGTTGACATTTTTAATCATCTTCGCGGTCGCGATTACCGGGCTTGTGGTTGTGCAGGCGATGGACATTGAATGCACCAAGCCGCGCACACGCCGTGGCAAAGTAACGCGTTCGGCGCCTGCCGCGCTGTTTTTCGATACACTGGCCGGGCTGCGCTAAGCAGGCCTGCCAGTTGGCGGAACCAATGACGTGCCTACCGGCGTGTTCCGCCGTTGATACCCGCATGCCCGTACAGCCTCCCTTTGATTGCCCAGTCTTGATTGGCCAGTCCTGATTGCCCAGTCCAGACCGCCTAGCTATAGAGGCGGGGGTTTGGGGTAAATAGGGCCGATGATCGTCTGGGTACGCAAGTTGCTGGAAAATTGGGTTGCGCGCGGCTTTTTCGCGCTTCTCGTGATAGGTTTTGTGTTCTGGGGCATTTCCAATGTCACCACGTTGATTGGTAGCAATACCGCCGTGGCGCATGTGAATGGCCAGGAGGTGGATGTTGCCGCCGTGCAGGCGGCCTACCAGCGGGCGCTGAACCAGGCGAGCCAATCCGGGCAGGGCCAGCCGGACCTTGCCACCCGCCAGCAGCTTGCCGCGAGCGCTCTCTCCGAAGTGTTGCGCCAGCAGGTTATGGCGGACGAACAGCGCAGCCTGGGCGTTGCGGTGCCGGATGCGGCGGTGCGCCAGATGATCGACGCGATCCCGGCATTCCAGACCAACGGGGTGTTCGACCAGCAGAAATTCACCCAGATTTTGCAGCAGAACAACAATTCGCCGGAACGGTTTATTGGCGAGGTCAAGGATGACATCGCCGGGCGGCAGATGCTGGGCGCGATTTTGGGCGGCGTGGCCCCGCCCGTTCAGTTGCTGACGCAGTTGTTCAGCTATATTGGCGAGCAGCGCTTTGCCGAGACCGTGAATATTCCCTTTACCGCGCAGCCAGCTCCCAAGCCGCCGGGCGATGATGTGTTGCAGCGCTTCTGGCGCAACAACCCGGCGCTGTTCACGGCGCCGGAGCTGCGCACGGCGAAAATTGTTATTTTATCCCCCGCTTTGCTGGCCCCGCGTGAGAGCGTGGCGCAGGCCGATGTGGACGCCGCCTATGCGCGGGCGGCGCAGGCGACACCGCCCGCGGCGCCGGTGCGCAGCGTGCAGGTGATATTGGTGGATAACCTCGCGGCCTCCTCGCGGTTGGAAGCGGCCTGGAAGCGCAAGGGCGATTGGGCGGCGATGCAGGCAATGGCGAAGAAATTCGATGCCCAGGCGATTGAGCTGGACCAGGCCAAGCAGGCGGAAATACCCTCGCCGGAACTGGGGGCGGCTGTGTTTGCCGCCACGCCGGGCCAGGTGGTTGGCCCGGTCGCGGGGACCAATGGCATGTTTGTGTTCAAGGTAACGCAGGCCAGCGCGGGCGGTGCAGACGAGGCGGCGTTGCGCGCGCAGGTGTTGCTAAGCCTGCAGATGCAGAAGGCGCAGGCCGACGTGGCGCAGGATGTGGATAATCTGCAGGACGCGCTGGCCGGGCAGACGCCGTTGGACCAGTTGCCGGGCAATTTGGGCTTGACCGCAGTGCAAGGCACGCTGGATGCCAATGGCAATACGGCGGATGGCACGCCGGCGCCGATTCCCGGTGGCGATGCGCTGAAGGCGGCGATTGTGAAGGCGGCTTTTGCCGCGCATGCCGGGGACCCGGCGCAGCTGACCAACGGGCCGGATGGCAGCTACTTTGCCCTGACCGTGAGTGCCGTGGCGCCGCCCACCCTGCAACCCTATGCGCAGGTGAGCGCGAAAGTGCTGAGCGCGTGGACCACGCAGGAGATCACCCGCGAGGCCGAGGTGCAGGCGGCAACATTGATGACGGCGGTGAATCAGGGGCAGAGCCTGAATGATGCGGCCCGGGCGTTGGGTGCTGCCGTGGCCACGCCGCCGGGCTTTGTCCGCGGTGCGCCGGCCACGGGTGTCCCCAGTGGGATGGTGCCGGTGCTGTTTACTCTGAAACCGGGGCAGGCAACGATGCAGCAGACCGCTACCGGCTTTACCGTGGCGGCGCTGGCGAAAATCGTGCAGCCGGATCCGGCGCAGGACCCCAATGATTATGCCCAGTTGCAGCAGGCCATGACCAAGCAATTGCAAAACGATGCCGGTGAGAGTTTGTTGAACGGGCTACAGATGCGCGACAAGGTTTCCGTGGACCAGAAGATTTTTGCGCAGATTTATCAGTGATTGAAGGACAATGAACGCTATTTCGCCAGACCGCTTTGAAGAGTTTCGTGCCGCCTATGAGCAGGGGCGCGGCGCGCTGGTCTGGCGTCACGGCATTGGCGACCTGCTGACGCCGGTCGCGGCGTTCATGAAGGCGGCGCATGGGCAACCATACTCGTTTTTGCTGGAGAGTGTTGAAGGCGGCACCGCGCGCGGACGGTATTCCGTGATCGGCATGGCGCCGGATTTGATCTGGCGCTGCGATAAGGGTGTGGCGACCATCAACCGCGATGCGCGCACGGATGCGGATGCGTTTCTGCCGGTGGGCGATGCGCCGCTGGACAGCCTGCGCGACCTGATCGCCGAGACGCGGCTGCATGTGCCGGAAGGGTTGCCGCCGATGACCGGCGGGCTTTCGGGCTATCTCGGCTACGACATGGTGCGGCTGATGGAAGAACTGCCGGAGACCAAGCCGGATGTGCTCGGCATCCCCGATGGCGTGCTGGTGCGCCCCGGCGTGTTCGTGATTTTCGATGGTGTCACCGATGAGATGACGCTGGCGGCGCCGGTGTATCCGCGCGCCGGGATTTCCGCTGCTTCGGCGTACGCTGCGGCGGAGCTGCGGCTGAACAATGTGGCGAAGGCGCTGGATCAGCCGGTGCCCAAACTGGTGGGCAGCCTGGAAGGGCCGCTGGAGCAGAGCTGCAACATGGACAAGGAAGAGTTCCTGACCATGGTGGAGACGGCAAAGAATTATATCCGCGCAGGGGATGTGTTTCAGGTGGTGCCGAGCCAACGCTTCGAGGCCAAATTCTCACTGCCGCCGTTTGCGCTGTATCGCAGCCTGCGGCGGGTGAATCCGGCGCCGTTTTTGTTCTATCTGGATTTTGGTGATTTTGTTGCCGTGGGGTCGTCGCCGGAGATACTGGTGCGGCTGCGCGATGGGATCGTGACCATTCGCCCGCTGGCCGGTACGCGTCGGCGCGGCATGGATAAGGCCGACGATCTGGCGCTGGAGGCCGAGCTGCTGGCCGACCCGAAAGAGCGCGCCGAGCATTTGATGCTGCTCGACCTGGGGCGCAACGATGTGGGCCGGGTTTCTGAAATTGGCTCGGTGCGCGTGGTGGAGAGTTTTGCCGTCGAACGGTTCTCGCATGTGATGCATTTGTCCTCGACCGTTGAAGGCCGCGTGCGGCCGGAGTGCGACCAGTTGGATGTGCTGATCGCAGGCTTTCCGGCGGGCACGCTCTCTGGCGCGCCAAAGGTGCGGGCGATGGAGATTATCGAGGAACTGGAGCCGTCGCGGCGCGGCTTATACGCCGGCTGCATTGGTTATTTTGCCGCCAACGGCACGATGGACACCTGCATCGGCCTGCGTACGGCGGTGTTGAAGGACGGCGTGATGTATGTGCAGTCAGGCGTGGGCGTGGTCGCGGATTCCGACCCCGAGGCCGAATATGCCGAGAGCGTGCAGAAGGCGCGCGCGCTGTTCCGCGCGGCGGAGGATGCCGCACGCTATGTCACCGCCCCGGAGCGCGCGTCATGATTCTGCTGATTGATAACTACGATAGTTTCACCTTCAACCTGGTGCATTTCCTGGGCGACCTCGGGGCGAAATGCGTGGTCAAGCGCAACGACACGCTGAGCGTGGAAGAGGCGATGGCCTTGCAGCCGGAGGCGATTGTGCTTTCGCCGGGGCCGTGTACGCCTAACGAGGCGGGGATTTGCGTGGATCTGGTGCGCGCGGCGGCGGGGAAAATTCCGCTGCTGGGGGTTTGTCTGGGGCATCAGGCCATCGGCCAGGCGTTTGGCGGGCGGGTGATCCGCGCGCCCGAGCCGGTGCATGGCAAGACCAGCCAGGTGTACCATGACAACACTGATTTGTTCGCCGGGCTGCCCAACCCGTTCACCGCGACGCGGTATCATTCGTTGATCGTGAAACGCTCCGACCTGCCGGAAGAACTGGTGGTGACGGCGTTTACCCAGGACGGGATCATCATGGGGCTGCGCCACGCCACGCTGCCGGTTTATGGCGTGCAGTTCCACCCGGAGAGCATCGCGACCAGCCATGGCCATGATATTTTAAAGAACTTCCTGGACCTCGCTGGCCAATTCAACGAGCCCAAGCAGGCGGCATGACGGCTTCGTTGAAGCCGGTGCTGGCGCGGTTGGCGCGGGGTGAGGTGTTGGGCGCGGATGACGCGCGGGACGCTTTTGGTGTGGTGATGGACGGGCTGGCGACGCCGGCGCAGATCGGCGGCATGCTGATGGCGATGCGGGTGCGCGGCGAGAGTGTGGCGGAGCTGACCGGCGCGGTGACGGCGATGCGGGCGCGTATGTCGCCGGTGGTAGCCCCCGAGGGCGCCATGGATGTCTGCGGGACCGGCGGCGATGGCGCGGCTAGCCTGAACATTTCCACCGCCGTGACCTTTGTGCTGGCGGCTTGCGGCGTGCCGGTGGCCAAGCATGGCAACCGCGCGCTGTCCTCGCGGGCTGGCGGGGCGGATGTGCTGATGGCGCTGGGCGTGAATATCGAACCGCCGATGGAGCGGCTTTCGGCGATTTTGGCGGAGGTGGGCTGCGTGTTTCTGTTCGCGCCGCGCCACCATCCGGCGTTGCGGCATGCGGCGCAGGTGCGCGTGGAGCTGGGCACGCGCACGATTTTCAATCTGACCGGGCCGATGGCCAATCCGGCCGGGGTGAAGCACCAGTTGATGGGCGTGTACGACCCCGCGTGGCTGCGCCCGGTGGCGGAGACGTTACGCGATCTGGGCACCGAGTCGGCCTGGGTGGTGCATGGCGGCGGGATGGATGAGCTGACGCTGGAAGGCGAGAACCAGGTGGTGGCGTTGCAGGACGGCACGATCGGCGAATTTACGGTGCGCGCCGCCGACGCCGGGCTGACGCCGGTGCCGCATGAGGCGATACGAGGCGGCGACGCGGCGGAAAACGCGGCGGCGCTGTTGGCAATGCTGCATGGCGTGCCTAGCGGGTATCGTGACACTATATTATTTAACGCCGCCGCCGCGCTGATTGTTGCCGGTGTGGTGACAGGTTTGCCGGAAGGCGTGGCCAGGGCTGCGGCGGCGATTGATTCCGGTGCCGCGTTGGGCGTGCTGGAGAAACTTAAAGTAGCCTCGGAGAGGCAGGATTTAGTATGAGCGCGATGGTTGAAGACGATATTCTGGCGAAGATATGTGCCGATAAGCGAGTCGAGGTTGCGCGGCGGCAGGCGGTGACGAGCGTTGAGGACCTGAAGCACCAGATTAAGGATGTGGAAAAGCCGCGTGGTTTTGGCCGGGCGTTGATGGATGCCGCCGCTGCCGGACGGGCGGGGTTGATTGCCGAGATCAAGAAGGCGTCGCCGTCGGGCGGGTTGATCCGCGAGGATTTCGACCCAGCCGTGCTGGCGCGGGCATATGCCGGGGCGGGGGCGGCTTGCCTCTCGGTATTGACAGACCAGCCGTATTTTGAGGGCAGCCCGGAGCATTTGAAAGCGGCGCGGGCGGCGGTGAAGCTGCCGGTGTTGCGCAAGGACTTTATCCTGGACCCCTGGCAAATTTACGAGAGCCGGGCGATGGGGGCGGATTGCATTTTGCTGATTATGGCGATGCTGACCGACGAACAGGCGCGCAGCCTGGAAGAATTGGCGCGCGCGCTGGATATGGACGTGCTGGTGGAAGTGCATGACGAGGCGGAGTTACACCGGGCGCTGGGGCTGCAGACGCGGTTGCTGGGCATTAACAACCGCAATTTGAAAACCATGGTGACGACGCTGGAGACCACGGAAAAACTCTCCCGGCTGTGCCCGCCGGAGCGGTTTGTGATTTCGGAATCTGGCATCAAGACGCATGACGACGTGCTGCGGCTGCGCAAGGTGTGCGTGGAGGGGTTTCTGGTCGGCGAGTCGCTGATGCGCCAGGCGGATGTGACCTTGGCGGTGCATAAATTGCTGGGGACGGGTTGAGCCGGCTTACGCATACTGACGAGGTGGGGGCGGCCCGCATGGTCGACGTGTCGGCTAAGGCGGAAACAGTGCGCGAGGCGGTGGCCAAGGGCCGGGTGGTGATGCAGGCGGAAACGCTGGCGTTGATCGGGCAGAACAAGGCGGCCAAGGGCGATGTGCTGGCGGCGGCAAGGCTGGCCGGGATTATGGCGGCGAAGCGGACGGCGGAGTTGATCCCGTTGTGTCATCCGTTGCCGTTGTCCGCCGTGGCGGTGGATTTGGCGTTGGGCGATGCGGCGGTGGAAATTACCGCGACCGTGCGCACCACGGGGCGGACCGGCGTGGAAATGGAGGCGCTGACGGCGGTGAGCGTGGCGGCGCTGACGATTTACGACATGGTGAAGGCGGTGGACCGGGGCATGCGGATTGAGGCCGTGCGCGTGGTGCGTAAATCCGGCGGTAAATCCGGGGATTTTGTGCAGGAATGATTACAGTGGAGGCGGCACGGGCGCGGATTTTGGCCGGGCTGGGCCGTACCGGGGTTGAGAGCGTGCCGTTGGGCCAGGGGCTTGGCCGGGTGCTGGCGGTGCCGGTGCGGGCCAGACTGGCGCAGCCGCCGGCGGATGTGTCGGCGATGGATGGTTATGCGTTGCGTGGCGTGGATGGCGTGGCGGAGGCACGGCTGCGGGTGATTGGCGCGGCGCCGGCGGGGCATCCGTTTGCCGGGGCGGTTGGGCAGGGCGAGGCGGTGCGGCTGTTTACCGGCAGTTTTGTGCCGGCGGGCGCGGATACCGTGCTGATTCAGGAAAATGCCACGGCGGCGGATGGGTTTATCACGGTGAACGAGGCTTGCACGCCGGGTCGGCATATTCGTCGGGCGGGGGGTGATTTTGCCGTGGATGAGGTGCTGCTGGAGCCGGGTAAACGGCTTTCCGCGCGCGATATTGCGCTGGCGGCAGCGGCGAACCACCCCTGGCTGGGCGTGTACCGGCGGCCGCGCATTGCCGTTTTGGCGACGGGGAATGAGCTTTCGCTGCCCGGCGAGGCGGTCGGGCCGGGGGGGATTGTGAACTGTAACGGGCCCGGGCTGGCGGCGTTTGTTACCGCTTGCGGCGGTGAGCCCTTGCTGTTGCCGGTGGCGGGGGACTCGCTGGCGGCGATTGCGGAGGCGGCGGACGCGGCGCGGGGGGCTGACATGCTGCTGACCATCGGCGGCGCCAGCGTGGGGGATTACGATTTGGTGGCGCCGGGGCTGGCGGCGCAAGGGTTTGTGCTGGATTTTTGGAAGATTGCGATGCGGCCGGGTAAGCCGCTGATGTTTGGCGCCATGGGCGGGCTGCCGGTGCTGGGGCTGCCGGGGAATCCGGTTTCGGCGTTTGTTTGCGCGCGGCTGTTTTTGCGCCCGGCGGTGGAGTTTTGCTCCGGGCTGCCGGGGGCGGCACCGGTGCTGGAACCGGCGGTGCTGGGGGCGGCGTTGAAACCAAACGACGCCCGCGAGGATTTTCTGCGCGCCACGCTGACACATGAGCGCGGGGTTTTGGTGGCCACACCCTTTGCCGCGCAGGACTCCAGCATGTTGAAAGTGCTGGCGCGGGCGGATGCGTTGATCCGCCGCCCGCCGGGGCAGGGCGCGCTGGCGGTGGGGGATGCGGTGGAGATACTGCGGCTCGATGATGCATAATGCTTGACGGGCGCGGAAGAACTAAACTAGAACATCGGGCGAGTTAGCGCTTTGTTCCTGCCTTGAGCGCCGCATTGGAGGCTTTTATGCTGACCACCAAGCAACACGAACTGCTGGTATTTATCGACCGGCACCTGCGCCAGACCGGGTGCAGCCCGAGTTTTGAGGAAATGAAGGATGCGCTGGATTTGCGCTCAAAATCGGGGATTCACCGGCTGATTACGGCGCTGGAGGAACGCGGATTCTTGAAGCGGCACAAGCACCGCGCGCGGGCGCTGGAAGTGGTGCGGCTCTCCGAGGACATGACACCGAACGTGGCGCCGCCGCGGTTTTCGCCGAATGTGATCCAGGGTGATTTTTCCGGCCGGTTGCCGGGCGCGCGGGCGGCGAATGTGGCCGGGGCGGTTTCCTTGCCGCTGTACGGAAAAATTGCCGCCGGGTTGCCGATTGAGGCGCTGCGCGATGAGGCCGAAGAGATTGAGGTGCCGGTGGCGCTGATCGGCTCGGGGGAGCATTTTGCCTTGACGGTGGAAGGTGACTCGATGATCGAGGCCGGGATACTGGATGGCGATACAGTGATTATCCGCAAGGGCGAGACGGCGGAGAACGGGCAGATTATTGTGGCATTGGTGGATGAGAACGAGGTGACGCTGAAGCGGCTGCGCCGGCGGGGGAATTCCATTGCGCTGGAGCCGGCGAATGCGCGCTATGAGACGAAGATTTTGCCGGCGGAACGGGTGAAAGTGCAAGGGCGGCTGGTGGCACTGCTGCGGCAGTACTGAGGGTTTTATGACACAGGAAGAATTGAATGCCTGGGCGTTGAAGAACGGCTGGCAAATGCTGGCGGGGAATTTGAGCCTGGTGAAGCCGAGTTCGCCGAAAGAGGCGATTGTGCGGATGGTATTTAAGGTGACGGTGGTGAGCCTGGAAGTGAAGAAGCCGGCGGGGAAATGGGAGAAGATTGCGTCTGCCCCGTATGCGCAGATTGTTTATGATGAGGAAGGCGAACGGCCAAGCGGGCTGGGGTTTGAGAAGATTCCGAGCTTTGCGATGCTGATGCGGGAGAATAAGGACCGGTTGGCGTTTTCGAAGTTTGGGTAGGGGGGTTACGTTGCGAGGCTGAACGGTCCGAAGTAGCCTTGGCCCGAGCGTCAGAGATGGGCCGGTTGTGGACGGTCTGCTGCGGAGTATGAATGGTCATAAGCTGACCCTCGTTAATTGTTTTAGGTCAATCTTCGTTCGACCGATTGCGGGTATGTGGGGTGGGCGTACTAGGGCCAAATCCAGACGTCTCGTATCAAAGATAACGATTGGCACGAACGCCTGAGCAGGACACAAAAAGGCATGATGCCTTGCTCGGTAGATGAAGTCATGTCTGGAAGCGCGGGAATGAGGCAATGCGAAATGATTGATGAATTGGTTGAGCTCGCGAAGTTTCTCTTTGGGTTTCTTCCCTGGCTTGTCTTTTTGTTCCTACCGACGAATAGCTTGGAGTCGCTGCGGAGAGCGGTCGTGATCTGCCTGATTCTCTCCGTTGCCTTTTCATGGAAGCAATTGCGCAACGGCTTCATCCTGCAGTGGGCCACAACCGCTTTCTTCCTGTTCTCCGCCGTAGCGTTTTACGGCTTCGAGTGGGTTTGGTTCGCCCTTCATATGTCGATTATCACCAACGTCTTCTTGGACGGTATCATTTGGTTGACCGTACTGATAGGCAAACCGTTTACGCTGCAGTACGCGCGGGCCGATCTGCCGCCGGAACAATGGTACGACAAGGATCTCGTCCATAGTTGCCGTGTCATCGCCGAATTCTGGGGATTTCTTCTCCTTGTCCCAACGGCTTTCGGTGCCTTCCAGCTTGCTTACCCTGCTGCGTTGCCTGGAACCTTTTATTTCGCCGTCAGCGTGCTCTGCATTTTTGCCGGAGCAGTATTCACAAATCTCTACAAGAGCGTGAAACGAAAGCAGCGGGCCAAGGCTTCATAACTTCTGTATCATCGCTACCGCCCGTCTCGGCTGGCGGGGTCTATGTCCGCTATCTGGAGAACCGTCTGCCGCCCCGGTTGACCGGTTTGAGGCGCGAAGCAGCCGCCCATGGCACGAGTGTAATATGTCCGCTCGCCGCCCAAAGCGATAAAAGTAAAATTTTTCGTTTGAAAAAAGACATGGATGCCGGCGTTCGCGGCATGACGGGTGGGGAGGTTGGGGACTCGCTCTCGCTGTTTCCAGGAGTGTTTCACCTAATTTGAGGCATACCCTGAGTTTCTGAGGTAGCTTGCGCACTCGTCTGACTTGAACTCATTGAGCAATGTTGCGATGCGTTTCCAGGTTGCCTCGACGGTGCGCTCGGCGGTTTTGCTGAGCAGGGTTTTGAGTTTGGCGAAGACTTGTTCGATGGGGTTCAGGTCTGGGCTGTAGGGCGGCAGGAACAGGAGCTTGGCACCGACCTCGCGCAGCGCTTTGCGGACTGCCGGGCTTTTATGACTGCCGAGATTGTCCATGATGACGATGCCGCGCTCGCCAAGCTCAATCACCAGGGCTCGCATCGTCAAATCCCGCTCCTGCGCAAGCCGGCCAAGT